>Ga0209051_1000837_pt1 | contig 31695 bp, 31 predicted proteins | sample AraplaCvi_mMS_r2_2_FD_184286 | JGI IMG/M metagenome (GOLD analysis project Ga0209051, IMG submission 184286) | Arabidopsis root microbial communities from North Carolina, USA - plate scrape MF_Cvi_mMS_r2 (SPAdes) (version 2) | ecosystem: Host-associated > Plants > Roots > Endosphere | place...
ACGAGGATCGATCGGTTCATGAACAGCCACCGCCTGAGCCTGCGGGCCCAAGTGTCACCACCAAGACCACCGGAACTGTCACCTATGTCCTGATGCAGAACTGTCACCTATGTCCTGCGACATGACACAACGGCCGGATCGGTCAATCCCATACTCGAACAATAGTTCGAAGCACCGACAATTCGCTGTGACGAATGTGACCTCAGTTACCTGCCGTGACCAGCGCAAACAAAGTGGCCAAAGTTTTTTCAGACGCCCGCGGGAGAACCGCTACGAGAACACCGGCTGCCCATCGACTCCGAGCAGATAGCGCTCGGTACCCTCGCTGACCCGCGGCGCATCGCCGCCCAGCGCGACGGCAATCTTGTTGATCCCGTTGCGCATCACGTCGAGGGTGATCTCGGTGGCCTCGGCGTCGGAGAAGTGCGCCCGTACCCCCGCGGCGACGTCGGCCGGTATCCGCGACGGCGTCCAGACCAGCGCGTCGACGTAGCGCAGCGCGGCTTTCTGGCGCTCGTCCAGCAGTGACGACGACTCGTACAACTCGATCTCCGAATACAGCGACTCATTGCCGCCGGCATCGAGCGCCGTGCCCTCGCGCAGCGACTTGCACAGCCGGCAGTTGTGCGCGGCCGCGCCGCGCAGCCGCACGACCTCGGTCATCACCGGGTCCAACTCGCGTCGCGCCCCGACCGAGCTTGCGAAGCGGTTCAGCAGCAGATCCACCGGATCGGTGGCGTGGTCCCAGCCGTCGGGATCGGCGATCGGCGGCAGGCCCAACGCCGCGAACCCGGCCCGCACGCGCGGCACGAAATCGGCAATGAACATCAGGGCCACGATGCGAAAGCTGTTGCCGCCCAGCGCGGCAGTGAGCTGTTCCCGCTGAGCCTCAGAGATCACGGACACGTCGGTGCTGAACTGCTCGGCGAACTCGGCCACCAGCGGCTCGGCGTCGGACACGGGCCCGTAGACCTCTTCATAGGGCAACGGCGCAAGGCCCAGGGTCTCGGCACACGTCTGCCGCATCGCCGCGTTGAGCCGCCGATCAGCCGGCGGCGACAATGCGATCAGGGCAGTCAGTAGATCCTCCACACTTCGGATTATTGCCGCGATGAGACCATCGACGCATGGCTTCGACCGTCTCGGCCGCATTCGCCTCCGACAACGCTGCGGGTGCCCACCCAAGCGTCATCGAGGCCATCGTCATGGCCAACCAGGACAGCGTGAGTTCGTACGGCACCGACCCCAGCACCGAACGTGCGGCTCACAAGCTCAGAGAGGCCTTCGAGGTCCCCGACGCCGACGTGCTGTTCGCACTGACCGGCACCGCCGCCAACATCATCGCGCTGGCCTCGGCAGTGCGGCCCTGGCAGGAAATCCTGTGCAGCGATATCGCGCACTCCTTGCTCGACGAAGCCGGTGGACCCGTGCGCCTCTCCGGCGCGCAGCTCACTCCACTGCCCAGCGATGACGGACTCATCGCGCCAAGTGAGCTGGATCGGCACATCGCCCGCCGTGGCGAGGTGCACCACTCGCAGCCGCGCATCGTCACCATCACCCAGTCCACGGAGAACGGGCGCGTCTGGTCACCCGCCGCGCTGACGGAGTTCATCAACTACGCCCACCAGCACGACCTGCTGGTCCACGTGGATGGCTCGCGCGTCGCCAATGCCATTGCCGCCCTTGACGTCCACCCACGCGACGCCATCGGCGACGCCGACATCGTCACCGTTGGCGGCACCAAGAACGGCATGCTGTTCGGTGATGCGGTACTGATCCGCCGGCCCGAACACTTCCCGGGAATTCGCTTCGTACAGAAGCAGATCGGCCACCTCGCCAGCAAGCACCGCTTCATCTCGGCGCAGTTCGAAGCCATGCTGCACGACGATCTCTGGCTCCAGACCGCGGCCCACGCCAACCGCATGGCCGCGACACTGAGCGCCGGGTTCGCAGAGGCGGGACTGCAACTGGCCGCGCCGACCGAGGCCAACGAGGTGTTCGTCATCCTCGACGCGGCGACCACCACGCGCGTGCGGGAACACTTCGCCGTCCACGCACCGGACCCGATGCAACCGGTCGTCCGGTTCGTCTGCTCTTGGGCCACCACCGACGACGATGTCGCGGCGGTGCTGAAAGTTATTGCGCCTGACTGACCGACGACATGTGGAAGTCGGGAATCCGCAGTGACGGCATCTGGGCGCGGGTGGCCCAGTCGCCCCATTCGCGGGGCAGCGTGGTCTCACTGACGCCCGCTTCGGTGGCGCGCCGCAGCAGGTCCAGCGGGCTCTCGTTGAACCGGAAGTTGTTGACCGCGGCCGTCACCTCGCCGTCCTCGATGAGGTAGACGCCGTCGCGCGTCAGACCGGTCAGCAGCAGCACCGTCGGATCGACCTCGCGCATGTACCACAGCGTCGTCAGCAGCAGGCCGCGTTCGGTGCCGGCGATCATGTCGGACAGACTGGCTGTGCCGCCGGTCATCAGCAGGTTGTCGGCGGGAACGGCCACCGGGGCGTCGAATTCCGCTGCGGCGGAACGTGGATAGGCGAGCGCGTTGACGGCACCGTCGCGAATCCAGTCGACACGTCCGATATCGAGGCCATTGTCGAACACCGACACCCGCTCCGACGAACTCGACGTCGCCACGAACGGCAAGCAATTCAGCCCTGGCGCAACGGGATCCGAGTACAGCGTCAGCCCCAGGTCGGTGAGCTTCTCCCCCACCCTGGTGCCACCCGGCGCGGACAGCGCCGTGCGACCTTCCTGCGCTCCGCGGCCGTCCATGCTCCAGCCGAGGTAGATCATCATGTCGGCGACGGTCGACGGGGGCATGAGCGTTTCGTACCGGCCGGCAGGCAACTCGACGGTCCGGGACGCCCAGCCCAATCGCAGGCACAGGTCGTCGAGCATGGAATCGACTGGTACATCGACGAAATCGGCGGTACTGACCCCGGCCCAGGCGCTGGCGCCATCGCGTTTGGCGTTGATCTCCACCGAGCCGGTCGGTTGGGTGAACCGTCGCCGGATACCGCCCGACGTGGCCAGGTACGTGGTGTCGAGTTCATGCCGGGCGAACCCGTACAGCGCGTCGCTGCGGTGGAAGCCGTCGACCAGGCGCGCGGCCACATTGCCGAACACCGCGGCACCCGTCAACGGTGACGGCGCCTCCCAATCGTCCGAAACCGAGAGCCCGGTCAGCGCCGGTGCGCTGTCGCGCGCCTCGGGCGCCGCCTGCGCCGCGTCCTGCGACGCGGCCACCAGGCCGGCGATGGTCGACGGATCGACCTCGCTGGACTTCACCACGCCAACCCGGGCTTTGTCCCCTTGGCGGACAATCGAAATGACGGTGGTCTCGCGGCTCACCGACTCGCCGTTGGTGGTCATGGTGTTGCGGGCCCAACGCAGTGACGCGGTGGACCTGTCGGTCACCAGGACGATGGTCTCGTCGGCGCGACCGCGGCGGGCCGCCTCGGTCAGCACCAGATCGACAACCTGCGGTGCACCGGGGTGAGCGTAGCGACCGGGAGAATTATTCAGCATCAACGCCCCGATTCAGTTCGCGTGTTGAGCACATTGATTCCGCGGAACAGCGCGGACGGGCAACCGTGGCTGACGGCGGCCACCTGGCCGGGCTGGGCCTTGCCGCAGTTGAACGCGCCGCCGAGCCGCCACGTCGACTCTCCGCCAACGGCTTCCATCGAGCCCCAGAAGTCGGTGGTCGTGGCCTGGTAGGCGACGTCACGCACCTGGCCGTCCAACTTGCCGCCACGAATCTTGAAGAACCGCTGACCGGTGAACTGGAAGTTGTACCGCTGCATGTCGATTGACCACGACTTGTCACCGACGATGTAGATGCCGTTCTCGACCCGGCTGATCAGGTCGTCAGTGCTCAGATCCTCGGTACCGGGCTGCAGTGAGACGTTGGCCATCCGCTGGATCGGTACGTGATGCGGTGAGTCCGCATACGAGCAGCCGTTGGACCGCGCGACACCCAGTTTCGGTGCGAACACCCGGTCCAGTTGGTACCCGACGAATACGCCGTCGCGCACCAGGTCCCAGCTCTGCGCGCGGACGCCTTCGTCGTCGAATCCGATGGTGGCCAAGCCGTGTTCGACGGTGCGATCGGCAGTGACGTTCATGATCGGCGACCCGTACTGCATGGTGCCCAGCTTGTCCGGGGTGGCGAATGACGTGCCGGCGTAGGCCGCTTCGTAGCCGATCGCCCGGTCGTATTCGGTGGCGTGGCCGATGGATTCGTGGATGGTCAGCCACAGGTTGGTGGGGTCGATCACCAGGTCGGTGGGACCGGCAGTCACGCTGGGCGCCTTGACCTTCTCCGCCAGCAGCGTCGGCAGCTCCGCCAATTCGGTTGTCCAGTCCCAGACCTCGTCACCGGCGACGGCCTCCCAGCCGCGCGCGGTCGGCGGCGCCAGCGTCCGCATCGTTTCGAAGGCACCGACCGCGGCATCGACGGCGACGGCCTCGAGCGTCGGCTGCACCCGCACCCGCTGTTGGGTGATCGACGAACCGAACGCATCGGCGTAGAACACCTGCTCCTTGACGGCCTGCAGACCCGCCGATACGTGGTCCACCCCGTCGGCCGCGAGCAACCGGCCGGTGTACTCGCCCAGCAGCGCGATCTTGTCGGCCGCGGTGACCTCGAACGGGTCGATGCGGTACGGCGATACCCAGGAAACGTCGGCGTAGACTGGCTCCGGAGCCAGCTCGATGCGCTCGGCGTTCAGTGGCGCGAGGGCCACGGCGACCTGCACGGCCCGCCGGGCGGTCTCGGCCGCGACCTCGGCGTTCAGTTCGGCGTGCGAGGCGAAACCCCAGGTGCCGTCCACGATCACCCGGACCGCCAGCCCGATCTCCCGGGTGACCACCGACGATTCCAGCTCGCCGTCGCGGAGCTGATTGTGTTCGGTGGTGATCCGGTGAATCCGGAGGTCGGCGTAGCTCGCACCGGCAGCCAGCGCGGCCGACACCGCGGCATCGGCCAGCAAATGGCGCGGCAAGGCCAGGAAGTCGGCGTCAACCCGTCGCAGCGCAGTCACGGCTACACCGTAGTAGCACCACAGGCTTTAATGATCCGGTGGCACGCCGCGGGTTCCGGGACACCTTGACCGGCTACGCGCTGCTTGCCCCCAGCCTGTTCGGCGTGGTGATGTTCCTGCTGCTCCCCATGCTGGTGGTCGCCTGGCTGAGCCTGCAGCGGTGGGATCTCCTGGGGCCCATCCGGTTCGTCGGGCTCGACAACTGGCACACCGTGCTGACCGACCCCACGTTCGGCCGCTCGATGGCGGTGACGTTGGGGTTCGTCGCACTGGTGGTTCCCGTCCAGACGATTCTCGGTCTGGTCGCCGCCACGCTGCTGGCCCGCGGCCTGCCGGGCACCGGGTTCTTCCGCACGCTGTATGTCCTGCCGTGGATCTGCTCGCCCTTGGCGATCGCGGTGCTGTGGCGCTGGATTCTCAGCCCCACCGACGGTGCGGTGAGTACCGTGCTCGGGCACCGCATCGAATGGCTGACGGACCCCGCACTGGCGCTGCCACTGGTTTCGGCGGTCACGGTGTGGACCAACGTCGGCTATGTGACGTTGTTCTTCCTCGCCGGGATCCTGGCTATCCCGGGCGACGTTCATGACGCGGCCCGCATCGACGGGGCAAGTGCCTGGCAACGGTTCCGCCGCATCACGCTGCCCATGCTGCGGCCGACATTCTTCTTCGTCCTGGTGACGGGCGTCGTCAGTGCGGCGCAGGTCTTCGACACCGTCTACGCGCTGACGGGCGGCGGCCCCGAGGGCCGCACTGATCTGATCGCCCACCGCATCTATGCCGAGGCGTTCGGCTCGGCGGCCGTGGGTCGTGCCGCCGTGATGGCCTTGATCCTGTTCGTGCTCTTGCTCGGCATCACGCTGGTGCAGCACATCTACTTCCGCCGACGGGTCAGCTATGACCTCACGTAACGCGCTCATCTATTCGGTGCTGGTGCTCGGCGCCGCGATCACCCTCGTACCGTTCGGTCTGGGCCTGCTGACGTCGTTCACCTCGGCCCGCCAGTTCAACACCGAATCGCCGCTGTCCCTGCCGAATCCGCCGACGCTGGCCAACTACACCGCCCTGTCCGACGCCGGCTTCGGCCGGGCCGCACTGGTGACCGCCCTGATGACCGCGGTGATCCTGTTGGGCCAGCTGACGTTTTCGGTGACCGCCGCCTATGCCTTCGCCCGGCTCGAATTTCCGGGGCGCGACACGTTGTTCTGGTTGTACCTGGCCACGCTGATGGTGCCCGCGACGGTGACGGTCGTGCCGCTGTACCTCATGATGGCCGAGGCCGGGCTGCGAAATACCTTCTGGGCCTTGGTGCTGCCGTTCATATTCGGCTCGCCCTACGCGATCTTCCTGCTGCGCGAGTACTTCCGGTCCATCCCGACCGACCTCATCCGCGCCGCCCGCATCGACGGCGCCAGCACGCTGGACGTCATCGTGCACGTCGTGCTGCCGGCCAGCCGGTCGATTCTGGTGACGCTGGGACTGATCACCGTTGTCTCGCAATGGAACAGCTTCATGTGGCCGCTGGTCATCACCAGCGGCTCATCGTGGCGGGTGCTGACCGTCGCCACCGCGGGCCTGCAGTCCCAGTTCGACGCGCAGTGGACCGTGGTGCTGGCGGCAACGACCGTCGCCATCGTGCCGCTGATCCTGCTGTTCAGCGTGCTGGGCCGGCACATCGTCCGCTCCATCGTCGTCACCGGCTTGAAATGAAGTTCTCGACCCGCTTCGTGATCGCCCTGGCCGCCACCATGGCGGTGCTACTGGTGGCCGCCGTGCTCGTGGGCCGGACGCAGGACACCGGGAAAACCGTTGTCACGGTGCGGCTGTGGGACGCTCAGGTCGCGGCCGCGTACCGGTCGTCATTCGCGGAGTTCACCCGCCGGCATCCGGACATCGAGATCCGGGTCGACGTCGTCGCGTACGCGTCGTACTTCGATTCGCTGCGCACCGATGTCGCCGGCGGCGGCGCCGACGACATCTTCTGGCTGTCGAACGCCTACTTGGCCGGCTACGCGGACACCGGTCGACTGCTCGACATCGGAAAGCTGTTGGGCCGCGGCACCTCCGATGCGTGGGACCGGTCGGTGAACCAGCAGTTCACCCGCGCCGAGACGCTGTGGGCGGTGCCGCAACTGACCGACGGTGGCATCGCGGTGTACTACAACGCCGACCTGCTCGCTGCCGCCGGTGTGGAGCCGGCCGACCTGGACGCGCTGCGCTGGTCCCCCGGCGCCGATGACACACTGCGTCCGCTGCTGGCCCGACTCACTCTGGACCGGCACGGGAACCAGGCCGGGACACCGGGATTCGATGCCGGGCAGGTTCGGCAGTGGGGCTACAACGCCGCCAACGACCTGCAGGGCATCTACCTGAACTACATCGGCTCGGCCGGTGGCTCCTTCAGCGATGGTGACCGGTTCGCGTTCGACAACCCCGGCGCGCGAGAGGCTTTCGCGTATCTGGTCAACCTGATCAACACCGACCACGTCTCCCCCTCGGCCGCCGACACCAACGGCAACGGCGACTTCTCCCGCAACCAGTTCCTGCAGGGCCGCATGGCACTGTTCCAGTCGGGTACCTACAACCTGGCCGCCATCGCCGATCAGGCACGCTTCCCGTGGGGCGTGGCACTGCTGCCCAGCGGACCGAACGGCCGCGTCAGCGTCACCAACGGCATTGCCGCCGCGGCCAATTCGGCCACTCGCCATCCCGACGCGGTGCGGGCCGTGCTGCAGTGGATGGGCAGCACCGACGGCAACGCGTTCCTGGGCACCAAAGGGGCGGCGGTGCCCGCGGTGCTGGCTGCCCAACGGGTCTACTTCGACTACTGGAAACGGCGCGGTGTCGACGTGCAGCCGTTCTTCACAGTGCTGGACGGCCCCCGCATACCGGCCCCCGGCGGCGCGGGCTTCCCGGCCGGATTCCTGGCCATCAGGCCGTTTTTCGACGAGATGTTCCTGGGCCGCGCGCCGGTCGCGGCAACGGTGACCGCTGCTCAGCGGGCGGCCAACGCCGCCGCGGAACGCTAAAGCCGGTGGGTGGCCAGTGGGGTGAACGCCTCGACCCACAGCGACAGCGCACACATCGCGACCACCAGCACCAACGCCACGGCATCGGCCCGTCCCGGCCGCGCCGGACTCGCGACGATCTGGCCCACGCCGCCACGCGCGGTGATGGCATCGCCCATCTCATCACCGCGGCGCAGCGCCACCGTGATCGCCGCAGCCAGCAGGTCGACGATCTCAGATCGACGTTGTCGCCCGCGTTCCCGGCGGGTCTCCGGCCGCACCTTCGGACGCAACCGACGGGCCGCGAACAGCACGCGGTACTCCTCGATGAGCATCGGGAAGGCGCGCAGTGCCAGGGCCAGCGTCACGGCCCACTCGTCCACCGGGATTCGCAACCATTTCAGTGGCCGGCCCAAAGTGGCTACCGCAGGCGCGATTTCAGCGACATTGGTGGTCCACGAGACCAGCCCACCCAGGCCCAGCAGCACGATGGACAACACCGTGATCTGCAGGAAGTTCAGCAGACCGCCCAGGCCCAGATGCGCCGACGCGATGTCGACGAACGGCTCACCGCCGGCCAGCGCGGCCGTCCCACCGCCGAGCAACAGCAGCAGCCACACGAGGCGCGGCACTGACGGCAACACACTGCGCGGGATGTGTGCCAGCCACGCCGTCAGCATCACCAGCAGGGCCACCAGGCCGATCGGCACCCACCCCGGGTAGATCGTCAGGACAATGCCGATCAGCGCCACCACGATGAGCTTGGTACCGGCCCACAGTTCGTGAATGGGTGACGTCCCGGGCACGGGACGCAGTAGCACCATCGACCGGCGCTGGGTGGCAGGAGCCGTCATGATCGTCCTCCCGCGGTGAGTGGCGCTGCCGCCGACTGGGCGAGCTCACCTCGATGCAGCCGCAGGATGCGCGGACACAACTCGTCCAGCCCGGCGAAGTCGTGCGAGATGACGACGACCGTCAGCCCGGTGGTGCGGCGCAGTTCGGCGAGCAAGGCCACCAGACCGCGCTGGCTCGCGGCGTCCAGCCCGGCCAGTGGCTCGTCCAGGATCAGGGCCCGCGGGCGGCGAGAAAGCAATCCGGCCAACACCACGCGGCGCATCTGGCCGCCGCTGAGCTGGTCGATACGGCGGTCGGCGAGCTCGGGATCGAGCCCGACCATCGCAAGCGCCTCGCTGATCCGCGCGGTGTCACGCTTGGAAAAGCCGGCAGCCGAGGCAATTTCGGCGCCGACGCGGGACCGCATCAACTGCAGCCGCGCCGCCTGGAACGAGATGGCCACGGCACCAACCTGATCGGATACCGGCTTGCCGTCGAGCAGACAGCTGCCGGTGGTAGGCACCGTGAGACCGGCCAGGATCCAGGCCAGCGTGGACTTGCCGGAGCCGTTGAGCCCGTGGATCAGCACGCCCTCGCCCTCATGGACGGTGAAGCTGATGTCGCGCAATGCCGTTGATTCCCAGGGCGTCCCGCTGCCGTACTGGTGCCCCACGCCCTGGACCTCGAGCACGGGCGGGCCGTCGGGTTCGATGCCCTCGGCCACGATGGGCACCGGTGCGGTCGCGACCATCTCGATGTTGTCGCTGGCACCGTCCAGTCGGACGACCCGGTCGGCCGAGTCCGCTTCGTCGTTGTAGTGCGTGATGTGCACGAGCGAGGTCCGGTGGTGACGGGTCAGGTCGGACAGCACCGAGAGCAGGACATCACGGCCCTCCTGGTCGACCATGCTCGTGACCTCGTCGGCGATCAGCAGCGCTGGTTCGCGGGCCAGGGCGGCCGCGACGGCCAGCCGCTGCAGCTCGCCACCCGACAGCCCGCCGGTGTCCCGGTCGGCCATGCCACTCAAACCGACCTCACCCAACAGCCGTTCGACGTCGATGGTCGTCCCCGCCGGCAGGCCCCAGACGACGTCGTCTGCCACGCGGGTGCCGAGCACCTGACTCTCCGGATGCTGCATGACCACCGCGGTGCCACCGGCCCGGCCGAGGCCGACGGCACCCGGTCGGTCGATGGTGCCAGCGGTCGGCGCGCGGCCCGCGAGCATCAGCATCAGCGTGGTCTTGCCCGACCCGTTGGCACCGGTGACGGCGACGTGCTCGCCCGCGTCGATGTCCATGCTCACCGGGCCGAGTGCGTCGCGATTGGTACCTGGGTACCGGAATCGAACGTCGCGCAGGCGCGCCGGGACCGGCGCCACCAGGCCGCTGGTTTCGACGGTGTCGAGCTTGTGCACGTCGGGAATGCCGTAGAGCCGCTTCAAAACCCGCGACAGCGCCCACCAGCCCAGCAGCGTGACGACGATGATGTGCATGATCACCGAGATCATGATCGGCACCGGCCAATAGTGCAGAAATGCCGCGAACCCGGTGCGCAGATCCTCGGCCGCCCGCTCCCCGCCCGGCACCGCGGCGATGACGTTGGCGATGCCGTGGATGTTCGAGGTCATCGACGCGAAGATCAGCTCCCGCAGCCGCTTTACCAACAGCAGAATGCCGATGATGTAGGCCCCGAACGCTGCCCCCGCGACCACCGATGCGCACAGCACGGTGACGATGCCGCGGCCAGTGCGCTTGACGATGCCCGTCAGGCCACCGATGTAGGCACAGAACACCACGGTCATCAGCCCGCCCATGCCGGCAATCAGGAACGCGATGGTGCCGCCGGCGACGGTCGCGGCCACCAGCACGCGGAGTCGGTAGCGGTAGGCCAGCAGTCCCATCGGGACCGTGCCCAGCATGCCGAGGCCCGCGGCGAACGGCACGACGACGGCGATGATGGCGGTGGCCGCGCTCAGCGCCGCCATCACGGCGGCCTGGGCGTACTCGCCCGGATCGAGGGGACCGGCCTTATCTCTGGTGCCGGCAGCAGTCATTGCACAATTCTGCCAGCTGCGTAGACGAGTAAACTCGACGGTGTTGTGACCGTCACCACTCCCGGCGGCAGGTTCGACTACATAGAGAATCTATGGAAACATGTTGAACATGACAGTTGCACCGGCGACCGAAACGACCCTCGCCTCGGATCTGCTCGCCGTCGTCGCACGCATCAACCGCCTGGCCAATCAGCGCGTCCGGCTGCCGCTGCCCTTCGCCCAGGCCCGGTTGCTCTCCACCATCGAAGCCGAGGGGCGCGCCCGCATCTCCGATCTCGCCGCGCTCGACCACTGCTCTCAACCGACGATGACGACCCAGGTCCGTCGCCTCGAGGAGGCCGGACTGGTCTCCCGCACCGTCGACCCCGATGACGCCCGCGCCGTCCTAATCAGCATCACGCCGCAGGGCGTCGCCACACTGGCGCAGGTTCGCGCCGACCGCGGCAACGCCATCGACCCATTCCTGGAGGAACTCGACAGCACCGACCGGGACACCCTGGCGGCTGCCGTCGAGATCATGCGCGGCTTGCTCGCCGCGCACTGACGCTCACGGCCCGGGGATCGGGTCCAGCGCCTTGAGCGCGCCGCCGTCCACGGTGAACCGCGCACTGCCGATACCTGTCGGCATCCCCGGCTGATCCTTGGGCTGCTGCCATTGGTACTGCACCGTCACGCTGTCCGGAGCGCTCGCGGTCACGGTGATGTACGGCCGCGCGTTGGGCGTCGGTGTGCCGATCATCGTGTTCTTGTTGAAGAACACCACCTGCTGCAGGCTGTCCGGCGTCGAATTGTTCTGCCCGACCTGCACCCAGTACAACGCACAGTTCGCGGTGTGGCCGCTGCCCATCTGAGTCCACTTGCCCGACGGCGGGGCCGGCAGCGCGTAGATGGCTGCGGTCACGACGTTCTGCGCCGGCCCGTCGGCAGGTGTGCACTTGTCGGCCTGAGGCACCGGATCCGGGCCTTTCGGGCTCCAGCCACATCCGGCGCTGAGCAGGGCGGATGCCGAGAGCAGGACGATTGCCGAGGGGTAGCCGATGGACCGCATGCCGCCCAGCCTACGGCCAAGCGCACCAAGCTTTTTGACGGCAACCTGGTTTGCCCACACTTTGCGCGGGGCACCCAATCTAGGTCTTTGACGCCCGGCAGGGGCTAGCCGGGCGCGAAATCAATTGTGACTAGGGGAAATTCGATGTGGCATAGAACGAAGCGAGGTCAACATCAAAGGTCGGTGGTCAAGACCGGTGTGACAGTGGCAATCTCGGCGGCATTGCCCGTCGGGGTTGCAGGTTTGATTTTTGCGAGTGTGGGCACCGGTCCGGGACCGGTGCCCTATTTGCTGTCTGCGGCCATTACGGAGTCGAACACGACGGTGGGATTCGCCGATTCGGACATCATCGGCATGTCGACGGCCGACATCAACAAGACGCTCGACGAGATGCAGTCCCTCGGCGTGCAGAACGTCCGGATCCTGCTCCCGTGGAACAACATCGAACCGGCGCCGGGATATTGGAACTGGAGCACCGTCGACACCCTGGTGAACGCCGCGGCCGACCGCAACATGGGCATTCTCGGCGTGCTCAACGCCACGCCGGCGTGGGCGGTACCCGCAGGTTCTCCGGCCGTGGCCTCGCCGCCGGCGGACAATACGCAGTACGCGCAGTTCGTCAGCGCGGTCGCGGAACGCTACGCCGGCAAGGTCTCGGCCTACGAGGTGTGGAACGAGCCCAACGCGGCACCCTCCTGGTACCCGACACCCGATCCCGCGGCATACACCAGGCTGCTGCAGGCGGCGTATCCGGCGATCAAGGCCGCCGACCCCGACGCGACAGTGATCGGGGGCGTGGTCGGCTGGGTCACCGACACGCCTGGCCTGGCCATCAACGCGGCCTCGTACGTCCAGGGCATGTACGACAACGGCGCCCAGGGGTATTTCGACGCGCTGTCGTTCCACCCGTACCAGTACCAGGTTCCCTTCGGCAACGGCACCCCGTATGGACCGATCGCGCCGATCAACCAACTGGCCACAATCCACCAGGAGATGGTCGCGGCCGGTGACGGCAGCAAGCAGATTTGGGCAACCGAATACGGCGAGCCGACCTCCGTCGTCGACAACAACACGCAGGCGGCGTTCATCTCCAACTTCCTGAATTCGTGGAGCAGCTTCGACTACACCGGGCCGATGTTCATCTACACCACCCGGGACCGCAACACCGGCAGCACAAGCGATCAGGACACTCTCGGTGTCTTCCAGACGGATTGGACGCCGAAGCCCGCCGCGAACGTCATCGCCCAATGGACCGCGACGCATCCGCAGAAGCCGATCGGCACGCCGGACCCGACGACAACTCCGAGCCCGATGATGGCCCTCACGACACTGAGCGCCACGAGAGCCCTCGCCGACCCGACGGTTTCGACACTCAGCGCCACCACCGAAACCCTTGCGGATCCGATGGTTTCGACGATGAGCGCCAATGCTGGGGAGAGTGCGACGGCGGCGAAGACGACAAGCGCGACGGGCACGACCACAACAGCGGCGGCCGACGCGGCAACCGACCCGGCCGCGGTGCCCGTACTGGCCGACCGCACAGCCGCGGCCGGCGTGCCCGTCACGGCCGTTCGGGTAACGCCTGCCACCCAGGCGGCTACAGCCACCCCCGCAACACCGGCCACCGCGGCAACACCGGCCACCGCGGCAACACCGGGCACGCCCGCCGTCCCCGCAACGCCGGCCACCCCGGCAACTCGGGCAATACCCGCGACCCCGGCCACGCCAAAGGCATTGGCGCCCAACGCCTCGGCAACCGCGGCCGACACCGCGGCACCGGCCGCGTCCACGAAGTCAACGGCACCGAAACAGAACCCGAAGGCGAAGTCCGCGCCGGCGAACTCCGGCCCCAGAAACACCGGGCCGAAGAACACCAAGAACAAGTAACGTCATCGACTCATCCGGAGCGGTGCGCCGGCACCGCTCCGGATAGCTGTGCGTTTCGCGACATCGACGCGTGGGTAAGTAATGTCCATGTCGATCACGGTCGGTGGCAGACCACCGGACTATGACGGTGATTTGCCCGGAGGCGTCGCCGGACTCTACGGCGGCGGTGCGTGGCCGACCGCGGGCAACAAGGCACAACGCCGCGTGCTGGCCCTTGCCGTCGGCGTCCTCGTCGGATTGCAGCGTCGACGGTGGCAGGACGCGGCCGTCGAATTGATCGGGGTCGCCCACGACGCCGACATGTCGCCTTACGTACTGGCGGAGGCGCTGGTCGAGCTCTCCGGTGGCCATTCCCTGCGGCTGGCAGGTGGGTCCCGTCCCGATGCGATGCGAACCGCCCTCAAGCATTGGGGTGACTTGCTCACTCCCCCGGACGATTCCGATGTGGAGCAGGGCTCAGGCCCGGACCACGTCGTCGCATGGTGAGACCCCCGAGCCCGTCTCTACTCTGTGAATGTGACCACGACGCAAAACTTCTCACTCCGCCCGTGCCATGGACCCGCGGAATGGCCGGAGCTGGTACGCATCTGGCGGAGCGCCGTCGAAGCGACACATCATTTCCTGACCGCCGGCGACATCGACTTCTACGAACGGCGACTGGCCGAGGAGTACCTGAAGATGGTCGAGCTCACCGTCGCGGACTCCGACGGCGTGCCCGTCGGATTTTCGGGTGTCGCCGGCGGCAACCTGGAGATGTTGTTCATCGATCACCAGCATCGTGGTCGCGGCGCGGGTTCGGTCCTGCTGGTCGACGCGCGGGCCAAGAATCCCGGCCTGTTGGTCGACGTGAACGAGCAGAACCCCCAAGCCGTGGGTTTTTATCGGCGCCACGGGTTCGTCACCCTCAGCCGGTCGGAGACCGACGGCGACGGGCGACCGTTTCCGATCCTGCATCTGGGCCCGGCGCCGTCGGCTCCGCTGCGCTGAAACCTGTCAGCGGCGACGGCGCTCCACGCCGTCGGCGTTGATCTCTTCGCGGCGAACGTCCTCTGTGACGTGCTTGTTCTCGGTCACCTCGTCGACCGCCAGCCGAACCCGTTCGACGGGAACCGATTCCTTGCGCACGACGACGTGGTCCTCGTGCAGCGTCACCTCACGTTGGTCGTCGGCGAGTCGGGTGTCACGGACCTGCGCCGGATCGGTGATCGCGGCACGCTCCACGCGTACCTCCTCGTGCGTGACGGGCACCTCTACGGTCCGTTGCTCTGTCACCACGTGCTTGTTGAGGCGGGCTGTGCCTGACGTCGTGCGCTCGGTGCCCACCTGGAGATGCTCCTCCGAGCGGATCATCTCCGGCCCGGTATGGGTGGTGGCAGACGTCGATGCGTCGGCGCTATGCGCCGACGTATTCGCCGAGGTACCGCCGATGCCGCCGAGTGCGGTTGCCGCTCCCCGAAGGTGCTTGCCGCCATTGGAGGACGTCGAGTCGGGGGCTGGCTGCGGGGACGGCGGCGGCGTGGTCGGCCGAGTCGACAGGCCGTAATACTGCGCCAAGGTGGCTTCGTCAGCCGGGCTGATCCGCTCACCGATATCCACGTGTGGGGCGTCCTTGACCGCGCTCTTCGCCACCGCCACCCGCACCGAATCCTCGCCGTCGGGCCGTGCGCCTGCCAGCGGGACCAGCGACTCCGTCATGCCGAAGAGGCCCGTGTGCACCGAGGCCCATTTGGGCTCTCTGCTCTGGCCGTCCAGGTAGAGCTCATGAATCTTGCCGATCTTCTCTCCGGACGGGTCGTAGGCGGTCGCACCCTTGATTTGTTCCAGCACGTTCGTCATAAATTTCGCTCCCTTCGTCCGCTACTCGTATTTCCCATTGCGCCGCAGAACCCGTTCGGGCCGGCGTGGGTGTGTTGGCGACGCTCTCGGCTGCCGAAGTGCGGCAGCGCCACGCCGAAAAGGCGCTCAAATGCGCTTTTCTCGAATGCTTTGGGGTTCTGCCGGTGGCTCAAACGTGCCGGCCGTGCAGGTGCGGGTGGTGCTCGCTGAGCAACATGCCCGACAGCAACCACACGGCGCCGAAGGTCGCAGTGGCCAGCGAAACGATCATCGCCACTGCGCCGAACGTCAGATATCCGGCCACCATCGCGACGGCTCCGACGACCAGGGCCACGAAACTCGTGGCGATGGTCACCAGGCCCGGCACCATGGCGCCGGCCGAGGTACGCGATTCGTTCATGCCTAGCGGGTACCCGTGAGCCCGGGCACCAAAACTCTGGGCACGTACCGAGCGTGGGTCTTTTCGAGACCGAGCGCCGTAGAAATCGCGTCGCGCCGCACGTTCGGCGCAGCGCCTGAAACCGAGTACGGCGCGGCAGCCCCAGAATGCAAAATGACCAGCACTTTCGTGCTGGTCACTGTTGCTCCCCCGATTGGACTCGAACCAATAACCGCCCGATTAACAGTCGGGAGCTCTGCCAATTGAGCTACAGGGGATTGTGCTCAGGCCCTGGGCGCGTGTCCCTGAACCGAGGCATGACTCTAGCGCATGACTGCGCGGATCTTTGAATCGGCTGGTAGCTGCCGGTCGGGCCAGACGCATCGGCGATCGTGAGGCAGGATGGAGCCAAGCACCGTCATCAGGGAGGGGTCCAGTGATCCGAGCCGTCGCCGTCATGGCCGTTGGCTATGTTCTGGGAGCCAAGGCAGGCCGTCGCCGTTACGAGCAGATCGCCGGCACATACCGCGCCATCACCGAGAGCCCGAAGACGAAGGCCGTGCTGGACGCGGGCCGGCGCAAGCTGGCCGACAAGGTGTCACCGGACCCGAACATGGTGCGGTTGACGGCGATCGACTCACAGACCGCGGTCCTGCATCCGGAGTCGATTCACGACTGACGCGCGCACGCCGGGGGCGCGGATGTCTCAGCCGAGCGGCTGGTGCCAGGTCTGGCCCGGCAGCAGCGGGCCGCTGCTGATGCCGCCTTGCGGGCCCCAGACGCCCCACGGGGTGCCCACGTTGACCGGCTGACCGTTGGACCGGCCCATGCAGTTGCCGTCTTCCTTGTTACCGAACCAGGCGAGGCAGCCGCCGTCGGCCGTCGTCTGTGACGACGGGGTGCTGCTCAGCGCCACGATGACCGGGGCAGCCACCGCGGTGGCAACGAGCGCTGCTGCGGCGAACAGCCGGGTTGCTCCGATGGTCATGCTGGGCCTCTCCGCTGTGGTCGGGTTCTGCCCCACCATATCGCGGACCATGGCTCTCCGCGTTACTGCCGAGAAATGCCTCAGCTGAGGTCGTCGCCGCTGGCTTGCTGCAGCAGGCTGCGCCGGTACTGCTCCATGGCGACGAGGTCACCGAACAACGCGTGGTACTCGTCGCTCTGCTCGACGGGCGACATGCGTTGCAGTTTCGACTTCAACTCGGCGATCTCGCGGCCCACCCAGACCTCCTGCAGGCGGGCCAGCACACTCGCGATGTAGCGCGGCAGCTTGTCCTCTTCGACCTGGAACGCCTCGACCGACAGCTCGTTGATCAGGCTCGCAGCCACCGGGTCGGCCGCCCGGACCGCCTCGATCCATTCCGCACCGCCCAAGCCGGACGCCGTCCCGCCCGCGGTGGTGATCGCCTGCCGGACGGTGGCATAACCGGGATGGGTGAAGCTGTCGACGGGCAGCCCGTCGAACACCGGGCCGGCCATCGCCGGGTACTGCAGCGCCGACTTGAGTGCCTCGCGCTGCGGCCACAACGTCGGGTCTTTCGGGTTCGGGCGTCCCACCGCCGCTGCCGGGGCGGCCGGCGCCTGCGGACGCCGGGCATCCCGCTTCGACGTCGCGGGGCCCGACTTGGCGGTCTCGCGCACCCGCGCGATCACCTGCGCCACATCGTCCCAACCAACCCAGCCGGCGAGCTGACGGGCGTACTCGTCACGCAGGGTGGGGTCCTTGATCCGGGCCGTCAACGGCACACACCGCCGCAGTGCCGCGACGCGGCCCTCGGCGCTGTCCAGGTCGTGCTCTTCGAGCGCGGTGCGAATCACGAACTCGAACAACGGTGTTCGGCGCGCCACCAGATCCCGCAGGGCGCCGTCGCCGGCCTTGAGCCGCAGATCACACGGGTCCATGCCGTCGGAGGCCACGGCGACGAACGACTGGCCGGTCAGATTCTGTTCGCCCTCAAAGGCTTTCACCGCGGCGGCGCGTCCGGCGGCGTCACCGTCGAACACGTAGATCAGCTCGCCGCGAAAGAAGTTGTCGTCCATCATCAGTCGCCGCAGCATCGACAGGTGCTCGTCGCCGAAGGCCGTGCCACACGACGCGACCGCGGTGGTCACGCCGGACAGGTGCATGGCCATGACGTCGGTGTAGCCCTCGACGACGACCGCCTGGTGGCCCTTGGCGATGTCCCGCTTGGCCAGGTCGAGACCGAACAGCACGTGGGATTTCTTGTACAGCACCGTTTCCGGGGTGTTGACGTACTTGGCTTCCATGTGGTCGTCGTCGAACAGGCGGCGGGCGCCGAACCCGATCACCTCACCCGTCGCGCCCCGGATGGGCCAGAGCAGCCGGCGGTGGAACCGGTCCATCGGGCCGCGGCGACCCTCCCGGGACAACCCGGCGGCCTCCAGCTCCTTGAACGTGAATCCCTTGCGCAGCAGGTGTTTTGTCAGGGTGTCCCAGCCCGACGGTGCGAATCCGCAGCCGAAGCGCTTGGCCGCGTCGGCATCGAAGTTCCGGTCGATCAGGTACTGGCGGGCGGCAGCGGCCTCGGCCGACTGCAGCGCCTCGGCGTAGAACTCCTGCGCGGCGGCGTTCGCGGCGAGCAACCGGCTGCGGCTGCCCTTGTCCCGCTGCACGTTGGTGGTCGACGACCCCTCGTAGCTGATGGTGTAGTTCAGCCGGTCGGCGAGCAGTTCGACGGCTTCGACGAAGGTGACGTGCTCGATCTTCTGCACGAACGCGTACACGTCGCCGCCCTCGGCGCAGCCGAAGCAGTGGAACAACCCATGGTTGGGCCGCACATGGAACGACGGCGACTTCTCGTCGTGGAACGGGCACAGGCCCTTGAGCGAGTCGGCGCCCGCGCGCCGCAGCTGCACGTGCTCGCCGACGATGTCCTCGATGCGGGTGCGTTCACGAATGGCCGCGATATCGCGATCAGGAATCCGGCCGGCCACGCGCCCAGTGTAGGCGGAGCTCGATTCAGTCCAGCGGCCGCGGCGAGCGCGCTTCGTGGACGCGTTCCAGCCGGGTCTCGGTGTACGAGGCGATCTGGTCGACGACCACGCGCAGGCGGGCGCCGTCGTCGTCGGCGAGGGCGAACTCGGCCGCGAACTGCGGGTCGAGACTCGCCGGGGCCTGGCCCCACAGCGACAGCGCGACCTCGCGCACCATGGTGCGCTGGTCGGCCTGAATCTGCAGGTGCTGGTGGTCCGACATGATGAACTGCAGGGCCAGCATCTTGAGCACCGCCACCTCGGCCCGGACCAGGGCCGGCACCGCGAGTTCGGCGTCGAAACGGCGCATCGTCGCGCGGCCCGCCTGCTTCTTGGTCTCGGTGACGGCGGCGTTGGCGAACCGGCCGACCAACTCACTGGTGAGCCGCTTGAGCGCGACGGACGTCGCGACCGAACCGTCGTACTTGCCGACGGCGGTGACCACGGGCAGCTGCGACAACCGGGCGGCGGCCGCCAGCATGTCGTCGTGCGTCACCGTCGGATGCGACCGGGCGCCGAGCTTGGCGAGGGTGTCGGCCGCGTCCGCGTCGGCGAGCACGCGCAGGTCGATGCGGCCGGAGATGATGCCGTCCTCGACGTCGTGCACGGAGTACGCGACATCGTCGGCCCAGTCCATGACCTGGGCCTCCAGGCACAGCCGCTCGGCCGGCGCGCCCTCGCGCACCCAGGCCGCGGCGGCCGCGTCGTCGTCGTAGAAGCCGAACTTCACGCGGTCCTCGCGGAACCACGGGTACTTGATCACGGCGTCCAGCGCGGCCCGGGTCAGATTCAGTCCGGCCGAACGTCCTTCGCTGTCAAGCGTTTTCGGCTCGAGCCGGGTCAGGATGCGGAAGTTCTGGGCATTGCCCTCGAACCCGCCGAACGGCTTGGCGATCTCGTCGAGCGCCCGTTCGCCGTTGTGGCCGTAGGGCGGATGGCCGATGTCGTGGGCCAGACCGGCGAGGTCCACCAGGTCGGGATCACAGCCCAGCCCGACGGCCATGTGGCGGCCGATCTGGGCCACTTCGAGAGAGTGGGTGAGCCGGGTCCGCGGGGTCTCACCCTGGCGGGGCCCGACCACCTGCGTCTTGTCGGCGAGCCGCCGGAGCGCGGCGCTGTGCAGCACGCGGGCCCGGTCCCGCGCGAAATCCGTGCGGTGCCCGGCATCGGTGCCAGGCAGCGTGGCGCTCTTGACGCCCTCCCCGACCAGCCGCTGCCGGTCGAAGTCGGTGTATCCGTCGCTTGCGATGCCCACGGCCGAAGTCTGCCAGCCCGGGCGCGCCCAACTACCACATACCCTGTCACTAGATTGGGCGGCATGCGCATGATGCGGCAGCTCTGGCTGATGATCTCGGTCCTGCTCGTGGGGACGCTACTGGCCCCGGCCGCATTCGCCGAGCCGCCGATGCGGCTGCCGGACTATGTCACCGACCAGGCGGGCGCACTGAACTCGCAGCAACGCAGCGAGGTCAACGGCGCCGTGCAACAGCTGTACGACAAGCGCGGTACCCGGCTGTGGGTCGTCTACGTCGACAGCTTCTCCGGGGCCAATCCCCGCGACTGGGCGGAAAGCACCTGGCGCAAGAGCTTTCTCGGCAACCACGACGCCATCCTTGCCGTGGCGGTCCAGGATCGCGCCTACGCGCTCCTGGTGCCGGAGGCCGCAACCGGCGACGTGGACGTCGACCGCCTGCGCAGCGATGTCGTCGAAGCGAAGCTGCACGACGGCGACTGGGCCGGCGCGGCCGTCGCCACCGCCGACGGACTTCGGGGGGCGTCGTCTGCGCCGTTCAACTGGGTCGGGCTGGTGATTGCGCTGGCCGTCATCGGCGTCGCGTTCGCCGGACTCATCTGGTGGGCCCGGAGTCGTCGCCGGCAGCGCAGGCAGGCCGACCTCAACGCCGCGCAGCAGGCTGACGCCACCGATCCCGCGGTCCTGGCGAAGATGTCTCCGGAAACGTTGGAGGACCTGTCCAAGTCGATCCTCGTCGAGGTCGACAACGCCGTGCGCACCAGCGACAACGAGCTGGCCCTGGCCGTCGGCGAGTTCGGTGAGCGCGACACCGCGCCGTTCATCACTGCGCTACAGAACGCGAAAGCCGCCATGGCACAGGCATTCAGCGTCCGCCAGACGCTCGACGACGCCGTGCCCGAAACTCCGCAGCAACGCCGCGACCTGCTGACCCAGGTGATCGTCTCGGCGGCCCGCGCCGACAAGGAACTGGAGGACCGGCGCACCGCCTTCCATCAGATGCGCGACCTGGTCATCAACGCGCCGACCCGACTGGACGCGCTGACCCAGCAGATGGTCGTCCTGACCGCACGCATCGAACCAGCTCAGAAGACGCTGACCGGGCTGCACGGCCAATTCACCGAGACCGCGCTGGCGTCGGTGGCCGGCAATGTGGACGGCGCCAGAGAGCGCCTGACGTTCGCCGACCAGAACATCACGGCCGCGCGCGGATTGGTGAGCAAGCCCGCCGACAGTCAGGCCGCCCTGGTCAATGCCATCCGCGCCGCAGAATCCGCAGTGGGCCAGGCGCAACGGCTGCTCGATGCGGTCGACAGTGCCGCGACCGATATCGCCCATGCGATCAGCGCCCTGCCCGCCGCGATCACCGACATCCAGAACGGCATCAGGGCCGCCGAGGCGGTACCGCCCGGCGCACACTACGCCGAGCTGACGGCCGCACGTACCGCTGCGGTGCAGGCGGTTTCGAACGCTCAGGCGTCGGGCGCGGCCGATCCACTGAGCGCGTTCACCCAACTGACCGCCGCCGATTCGCAGCTTGACAAGCTCCTCGCGACCATCGCCGAGGAAACCGCTGCCCTGAACCGGCTCCGCCAGTCGTTCAGCCAAGCACTGCTGGCGGCGCAGTCCCGGGTCCGCGGCGTCTCCGATTTCATCGACACCCGCCGCGGCAGCGTCGGCTCCGAAGCCCGCACCCGGCTGGCCGAAGCGCAGCGCCGTCTCGAAGCCGCACAGGCGGCGCAGGCCACCGACCTGCCGACGGCCATCGAACAGGCCAACGCCGCGGACGCCCTGGCCGCCCAGGCCCAGAACTTGGCCGACAACGACGTCCGCGCGGCCCGCCAGGCCTACGCCGGGTCCGGCACGAGCACTGCCGGCGACATCGGCGGCATCATCATCGGCGGCATCTTGTCGGGGATGATCCGCGGCGGCAGCGGCGGTGGCAGCCACGGGGGTGGTTGGAGTTCAACGAGTTTTGGCGGGTCCGGCGGCGGCTTCTCCGGCGGTGGCGGCCGGTTCTAGGCCCTTCTAGTCCTGGGCGGCCGCGGTGCGGGCGCGTTCCCGCATCGACGCCACGACCCCGCCGTCGTTCAGGATGTCGGTGCCGGTGAGGTACCCGGCCTTGTCACTGACGCAGAACGCGAACAGCTCGGCCATCTCCTCGGCTTTGCCCCAGCGCGGCACGGCGGCGTTCATGACCATCGCGCCGGCGCCCGCGTCTGCCTCGAGCAGCCCCATCTCGGTGTCGACCGAACCCGGTGACACCGACACGATGCGCAGCCCCTTGGCGTTGAACCGTTCGGCCTGCGAACTGCTGTACCACTTGACGAAGTTCTTGCTCACGCCATAGGCCATGCCCGAGCGCACGTCCTCGGGCGCGAACGCACAGGCCGCCGCGATCTCGGCTAGGAACGCCGCCTCGTCGCTGAGCGCCAGCGGGAACTTCGCGGTCGGGATGATCTCGTCGGGCAGCAGGTGCGCCGCCATCGACGCCACGTTGACGATCGCCGCACCCGCGTCCGCGAAGCGGTAGAAGGCTTCGTTGACGTTCACCGTGCCGACCGCATTGGTGCGCGCCACGTAATCCGCCGGCCCCATGCTCGGACTGACGCCGGCCGTGTGGATCACCGACGCGATGGGGCCGAACTCTGTTGCGGTGGCGAACAATTGGTCCACCGCGGCACCGTCGGTGACATCGGCGTTGACCGGGATTGCGGCGATGCCGAGACCGGTCAATTCCGCCGCCGCGGCGTCGAGACGATCCTGACGTACATCGGCCAGTACCACCGTGTGGTCCCGCCCGACGATCTTGGCCGTCGCCAGCCCCATGCCGCCGGCACCGCCGGTGATCACCGAAACACGCGTCATGCCTCTGCACGCTATACCGAGAGCGCAACGGGATCGCCGACGGGTGCTGAGAGACTGCTCAGCGCGGGCTACGTGGTGTACAGCGACAGGTGGACGTACACCTCGTCGGGCCCGCGTTCGTCGACGACGATCTCGCGGTTGACCGCCTTGTGGTCCTTGTTGGTGACCTTGTCCTGCAGGAACTGCGGCTTGGGCGCGGTGGCGGGCGCCGGTCCGGCCAGCACCGTGATGGTCTTCGGGACCTCGGACGGCCGCGGCTGCGCCGGGAACTGGGCCAGGAAGTCGCGAAGCTGACTGTCGGTCAGCCGCAGGGACAGGCGGTATCGGGTGTCCCGGCCCGAATCGGTGGCGGTGGCAAGAACCTGCGCGCCTTGCGGCAGCGCCACATCGCCAAACGCCGCGGCCGTCTCGGCAGACACCTTCTGGCCTCCTTCTTTCTCGGTCGAACACGCGGGGATTGCGCACATCATGAGGACGGCGGCCAATACGCCGAGGTAACGCGTCACCGGGGCACCCCGTCGTACGTTGCGACCGACGACGCTCCGGCGATCTCGAATTCCCTTGCCATGCCGGCGGTCTGGAGGCCGCCCATGTCCTTGTCGGTGATCGTGATGGGTCCCACCTTGGTCTCCTTCCCTTCGTCCCAGTTGTACTGATCCGCCACGTTCACCTGCGATTCGACGTGTACGCGCGGCGGCCCACCCGGGGTGTCCGGCGGGTAGACGGTGACCACTCCGCCGACCGACATGTCGACGCCGCCGACAGCGTGGTACCAGTCGGGATTGGCCTCGGCATCCATGTAATAGCCGTCCCAGCCGGTCCGGAATGCCACGGGCCGGCCGTACTGTCCCGTCGCCGCAGCCTCCGCGGCGATCCGGTTGACCTCGTCGTTGACCTTGGCGTCGGCGCGCGCCCGCATCTGCGGGATGTCGTTCATCATCGAATTCACGTCCAGGTTGTACGGCGTCCCGGTGTTGTCCAGGTAGTGGTCGAGAAGGTCGGCCGCGTGCGGCCACTTCAGACCGATCACCGGCAGCCCGGCTTCGATGGCGGCCTTGAAGGCGGCGTCGTCACCCCGCGCGTACCACGGTTGCGAACCCCATTCCCCGGACCCGCCATCATGTTTCGCCCATGGCGGCGGCGCCGGAATGGTATCTCCCGGGTGCTTGTCGGCGGGCTTGTCGTTCGGATCGTCTTTCGGATCGTCGGGATCGCGTCCGTCCCGCCCGGTGATTTCGTCATAGCCCGAACCGATCTCGCGGATGCGCGCCGCGATGGCATCCATATCCGCATTCGACCGATTGAGGATGTCGGCGATCTCCGCGGTTCCTTTGGCCACCACGGGAAGCAACGCACGGTCACTCTCGGCGGTGGGCGGCACGCTGGCGGCCGCGTCGATCACCCATTGTTTGACGGAGTCGAGATCGCGACGGCCCGCCGTCACCACGGCGGCCGACCGGTCGACCTCGACGCCGAGGCGTCGGTCGAGTTCGGCGAGCCTGCCGATGGCCCCGGCATGCGCGCGATTGCGGTCGTCGTATGCCTCGGCCGCGGTGCCCGACCACTCCCCGCCGGGCGCCGCGGACAGCACTGTGCTGCGCAGTTCGTGGAACTGGTCGCTCATGTCGAATTCGGCACCACCGACCGGCGTACCGGCCCCGAACGTCGCGCGCGCGTCGTCCCACGTCGACAGAAATGCGCCGATAATCGTCACTGTCGCCCCCTCCGGCGTCCCTCACCCCTTGGCCCACAAGCCTATTTGAGTCCGAGACCCGTTTCCGGCGGCAATTTCACCCGCGAGCTGTACACCCAATAGAACTGCCCCTCTCCCGCGGGAAAAGGGGCAGTTCCGATAGCTCGGCAGAAACGTCAGCAGCCCTTGAGGCGCACCGCGAGGTAGTCGCTGACGGCGTCGATTGCGACGCGTTCCTGGGTCATGGCGTCCCGCTCGCGGATGGTCACGGCGTGGTCCTCGAGCGAGTCGAAGTCGACCGTGATGCAGTACGGCGTACCGATCTCGTCCTGGCGCCGGTAGCGGCGGCCGATGGCGCCGGCGTCGTCGAACTCGACGTTCCAGTTCTTGCGCAACTCGGCGGCCAGGTCGCGGGCCTTCGGCGACAGGTCGGCGTTACGCGACAGCGGCAGCACCGCGGCCTTGACCGGGGCGAGGCGCGGGTCGAGCTTGAGCACGGTGCGCTTGTCGACACCGCCCTTGGCGTTGGGGGCCTCGTCCTCGTGGTACGAGTCGACCAGGAACGCCATCAGCGACCGCGTCAGGCCGGCCGCGGGCTCGATGACGTACGGCACGAAGCGGGTGTCGGTGGCCTGGTCGTAGAACGACAGGTCGACGCCCGAGTGCTCGCCGTGCGTGCTGAGGTCGAAGTTGGTGCGGTTGGCGATGCCTTCCAGCTCACCCCACGGGTTGCCGGCGAAGCCGAACTTGTACTCGATGTCGGTGGTGCCGGCGCTGTAGTGCGACAGCTTCTCCAGCGGGTGCTCGTAGAGCCGCAGGTTGTCGGGGTTGATACCGAGGTCGACGTACCACTGGAAGCGCGTCTCGATCCAGTACTTGTGCCATTCCGGCGCGGTCGACGGCTCGACGAAGAACTCCATCTCCATCTGCTCGAACTCGCGGGTGCGGAAGATGAAGTTGCCCGGCGTGATCTCGTTGCGGAAGCTCTTGCCGATCTGGCCGATGCCGAACGGCGGCTTCTTGCGCGCGGTGGTCACCACGTTCGCGAAGTTCACGAAGATGCCCTGCGCGGTCTCGGGACGCAGGTAGTGCATGCCTTCCTCGGACTCGATGGGGCCGAGGTAGGTCTTGAGCATCATGTTGAAGTCACGCGGCTCGGTCCACTGGCCCTTCGTGCCACAGTCCGGGCAGACGATCTCGTCCATCGGCACGGCGTCCGGGTCTTCCAGACCCTTCTTCAGGGCGTAGGCCTCCTGCATGTGGTCCTGACGGTGCCGCTTGTGGCAGTTCAGGCACTCGACCAGCGGGTCGTTGAACACCGCGACGTGACCCGAGGCCACCCACACCTGGCGCGGCAGGATGATCGCGCTGTCCAGGCCGACGACGTCGTCGCGCGACGTGACGACGGACTTCCACCACTGGCGCTTGATGTTCTCCTTGAGCTCGACGCCCAGTGGCCCGTAGTCCCACGCCGACTTGGTACCGCCGTAGATTTCTCCCGACTGGAAGACGAGGCCCCGGCGTTTGGCCAGGTTGGCAACGGTGTCGATGATGGACGCCACGATGTTCGAGGACTCCTGTGTCAGGTGGGATGCAACCCGTCCAGCCTAAAGGCCCCACTCAGCGGCCAATGTCGCACCCACCTTTGACATGCGTATGCGCGCATGGAAAGCTAAATGAAAACTATTTCCAATAGCCGGGAGTTGCCGGGGTGCCACCCACCACTACGCATGACGAGCTCGACCACCAGCACAGCGGTGCGCCGTTTCCGTCGTCCCCGCCGCGGGAGACGCTCGACGCCGCCGGCGACCTGCTGCGCGCCCTCGCCGCCCCCATCCGCATCGCCATCGTGATGCAGCTGCGGGAGTCGCAGCGCTGCGTGCACGAACTCGTCGACGCCCTGGGCGTCCCGCAGCCACTGGTCAGCCAGCACCTGCGCATCCTCAAGTCGGCCGGGGTCGTCGCCGGTGAACGTGCCGGCCGTGAAGTGATGTACCGGCTGGTCGACCATCACCTCGCGCACATCGTCGTCGACGCCATCGCCCACGTCGAGGAGGACCGGTCGTGAGCGCCCCCACCCGGTCCACCAAGCAGCGCACCGCGATCGCGGCGCTGCTCACCAATGTCGAGGAGTTCCGGTCCGCACAGGAGCTGCACGACGAACTGCGGCGCCGCGGCGAGGGCATCGGTCTGACGACCGTCTACCGCACCCTGCAGTCGATGGCCGCGGCCGGACAGGTCGACAGCCTGCGCAATGACAGTGGCGAAGCGCTCTACCGGCGCTGCTCGCAGGCCCACCATCACCATCACCTGGTGTGCCGGCAGTGCGGCGCGACGGTCGAGGTGGCCGGTACCGAGGTCGAGGCCTGGGCCACCGAAACCGCTGCCGCCCACGGCTTTTCCGATGTCAGTCACACCATCGAGATTTTCGGGGTGTGCGCGGCCTGCACCGGCGCCTGAGGTTCAGGGCTCGAGAGCCGGCCGGCTCCGCGCCCAGTCCAGCACCGCCTCGGCCGTCAGCGGCGCCAACACGATGTCGCCGGGTGCGTACGGGTCGATCCAGGCCATCTCTTCGATCTCGGCGGCGATCTGCGGCACGCCGTCGAGCGTCACGAAGAACAGCTCGGCGTCAACCGTGTGCCCGGGTTCGTTGGCCGCAATCGCGGTGTGGTGACCCAACTCCCGCACGTCGGTGATTCCGACGCCGAGTTCCTCCCGAATCTCGCGAGCCAGCGCGTCGACCGGTGACTCCCCCGGCTCGAGCTTGCCGCCGGGCTGCATGAACGCCGTCGTCCCGCGTTTCCGGACCAGCAGCAGCCGCCCGCGCTCGTCGGCCACCACCGCGGCGACGATCCGGATGACGGTCACGTCCGCCTCACGACGTCAGGTCGGCCCGCACGTCGACACCGGTGGACAGCACCAGCATGACCAGGGTCGACAAGGCGTCGTCGGTGAGCCCGGCAGCCGGGAAGTTGTACCGCAGCATCACGTCGCCGACCTTCTTGGCGCCGTTGCTCTTGGGATCGCCGGCCCGCTCCACCAGCACCACCGAGCCGAGCATGGTGCGACCCGCGTGATCGGCCACGCGGTCACGAACCTTGTTGTCCAGCCTGATATCCCACGCCAACGGTTGGGTCAGCGAGATCAGGTCGAGGCCCTCACCGATGTTCACCACGCGCAGCGACGCCACCGTCCCGTCGTGTGCGACGGTGAGCGCGCCGTCGTTCTCTTCGACGATGGTCACCGAATCGGCGAGCACGGATGCCAACCGCTGCAACAAGTCCGACATCAGGCCCTCCCACTCAGGCACATTATTAGGCTCTGCCAAATCGACGATTGCGGTTGACGTATTCCTCGCACGCGGCCCACAGGTCGCGGCGGTCGTAGTCCGGCCAGAGCTTGTCCTGGAAGACGTACTCGGCGTACGCCGCCTGCCACAGCATGAAGTTGCTGGCGCGCTGTTCGCCCGAGGTGCGGATGAACAGGTCCACATCGGGAATGTCGGGGCGGTGCAGGTGCTTGGCCACCGACGCCTCGGAGATGCGGCTCGGGTTGATCTTGCCCGCGGCCGCCTCCTCGGCGAGTTGACGCGCCGCTTCGACGATCTCGGTGCGCCCGCCGTAGTTCACGCAGTAGTTGACGGTGATGACGTCGTTGCCGACCGTCATCTGCTCGGCGATGTCGAACTCCTTGATGACGCTGCTCCACATGCGCGGCCGGGACCCGACCCACCGCATGTTGACGCCCATCGCGTTCAGGTTCTCCCTGCGGCGGCGCACCACCTCGCGGTTGAAGCCCATGAGGAACCGAACCTCTTCGGTGCTGCGCTTCCAGTTCTCGGTGGAGAACGCGTACACCGACAGGTGTTTGATGCCCAGTTCGATGGCTCCGCAGGTGATGTCGATCAGCACCGCCTCACCCATCTTGTGGCCTTCGGTACGTCCGAGCCCACGCTGGGTGGCCCACCGGCCGTTGCCGTCCATGACGACGGCGACGTGGTTGGGCACCTGGTCGGCGGGAATCTGCGGCGCCACGGCCTTGGACGGGTGCTGCGGCGGCCGCGCGAAGCGGCCGTTGGAGTTCCGTGGGAGCTCGGGAAAGACCACCGGCCAGGTCGAAACGTCCGGGAAAACCGGATAGTCGTCAGGCGCCTGCGGCAGCTGCGGATAGCTGGTCTTGCGCGCCCGGTTGAGTGCCATGGGCCATATCCTGCCTGAACGTGGTTACGCGCTGCTCAATGAGTGCGGTATCGGGACGGTACGCACGCTCCACGAGCGGCAATGTCCGCAGCTTGCGCTCCAGATGCCACTGCAGGTGCGCGGCCACCAGCCCACTGGCCTGGCTGCGATGCCCCGCCGGCGAGCCATGCGCAAACTCCCAGTCACCGTCGTGCAGCGCGGCCATCAGATCCAGCACACCCTGCGGCGGGGTGACCGAACCCGACGGCCGGCAGTGCACGCACACGCTGCCGCCCGCCGCGACATGGAACGCACGATGCGGACCGGGTGCGGCGCAGCGCGCGCACTCGGTGATGGCCGGCGCCCAGCCGGCGATCCCCATGGCCCGCAGCAGATAGGCGTCGAGCACCAGCTCACGGGGCCGGCTGCCGTCCGCGACGGCCCGCAGCGCGCCGACGGTGAGCCGCTGCAGCGCCGGCATCGGGTTGCGTTCCTCACCCGCCAGCCGCTCGGCGGTCTCCAAGATGGCGCAGCCGCAGGTGTAGCGGCCGTAATCGTTGACGATGTCGGCGGCGAACGCGTCGAGCGACACCACCTGGGTGACGATGTCGAGGTTGCGGCCGGGATGCAGCTGCACGTCGATGTGGGCGAACGGCTCCAGCCGCGAGCCGAACTTGCTGCGGGTCCGTCGCACGCCCTTGGCCACCGCGCGGACCAGCCCGTGGTCGCGGGTGAGCAGCGTGACGATCCGGTCGGCCTCGCCGAGCTTGTGCTGGCGCAGCACGACCGCTCGATCCCGGTACAACCGCATCGGGCGATTGTCCCATCGCGCACCGACAACTTCCGTTAGGCAGCGCCGGGCGAATGGTCACCACTATCCTCGGAATCGCCATGGCCAGCATTCCGAGACCGTCCGCTCCACCCCGATTCCCGACACTGACCCAGCAGTTGTACCGGCTCGCGAGCGGTGCGGTGACGTCACAGCAGATCGTGCGGCAGTCGCTCGACGCCATCGCGGCCAGTCAGCTCGAGCTGAACGCCTTCCGGGTGGTGTTCACCGAGCAGGCGCTGGCCGACGCCGCCGAAGCCGACCGCAAACGCGCTGCCGGACAACACCTTCCGCTCCTGGGTGTACCCATCGCGATCAAGGACGACGTCGACGTCGCGGGCGTGCCCACCCGGTTCGGCACCGACGGCGACGTGCCCCCGGCCACCGCGGACGCCGAGGTGGTGCGCCGGCTCAAGGCGGCCGGCGCGGTGATCGTCGGCAAGACCAACACGTGCGAACTCGGCCAGTGGCCGTTCACCAGCGGACCCGGTTTCGGGCACACCCGCAACCCCTGGTCGCGCGGGCACACCCCGGGCGGCTCGTCGGGCGGTAGCGCCGCGGCCGTCGCGGCCGGATTGGTCGCCGCCGCAATCGGATCCGACGGTGCGGGCAGCGTCCGCATCCCCGCCGCATGGACGCATCTGGTCGGCATAAAACCGCAGCGCGGACGGATCTCCACTTGGCCGTTGCCCGAGGCGTTCAACGGCATCACGGTCAACGGAGTGCTGGCCCGCACGGTCGCCGACGCCGCGCTGGTGCTCGACGCGGCATCCGGCAACGTCGACGGTGATCTCCACAAACCGCCGCCCATCGCAGCCGCCGAGGCCGTCGGCCGGGCGCCGGGACCCCTCCGCGTGGCATTGTCGACGAAGTTCCCGTTCACCGGGTTTCCCGCCCGGCTACATCCGGAGATCCGGGCCGCGCTGAACACCGTTGCGGGCCAACTGGAAGAGCTCGGGCACACGGTCCGGCCCGACGACCCGGAATACGGACTGCAACTGTCCGTGGACTTCCTGGCCCGCTCGACATCGGGACTGGCCGAGTGGCGCCACCGCGTCGGCCCCGGCGTGGCACTGGACCGTCGTACCCGCAGCAACATCCGGACCGGGTGGCTGCTGTCGGAGCACGCCCTCCGGCAGGCCCGGCAGCGGGAAAAGTCCCTCCAGCGCCGGATCGGCTGGATTTTCAACCTGTATGACGTGGTACTGGCGCCGACCACCGCGCAGCCCCCGCCGCTGATCGATGCTTTCGACCGCCTCGGTAGCACCGCCACCGACCGCGCCATCATCGCGGCCTGCCCGGTGTGCTGGCCGTGGAACGCGCTCGGCTGGCCGTCGATCAACATCCCGGCCGGCTTCACCGGCGACGGGCTGCCCATCGGCGTCCAGCTGATGGGTCCCGAGGGCAGCGAGCCGCTCCTGATCTCCCTGGCCGCCAGCCTGGAGGCGATCACCGGCTGGGCCACCAAGCAGCCCGACAACTGGTGGGCCCAGCCCTAGCCATTTCCCCGCGAGCCGGCCGGGGGGCCTGGGGGTACCTTCCCGCGAGCGCCCGTGTTTGTACGCCGACACGCGGGTCCCGCTGTGCATTCTGCGGCCGCTCGCGGCCGGTGAGCGTGCGCATTGTGTACGCCTAAACCGGTGTGTCGCTGTACAAACACTCAGTGTCATGGTGGACGTGCCGCTGGTGCGGTGGTTGGGTCTTCGCACCTGGTGTTTGGCTCTTGCAAACACTGCCGCCTTCGGGTTGGCATTCGGCCGTTGTGCCGACGCCAGGTGG
>Ga0209051_1000839_pt1 | contig 31657 bp, 31 predicted proteins | sample AraplaCvi_mMS_r2_2_FD_184286 | JGI IMG/M metagenome (GOLD analysis project Ga0209051, IMG submission 184286) | Arabidopsis root microbial communities from North Carolina, USA - plate scrape MF_Cvi_mMS_r2 (SPAdes) (version 2) | ecosystem: Host-associated > Plants > Roots > Endosphere | place...
CGGGAGTGGCGGCGAGGAACCATGGCACCTGAAGGGTGACCAGTGCGGCGGTGAGCAGTGCGGCGACAGCGGTGAGGGCCCAACGTCGCGCCCACGCCAGCACGATGACCGCGACCGGTGCGGCGAGCATCAGGTAGGGCGCCGCGATGACGAGGTAGAGCACGCTGTGGGTGGGGATCGGGGTGAAGCGGACGACCAGGGCCGCGGCCGCGGCGAGGGTGAGGACGACGCCCAGATAGCTGGCGGCGACGCGACGTGCGGTGATCAGGCTTCCCTCCTCGGATGGCGTCATGCCGCACGTGCAGTGACGCGGTGTCCCGCCCAGTATCCCTGCGTGCGGTTGGGCCGGCACGGCAGACTCGTGGGGTGTCCGTGCCCAGAAGATGGCTCGCCGTCGGAGTCGGCGTAATGTGCGCCGCCATGATCAACGTGACGCCAGCCGGGGCCGACCCCCCACCGGTGTCGGCGCAGGCGCAGGCGGCGGGCTTGGTCGACGTGCGCACGGTGGTCCCTGACGCGACCGTCGACCTGCGGTACGCGACGGCCGACAACTTCACCGGAGTGGCGCTCTACCCGCCGGACGCGCGGTGTCTGGTGCACGACTCGATGGCCGAGGGACTGGCGACGGCGGCGAATCAGCTTCGGGCACAAGGCATGCGGTTGGTGTTCTGGGATTGCTACCGTCCGCATGACGTGCAGGTGCGGATGTTCCAGGAGGTGCCGAAACCCAATTGGGTGGCGCGGCCGAGCGATTATGCGCGCAGCCACGAGGCGGGACGGTCGGTCGACGTGACCGTCGCCGACGGGCACTACGGGTGGCTGCTCGACATGGGCACCGGGTTCGACGACTTCACTCCGAAGAGCCTGGCCTATGAGACCGACGGGGTCACCGCGGAACAGCAGGCCAATCGGGCGCTGCTACGCACGGCGATGGAGGCCGGCGGTTTGACCGTGTATCCGGGGGAGTGGTGGCACTTCGACGGTCCGGGCGCGAAGAATCCGCGGCCGATCTTGGACGTGCCGGTGAACTGAGGTCAGCTGGCGATTCGATCGCCGCTGCCGAGGCAGACGTGCGCCAGATTTGCGAACGGATAGTCGCAGGTGGCGCAGGCGCCGTCGATGCTGACGGGCGCCGGCTGCGCGTAGTGGCCGTGGTGAATCCAGGCATCCCACGCGTTACCCGGCAGTGCCAGCAGATCACTGATCATTACTTCCCCCGTACGTCATCGGCGCAAGCTCCCCCTGGCCGATGAATGAACAGTAGCCCATGGTTGCGCCTCGCGTATCGGGGAAAACCCTGGGGTCCTCGGCCGGTCTTCGGTCACCGACCGGGCGCAACGGCCCTGGTCAGCGAATTAACCATGCCGATCATTCGCTTTGGCAAACCTCGAGAATGGGAGGCAGCAGGTGAGCGATCTGCGATCCGATCTCAGCAAAGACTTCCGGGGATTGACCGATGGGGTCGGGGATGTCGAGGCTGTCGTCCGCGGTGAGCAAAGATCTCTTTGCAGCAAGGTCGGCGACGGCGCGTACTCGATGCTCGGAGATGAGGCGGGAGGCCTCTGCGAGGGTGAAGGTGCGGTGAAGTTTCTGGGGGGCCAGCTCAAGCACCGCGTCGCGGTGGGCCCTGGTCATGGTCAAGATGAGATCGGCCGCGGCGGCTATCTTCGGCGTCAACTGCCGAGCGGCGAAGTTCGTTGGATTGCCGCCGAGGTGCTCGAGGACGCGAGCGGCGTCGGGGTGGATCGGGTGGTCAATCACGGCGCGGGTGCCTGAACTGGAGGTGTGCAGTTGTGTTAGTCCTTGCTCGACTGGATGTGCAGCAGCCAGCCTTTCCGCCGTCGGTGAGCGACAGATGTTTCCAGTGCAGACGAATAGGACGTTCACGGGTTCCCCTTCTCAAACTTGGCGCTCCTGACCTGGTCCAGAAGATGGACTTAGGGCGCCCATCAAGAGTCTGGCCACCCGGCGTGCGGCGCCATGATCACCGGCGTGCCAACACTGTCTCGTAAGCCTTTAGGAGGTTTGGAACTTCGTACTTCCATTCAAGTTCGTTTTCAACGCGCCACCGACCAAGGGCGCCCATCTTCTCGCGCCGCGTCGGATCGTCCAACAACTCGACAATCTTCGAGGCCATATCGCGCGCGTCGTTCGGAGCGGCGTATAAAGATGCCTCCCCAGCAGAGAACCTTCCCTCGGTAAGGTCGAATTGCACGATTGGCTTGCCCAGCGCCATGTACTCCATGATCTTGTTCATCGTGGACTTGTCGTTCATTTCGTTGGCTGCATCGGGATTGACGCAAACGTCGGCAGTGTTGAGCATGTCGAGTAATTCGTCGTCGGGTACGCGCCCGGTGAACGTGATGTAGTCCGTCAATCCCAATTCGGTAGACAACCGTTGCATTTCGCACAAGGCGGTTCCTCCGCCGACGAGGCCAAAGTGCACATCGCGGCGACCCATGTCGTGAACGATGTGATGCGCAGCGTGAAGAAGGTAGTCGATACCCTCCTGCTTCCCCATCACGCCGACATATCCGACGAGAAATCTGCGACCGCGCCGTAGTGCAAGCTTTGGCGGGGAGATCCTCAGTCGATCGAGTTTCGGCCCGCTGCGAACCACGAAGACGCGATCGGGGTCCATGCCGCCCCGCTCGATGGCGATGCGCCGATATGACTCGTTCGTTGCGATGGAGACATCTGCGGTCCGAAACGTCAGCCGTTCCAGCCAGACCATCAATCGCCAGAAAGCGTCGCGTCGGCCAAACTTTGCCTCGTAGAGTTCAGGATTTATGTCGTGGTGATCGAAGACGAACCGCGTCTTCGCGAACATCTTGAAGAATCCGCCTACCAGAAAAAGAAGATCCGGCGGATTGCAGGCATGGATGACGTCGAAGCCACGCTCTCGCCGTACCTTGAACGCCAGGCGGAAGAAATGCCACAGCGCCAGGGAGTACTCGGCGAGATACCCGAGGGCGCCTTCTCCTTCCCCGTGAAGCGCGAAACGGTAGATGTGGATTCCGTCGATTTCTTCGTACTTGCGCTCGTAGCCCTTACCGGTAGGGCAAATTATGCTGACGTCGCACCCGTGCGCGCGGAGAGTGGTTGCTTGTTGCCAGACACGCCGATCGAACGGGGACGGCAGATTTTCAACGAGGATCAACACTCGCGGATGGGTCGGCAGGTGGCCGTCAGACTCAGCGTTCACCAGGAGATTCCGTGATAGTTGTCGCCGCTGAGCTGGTTGGCGGCGCGTGCGAAGTCGATGACGGTTTGGTCCGCAGCGGCGTTCTCCACCGCCGCGCCGAACTCGGCCGCACCGTTTCCGAGGACGAGCGTTTCGGCGAACGACATCACTTCGTCCACAGTCGAAACCATCAGACGGGAGATGTGCGGAATCATGTTGAGGATGTAGTCGCGGTTCGCGCCGGTCAGCGCAGCCATGTTCACGTTTCTGTCGTAGAGTCGGAGGTCGTAGCCCTTCCCGATCAACCTCTCAATGACATCGACGAGTGGCGACTCTCGTAGATCGTCCGTTCCATTCTTGAGGGTAAATCCTAGAATTCCGATTTTACGTTTCCCTTCGAGTTAATCATGTCAATAGCGCGTTCGACGTGGGAATGATCGACGGCAGTATTGAATTAGGAACGGGGGCCTTGAGGTCCAGATTGCGAGCCTTGTAGTTCAGGGCTCGTACGTCTTTGGGCAGGCACGAACCGCCGAATGCGAAGCCCGGTTTCATATAATACGACGACAGATTTAGCTTCGTGTCTTGGCAGAAAATTTCGATGACTTCTCGGCCGTCGATCCCCATTGCTTTGGCAACATTTTCGATTTCGTTGGAGTTGGCGACCTTTAGCGCATGCCAGGTGTTATCAGCGTACTTAACTATCTCGGCGACTTCGAGCGATGTCCGCACCAGCGGTGCGGACATCGCTGCATACAGGCTTGCAAGGACGTCACCTGCTCTCGAGTCGGTCTCGCCAATGACCGTCTTGTGTGGGTGGTGGTAATCCCACACCGCGGTGCCCTCGCGGAGGAACTCTGGATTGTTGCAGACACCAAAGTCGACGCCAGCGCTTTCTTGCCCAGCCGCGGCTTCGAGGATGGGGATGACGGTGGTGCGCATACTTCCCGGCAACATAGTTGAGCGCGCAATGACGGCGTGAAAATCCGCTTTGGATCGAAGCGCCCCCCCGATCTGCTCGCATACGCGGCGTACATGGCTATGGTCGAGATTGCCGTTGAGCTGGCTTGGCGTACCCACGCAGATAAGTGACACCTCGCTGGCGGACACTGCATCCTGAACTGACGTCGTTGCGCGCAGTCGGCCCGACTCGACTTCGGTCGCAATCATCTCTCCGATGTCTTTCTCCACGATCGGCGAGATTCTGGAGTTGATCAGGTCTACCTTCGTTTGGTTTGGGCCCACGCCAATTACGTGATGTCCATCCGTAGCCAGGCAGCCTGAGGAAACGGCGCCTACGTATCCCAAGCCGAAGATGCTGCTGACTCTCATAGCTAGGTCCCCCCCGCGGCGAGTGGGCTGCCTCCCCCGGCGCCCGCACGTTGCCTACAACGCTAGAACTGCATAGTAGACACCTACGATTCGGATTCGCCTCCCAGGTCGATACATTGGTCCTGGTTTCATCTCAGTAACCGGTGTCGGTTCCGGTCGAAAAGTGAGCAGGTAGTTCCGGGGTGGTTTCTAGGCGCGGTCGCAACACTTCTCTAAATTCTGGAGGTTGTGTTGGCATCGTCGCGTCGGGTGAAGAAGGGGCCGGGGCGTCGTCCGCTGTCGGCCAAACGTCAGCGGTTCATGGAGTTGCGCGCCAGGGGATGGAGTGTGCGGGCTGCGGCCCGTGAAGTCGGTGTGTCCCGGTCGGCGGCGACGAATTGGACCCGCGGCTACAAGGTGTTCCGCAACGGGGTCGAAGTCAGGTTCGTCCCGCCGCTGGATCGGCTCGAGGTGCGCGAGATCAGCCCACGGTTCTTGTCCCAGGACGAGCGCATCGAGATCGCCGATCTTCGTCGTTGCGGATTGAGCATGCGTGCGATCGCCGGCCGACTCGGTCGAGCGCCGTCAACGATCTCTCGGGAGTTGCGGCGCAACGCGCCCACCGGTCGCGGCTACAGGCCTTTCGATGCTCATCGGCACGCGGCCGCGCGTCGAGCACGTCACCATCGGCGCCGGGTCGACGTCAACGTTGCGCTAGGCGGCGTGGTTGCCGAGCTGCTCGGTCGGCGGTGGAGCCCACAACAGATCAGCCGACACCTGCGTCTGCGCTTCCCCGAAGATCGGTCGATGTGGTTGTGCCATGAGAGCATCTATGCGGCTGTCTACCAACCGAATTCGCGCTTCCTTCGTCCATCGCTGCTGGCGCCGCACCGCCGCTCACCGCTGCGCACTGGTCGCGATCACCGCCGCGCACACCAGCGACAGCAGCGCCGACGAGGCCGCTTCCAACAGCCGATGCTCACCATTCACGACCGGCCCTTCCCAATCGACGACCGGTCCGAGGCCGGGCACTGGGAGGGCGACCTCATCATCGGTGACAACCACCTCTCGGCGATCGGCACGTTGGTCGAGCGTCAGACCCGGATGCTGCGACTGGTCCATCTGCCCCGCGCTGACTCCGACTCGCTGCACACCGCCCTGGTGGCTCGCATGCAAGATCTGCCGCCGGCGCTGATGCGGTCGATCACCTGGGACCAGGGCACCGAGATGGCGCGTCACCTCGCCACCGCCGACAAGCTCCGCGCTCCCGTCTACTTCTGCGACTCCCGATCACCCTGGCAACGCGGCACCAACGAGAACACCAACGGCCTGCTGCGACTACTTCCCAAAGGGCGTAACCCTGCGAGGCCATACACCGGGACACCTCATCGCCGTCGAGGACGAACTCAACAACCGTCCCCGGATGGTCCTCCAAGACCGCTGTCCCGCGGACCTATTCGCCATCCTGCTAGCCTCGGAAGGTCCGTCGGTGTTGCGACCTTGACTAGAACCCACCCCGGAGCAGGCTGCTCAGGATTCAACCGGAGCCGACAACCGGGCGTCGAAGAAGGGATTTCCCCAGTCAGGTGTGTGGCTGCTGGCCCGTGGAGGTTCTTGAGCTACGGTGGCCGAATCGTCAGTTTTCCGACGTTGCCAGTTCCGCCGGGTGTCGGACAACGCTTACCAGACCGAGCTTCGAACAGCACCGCGGCGAGCGAAGCGAATCCTCGCAGCAGGACAGATTTCGTGCCTTTACCGTGGTAAACATGTGGTTGCAGCCAGGCAACATGGCAGATGGACGTGACGGCCGAGTTTTTGCTAGCGATGGCATCAGTGCGAGGGCGTTCAACGAGGCGAGTAACAGGCTGCGCGTGTCAGAGCAGCCCTGCAATGCGCCTGTGCAGATCCCGACGACAGCGGCCGAGTGTTCACGGGTCGGATCAAATGTCCGCCGATCGGTGTGCTCCCGTGTACGGGTTTCAGGGAGAACGGGAACCAGCGCTCGCTGACTTCGCCGCGTGGTCCGACTGCGAAGGGCAAATCAAGGGGCTTGACCGCAGTTTGCGTGCTGTGTTCAGCAGTGAACCGAAGCCTCCCGCAAACCTGAAGGCCGCGCAGGTTGCGCTTGCAGAGCGGGTTCGTTGCGATAGAACCGCGCCCACATCACGCCCAACGGGCACGGCCACACCCTGCCTACCCTTTACCGCGGGTGCTTCGCCACGCCGCAGTCGCCGGCGTCGGGGTTTTGGGGTGGCACGGACAGCGCACCGGTCGGATTGGGTCAGGCCCTGGTGACCCAAAATGGTAGGTTAGTTCGGCGCTGCGCCGCCTCGCGCTAGGACGTACACATCGACGGTAAATTGCTGGGCGCTTCTTCCGTCGGCGATGCTCTGGTCAAGACCGCCGCGCCCACTCAAAGCGGCGAGGCGAGAGATAAGCGTGTCCCCGGCACCAACCGGCCGGCCCACAGCGCCATACAGCGTGTCATGGGTAAACGGAAACAGACACCCCAAGGGTCACTCGAGTTGAACATTTGTCCGTGCTGAGGGCATGAGATCGGCCTGGCGCAACGCCATCGACAGTTCACGGTGGAGGCTTCAAAAACGAGATCGGCAGATGTGCTTTCCGCAGCGTGCGCATGCAGAACGTGAGAGTATGCACTACGTGTGCTCAATACTGGCGCGCTGCCGGCAACCTCCGCGAGTTGCCGCCGCCAGTGGCACACTCACACGTGGCGTGGTCGTCACTAAGGGCCCTAGGCAACGAGGCCTGTGGGTGAATCCACACGCAATGTCGCTGCTTGCTGCGACGGACTGACGCAATCGGCTTCATTCACCTTCGCGTTCGCTGCCGACACACACATCGAAACGCGAGGTCCTACATACTATGGGGTTAATGCAGGAGCATTCGCGATCAAGCGACTGAGCGCATGGGGGTCTTATGAGTGAACACGGCACTGGTCGCTCGTCTTTTGACGACGCGCGTCAGTATTTCGAGAATCAACTCCATTCTGTCAATGTCGAGTTTTGGCGTCGAGTTGGCCATGTAGATTTCCGGGATAAGGCGGTGTTAGATATCGGATGTGGACATGGAGCGCTTTCGTTACATGCCGCAGAACAGGGCGCAAAATATGTCGTAGGCGTAGACATCGACGCTGAGCGGATAGAATTTGCGCGCACTAATATTCGCGAAAATTATCCCAGGTTGTTGTCATCAGTTTCGTTTTACGATGGTCGGATGAGTGAGATTCCTGGCCTATTTGATATAGCGATATCTAAAGACTCGTTTGAACATATTGCTGACTTGGCGGGCATGATGGCCGATATCGCACAACTGCTCGCGGAGGGAGGCGTCCTAATTGCCGGATTCAGCCCACTGTACTACAGCCCGTTCGGCGACCACGGTAGGTACTTGGGCAAACGCTTCAAAGTCCCCTGGCTGCCGGTCGTGATGTCGGAGCGCGCGCTGGCCAAGTTAGCGTCTAAGTTGAGAGGTGTGACTATACGGACCGCCGCCGACGTCGGCCTCAATAAACTCACATTCGCTGAGTTCCGGTCGATAATATCGGACCAAGGATGGGAGGTCCTCTCTCTGCGAACCAACGTCGGGAACAAGAGAGGAATGGGTCTGATGCGATCTATGCGTAGAATCCCGAGGCTGGAAAGATACTTCACAATTAATGTTTATGCACAGCTCAGGAAGCCGTCAAGTCTATCTGCTCGCTAACATGCTGATTGCGGGCTATTTTTGACCGCCACATCGAGATAGGTTAATCGTGTTTACTTTGCCTGACCACCTCGTGGTACATCCAATCTAATTGGCTTGCCAGCACATCTAAATTGAAGAGCTGTTTGACTCGCACCACGGCTCTAATGCCGAATTCCTCTCGAGTACGTGCACTAGATATAGCTTTCAAAAGGCACTCAGCTAGTTGCTCAGGATTGTTGGGAGCTATGAGCATCCCTGAGTCATTACCGAGCATTTCTGGAATTCCTCCAACGTCGGTGGCGATGATGCACAAGCCATTAGCCATCGCTTCGAGAATGGCCATCGGCTGTCCTTCATTTTGGGAAGGCAGCGTTAGCACATGCGCGCTGCGTATCAACTGCACTACTTCACTTCGATTGATCCAGCCGCGGATCTCCACACTTTCGCTCAAGCCTAGACTTTGGACCATATGAAGTGCGGTGTCTACAGCACCATCCCCCGCCATTGTTAGCCTAGCTGGAGGATAACCGTTAAATTTGGTGGCCATTGCGGCCCATGCCTGGAGCAGAAGGAACGCGCCCTTTCTCTCGCCGATCTCACCAAGGAAAATGACGTGCACATTGCTGCCGGCGTATTGATCGACCGCGGCGAATGGTCGAACCGCATTCGGTAGTGACACAACATTTGCATTAGGCGCGATTTCTCGGATGCGTTTAGCCCACAGATCACCCAATGCTATTACTAGGCTTGCCTTTTCCAGCGTAACGCGGATTGCAAATTTTACTGCTCGGGGAGACATGTCGTAGAACTCTCCGAATTTCGAGCCGTGAATGTGCAAAATAATAGGAACTCTAAACGCGCCTGCTACGGCGGAAAGAATTAGTTTTCGAAAAAAGCTGCCATAATGCGATACATGCAGGTGGACCACGTCGGGGCGCCGCCATAACATTCTGGAAATAAATACTTGAACGGCGCTACAAAAGGTCAGGACCCGCGAAGGCAAACTGCCTAGATCGTGCGTCTTGACAACCTCGATGTTCCATTTCTGGCTCAGTGACGTGCTACAAACGGCCTCGACAAATGTTGAGATTCCTCCATTTGCCGCCGTCGAGGCCCAGAGCGCGCTTCGCCGGGTCATCGCCATCCGCCACACATGTCGACGGAGAGTGCAACTAAGAGGGCGCGAACCAGCAGCGACCCTTCGGGGGGGTAAGTGCTCGCGCGGCACCTACCGCTAGGTGAGTGCGCTCTGATGCGATTCTGATCCATACCCACCACCACATGTGAGCTGTCCAAGCGCCGTGCCTCATCTCTTGTATTGACCCTGTACCGACCTAGTACGTTGGTAGATGCCTGATCAAATGAGCGCCTTGATATGACCTACATGGCCACAGTTAGCCGTCGATCGGAAAGATCGTTGGCGGCACGATGGCTCGAAAGCTGTCTGCACAACTGTATCGCCCCGTGGCGCGCTCGGCCCCACCTAGACCTCAGCCGATGGACTCAATAGAACTACCGCGAGATAGGTCTGCCGGGCTGGTGCACTGTGAATTTGCTCCAGAGCCTCGGCCACCATCGGAATTCGTCAACCGAGTACACGGCACCGACCTCCATCGACGGCCGTCGGCGCTCATTCGTCGGTGGCACTTGGGCGAAGGCCCAATTGAAGGTGCATACTCGGAGCTCCAGGGCCTTTGTATTCACATCCGGCGGCCAACAGTCCCTTTATTTTGGGTACCGCACGATGGCATTACCGATCCAGAATCTCTTGAAATATCTGTCGGAGTCGCTGAGCCGCAATTTTCGCATCGTACATCGATTGATAACGCTGGATAGCATTCGCGCTCTGCCTCTCTATTTCCTCCACATCGCCTAATCGATCCATGGCGCGCGACAGTCCCTCGACATCTTCAACTTCGATCGGTGGCAAACTTGCTGGCTGATATTCGGGAAGCGCACCCGCTGTCGACACAAGAGTCGGCACGCCTAATTGCATCGAAAGCACTTGGACGCCGCTTTGCGATGCCCTCCTCGAGTGAATCAAAGAAGCTCTTGCAGATGCAATTGCGCCCGTCATTTGCTTGTACCTGAAAGCCTTCTTGATCCATCGCGCGTGCTGGGGAAGCGGATCATCAACGGCGCCTTCTCCAATTAAAACTAGCTCGTCGCCGGGCCAACTGGGGCTGCGGATGTGGGCGTCCCAAGCTTCGAAAATAACCTTATGGTTTTTATATGGCCGTTGCCTGCCTAAAAGTATGATATTGCGTCGATCTTGCGCGCGCACGGGCTCCGGAATTGCTCGAGACTCCAGGTCGCTGACTAGCGGCGCCACGTAAATATTCGTCGATGGCCGGACTGAACGCTGACGTAGACTGGCTGCAACATACTCGCTAAAAGTGATGGTAAAATCAGCTCGTTCATCCCATCTGTTGAAGAACATACGATTCCACCACGGCGGGACATGAGTGGCGTCGTGAGGCGCGTCGTCGTGAATTAATCGGATCCTTGGCGCGAGATCAGAAAAAATCCGCCAACGAGGATCCCGTAAAAACTCAGTAATGACGAGATCGGGCTTGAACGCCTTGGCTTCCCGGAACACCTTCAACACCGGTACCCAGTCGGCGGTGGGAATGGGTCGACCGAGTAGAACACGCTCGTAATCTCGAGCTCGGTCCGATTCCGGGTGAAGGTCTGCGGTAATCAGCAAGACCTCAATACCGAGGTCTCTGAGGCTCTCTACGTACACGCGGGCGAGCGGCCGCAGGTCGGGCGACAACCATAGAATTCGCATACTTCCTGCTTCCCGGTCTGCGATGGTGAGCTGTCAAGGCGAACCCGCATTCTAGTTGCAATTGGAGGAGGCCGGTAACATCAGCGCGCCGGCCAGAAGAAACTATCATGTTCTTAGGCTCGCGGCCGCGGGTAAGCAGTCGGTCGAATCCCTTTCTCGAAACCGATAGCCTCAAGATCCGAAATCCTGAAATGAAGGTGGATCCTGAGCTGAGTCTGCTCGAGCTCCGCAAACAAACCCCCTGACATGGACTTTGCGCCGGGGTTAACGCTCGAACATTCTAAAGTGCGGTCCGGATGACGCAATACGGCACCAAATGAAAGTAGGTGCCCGGACAGCCGCGACGTAGTACCGGGCGCGTTCGAGGATGAAGATGTATTGAATCGCGAGCGAAGACGCCCATTCAGGTGTGTATCCGAACAGCTTGGGACTTTTCCTGGCCGGCTGAAAGTCGGATCAGCCCGACACGGCACAACTGTAAGTCAAGAGCGCAGTGCTGCGGCCTATGCGTTCCCCAACCAGAAGTGTGGCGCGGCATCTTTTGCTGCTCTGAGACCATACCGAGTCAGGCCGGGACGGCTGGTTTCATACATGCACTTAAAGGCGCACGGTCACCAACCGTGGTCGCGCTAAGGCGAGCCAGGGATGCGATCGGTTTTGCTGGCGCGCCGCATGGCCTAAAGGATTGATGACCACACGACGGCATGCATTTAGTGCCAACACGTCGATTCAGCGTTCGTACGCCGCGGCACCACTGCCGTGGCCGGTGCTCGCCGCGCGCCCACATGTCCCGCGTGGCCTGTTGATCACGACCTCACGGGTGGCTCTGGTGGCAGCGCGCCCACGATAGCCCCGGCACGTGGTTCAACACACCCGCGAGCAGTGCACCTGCTATCGTCCCGTTGCACGGCTAATGTCGGAACGGGGCCTTGGGGGAGTTTAGTGTTCGGATTTCGAAAGCGATATGCGCGTTGGCAGACTAAGCAAATAATAAAGCGACGAATGGCTGACGCACATTCAGTTCTCGGCCGCGAGGAGATGCTGGACTGGATATGCGGGCAGCTCGCAGTCATGGACCATTCGGATGGTTTGGTCTTGGAGTTCGGAGTCGGTAAGGGCACATCGCTTCGCCGACTTGCACGATGTCGGTACACGTATGGTTTCGACACCTTCACGGGTCTTCCGGAAGACTGGCGGGAGAACTTTCCAGCGGGGTATTTCGCCCTCTCTCGGGACGAATTAGTTGCGGTGGAGGCGATTGAAAACTCTGAAGTGGTGATTGGATTGTTCGATGATACGCTGCCAGATTTCCTAGCTCAACACCCTGACGAACACATTTCTATGGCCCACGTTGATTGCGACTTGTACTCGAGTACGGTGACCGTGCTCGACAACATCGCTTCTCGCGTCAGGTCTGGAACGCTGATACTCTTCGACGAATATTTCAACTTCCCTGGATGGACGGCCGACGAGCACCGCGCGCTCACTGAAAGTAAATCGCGTCTCCCCGATTGGGAATATGTCTGCTACACCACTCAGGACCAGCAAGTTGCGATCCGAATCAAATGAAGTGGAACGAGCCAACAACTCATCTCTTCAACATCAACAGTTTTTTGAGCAATTCACGCTTGAGCGCACTAGGAACTGCTGGTCGGAAAGACTACTCATCTGGATGCAGAAGTAGTCGAATTGGCAATTCACCCTGCGGCCCGCACCGACCGTTGAGGGAGGCGTCTGCGAACTGGCTCCAGTCGCCTCAGCATATGACAGGCCCTATCGTAAATGTGTTGCAGGACACTAGCGCCGCTTGTTGGGCGGTATGGTTAGGCTGGGCCGTAATAGACTTCAAATTACCGCAGGGGGCTTGGTAACTGGTGGCAATCGGGGCGACTATGAACCTTCAGGGCTTTCTAAGGCTGCTACGGTCTAGGTGGATCACCGTCGCCGTCACGCTTGTAGTTGCAATTCTCGGCGCTTCGGTCGTCACTATGCTGACTACACCACTCTATCAGTCGTCGACACGGTTATTCGTGTCCACTACCGCAGGATCGACTATTTCCGACATATATCAAGGAAATAGATTCTCGCAAGAGCGTGTAGCTTCGTACTCTGAGCTACTGACTGGCGCGACCCTAGCGCAACGAACCATAGACAAACTTTCGCTCGACATGGATGCGGACACACTAAGAGGTAAGGTCACAGCTACAGCTAAGCTCGATACCGTTTTAATCACAGTAAACGTGGTTGACGAGTCGCCGGTGCGGGCTCGCGATATCGCCAATACCCTGTCGGACGAATTTGTCGCTATGGTACGCGAATTAGAGACGCCAGAGAATGGTGCGAGCCCAGATTCTCGGGTGGTTGTCGAACAACGGGCATCCGTATCAGCCACCCCTGTTGTGCCCAAGACAAAGCGTAATCTGGCTATTGGCGTTCTACTCGGTTTGGTTTCAGGAATCGCGATTGCCGTTCTTCGCGACCTTCTCGATAACACCGTGAAAGATGGCGGCACGGTCCAAGACATCACTGGGACGAGTATCGTGGGAAGTGTTCCTCTCGACAAAGAGCGTCGCAAGGAACCGGCTATCACGTTTGACGGTGATAATTCTGAAATTGCCGAGGCATTTCGGAAGCTGCGAACCAATCTCCAGTTTATCGAGGTCGACAATCCTCCGCGAGTAATCGTGGTAACCAGTTCGATGCCCAGCGAGGGCAAAACCACGACGGCGATTAATATCTCGCTCGCGCTAGCGGAGGCCGACCACAAAGTCGTTCTGGTTGATGGCGACATGCGGCGCCCGATGCTCGATAAGTATCTTAATTTGGTCGGCGCGGTCGGACTGAGCACCGTCCTCAGCGGCGGAGCATCGCTTGAGGATGCCCTGCAAACCACGCGATTCTCAGGACTTACCGCTTTAACCTCCGGCGCGGTGCCGCCAAACCCGAGCGAACTCCTCGGGTCAATGGCTGCACAAAGAGTTCTAGGTGAACTTCGCCAGCAGTTCGACTACGTGATCGTGGATTCAACACCTCTGCTTGCGGTTACGGACGCGGCTGTTCTAGCCGCGGGCGCCGATGGAGCGCTTGTTGTCGCAAGATACGGGCAAACCCGGCGGGATCACTTATCGCACGCGGCTAAGACCCTAAACGGAGTGAGCGCACATCTGTTAGGCGCGGTCCTCACCATGGTTCCGTCCAAAAAGCGATCTGCCTATGGCTACGCCTACGGCTACTACGGTGCACCGAGTGAAGCCAGAGCAACCACAGAGAGCCTCGCCGGTGAATCTAAAACGGAACGCGACGGAGATGCCCGGCGCGGACAGCCGTGACGGGGGCGGGGCGCGTCGAGGATCCGAACGTTAGTCCCAGCGGATAAGCTCTGCTGACGGTTCCATAGGTCGTAATTTGCTGTGGCTGTCGCCGTTCCACTTGCGGTCTGGGGTGTGAGATTAGGGCTGATTTGCCGGGACTTAATCGATAGCATAGGGGTTGCGTCAACGGGTTGCCCGCGACGCCAGGCGGATGTTAAAAGTATCGATTCGCTCTCTAAGCTAAAGGGGTGGCGCAAGAGTGAGTAGCTCAAGCGAAGATGGTGAGCAAGTTGCTGTGTCGTCACAAGGATCGTCGGTGATAGTCGTTACATACAATTCTGCTTTAACCATCGAGAAATGCTTAAGTTCCATACCGCCGTACACAGAGGTGATTGTTGTGGACCAACAATCCTCGGATGAAACCGCGGACATGATCCTGCGGACCCGACCAAGTGCGCACCTCATAAGGGCCGGCGCCAACCGGGGGTTCGGAGCCGGGTGTAATCTTGGCGCCGCGAATGCGAGTTGTGGTGTTTTGATCTTTCTCAACCCCGACGCGTACTTCCACGAAAATTGCCTGGAGATTTTGAGCGTGGCAGCTGTCCGGCACGGAGTTGTTGGTCCGACGATACTCGGCCCAAAAGCAGATGACCAGACGAGAGTGCGGAATTGGTCTTCGATGTTTATGGATCTTGCAGATATAGTGTGGCCGCAAAGACCCTTTATCGGCATTCGGTTACGAGATGTGCCAGCATCGAAGGATATCTATCGCACGGGTGGAGAGGTTCCTTATGTTCAGGGGTCGTGTATGGCAATCAGAGCCGATAACTTCTGGGCTGTCGGGGGCTTTGACGAGGAGTATTTTCTTTATTACGAAGAGGAAACTTTAGCCCGGAAGCTGCAATTAATCGGCCTGTCTGCGGCGCTAGAACCGGCGGCTCAGGTTACTCATGTTGGAGGTGTCTCTACGTCTCAAGCAGGTACGTTCGCTGTGACACAGATGTATCGTTCCAAAGCTTTATTTTATAGGAGTTACTACTCACCGTTACGGTCATTTATTTTTAGCTGCGCTCTCTGGCTATTGCTTGAGCTTATGAGCGTAGCCACGCCATTGAGACGCCTGATTGGCCTGCGAGCGGATCGCGATAGTGCATACTTTCACACCGCTGCGAACGGTGTCATCGAAGGCAGGAGGGGTCGAATAGTCCGGCCGCCGGCGTAAGACGTAACCGAAGCAAAGGCCGAGCAATTCCCGTCGGTACACAGGCCGTGTCACCACGAAATCAGTCAGTTGTGTACGGACATTGCTTCATCAGTTGTGTACGGATCCGACCTTTCTTCGACTGGATCGGCTTGGTTGATCAACTGCTCAAGCGGTGTTGGACTTGGTGCAGAAGTTGCAGTAGAGACTGGATTTGGTTAGCCCACTAGCGGCGAAGCTGACCTTGATTGTCAACGTTTGGAGACGTGGTGTCCAAAAGACGGTCGTGCACTCTTCGATTTCCTTCGGAAGTACATACTTGCACCGCGAAACCAATTGCGAAGAAGAGGAAAAGCTGATATTGCGTTATCAAGGCGACTGTCAAAAGTAAAGGAGCTTGTCCAAGAATTCCCACTTCGATTGCCGAAGCGCTCCCCCGCAAAAGACGGATGAAGATAATGACCAATGGTAGCACGAATAGCAAGAGGGGTATCCAGCCAAAAAACACCCCGACGTACAAGAATGCGCTATCGATTGAATCCGATCCACCGCTGTTTAGATATCCAGATGGGCCGAGCGCTGACAGCTGGGGAAGTAATTGATCGTAGAGGACGTTTCGGTATTCGGCACTTTGCTGAGTCTCGGAAGTGACTCCGAGTGCGAAGCGGGTTATCTGCCCCGGCAGTAAAGCTGAAACTGCAATAACTACGAGGCCAACAATTCCCATCCCAACGCGAAGACCACGCTTCGAGAGGTACGCAAGTCCACACAACAGTAGTGTGAGCACTGCAGATATGATGGCTCCGCGGCTGAGTGTCGCCAGCGTGCCTGATAGCAGTAGTCCTACTAGCAGATTTTTGAGTGGTGGTCGGAAGCTTGAGGTCACTACGAACGGAATCGAAAGGGCCAATGATCCGCCAAGTGCGATCGAGTGCCCGAACGCCCATTCGCTCCTATCTGTTCCTGCTCGGGTCTGGATGCTGCCCCATATCTGGTGCCCTGGCATCGATGCAAAGAAATTGACATAGGGGTGCCAATGAAAAGCGAACTCAGCAACGGCAGCACCGCCGACGACGGCCATCGTCAGCGCTACAGCGGTGGCGGCCTTCTGGGATCCGATTGCGGGAATCGTCGTGCGTGCCACAAGATACGAGACGGCCCATTGGACAACGAACGTCACCCAAAGTGATCGAGAACCGTCCGCAAGAACGACAATCGTGAGCGTGAGAACAATGAAGCTGCAAAAGTACAGATCGTAACCATTGAATCGATAGCCAATGCTTCCGCCAATCGCTAGCACCACCAGTAAACCGATGATGGATTGCACGGGAAGCAGAATTGGTGCGTACAGTCCGATCCAAGAGGGAAGAAGCGCTACACTCGCCAGCCAACTTATTAGCGCGAAGAGGGGGCGCCCCCACATGCAGGCAAGCAAGACGAATGAAATCAGGGTCCCCGCAGCGACTGCCAGCACACTAGTATCTTCCTGCGTTGTTTGCCGACCCGCAGTGCGCGAGACCATCACCACCGGTCGCGCGATTCTCGTTTCTCAGCTTTGTAGCCGAGAGGCCACTCGCGTCGGTATGTCGAGCGACATTGCGTAGTTTTACCGGCGGAGGTGCGTTCCCTGGCTTGGGCCGTCGAGTGGACGAGGTCGCCATGCGGAAGGAGTTCGCGGACGCATCGTTGTCAGTTTGGAACATCCGCAACCTTCCCCGGGGCGAAACCTGATACCTGCACAGACAAATCCTATTCGACTATCTCCCATAGTGCTTCGACTACCTACCACAATGCATCGTCTCGGAGAGCTCCCGCAGAGCCCGTAGGCCGCGTCAAATTTAGCGACATCTATTGCCAATCTTTTGATGGTCGCTGGCGGACTCAATCTATCGTGTCAATGTCTGATCGTTGGGGGGTGTTGCGTTCCGTCGGCGGGGTCAGCGGGCGCCTGCCTGAGTGGGCGCGTGAGGTGTTCTTTGAGGCTTGAATTCGGGGTTGTCTCGGTCGGCTGCGGGGGCCGTGGCGGGGGTGTCTCAGCAGACTGGGTCCACGTAGGCTTTAGTCGCCGGGTACGACCGCGTGGCTGGCGCACCAAGGGATTCGGTACTCGACGGCGATCCGAGAGAAGTTTTGGACGGCGTTGGCGTCGGGAGCTGCCGTCGAGCAGGAGGCGGTGGATCCCGGGCGTGTCGCAGGCCAGAGGGGAGATCTGAGTGAAATTGGCTGGCTACGTGCCCTGAACCCCGTGCCCCTCAGCGTGAGCGACCCGCTGAGGCCGATCACCGCGCGATCCCGGGCCATTGGGAGAGCGGCTTGATTCTGGGCGGCAACGCGACTAGTTCGGCAATGGCCAACCAGGTGGAAATTGTCACCGGCTTCGTGGTGCCGATGCAGATGCCCAAGGACCGCACCGCGGCTACTATGGCCGAAGCATGGTTGCCAAGATCCCCGAAGTCCCCTGATGTGCGGCGCCGCTCACTGACCTGCGGCCACGGCAGCGAGGTGGCGTTACGCACCAAACTACTTAGGCGACCGGACTTCCGTTCTACTCCGCGATGCCCATTCCCTGGCAGCGTGGCCCCAGCGGGACACCAACGGCCTGCTTCGCCAGTACTTCCCTCGGCCTGCTTCGCCAGTACTTCCCTAAGGTCACTGATCTGTCGTTCTACGGCCCGGGACGGCTCGACAAAGTCGCCGCCGAACTCAATGACCGCCCCCGTAAACGTCTCGGCTTCCGAACTCCCGCAGGAGAGCTTCACCGACTAGTCTCAGACCCGTGCACACTCATGGCAGCGACCAGCTTGAATCCGCCGCTACGCTGGGCACCATGCGCGACAAGACCTTTCTGGTTGCGCTGGCTCGAGCAGTGAGTATGTACATCGACTTATTAGGCGCAGGTAGAGCCTCTGCACCGTGCGCTGATGCCGGAAGTCCTACAATGCTGTCGCTTGATCCATCCAACTAGGATCATCCTTATGCGGGGGGCGTACATGAAGAGCTTTATAACGCACAAGTTTCGAGTCTTGGGCGTCGAAATTGCCAGGAACGCTCAGCACCGCGGAAACTATGATTATGTCGCGATGGCGCATTACGAAGCCGGCGTACAGTCGGCTCATTTTTACACCGAGAATCTACTGACATCCCGTGAGTTTGATGAACATGATGACCTTATTCACCACGCAGTGAGCCTTGCCCCGAAGGAGGGCATGTTCATGGAATTTGGTGTTGCAACGGGTCGAACCGTCGGCGTTATCGCGCGCGCTAGCGGTGGGGCTGTGTACGGTTTTGATTCGTTCGAAGGGCTGCCTGAGTCTTGGTATGGAAATTATCAACGTGGATCGTTCGCACGCGAGCAACTGCCGTCCGTGCCGCGTAATGTGACCCTGATCAAAGGGTGGTTTGCCGATACCCTCCCGGGGTTCCTAGATTCGCATCCGGGGCCCGTGGCGTTCTTACATATAGACTCCGATCTGTATTCATCTGCGGCTTTCGTTTTAACGGCTTTGGTTGAACGCGTCGTGCCTGGAACGGTAATCTTATTCGACGAATACCTGAACTACCCTGGCTGGAAAGAACATGAGCATAAAGCGTTTGTAGAGTTTGTCAGGAGAACAGGGATAAGATTTAGGTACGACTCGTTTTTGCGATCGAGTCAGCCGGTGTGCGTCGTGATAGAAGCATGAGCTAAGCACCAGTGAGCAGACCGGCACTCCGCTGCTGCCTTCTGCGCAGTATCGAATCATCAATTTTAATGTCAAATTCAACATATGCGCAGCGACTGCGGGCGGATCCTTTAATGCGCCGTTGTGGTAACGCAACGACGGTCGTCTAATCATTTGCAACATTTGAAGCTGACCGCCGTTAGGTGACCCGGGCAGGTGTCGGATCCGAAGAAACTCGGCACGGCCCCCGCGCGAAGACGCTCATTGTCGCGTCAACACAATAAAAGATCGGCGTTGCCGAAAGCTTCTCCGCCGACGGCCATACCTCTAAAAGTCGCGATAGGGTGGTAACCCAACTTAGCGGGTTAAAGCAGTACCGGAGATTGTGCGCACCCGCCGGGTGCCATCCGTCCAAGCAATGCCGGTGGCTGCCGAGCTGACAAGTGACCTACGGTTTGGGCGACTGCCGCCGCGACCAGCAAGATCCCAGTCTCAGCTGCGTCCAAGGCCGTGCCTTATGGCAGCATAATAAGCGACGGCACATCGGTAGCAAGATTCTGAGGTGCGCGTCGACGTCGTGGTCTGAAATGGTGCCACACCGATAGGGGGAACGCAGGCAATATGGAAAAACGTGATACGCAGAAGATCTTTATTGTAGCACCCGCGTCATTTATTACGGGCGGGGTCGAATTATGTCATCAGCTCGGCGACGTTCTCAATCAGCAAACTAAACGGGCGTGGATGCTATATTTCCCGTTTGGGGACGCGGCCGAAGTACCGGAACCCTATCAGCGCTACAATGTTACACCCGGCGTTTTCGATGACGTCGATGACGCATCGATCATTGTGATGCCGGAAGTGTTCGTCGGAATCATAAGCACATTTAGAAAATGTCAGATATTCCTCTGGTGGCTCAGCGTCGATAACTTTCTTGATCGCGCCCGGCGAACACGTACCGGCAAAGTGTTCGGAAGGTCATTAGGCGAGTACGTCCTTGTGCGGCGGCTTAGGAAGGCTAACATTAGACACCTATACCAGAGTGAATATGCCCGTCAATATTTACGGGCCGCACGACTAGAGCCGGCTGATAGATTATCAGACTATTTGGCGGACGAGTACGACCCGTCGAATGTGGCAGCGACAGGCGAGCCTCGTGAAGTACTAATTACCTATAATCCTGCCAAGGGAATCGGACGCACTAAGTCAATTCTTGCGGCGCTAGAATCGGATGGATTCGCCGCTCCGCGTACAGTTGCGCTCGAGGGAATGACTAGAGGCGAAATACGCGCACTGCTTTCCAGTGCGATGCTATACATCGACTTCGGTAGGCACCCTGGAAAAGACCGAATTCCTCGTGAGGCCGTTGCCCTGGGAGCATGCCTTGTGGTGAACCGACGCGGAAGCGCTCGCAACTCGGTAGACATCCCGATTCCGGACGCCTATAAGATAGACGACACTCGGAATGGCTTCGAAGTTGTGGCGGCCCGAAAAATACGGAGAGTGATACAAAACTTCCCGGCCGAGCAATCGGCTTTCGAGAGCTACCGCAAGATAATCGCCAACGAGCGCGCACGGTTCATCAGTGATGTCGGCTCGATATTCACGCCCGAGCCATGATGGCGCTGCGGCATGCGCGGTTTGCAATCACATCTCAGTCATTCCGAAATGTGGTCTACGTAGGGGCCGTACAGCTTGCTACTTTAACTGTCCCGCTCATAACCACACCTTGGATACTTCGGGCGTTGGAGCCGGCAGCCTACGGCAAATACGCGTTAGCGTTAGCGGTCGTGCAATATGGAATAATTATAGTTGACTTCGGATTTTACCTGACTGCAACGAGACGCATTGCCCAAATGCGGGACAACCGCGACGATGTTACGAGATATTTCTGGACGGTTCAGACAGCCCGTCTCTTGCTTGCGGTGCTTGGTGCATTCGCTGTCATCGCTGCGGTTTGCCTGATTCCGAAGTTCTGGCCATTGGTAGGCGTGACGCTGTCCGCGCTGCCAGCCCTTCTGGGGACACTTTTGAACCCACAGTGGCTCTTCCTTGGCTTGGAACACATTAAGACCGTCTCATTAGCGAACATCGCCGCTAGATCGGTGTCAGTGATCCCGATACTAGTCTTCGTAAAGGACCCCGGCGATCTAAACACTGCTGCCTTTCTTTCGTCGTGTAACTATCTTTTTGCCGGAATCATCTCTGCGCTGGTAGTTGCAAAGCGGGGTTTCGTTGGCCGTCCCTGCATCCCGCGTCGTGCAGAACTGGTGTCGGCTTATAGAGACGCGTGGCCACTGTTCGTGACCTCTATGGCATTCTCGCTCTACTCTGCCAGCAACACAGTTGTTCTCGGTCTCGTCCGGAGCACTAGCGAGGTAGCTGTTTTCAGCGCCGCCGACAGACTCCGCCAGGCGGCAGTAATGCCTATTTCGCCTATCTCCACGGTTTTCTTTCCGAAACTAGCTAGGATGCTCGAAGTGGATAGACGGCGGGCTTTAAAACTGATCTTAGTCCTAACGATGGTGCTGTTGTTAGGCACCACATTTATATCCCTCACCACCTTAATGCTGGCTCCATGGATCATCGAACTATATACCGGCGGAGCTTATTCGGAAGCGGTTCCCGTGCTTCGGATCCTTTCGATTGCACCAATTTTTATTGGTTTGAACACCGCCCTGGGAACCCTGGTCATGATTAATGTGGGGATGAGTAAACAGTGTTCTCGTATTGTTGTTGCGGGTGGGTTGCTCAACCTAATATTGTTGTTCTGGTTAGGGGCTTTGAACGGCGCACAGGGTGCGGCTACCGCCGTGGTGACTACCGAGGCGTTCGTAACGCTCGCAATGTCTATTGCCTTGAAGCGCGCAGGCTTCTACCGTGAAGTTATAGGCGCGGTATTTGGTGATTCACGCACAAATAACGATGAAGACAACTAGGAAGCGGAGTGTCGTTCCACTGGATCAATAGACCAGCGGAACCGATGTGCAGCGGAATTCGGGTTCCTTACAATGCATTACAGGGGGTTAAGAATTGGCCAATTCACGAAAATTCTTTGCGTTGCTCGACCTAGACTTCGACTTTGATGCGTGTTCAACAGGCTATCTTCGAGGAACGGTCCCGGATCGTTATCCGTACGGCCTAGAGAACCTGCCAGAAGGTTGGGAGCTCACATTCAGCCCAACCTATCGAGGCCCACGCATATTCTGGGCGTTGAGACGCTTCTTTGTCAAAGTCTCGGGATTTGATCTGGCGGCTTCGTTGTTCCGTTGGCGCCAAATGCGCGCCGCTGATGTGGTTTACGCACATTGCGAGGCTGACTATCTTGCAGCCGCCTTGCTCCTTCGAGTTCTCCGCCGCCGGCGACCTTTTCTGGTTGGGCATACGATATGGATGTTTGCGGAGTGGAAAGACATGTCAATGCCAAAGAAGCTATTGATCAAATGGGCGATGAAGCGAGTCGACTTGTTCATCTACAACGCTGAGCCGAACAGGCTGCTTGGCGCCGAAATCTATCCTGACGGTACGCACGTTTTTGTTCCTTTTGGAGTCTCTGACACGTTCCATAGCGCCAACTCCTGTACCGACGCTACGAGCTCGATCCCGCTGATCCTCGCTGTCGGTAATGATCGCTCTCGGGATTGGGATCTCCTTGCGGATGCGCTGAATGGCCTTCCAATCGCGGTGGATATACGCCTCGCCACGAGACGAGATGTCGACGATATTGTTGGCGCTGTTGTGAGGGAGACAGCTGACGTGCGCGAACTCTGTGATCTGTATCGTACCGCAGCGTGCCTTGTAGTTGCCTCCAAGCCCAACTCCCATGCAGGTGGGATTACGTGCATCTTGGAAGGCGCTGCAATGGGAGTCCCGATTGTGGCAACAGATACCGGCGGAGTGAGGGATTATTTAGATGCCCAGTATATAGAACTTGTTGCTGCCGGTGATGTCGCTGCCCTGCGTCAAGGAATTGTGAATATTCTAGCGGCGCCAGTGTCGGCTAGAGAGAGAGCGGCCCGGACGCGTGACTTTGCGGCTCAAAGATACACAAATACTGGTTACTGGAAGCGCGTAACTAAACTCATCGACGGTGAGGTTGCTCAGCGGTCCTGAGTTCGTATGCACTAAACCTTCGATCGGGCGCGCAGGCTTGCGAAACGCGCGACTACTGGAATATGGCGTCCGAGATTGGTCGCTCTAGGGAGCTGACCGGCGATGGAGTGCTTTGCTGCTCGGATGCGGGATTGAGAAGTTGCGCCGAAATTGTGTTTTTCGGCGGCCGGAGGGCGAACCATGTAATGGGGCACCAGCGGTTTATGTCCGCGTGAATATGCGCTGAAGTGCCGATATGGAATAGCGGGGTGGGATCTCGGCGTGGCATGCTGTGCTGGGCGCTTCCCTGTTATAAATTCATGCAACTTAACGACAAGTTCGATTTGATAGGGCCGTTATCGTCGCGTCTATTGGCCAGTGGACCCTAGGAGGACGGCTGAACGGAACTGTAATCGGCGCCGATCTTCACATTGTCATAGATTACGCGTCCCGGAACCAGTGTCGTGGGATCGCGGTAGTAGCCAACTTTGAAGTATGAAACTCGCTCCACAACCTCGTCGGTCGGGTATAAGGTTGGCACCGGAGGTACGACGCTACCGTTGCTCACGCCGTTAATCCAGACCTCCACATAGCATTTCGACGGAATGATCGAGAATTTCGCACGCACCACAATATCGGTCCATTCGCCCCTTGGAACCGGCCCGAGGTCAAGCGACCATCCCCTTTCCCATGGATTGCTGCCGTTGTTCGCTAAGCACCAGCGTGTTCCCTGACTGGCAGTCGTTGAAGCAACGTAGAACGCCATCGGCGGGGATGCGGCGTCAAACGGTCCAGATCCGCCTAGGAATGACTGGTGCCACTGACCGCAGATCTGCCACGGCGCCTTTGGCAGATTTTCATCGAAGTAAACGCTCCACCCGTAATAAAGATCCGAGCCCTCGGTAGCCACAAAACATCGGTCGCTGTATGCAGGGACGGACTCGCATCTGTTCTGGTCGTTTGATAGCCCGTACGCGCACGCATATACAGAATCCCGGCCTCGGGTTAGGCTCGTAATGACTTTTGGCCTAGCGACGCTTACTCCCAGCTCATTAGCTGCATATTGGCTGGTATCGCCCGTCTCATAATCGCCCACAAACAGGATTGAACTATCACCTGGGGTCTCTGCCCTCCGCATCTTAGAAGCGGTGGCCGTCGATGTTGCTCCGAGTGCGAGCAGGAGCAGTGCAGAGCGACGATCCATCAAGGGCCCTTAATGTGCAGCAGGTGGGTGGTCACGGTGTCGCCGGACTTCGCGAAGGTGTGGTCGACGTTACCGGTCGGCAAACCCTTGTGCAGAGAATGCGGCAATGGGATCCGACGCTAGAAGGTTCGTCTAGCCGAAGATGTGAGTGACACCTCACCTGAGGCGGCCATATGGGCGGCTGTGGTAAAGCGTGCGAAATTTGCGAATGATTTTAAAGTCCTACTGTGTGCGTCAGCGGCGCAAAAGGTCGACAATGCCCAATCAGGGCGCAAAGCTGCATAATCCTGTGCGGTTACACACTCTTTCGCACCACTCGCCGGTGACCTGATCTTTGTCGCACATGGACGGGTTCTTCGCGATATATTTTGCTGTTGAGTCGTCCTTGATTTTCTGCCGGCCTTGAGGGCTCATGGCAGAGTTACCGGGATGCCCAGGGGTTGCAAGAGCTTGGTTGCAATCCAGGTTCAGGAGGTACTGGCCATTCTTACTGTTGCCGCTGGAATCGCGGAATATAGCCTTGTGCCAGCTGGAGACAAGACAGTCTGCCTGAGCCACCTGGCTCCCGCTGACTGTTGAAACTATGGGTGTTCCGCCCCACCCCGTTATGGTAGATGACGCGTCTGAGTATCGCTGACCGACGAGGCTGTCAGCTGAGGCGATACCGCCGCTGGAAAACATTAACGCCAATGTAGCGCTAAATAAAGCAACTATTGTTCGCGAAAATGTCTTCATATCTCCCCCATGCAAGTTAAACAGCTCCGACTTTCTGTCGGCGCACTGGCCTCGCTGCCTTGATCATAGACAGTGCCCACGGCGGGTGCCAGTGGCGTGTGTAGTTTGCCCTGGGGTTGGCCCTCGATACGCTCTTGGATCGTGGCCAGTCGATCATCTCATGCGCCGTGGTTGTGCGTGCAGTATGGCGTTAACTCGACATACAAGAGTGACCCGGGCGTTCGAACTCCTCCCCGGCAGTGTTCAAACATCGATGCACCACGCGGTCAGTCAATTTCTGCGTGATTAACGTTCATTATTGACCCGGGTTGATTTTTCGTCGCTATCCACCGCAAGGCGGTACTGAAACTTTGGGAATAACGTTATCTATCAAAGGCTGGACCGGCACCCGTGCTTCACCCGGAGCCGTCGGCTCGGAAAGTCGAAAAGTCAGCACGGCAGTCTTTCCGGGTGGGATCGCTACTTGAGCTTCATAGCTTGGGTGTCCACGCTCCACCGCACCAAAAACGCGGATCCTTGTGTCATTGGCGAGTACGCCAATCAGTTTCGAGTTTTTGGTAGCCACCAGCCGAACCGACGTGACCATTGCCCCCTTGGGAACGTTGTCCGCCAGTCCGGTGAAAAAACCCATCTTTCCCGCAACGTAGTCCGATAACGGCGTCGCATCTGAGAGTGTATTGGTCAGTCGAACCGTCACGGTCGACAGTCGTGTATCGCCACCGCAGCCATCGGCCGCGTAGTCGATTTGCCGCTTCAGGTAGTAATCCATTTTATTGCCGCCAAGATTGTTGATGACGATGCCAGCGTAGGGCGCAGAATCGTCGGGGACCTCGTGGGCCAGGGGCGATTCCTCCAAGAGTTTCTGCTCGTCGGGGAAGGCGCTCCAAACCGAAATCCGGCGCTCGGATACCGCACGACCCAAGGCGTCGAACAGCTTTCGTGGAGATTTGACCGGACCGCTGATCTTCTTCACGACTTCGTTGGCCACATCCTGCAAGTACTGCTTCCGAGCGGCTTGGTCTGTGGGAAAGCGGTCATAGACCGACGACTCGGTGAGTTCGACGACGTTGGCCTCGGTCACCGTCTCACCACTCGGCATCGCCACTGGACCAGTGGCGCGAAGGATGTAGCTCAGGGCGACCGGGTCGATAGCGACGACACCATCCACGTTCATCCCCGATTGTTGGGCCCACATCGACTTCCAGATCTGCGCAGCGTATGGGAAATGAGAGCTCTGATTACTGTTCCTAAAATCGATGGTGGGTTTGGTGAACCCATACTGCTGGTCGTAGTCCTGGCCGAGGCTAAACGGGGTGAATGGCTTATCGAGATCGATGTTCTGACCCAGCGACTCCACACTTGGCTTGCCTTGGTCGAATCGCACTATCCCGAATCCACCGAGCAGGCCGCCGGTGCCGCGCGCTTCCGCGTTGGTCTGGAAGCCCATGAAGTAGCTGCGCGGGCCGTCGGCGCCCATCATCGATGGTGCCAACCGGGCGGCGACGGCAGTACCTCCGAGAAGGTGTGAAACGTCCGACGTCTGGGCCTGCAGCTTGGATCGGGCTTCGCCGAGGGCGGCGAGGTAGGTTGGATCCGATATCGCTTGGGCGTCAGCATCGAGCTGGGCGGCGGCCGCGGCGATGGCGCCGAGAGCGGGCGCTTCTTTGCGTAGGGCGTCCACGTCCAATTTGCCGTCGGCCAGCAGCTGACTGGGGGCGATGCTAGTGCCGACCTCTGTGGCGGGCTTCAACACCTTTGCTGCTAGACCGAGCACGACGTCGGATATTTGTTGACCGGTCTCGAAGGGGCTGCCAAGCCACGGCACGGCGGAGGCAATGTTCCACGGCGGGCTGTGTGTTGCATCTCTGGCCGTCTGGGCATGAGACACCGCTTGGCTGGCATAGCGGGCCGCGTCGGCCGTATCTCCCTGCAGCAACGCATCTTTAGTCTGCTGCGCGCTGGTTCGCGCTTGTTCGAGGTTGGTCTTCGCTGTCTGCGCCCGGAAACCGAGCCAGACGCCGAAGACGATGAGAAAAGCCAGCACCGCGAGCCCTGCCCATGCAACGGAGCGGGCTCTGAACCAAGACCGCCTTTGATCGCCGTCCCTGTCGTCGACGGACCGAGATCTGTCACCGTCAGTATCGCCGGCGGCCCGCCGACGCCAAGAGAAGAGGCCCACTCAGTACATTCCCCATAATTCGAAGCAGCCTGCTCCAGATGGCAGCCGCAAAGTGGCCAAATAAAAGATAACTCGCCAGCCAATGCCTCGCGGCATTGACTGGCGAGTTACTTGGGAGTCTTCAGCTCTACTGAGCGGTCTGGTAGGGCCCCACCTGGAAGGCTTGGCCGATTTGATTGGCGAAAGCGGTCACCCCGTCGCCGACGCTGGTGAAGAAAGCACCGATCGGTCCCGGGATGAAGCTGCCGACCAGCTTGAAGAGCTGTCCGGTGCCCGCAGCCACGACGTAGGCAGCGGTTCCCACGAAGACGACCGCACCCCGGACGAAGGCCTGGGTGCCGGCGGCGAAGCCCTCCACCGCGTAGCAACCCAGCGAGAAGTCGGCTGTAGCGCACGGGCTTGGAGCGGCCAGTGTGACGACCGGATCGACGAGCGCCGAGACTCCGGCGCCGACGCTTTCGACGATCGTGGTGCTTGGAGCGGCGTACGCCATCGTCGGCGCGATCGCGGCCGGCGTGAGCACGGTGGCGGCCGTGAGGGCCGCCGCAGCTGCCCCGACCTGGAATTTCGTGTATCGAGTGGTGACGGTCGTCATTTCTTCCCCCAGATTTTTGACCAAGCTAAGTGCGACAAACATCCCAGACTGTGAGCCTCTTGTCAATACGAAACGCAGGCTGAGGTGGGACGATGGTGGGCACAATGCCGTGTCGGGCTCGGAAAGCTGAGTATGCGCTGAGTCTCCCTGCAAACGTAATGGGCGCTTGCCTTGCGGTGCTTCGCCGGGCGGCGCAATAATTTGATCACGTCAGCGCCACCGGGGGGTGGTGTCCGCGGTTGGCGCACAGGGGGATGGATAACGTGGCCGTTTGGCTTTACATCTACGGGGCCGGAATCGTGCCGGTACTTTTCGTACTTTCACTGATCGCCTTCTTGCGGCGTGAGTCCCACCAAATGTCGCGGCGTTCGGTGACGCAATTGGCGGTGTCGGCGGGTCTGGTGTGGCCACTGCTGATGGTCGCGGTCGTGCAGGTCGGGGGGCTTCTCATTCTCAAGGCCGCGCTCGGTCTGGTCCGGGGTCGCGGCGATGCCCTCGATGTCGCCATCGAGGTGCCGGCCGTTGCGATGTCTCAACCAATCGCCGCCGTCGCAGCCGCGTAGCGCCGAAGGGCCGAAGGGCCGCAGACAGCCGTTCCACAGCTTGCTGACGCGCCTGTCAATCAGCCCGTGTGGCAACCCTCTCTGTGCGACCATGCCCGAGGAGTCAGCGCTCGCGAAACTCAAAGGCGCGTAAGTGGAGGTCGTCAGGTGCGTCGCACGGTTCGTTCAGTAGGGGTTGTCCTCGTCGCGATGCTCGGGTCGATCGCCCTTGCCATCGGCTCGGCTTTCGCCGCCGCATTGGCCTTCGGTGCCACGACCGCACTCATCGTGCCCGGCACCGGGACCCACAACATCCTTCCGCCGAATGCGGTGACCGGCTATAAGGAGAACGCGGCCGACCGGTACATCAACGTGTCGGGCCAACCCTGCAGCTCGACCGACGGATGCAATCTCCAGGGTGTCGACTACCCGGCGAGCTTCTTCCCGATCGGTTTCATCCCCCACTGGTGCCCCGGCTTTTCCTGCGACACCTGGAACCAGTCGGTCGGCACGGGCGTGACGAACCTGAACACCGCGCTGACCGACGCCCTCGCTGCGCCCGGCACCGACCCGATCATCATCTTCGGCTACTCCCAAGGCGGCGCGGTGGTGTCCCGGGAGATGTACGCGATCCCCGACTCGGCGAAGGGTCGCGTCTCGGTGGTCACCATCGGCAACATCAACAACCCGTTGGGCCTGTGGTCGCGGCTGGGCTTCCTGCCGACCATCCCCGGCTTGGACATCTCCTTCAACCCGCAATTACCGACTGACATCGGCATCAAGAGCACCAACTACAGCTTCGAATACGACCCCGTCGGCGATGCCCCGCAGTATTGGGGGAATCCGTTGACCATGTTGAATGCCCTCTTCGCGTTCGAGTCCGTCCACGGCTACTACCTAGACCCAACCAGTAACTCCCCGAACGACTCGCTGCCGTACGGATACGACAACGGAACGTTGGCGACCGCCATCGCCAACGCGCCGCACCGGGTGAGCGACGATGCGACGTTCGTCCTCATTCCGCAACAGGGAGCGCTGCCGCTGTATCAGCCCATCGTCGGCCTCGGAAAGCAGCTAGGCCTGAGCGCGTTGGTCAATCCGCTTGTCGCGCTGGTCAACCCGGTGACCAAGCTGCTCGTCGACCTGGGCTACGACCGCGTCACCGACCCAGGCATCGCCAGGACTCTGTCGATCCTGCCGTTCAACCCGTTCGCCATCAACCCAGTCGACTTCTCGGTGAAGTTCGTCGCGGCCATCGTCCAGGGCATCAAGGACGCTCTCGCGGGCGGAGTGTCTCTCACGCCCGCGACGACGCCGGTGACGCCGCCGCCGACCCTGGTGGCCCGCAACGTCGCCCCGCAGACAGTCGACCCCGTCGAGAACAAGAAGCTCGCCGCGGTAGTGAACACCACCGCCGTCGGCGCCGACCTGCAGTCCGCGTCGGATGAACCGAAGGCCACGGAGTCGGATGAACCGAATGCCACCAAGCAGGATGCCGACGCGAAGACCGCTGCCGACACGGTTGCCGCCGACGCGAAAACTGCCGCAGACGCTGCTGATGCACAGGCCGCAGCGGCCAAGGAGGCTGCCGAGGTAAAGGCTGCCGCGGACGCGAAGGATGCTGCAGACAAGGCAGCGGCTGAGAAGGCAGATGCAGCCAAGGAGGCGGCCGACAAGCTGAAGGAAGCCAAGGATGCGGCCGACAAGCAGCAGGAGGCCACCGCCAAGGCCGCCGCAGACAAGGCCAAGGAGGCCGCCGACAACGCGAAGGCCGCCGGCGCCGCCGGTGACGGCAACACGAAGGCCACCGGCACCGACTCCGGCACCACCGCCGCTCCGGCGAAGGAGTCCGGCGCCGGCGACGCGGAGAAGCAAGCCGCCTGACGCGGCGGTCAGGTCAGATCAGTAAAGCTACGCCGACCGCGACGGACCCCAGACTTCGAGCGCAATGCAGCGTGGTGTTCTGAACAATGACGCGCCAGTCCTACGGCCGAGCTTTGGCATAGCGACCGTGCTTTCGCGCCGCCAGTTCCCTCGACCTGCGGTCGCCTAGTGGCGACAGCAGTTTAAAAGAGACTGATCACGTCCTTGGAGCAAACACCCTCATTCTTGTCGCAGAATTTCTTACATGCGTCGAGATTTTTCGCGCAACTTTCAGGATGAGCATTATATTTCGCCGCTCGCTGCTCGATCTTTTTGCGGGCGAGGCCCTCCGGAGTAGCGAGCGAATTTCCAGGTTCACCGTGTGCCAGAGGCGCCGAGCAATTTAGCGCGAGAAGATAATCCTTGGCGTGATCGAAGTTGTCCGACTTTGGATAAGTAGCCTTGCGGGAGGCTGTCACAATGCAGTCTTCAGTCTTAAGCTGGTCGCCCACAACCGTCGACACGACCGGCGTGTATCCCCTCTGGGTGAGTTTGGCGGCCGCGTCGGCGTACGTGCTGCCAACGTATGGTTCTTTGGCCGCCGCGGTCCCTGCCCCGATCGTAAGCGCAGCCGTGACGGCCATGCCTAATGCAAGGAACCTATATTTTATAGTCAACATCGAGGCCCTCCCCGTCTCACACGACGCAAGTGGCCGTGAGCGCTCCCCACGCTGCGAGCAGCATACATGCGCCAATATCTTTCACCTCCTGTTGGACTACCAAGAAAGAGCCTGACTAGGTGCCGACAAAGTCCAGTTCGGCAGGCTCCCGAAACGCGCACTCATCAATAGTTCGAGCCAGAAATTGCCAACACTCAGCGTCAAGGCCAAGGAGGCCGCCGACAACGCGAAGGCAGCCGGCGCCGCCGGTGACGGCAACACGAAGGTCACCGCCACCGACTCCGGCGCCACCGCCGCTCCGGCGAAGGAGTCCGGCTCCGGCGACGCGGAGAAGCAAGCCGCCTGACAAAAGCGAAGAAGCCCGGCACTCGCGAGGAGTGCCGGGCTTCGTCGTCTGTCGGTCAGGCGACCGGAACGGCGCCAGGCTTCAGGTAGGTGACCAGGCTGACGTCGATGGACTCGTCGACGAAGTAGTACTGGCATCCGGTCAGGTACTTCATGTAGCGGTCGTAGTTCTCCACGCCCGCCGCGGCGATGGCCTGCTCCTTGTGGTTCTCCAAGGCGGCCGCCCAGATGCCGAGGGTCTTGATGTAGTGGTTGCG
>Ga0209051_1000840_pt1 | contig 31631 bp, 32 predicted proteins | sample AraplaCvi_mMS_r2_2_FD_184286 | JGI IMG/M metagenome (GOLD analysis project Ga0209051, IMG submission 184286) | Arabidopsis root microbial communities from North Carolina, USA - plate scrape MF_Cvi_mMS_r2 (SPAdes) (version 2) | ecosystem: Host-associated > Plants > Roots > Endosphere | place...
TCGGTACTGAATTCCGGGTCGACGATCGCCCTCGGCAAGTCGTTCTCGGCGTCGAAGTTCTGGGACGAGGTCATCCGGCACGACGCGACGGCGTTCGTCTACATCGGCGAGATCTGCGCCTACCTGCTCAACCAGCCGGAGAAGCCCACCGACCACGAGCACCGCGTGCGGGTGATCGCCGGCAACGGCCTGCGCCCGACGATCTGGGACGACTTCACCAAGCGCTTCGGCATTTCGCGGGTCTGCGAGTTCTACGCCGCCAGCGAGGGCAACACCGCCTTCCTCAACGTCTTCAACGTCGACAAGACCACGGGCATCTGCCCGTCGCCGATCGCCTTCGTCGAGTACGACGAGGAGACCGGTGATCCGGCCCGGGGCGAGGACGGCCGCGTGCACAAGGTCAAGACCGGGCAGCCGGGACTGCTCTTGTCCAAGGTGAGCAGCTTCCAGCCGTTCGACGGATACACCGACAAGGAAGCCACCGAGAAGAAGCTGGTGCGCAACGCCTTCAAGGAAGGCGACGTCTGGTTCAACACCGGTGACCTGATGCGCTCCCAGGGCTTCGGTCACGCCGCCTTCACCGACCGCCTCGGCGACACCTTCCGGTGGAAGGGCGAGAACGTCGCCACCACCGAGGTCGAGGCCGCGGTGTCGACCGACCCGCAGGTCGAGGAGGCGACGGTGTTCGGTGTCGAGGTGGAGGGTGCCGGCGGCAAGGCAGGCATGGCGGCCATCCAGCTCAAGGACGGCAAGGAGTTCGACGGCAAGGCGCTGGCCAAGGCCGTCTACGAACACCTGCCCGGATACGCCGTCCCGCTGTTCGTGCGCATCACCGGTGAACTGGCCCATACCTCGACGTTCAAGAGTCAGAAGGTCGACCTGCGCAAGCAGGGTTACGGAGGCAGTTCCGGCGAGGGCGACGAGGACGCGGGCGACACCGGCGACCTGGACGACCCGATCTACGTGCTCGCCGGCCGCGAGGAGGGCTACGTCGAGTTCTACGACGAGTATCCGGCCGAGGTCGTGGACGGCAAACGCCCCAAGTCCTGACCGAAACGCGCGCGTTCGCCGAGCCGTAGCCTGGAACGCATGCAGGCGACGTATCTGGGCCGTCCCGTCGCGGGTGATCGCGCCCTGATCATGGCGATCGTCAACCGGACCCCGGATTCGTTCTACGACCGGGGTGCGAACTTCACCGACGAGGCCGCCAAGGCGGCCGTGCACCGGGTCGTCGCCGAGGGTGCCGACGTCGTCGACGTCGGCGGCGTGAAGGCAGGCCCGGGTGACGCGGTCGACGCCGACGAGGAGATCGCTCGCGTCGTCCCGTTCATCGAATGGCTACGCGGCGCGTATCCGGATCAGCTGATCAGCGTCGACACCTGGCGCGCGGCCGTCGCCAAGCAGGCGTGTGCGGCCGGGGCCGACATCATCAACGACACCTGGGGCGGCTCCGATCCCAATCTCGCGGCCGTCGCCGCCGAGTTCGGCGCCGGGCTGGTGTGTTCCCACACCGGCGGCGCCGTCCCGCGGACGCGGCCGTTCCGGGTCAACTACGGGTTGTCCGAGCGGGGCGTGGTCGACGACGTGGTCGCCGAGGTGACCGCGGCCGCCGAGCGTGCGGTGGCCGCGGGCGTCGCGCGGGACGCGGTGCTGATCGATCCGACGCACGATTTCGGTAAGAACACTCACCATGGTCTTAGTTTGTTGCGGCACGTAAAAGAGCTTGTAAACACTGGATGGCCGGTCCTGATGGCCCTGAGCAACAAGGATTTCGTCGGGGAGACTCTGGGAGTGGGCTTGACCGAACGCCTCGAGGGAACTCTGGCCGCGACTGCGCTCGCCGCGCAGGCGGGCGCTGCCATGTTCCGGGTCCACGAGGTGGGGTCCACGCGACGCGTCCTGGAAATGGTCGCGTCGATCCAGGGCGTGCGTCCACCGACGCGGACCGTAAGGGGACTGGCATGAGCACCCGAGGACCGGAACGAGAAGGAGTCGAGCAATGAGCGTTGTACCTGAACTCGACGCCGTGGAGGCCATCGCAGGACACCGTTGGCTGACCGACCACACGTGGCGCCGGCCGCAGTGGACCGTCGCCGAGCTGGAGGCCGCCAAGGCCGGTCGGACCATCTCGGTGGTCCTTCCCGCGCTGAACGAGGAGGAGACCGTCGCCTCGGTGGTCGACACCATCACCCCGCTGCTGGGCGGGCTGGTCGACGAGATCGTGGTCCTGGATTCCGGTTCGACCGACGACACCGAGATCCGGGCGGTCGCCGCCGGGGCCCGGGTCGTCAGCCGCGAGGCCGCTCTTCCGGAAGTCGCGCCGCAACCCGGCAAGGGCGAGGTGCTGTGGCGGTCGCTGGCCGCGACCACCGGTGACCTGGTCGTCTTCGTCGACTCCGACCTCATCGACCCGGATCCGATGTTCGTGCCCAAGCTGCTGGGTCCGCTGCTGACCACCGACGGCGTGCACCTGGTCAAGGGGTTCTACCGTCGTCCGCTGAAGGTCAGCGGCAGCGAGGACGCCAACGGCGGCGGCCGGGTCACCGAGCTGGTCGCGCGGCCGCTCCTGGCCGCACTGCGCCCCGAGCTGACGTGTCTGCTCCAACCTCTGGGCGGCGAATACGCGGGTACCCGCGAGCTGCTCACGGCGCTGCCGTTCGCGCCGGCGTACGGGGTCGAGATCGGGCTGCTGGTCGACACTTACGACCGGCTGGGTCTGGACGCGATCGCCCAGGTGAACCTCGGCGTCCGCACCCACCGCAACCGGCCGTTGACGGAGCTGGCGGCGATGAGCCGCCAGGTGATCGCGACCCTGCTGTCCCGCTGTGGGGTGCCGGACTCCGGTGTCGGCCTGACCCAGTTCTTCGCCGACGGCGAGGACTACACCGCCCGCACATCTGCGGTGTCGCTGGCCGACCGTCCGCCGATGGCGACGCTGCGTCCTCGCTAGATCCCGGGTCGCTGCGCTCTTGCCCGCCGTCCGCCAACCCCACTGTCGCAGGGGTCAGGCAGTATCGACGTCGTGACGTTGATCCTGCTGTACCTGGTCGTCCTCATCTTGGTCGCCGTCGTGCTGTTCGGCGTCGGCAGCGTGCTGTTCGGTCGCGGGGAGCGGCTGCCTCCGTTGCCCCGCGGCACCACCGCGACCATGCTGCCCGCCGCCGAGATCACCGGCGCCGACGTCGAGGCCCTGAAGTTCAGTCAGACGCTGCGCGGCTACAAGGTCGCCGAGGTGGACTGGGCGCTCGACCGGCTCGGCCAGGAGGTCGACCAACTGCGCGGTCAGGTGGCGGCGCTGCGGGCCGCCTACGGCGTCGACGACTTCGCGTCGGATTCCGACGCCGACGCGGCGATCGAGGAGCACGCGGTCGCCGGCGAGGTGCGTGACGAGTCGTGAGCGACGCCCTCGACCACGACGGTCTAACGCGTTGCAGCTGGGCGGATTTCACCGGTGATCGCTGGGCGACCGACGACTCCGTGCTCTACCGCACCTATCACGACACCGAATGGGGTCAGCCGCTGCACGGCGACCGGGAGCTGTTCGAGCGGATGACGCTGGAGGCGTTTCAGAGCGGGCTGTCGTGGCTGATCATCCTGCGCAAGCGGGACCACTTCCGGCGGGCCTTTCGGCGTTTCGAGGCCGACCAGGTCGCGCGCTTCGGCTCCGATGACGTCGAGCGGTTGATGGCCGACGCGGGGATCGTGCGCAACCGCGCGAAGATCGAGGCGACCATCGCCAACGCGCGCGCGGTGGCCGATCTCGACGTCGGACTGAGCGAGTTGCTGTGGTCGTTCGCACCGGCGCCGCGGCCACGCCCGGACACCATGGCCGAGGTGCCCGCGGTCACCCCGGAGTCCACGGCGATGGCCAAGGAACTCAAGCGTCGTGGCTTCAAATTCGTCGGCCCGACGACGGCATATGCCCTGATGCAGGCGACCGGAATGGTGGACGACCACGTGGCGTCCTGTTGGGTCCGCACCGGCACGGGAAGCGGCGAACTCGGCGCCTAAGCCGGGTCTTTGCACATCCACTGCCCCGGATAGGGAACAATGGTCGGAAGATCAGTTCAGTGCCGAGTGCTGTCGCCGAGTGGGCAGTCTCGGCCCCGACCCGTTTCGCGCACGCGGAACGGAGCACGCGGAAGGGAGCACTCGATGGCGGCGATGAAGCCCCGGACCGGCGACGGTCCTCTGGAAGCAACCAAGGAGGGGCGGGGCATCGTGATGCGAGTACCACTGGAGGGTGGCGGACGTCTCGTCGTCGAACTGACTCCCGACGAAGCCGCCGCACTCGGCGACGAACTGAAGAACGTCACCGCGTAACAGCCGCCCGGATGGTCCCTAGCTGGAGACCATCCGATAGATCTCGAGGGTCTGCTCGGCGATGCGCTCCCAGGAGAACTCGTCGATGCACCGCTGACGGCCGGTGCGGCCGAACAGCGCCGCCCGGTCGGGATCGGCGACCAACGCGTTGACCGCCTTGGCCAGGCGGGTCTCGAAGCCCTCCGCATCGGCGGCGTCGTAGTGGACCAGCACACCGGTCTCTCCCTCGGCGACGACCTCGGGAATGCCGCCGACGTCGGAGGCGACGACCGCCGTCGAGCACGCCATGGCCTCGAGGTTCACGATGCCCAACGGCTCGTAGACCGACGGGCAGACGAAGACCGTTGCCGCAGAGAGTATTTCGCGGATCTGATCGGTCGGAAGCATCTCTTGGACCCAGAAGATGCCGTCGCGTGAGGCGGCGAGTTCCTCGACCGCCCCGCCTACCTCCGCGGCGATCTCCGGGGTGTCCGGCGCGCCCGCACACAACACCAACTGCACCTCCGGGGCGAAGTGGTGGGCGGCGGCGACCAGGTGGGCGACCCCCTTCTGTCGCGTGATGCGACCGACGAACGCCACGATGGGCCGCGCCGGGTCGACGCCGATGCGGGCCAGCGTGCCCGTCGCGCCTTCGGTGTCGGGGTACCACTTCTCGGTGTCGATGCCGTTGCGGACCACGTGCACGCGGTTGGGATCCAAGGCGGGGTAGGTGGACAGGACGTCATCACGCATGCCCGAGCTGACCGCGATCACCGCGTCGGCCGCCTCGACCGCCGTGCGTTCCACCCACGACGACACCCGGTAACCGCCGCCGAGTTGCTCTGCCTTCCACGGCCGCATCGGCTCCAGGGAGTGCGCCGTCACGACGTGCGGGATGCCGTACAGCATCGCGGCGAGGTGGCCCGCCAGTCCGGCGTACCACGTGTGCGAGTGCGCTACGGTCGCGCCGGCCGCGGCGTTGACCATGACCAGGTCGGCCGACAGCGTCGTCAGGGCGGGGTTCGCGCCGTCGAGCGCGGGGTCCGCCGCGGCGACGTGGACGTCTGGTTCGCCCGGCCGTGGTGCGCCCATGCAGTGCACGTCCACGTCGCACATGTTCTTCAGTTGGGCAACCAGCTCGGTGACGTGTACCCCCGCGCCGCCGTAGACCTCCGGTGGGTACTCCCGTGTCATCATCGCCACTCGCATGTGCACGACGGTAGTTCACCGCCGCGGTGCAGAGAGCGAGTCGGACCCAATTGTCTTGACCGGCAGTCCGACAGCAATCGGTCAATCGTGTCGGAATGTCGGAATGGCTAGCCGCGGTCCCGACGGGCCGATAGGTTTGACGTATGAGGGAATTGCCAACCGTTTTGGGCATCGTCCTGGCAGGCGGCGAAGGCAAGCGGCTATACCCGCTGACCGCGGATCGGGCCAAGCCCGCGGTTCCCTTCGGCGGTGCCTATCGGCTCATCGACTTCGTGCTGTCGAATCTGGTCAACGCTCGCTACTTGAAGATCTGTGTTCTGACGCAATACAAGTCGCATTCGCTGGACCGCCACATTTCGCAGAACTGGCGGTTATCGGGGCTTGCCGGGGAGTACATCACCCCCGTTCCCGCGCAGCAGCGGCTCGGCCCGCGGTGGTACACCGGATCCGGTGACGCGATCCTGCAGTCGCTCAATCTGATCTACGACGAGGATCCCGACTACGTCGTCGTGTTCGGTGCCGACCACATCTATCGGATGGATCCCGAGCAGATGCTGCAGTTCCACATCGAGAGTGGGGCGGGTGCGACGGTCGCGGGCATTCGGGTGCCGCGGGCCGAGGCAACGGCGTTCGGGTGCATCGACTCGGACGAGTCCGGCTTGATTCGGGCATTCGTGGAGAAGCCGGCAGATCCGCCGGGGACGCCCGACGATCCCGAGATGACGTACGCCTCGATGGGCAACTACATCTTCACCACGAAGGTGCTCGTCGACGCGATCCGAGCCGACGCCGACGACGACGACTCAGACCACGACATGGGCGGCGACATCATTCCGCGTCTGGTCCGCGACGGCCAGGCGGCGGTCTACGACTTCAACGACAACGAAGTGCCCGGCTCGACGGAGCGCGACCACGGCTACTGGCGCGACGTCGGAACGCTGGACGCCTTCTACGACGCGCACATGGACCTGGTGTCGGTCCACCCGATCTTCAATCTGTACAACCGGCGCTGGCCGATCCGCGGCGAACCGGAGAACCTGGCGCCCGCCAAGTTCGTCAACGGAGGGTCGGCGCAGGAGTCGGTGGTCGGCGCCGGCAGCATCGTCTCGGCTGCCTCGGTGCGCAATTCGGTCCTGTCGTCGAACGTGGTGATCAACGACGGCGCCATCGTCGAGGGCAGCGTCATCATGCCCGGCGTGCGGATCGGACGGGGCGCCGTGGTGCGCCACGCGATTCTCGACAAGAACGTCGTCGTCGGACCGGGTGAGCACGTCGGGGTGGATCTCGAGCGCGACCGCGAGCGATTCGCGATCAGTGCCGGGGGCGTCGTGGCCGTCGGCAAGGGCATCTGGATCTAGCTGGACCGCTGGTGTCGCCCCGGCCGATCGTGGCGGGGCACCTTGGGCGTGTTGGCGACGGTTTTCCCCTTGCCGGCGACGGTCGACAGCGCGCGGCGACAACGCGGACAGATCGGTTTGCCGGCGATGTCGACCGTCCACGGCTTACCGCTGCCCATGCACGTCTTGTCGCCCGGGCCTGGCCCGCGCACGGCCGAATCCTTGTCCTTCACCCGATCAGTATGAGGCGTGCTCAGGCGGCGCCGCGCCAGGCTCGGGTGCGGGCGGTGTCGAGTCGATTGGTCACCACACGCCGGGCACCAGCCGGTAGCGCACCCGCTCGACGTAGTCGCCGTACCCGGCGAGTTCCTCGGTGAGCATCTTCTCCTCGTCGGCGATCCTGGCGCCCAGCGCGACGAACCCGGGAACCAGCAGCACCAGCCCCCAATACGAATCCAACGCCAGGGGAGTGCCGATCATCATGACCAGCGCTCCGGAGTACATCGGGTGCCGCACCAGACCGTAGAGCCCGCTGGACACCAACGGCTGGTCGGCTTCGACGGTGATGGTGGCTGCGGCATAACCGTTTTGGATGATGACGAACTGCGCCAGGAGCAGGCCGACGCCGACCAGGACGTCACCGAGAACCACCAGCGCCGACGGCACCGACGACCAGCCGAAGCGATGATCGAGGGAGCTGACGACCAATTGGAGCACCACTGCCGCAACGGTTGCGACCATGACGACACGTTGGATGGGCCGTGTCTCGGCGGTCGGACCGCCCTTCATCCGACGCTGCAGTGCGGCCGGGTACTGCACGGCGAGGTAGAGGCTCGGCAGCAGCGTGGTCGCGACGAACACCACGAGGTACACCCAGGCCTGCCGGTAGTCGAACGTCCCGGCGGGCAGGAACAGGGCGAGGCCGAAGAACACCACACTGAGGCCGAACGACGCGAGCAACTGCACGACGACCTTCATGCTGTCAGGTCCCTGCGTCGAAAGGCGATGACGCCCACCGTGATCAAGACCGCGTCGACGCCGAGCAGCCACCAGAGCGCCGTCGCGCTGAAGTCGCCCACGCCGACGTGCGGCACGTGTGTGAACGGTTCGAGGTCCAGCAACCACTGCGGCGAATTCGACAGCGAGCCAAGCAGGTACACCGCGATGAAGGCGATCAGGACTCCCCACGCCAGCGGCGCGAACCGGGGGACTGCGCCGAACAGGGCGACCGTGACGGCCACCAGGAGCCAGACCGCGGGCAGCTGCACCGCTGCCGTCCCGAGAACGGCCGGGAGCTTGCCGGCCACGTCACCCGAGGCCACGCCGTAGGTCAACCCCGCCACCGCCGCGGCGAGCATCATCGCGACCGCAGTGCCCGCGATGGCGAAGACCAGATGGCTTGCCAGCCAACGGGATCGACTCACCGCGCTCGCCAAGATCATCTCGGCGCGCCGGCTGGACTCCTCCTGGTGCAGCCGCAGGGTCAGCGAAATGGCGAACGCCGACGCCACCATGCCGAGCATCCCGAACGCCACCGCGATGAAGGCCTGCTCCATCTGATCGGTGCCGCCCAGCCGGGCCACCACGTCCCGGGCGGCCTGGCTGTCGCCGATCTCGTCTCCGACGCCGTGGACGACGCTGCCGATCAACAGTCCGTAGAGGCACAGACCGATCGTCCACAGCGCCAACGACGCCCGGTTGAGCCGCCACGCCAGGGTGCTCACCCCGCGCAGCCCCCACCCGGCCCTGGGTGCACCCGGTCGTTCGGCGATCAGCCCCGCGCCGACGTCGCGTGCCGACAGCAGCCGGTACGCGACCGCGACCAGCGCGGCGGTCACCACCGCGTGCATCGGCAGTATCCACAACCGGTCACCCGCGTAGGGCCGCACCTGCAGCGACCATCCCAAAGGCGAAAGCCACGACAGGAATTCGGCCCGCGTTCCCGCGTCGCCGACGGCCCGCAGCGTGAACGCCGCCGCCAGCATGCCGAAGGCTGCGCCGCGGGCGAATCGCGCGCTGGGCGACAGCTGTGCCGTGACGGCGGCCACGGCGGTGAACACCAGCCCCGTCGCCGCCAGCGCCAGGCCGAAGGCCACCGAGCCCGCGGCGGGCACGTCCACCGGGAGAAGGCCCGCGGTGCCGATGATCCCGGTGGCGATCGAGCCGCCGCCCGCCAGGACGAGCGCGGCGGTGAGGCTGGCGTAGCGTCCGATCGCCGTCGAGTCGACGAGCTCGGTTCGGCCGGACTCCTCCTCGGCGCGGGTGTGCCGGACGACGGTCAGGATCACGGCCACGGCGATCAGCACGTGAAACATGCCGGCCTTCCAGATGCCGGTGGCGCCGAGACCGTCGCCGTAGACGTTGCCGTAGAGCGCCCGCTGGGCCGGGCTGGCCATGATGGTCGCGGCGAAGTTCGCGCGATCGGCGGCCGTCGGATAGACCGCGGCGATGCTGCCGACGTAGACCGTGCCCAGCGGCACCGAAAGAAGCAGCACCCACGCCGGCAGCACGATGCGATCCCGCCGGAGGTAGAGGCGAAGCAGCGCACCGGTTCCCGAGAAGGCGGATCCGCGGGGCGGCGCCTGATGGGCGGGGTGGCGGGGGCGTTCCAGGACGGTCATGCCGTCACCCGCTCGCCGTCCCCGAGGCCCTCCTCGACGCCGTAGTGCCGCAAGAACAGATCCTCCAACGTCGGTGGTTGGCTGACCAGGCTGCGCACGCCGGCGTTGCCGAGCGTCTTGATGACCTCGCCGAGGCTGGCGCCGTCGACCTGGGCACTGATGGTGTGGCCGTCGACGACGACGTCCTCGACGCCGGCCATGCGGCCGATGTCGCCCGGGTCGCCGATCATCTCCGCCTTGATCGACGTGCGGGACAGGTGACGCATCGACTCCAGCGTGCCGCTCTCGACGGTCCGGCCGGCGCGAATGATCGTGATGCGCTGGCACAGTGCCTCGGTCTCGGCGAGGATGTGACTCGACAGCAGGACCGTGGTGCCCCGGTCTCGGGCCTCGGCGACGCACTGCTGAAAGACGTTCTCCATCAAGGGGTCCAGCCCGCTGCTTGGCTCGTCGAGCAGGAGCAGTCTGGCGTTCGAGGCAAACGCCGAGACGAGCGAGACCTTCTGCCGGTTGCCCTTCGAGTAGGTGCGCGCCTTCTTCGACGGATCGAGGGCGAAGCGCTCGACCAGTTCGGCCCGGCGTCTCTCGTCGACGCCGCCGCGCATGCGGGCCAGCAGGTCGACGGTCTCACCGCCGGTCAGCGAGGGCCACAGCGTGACGTCGCCTGGCACGTAGGCGATCTGACGATGCAGTGCGACCGCGTCGCTCCACGGGTCGCCGCCGAGCAGACGCACGGTGCCGGAGTCGGCGCGCGCCAGCCCCAGCAAGATTCGGATGGTCGTCGACTTGCCTGCGCCGTTGGGGCCGAGAAACCCGTGCACTTCACCCTCGGCCACCCTGAGGTTCAGTCCGTCGAGGGCGCGCACCGAGCCGAAGTCCTTCCTCAGGTCTCGGATCTCGACGGCGTCGTCAACCCTTCCCGTCGTCATCGGTCACTCCTTCTCCGTCGCAGCGGTGATGGCGTCGTACATCGTGGAATCCGTCATCAGCCCATGGGTGTAGACCTCCAGGGCGGGCAGCACCATGTCCTGGGCGTAGTCGTGCAGCACGGTGCGCATGTCGGCGGGGTCGTCGTGCATCTGCAGGTACAGCAGAAAGCTCCCACCGCCCGCCATGGCGAGGAACTTGGCTCGCGCCTTGGGGTTTCGGCTCGCCTTCACGGTGCCGGCGCGGACGCCCTCGTCCATGTACTGCTCGACGTCGTCGATCATCTGGCGCCACAACGACTTCGCCAAGTCGCCACCGGACTGCATGCTGCGCACCAGGTAGGCCATCTGCGGGGCGAACGATTCGATGTCGGCCAGCTGGGCCAGCCAGGACGCGGGGTCCGACGACTGGATGGTCTCGCTCTTGGAGGTGCGGACGGACTCGGCGACGTAGTCGTCGCACGCCTTGCGCAGGCCGTCCTTGGAGCCGAAATGGTGGATCACCAGGGCCGCGCTGACGCCCGCGGCCTTGGCGATGACGCGAAGGCCGACGTCGAAACCGTGTTCGCCGAACTGCTCGATGGCCGCATCGCGGATCCGAGCGGTTGCCGTCAGGTCGTCGACTGAACGCATGTTTAATAGGCTAAACGCGCGTTCAGCCGGATGTCAACGGTCTTTGCCCGAAACAGCGCACACGGTCGTCGACGATCGGTCGAAACGACCGTGAACGCTGTCTCGGCGGAAGGCCGAAGAAAGAGGGGTCAGTCGCGGGCAGCGGCCAGCAGGCCGTCGCCCAGCGGCACCAGGACGGGCGTGAGGCGCTCGTCCTCGGCGATCATCCGGGCCGCCTCGCGGACCGCGATGACGTCGCGATCGCTGGCACTGGCGTCCCCCGCCCGGCCGCCGAGGGCGGCGCGGTGGATCACGATGGCACCGCCCGAGCGCAACAGTCGCACGCCCTCGGCGACGAACTGGGGCTGGTCTGCCGGATCGGCGTCGATGAACACCAGGTCGTAGGACTCGTCGGCGAGCCTGGTCAGGACCTCTTGGGCGCGACCGCTGATGAGCCTGGTGCGCGACGGCCCGATGCCGGCCTCGAGGAATGCCTGCTTGGCGAGTCGTTGGTGTTCCGGTTCGACGTCGATGGTGGTGAGCACGCCGTCGTCGCGCATCCCCGACAACAACCACAGGCCGCTGACGCCAACACCGGTCCCGACCTCGACGACGGCCTTGGCCTGTGCGACCTTGGCCAACACGCTCAGCAGCGCACCGACCGCGGGCGTCACGGCGCCCGCGCCGCTGTCGTCGGCGCGTTCCCTGGCCGCGGCCGTCAGCGCGTCCTCGGAGATCGAGTTCTCGGCGTGCGCGACGATCGCGTCGGCCCGGCTCGCCCGCGGTGTGCCGCCCTCGGGCTGACCCGTCGAATCGTCGCTGCTGGTCATGCCCGCAGCGTAGAGCGAACGCCGAGTGCTCCGCTCCCCGACACGCCCGCGCGCCGAGGCGGGATTGGCCGAGAATTCGATTGTTTCCGCAGTTCGCGTGGTGCAGGATCGACATTCTCAGGGAAAGCTCAGTTTGCTCATATGCGGACCTCAACGGGGTCGGGGACGGTAAGCGCATGGAAAACGGCGGAAGCTGGGGCCCCGGGAATATTGATGGTCACGAGGCAGTTTCCGCGGGTGCAGGTGCGGGAACGACTTCCGGCATCCGCACGATCGATCTGGAGGATCCGACGACCACCACGAGCACGTCTCCCGTATTCATGGCCCACTTCGAGCAGGCCGGCGACGGCGACTGGGTGCAGCCCGCCGAGGAGATGTCGGGCACCGCGGTGTTCGACGCCACCGGCGACAAGACCACGATGCCGTCGTGGGACGAACTGGTCCGGCAGCACGCCGACCGGGTCTACCGCCTGGCCTACCGGTTGTCGGGCTCCCAGCACGACGCCGAGGACCTGACCCAGGAGACGTTCATCCGCGTCTTCCGGTCGGTGCAGAACTATCAGCCGGGCACCTTCGAGGGCTGGCTGCACCGCATCACGACCAATCTGTTCCTCGACATGGTCCGTCGTCGCAGCCGCATCCGCATGGAGGCGCTGCCGGAGGACTACGACCGCGTTCCGGCCGACGAGCCGAACCCGGAGGAGATCTACCACGACTCCCGGCTGGGTCCGGATCTGCAGGCCGCGCTGGATTCGCTCGCACCGGAGTTCCGCGCCGCGGTGGTCCTGTGCGACATCGAAGGTCTGTCCTACGAGGAAATCGGCGCCACGCTGGGCGTGAAGCTCGGCACCGTCCGCAGCCGCATCCACCGCGGCCGGCAGGCGCTGCGCGACTACCTCGCCAGTCACCCGGACGCCTTTGCAGAGGACGCCGAGCGCTCCGCCTGACCCCGATGCCGTCTCGTGCGTGATCAATCCGGCCGGCCGCGCTACATTCGAATGTGTTGGGTTGACGTGGTTGACGAGAGGAGCAGGTCGATGGTGGACCCGGGACATGTGTTCCGTCGTGCATTTTCGTGGCTGCCCACTCAGTTCGCCTCGCAGAGCGATCAGCCCGTGGGGCCCAGGAGGTTCGGTTCCACCGAGCACCTGTCGACCGAGGCCATCGCCGCGTTCGTCGACGGTGAGTTGCGGATGAGCGCGCACCTTCGGGCCGCGCACCACATGTCCATGTGTCCCCAGTGTTCGGCGGAAGTCGACGCCCAGGGGCAGGCGCGGTCGGCACTGCGCGACTCCTGCCCGATCAGGATTCCGTCGTCGCTGCTCGGAGCGCTGTCGGAGATTCCCCGCCACGCGCCGCTGGAGCCGCCGGTCGAGGACGCCACGGCCCAGTTCCTCGCTGGCGAGACACGGTCTCGTCGCAAGCGCCGGTAGGCTAAAAGTTGTCCAGGGTAGAGGCGTGCGTCGTTGACGGCGGGCGCTCCAACGGAGAGTGAACACGGGTGACCAACCAGGACCAATTTGGAAATCGTCCCCGTATGGAACCGAAACCCGTCTCGCGCCCCCCGGTGGATCCGGCGCAGACCCGTGCGTTCGGTCGTCCCGACGGCGTCAGCGGTTCCTTCCTCGGTGCCAACGAACACCGCGACCAGGGTGACTACACCCCGCGGGATCAGGCGCCCGATCCCGTGCTCGCCGACGCCTTCGGCCGGCCCGACGGTGTCGCCGACACCCTTCAGCGCCACCCCGCCGACTCCGGCGCGCTGCAGGCCGAGCAGGACCGCGGCGGCCCAGACGTCCCGCCGGATCCGTGGCGCGACCCGTCGGCCACCCCGTCGCTCGGCGTGCCCGCCCAACCGCTGCCCGCACCGGTGATGGTCAACCAGGCGCCGACGGGCAAGCTCGGCGTCCGCGAGGTCTTCTTCGGCGGCCGCGTGTCCTGGGTCGCGCTGGGTGCCCTCGTGATCGTGGCGCTCGTCATCGGCGCCATCGGCGGCGTCATCGGCAACAAGACCGCCGAGATCGTGCCCGCCTTCACCACCTCGAAGGTGACGCTGCAGACCGGAGCCACCGACGAGCAGGAACCCACCAGCCGATTCGCCCAGGTGGCTGCGAACGTCGCCGACTCGGTCGTCACGATCGAAGCCACCAGCAAGGGCGAGGGGTCGCAAGGCTCGGGCGTCGTGGTCGACGGTCGCGGCTACATCGTCACCAACAACCACGTCATCTCCGACGCCGCGAAGAACCCGTCGGAGTACCAGATCTCGGTGGTGTTCAACGACGGTCATGAAGTGCCCGCCAACCTGGTCGGTCGCGACCCCAAGACCGACCTCGCCGTGCTGAAGGTCGACAACGTCGACAACCTCGTCGTCGCCCGTTTCGGTGACTCCGAGAAGCTCCGGGTGGGTGAAGAGGTGATCGCCGCGGGTGCCCCGCTGGGACTGCGCAGCACCGTGACCCACGGCATCATCAGCGCCCTGCACCGGCCCGTCCCGTTGTCCGGCGACGGTTCCGACACCGACACCGTCATCGACGGCGTGCAGACCGACGCGTCGATCAACCACGGCAACTCCGGTGGCCCGCTGATCAACATGAACTCCGAGATCATCGGCATCAACACGGCCGGAAAGTCGTTGTCGGACAGCGCGAGTGGTCTCGGTTTCGCCATCCCCGTCAACGAGGTCAAGGAAGTCGTCGAGGGCCTGATCAAGGACGGCAGGATGTCGCATCCGACGCTCGGCCTCAACGCCGTGTCGGTGAGCAACGACGTCGCCTCGGGTGCGTTGGTCAAGAACGTCGTCGGGGGCGGCCCCGCGGACCGGGCCGGGATCAAGGAGAACGACGTCGTCGTCAAGGTGGGCTCCCGCAAGGTCGCCGACGCCGACGAGATGGTGGTGGCGGTGCGACAGCTGAAGATCGGCGTCGACGCGCCCGTCGAGGTCCTGCGAGACGGGCGGCCCGTCACGTTGACGGTCACCCCCGGCTCCGACAACCCCGCCGCGTAACCCGTGTTCGGCAACATCGGCTGGGGCGAGATGCTGGTTCTCGTCGTCGCCGGTCTGGTGATCCTGGGTCCCGAACGGCTGCCGGGCGCCATCCGCTGGACCACCGGCACGCTGCGTCAGGTTCGCGAGTACCTCAGCGGCGCGACCAGCCAGCTGCGCGAGGACCTGGGTCCCGAATTCGAGGATCTGCGTCAGCCGTTGAGCGAACTTCAGAAGCTTCGCGGGATGACGCCGCGTGCGGCCCTCACCAAGCACCTACTCGACGGCGACGACTCGTTCCTGACCGGCAACTTCGACAAGCCGGTCAAGCCGGTGTCGGACAATCAGCCGCAGCCGCAGACACCACCGGCAGCGCCGCCCGAACCGCGCACGCCCGGCGTCACGCCGTTCGACAGCGACGCGACCTAGCGCCCGATCGGGTTCAACCCGAGCGACACCCCCGCCAGACTGCGCTTGCGGGCGGTCAATGCGTCGGCGATGGAGCGAAGTTCCTTGGCCGCGGCCGAGTCCGGCGCGCTGAGCACCAGCGGCACACCGGCGTCGCCCGCCTCCATCAGTGCCTGATCCAGCGGAACTTGGCCGAGCAGCGGCACGTCGGCGCCGATGGCCCGCGTGAGGCTCTCGGCGACCTGCTTGCCGCCGCCCTCGCCGAAGACGTTGAGCACGGTGCCGTCGGGCAGCGTCAACCCGGACATGTTCTCCACCACGCCGACGATGCGCTGGCGGGTCTGCAGCGCGATCGCGCCGGCCCGCTCGGCGACCTCGGCCGCCGCCAGCTGCGGCGTCGTCACCACCAGAATTTCGGCACCGGGAATCAGCTGCGAGACCGAGATCGCGATGTCGCCGGTCCCGGGTGGGAGGTCGAGGAGCAGGACGTCGAGGTCGCCCCAATAGACGTCGGCCAGGAACTGCTGGAGCGCCCGGTGCAGCATCGGGCCGCGCCACACGACGGGCGTGTTGCCCTGGGTGAACATCGCGATCGAGATGACCTTCACGTCATGGGCGATCGGCGGCAGGATCATCGAGTCGACCTGCGTGGGCCGTTCGGCGGTGCCCATCATGCGGGGCACCGAGTGGCCGTAGATGTCGGCGTCGAGCACGCCGACGGACAGCCCGCGAGCCGCGAGCGCCGCCGCCAGGTTCACCGTCACGCTCGACTTGCCGACGCCGCCCTTGCCGGAGGCGACCGCGTACACCCGCGTCAACGACCCGGGCTGGGCGAACGGGATCACCGGCTCGCGGGAATCGCCCCGCAGCAGCTTGCGCAGCTCGGCGCGCTGCTCGTCGTCCATGACGTCGAGGGTGACCTTGACCGCGCCCGTGCCGGGCACGTCGACGACGGCCTGCTTCACGCGGTCGGTGATCTCGGTCTTCTTCGGACAGGCCGACGTGGTGAGGTAGATCTCGACGTGCACGGCGGCGTCGCCGGGGTCGACCGAGACGTTCTTGACCATGCCGACCTCGGTGATCGGCTTGCGAAGTTCGGGGTCGACGACCTTGGACAGTGCCGACCGGACGGCCGATTCCAGCGCGTCGGAGTCGTGGGGCGATTGCGGAGACATCACCCGCGAGTGTAGGCGCAGACGTCAGCCGGTCGGACCGGGCATCGGTCCCGTCGGCGGCGCAGGTGGCAGGGGTGGCGGCGGTCCGCCGAACGGGAACAACAGGGGTGCGGGCGGCGGGAACGCCGGTGCCGGGGGCGGGGGCAACGCAGCCGCCGCGGGCTGCGGGGTCAGGCAGAAGACCTGGCAATTCTGCGGAGGTGCCACCGGAGCCTGCGGGGTCAGGCAGAAGACCTGGCAGTTCTGCTGGGGCGCGGGGGGAACGCCGGCACCCGGACCCGGGGGCAGACCGAGCTGATTCTGACCGCCCACGTCGGCGACGTTCATGGCGGCGAGCGGGTCGTTGGCGGGCAGCCCGATGCCGGGGCCGATGCCCTCCGGGTTGGTGGCCAGATGGGCGTCGCCGATCGGCGGGGCGACGCCGATGGGAGGCAGGTCGACGGGTGCCACGCCGGTGGCGTAGGCGGCGGCCCAGCCCAGCACGTTCTGGGCGTACGCCATCGAGTTGTTGTAGCGCAGGATCGCCGAGAGCACCTGCGAGCGGTCCCTGAGGTTGAGGTTGCCGCTGCAGAGGTACCTGGCGGCGCCCAGCGACGCGTCGTAGAGATTCTGGATGTCGGCCTTGCCGTCGCCGTTGCCGTCGGATGCATACCTGGCCCACGTGCCGGGCAGGAACTGCATCGGACCCATCGCTCTGGCGTAGGTCACCCGGCCCGCCTGCATGCTCTGCACGATGACCTCGTTGCCCGCGAGGGTGCCGTCGAGCGCGGGACCGAAGATGCCCTGGGTCGGATTGCCCTGTGCGTCGGTGGCGCCTCCGTTGGCGTGCACCGACTCGATGCGGCCGATGCCGGCCAGCAGGTTCCAGCTCACCCCACAGCCCGGGTACGCCGAGGCCATCATGCGTTCGGCGTTGCGGTACGCGCTCAGTGCGATGGCCGGAATGCGAAGGCTGCCAGGCGAACTCACCACGATCGGCGGCGGCGGAGCCGACAGGTTCGCCATCGCGAACCGGAACGGGGTCGGCGGGCGCGGGGCCGCGACGACGACCACTCCGGCGTCGTCACCGGTGCGGGCGACCGCCGCCAGGGGCGTGATGCCCGCGTCGGCGACGGCGTGCCTCGGCGTCGGAGCTGACGCGCCGACGGCCAGCAGGAGGATCAGCGGGGCGAGGACGGCGACACCGAAGGCGGGAGTGCCGGCGACGCGGCGCGCCCTGCGTCGTACCGCTGCGTACGCGGAGCCGCCTCGAATCTGCACTCGACCGTCCTCGATCACCGGTGACCAATCGTCGCCCTGGCAAAGCCCGGCAAACGTTGTGAACGACGCCACCATACCGATCAGGTGTTGCCCGTGTTACGGCATTGACTAGACGGACTCGTCGACGTCACGGACGCTCTTGGCCGGCGTACTCTTCTTGGGTTTCTTGGCGGCCTTGAGCTCGTCGAGCAGCTCGCGCACCTCCTCCAGTTCGCGGCGGAGGTAGTCGCGGGTGACGACCTCGCCGACCGCGATGCGCAGCGCGGCGAGCTCGCGGGCCAGGTATTCGGTGTCGGCCTTGGTCTGCTCGGCGCGACGCCGGTCCTCCTCCAGCGACACCCGGTCGCGGTTCTCCTGGCGGTTCTGCGCCAGCAGGATCAGCGGCGCCGCGTAGGCGGCCTGGGTGGAGAACGCGAGGTTCAGCAGGATGAACGGGTAGGGGTCGAACCGAAGTGACACCGCGATCAGGTTGAAGCTGATCCACACGATGACCAGCACGGTCTGGATCGCGAGGTAGCGCCCGGTGCCGAGGAACCGCGCGATCTGCTCGCTGTACCGGCCGACGGCTTCGATGTCGACTCTCGGGGTGAAGCGGCGACGGCTGGTCCGCGGGGTGTCGAGCCGCTGCCGTGAGGACAGGTCGCTCATGACGGACCCCCCGTAGCGGGCACGGGCGAATCGGTCAGCTCGTCCTCACCGGGCAACTCGGGATCCTCCTGGCGCACCCGCCAGTCGTGCGGCAGCAGATGGTCGAGGAGGTCGTCGACGGTCACGGCGCCGAGGAGGTGCTTCTCGTCGTCGACCACCGGCCCGCACACCAGGTTGTAGGCCGCGAAGTAGCGCGTCACCGCGGCCAGCGTCGTCTCGGGGTCCAGGCTGGGCAGATCGGAGTCCATGATGCCGCTGACCAGGGAGGCCGGCGGTTCCCGAAGCAACCGCTGCAGGTGGACGCAGCCCAGGTAGCGACCGGTCGGCGTGGACGTCGGCGGGCGGACGACGAAGACCAGGGAGGACAGGGCGGGGGTGAGCTCGGGGTCGCGCACCCGGGCCAGCGCCTCGGCCACCGTGGTGCCGGGACCGAGCACCACGGGCTCGGACGTCATCAGACCACCGGCGGTGTCGGGGGAGTGCTGCAGCAGCCGTCGCACCGACTCCGAGTCCTCGGGGTCCATCCGCGCCAGCAGTGCCTCGGCGGCCGACGCGCCCAGCTCGCCGAGCAGGTCGGCGGCGTCGTCGGGATCCATCGCCTCGAGGACGTCGGCGGCGCGTTCGGGCTCGAGGCGCTCCATCAGGTCGGCCTGCTCGCTCTCGGGCAGCTCCTGCAGGATGTCGGCGAGGCGCTCGTCGTCGAGTGCGTTGACCACCTCGTAGCGTCGCTTCGCGGGCAGGTCGCGGATGGCGTCGGCGACGACGATGGGCCGTTGGCCGGCGAACTGCGCCAGGAGGTAGGCGACGCCCTGACCGGGCAGCGACATCGCCGAGTGGGTCAACCCGGTGACGTTCTGCCAGTCGACGATGTGCACGGAGGTGCGGCGCCCAAGTCTGCGGTGGCTGCGGACCGCGACCCGGGTCACCACCCAGTCCCTGGTGCGGATCTGCTCGATGGCGAGGTCGACCACGACGAGGTCGACCCCGGCGAGTTCTTCGAGTTCGGGATCCTGCACGCGCACGCGGGTGTCGAGCACCTGGCCGAACACCAGGACCTCGCCGGGTCGTTGCGCGAAGCGGCGCAGCGAGACGTTCGCGGTGTTCAGGGTGACGGCGTTGGGCTCGATCGCAGTGACCCGGAGCAGTCCGACGAAAATTCTTCTGCGCGTAAGCAATTCGACGACGAGTCCGAGCACGCGCGGCTGCTGGCGGCCGATGCCGATGCTGATCACGACGTCGCGGACGCGGCCGACCGACTCACCGTCGGGGCCGAGCACCAGCAGCCCCGCTAGTCGGGCCGCATAGACCCTCGTTACCGCCACCATGGGTCAAAGAGTAGAGAGTTATCTCGTGGAGAGCCTCTATCGCCCCCGACGAACCTGCCTTTCGGTTCCCGGCAGCAGCGCGAAGATGATCGAGAAGGCCAAGCAACTGCCCGCCGATCAGGTGTTCCTCGATCTGGAGGACTCGGTGGCCTCAGATGCGAAGGCGCACGCCCGTACTCGAGTGGCCGCCGGCTTGGCCAGCGGTGGCTGGGCCGGGCAGCTGCGCGGGGTACGCGTCAACGACTGGACCACGCCGTGGACGCATGCCGACGTCATCGAGGTCGTCGCGGCGGCCGGCCGTGATCTCGACGTCGTCATCCTGCCCAAGGTGACCGACGTCTCCCACGTGCAGGCACTCGACCTCCTGCTGACCCAGTTGGAGGTCACCCACGGGTTGCCGGTCGGACGAATCGGCGTCGAGGCACAGATCGAGAACGCCGAGGGGCTGACCAACGTCGACGCGATCGCCGCGGGTCCACGGGTGCGGGCCCTCGTGCTCGGGCCCGCCGACATGATGGCGAGTCTGAACATGCGCACGCTGGTCGTCGGCGAGCAACCCGAGGGATACGACGTCGGCGACGCGTATCACCACGTGTTCATGCGCATCCTGATCGCGGCTCGCGCGCGGGGGATCAACGCGGTCGACGGTCCGTTCCTGAAGGTGCGCGACGTCGACGCCTTCCGGCGGGTGGCGGCTCGCGCCGCGGCGCTGGGCTTCGACGGCAAGTGGGTGTTGCATCCCGATCAGATCGCCGCGGGCAACGAGATCTTCAGCCCCCGTCAGGCCGACTACGACCACGCCGAGTTGATCCTCGAGGCGTACGAATGGCACACCTCTGGGGTCGGTGGCGCCAGGGGTGCGGTCATGCTCGGCGACGAGATGATCGACGAGGCGAGCCGGAAGATGGCGTTGGTCGTCGCGGGCAAGGGCCGGGCCGCCGGCATGGCGCGGACCTCGGCCCCGTTCGAGCCGCCCGGTCAGTAGCCGTACGTCGGGGTCGAGGTGACGGCGATCGCCAGCACGATGATGACGGCGTAGACGATCCAGCCCACCACGGCCAGCGCGCCGACGATGACTCCCGCCAGGGCCATGCCGTGACCCTCCTGCCCCGTGCGCTTGGTCTCACGCATCGCGATGATGCCGAGGATCAGTCCGACGATCGACGGCACGCCACAGAGGAACAGGCCCGAGAGCGACGCCACCAACGCGGCGATCGCCTTGCCGTTGGTGCCCACGGGCCGAGCCGGTGCGTAGGGGTCGTAGCCGTAACCGCCCTGATACTGCGGCGGATAGCCGGGCGGCGGGTAAGCCCCCTGCGGATAGCCGGCCTGCGGATAGCCGGCCTGGGGGTAACCGGGCTGCGGATAACCCGGCGGGGGATAGCCGGGCTGTTGGAAGTCGGTGGGCGCGCCGTAGTTCGACGGCGGGGCCGGCTCCGCCGGATAGTCCACTGGCGCATACGGATCGCCCTGCGGGGCCGAGTTCTCCAGTGGCGGGTACTCGCGGCCGTGGTTCGGCTCGTCGGATCCAGTGCTCATAGCGTGCTCAGTCCCATCACGATTGCGGTCATGCTCGACAGAAGGGTGACGGCGCCGACGAGAATCCCCGCCGTCGCCAGTCCGCGACCGCGCTCACCGGTGACCGCGACGTGGTTGAGGGCGTAGACGCCCAGTGCGATTCCGATGATCGAGCCGATCCCGAACAACGTCAGCACGGACGAGGCCAACGACGCGACGGCGACGCGACTGGTGCGCCTCGCCGTCGTGGTGGGCGATGTCATGGGTTCCAACCTAGCGTTCTGAGGTGTCGAGTCGGTGTCAAACTACCCGAGCATGGATTTGCCGGAGTTCGTCGGCCGGACGGCACCTATCGGGGTCCTCGAACGTTGAGAATGTAACCAGGCTCCACGCGAGCACGAGCGACCATGCAACGACGATGACAGGACGAGGACACCGACGATGACGAACCCACTTCACAATCCGGGGCGGGCTGGACAGAATCAGGGCCGCGGGGGTTTTGCTTCGCTGCCCACCCCGCCGAAGGGCTGGCCCATTGCCTCCTACCCCACCTACGCCGAGGCGCAGCGCGCCGTCGACCATCTGTCCGACCAAGAGTTTCCCGTGCAGCAGGTGACGATCGTGGGGGTGGACCTCATGCAGGTCGAGCGGGTCACCGGCCGCCTGACGTGGCCGCGGGTGCTGGGCGGCGGTGCGCTGACCGGCGCGTGGCTCGGTCTGTTCATCGGGCTGGTGTTGGGCTTCTTCGGCCCCAATGCGTGGAGTTCCCTGATCGCCGGCCTGATCGCCGGCATCTTCTTCGGTCTGATCACCTCGGGGCTCCAATACGCGATGGCGCGGGGCACAAGAGATTTCAGCTCGACGATGCAATTGGTTGCCGGACGCTACGACGTCCTCTGTGATCCGCAGAGCGCCGAGCAGGGCCGGGATCTGTTGGCGCGCTTGACCATCTAGAGCCACGCGAAGGTTGCTGCCGCATCACGATTTCGACGCGATGGTGCGGAAGTGTTGCGCTGCAGGCGTAACTCGCTCTACGGTTTGCGCGCGGGACGGTCCCGCCCGAAGCTGCCCCGGCGGCGTCGTCGGGGATGCGGACGGGAGACGGTGGTGCGCGTTGGCCGGCTGTGCGCTGCGGCGTTGGCTGGGCTGACGACCGCGTCACTGGTGTCGGCATGCGGCAGCTCCAGCGGCGGCATCGTGGTCAACTACTACACGCCTGCCAACGAGATGGCCACGTTCACCGCGGTGGCGAAGCGGTGCAACGAGGAGCTCGGCGGCCGCTTCACCATCAAGCAGATCAGCCTGCCCAAGGGTGCCGACGATCAGCGGCTGCAGCTGGCGCGCCGGCTCACCGGCAACGACAGGTCCCTCGACGTGATGGCCCTGGACGTGGTGTGGACCGCCGAATTCGCCGAGGCGGGTTGGGCGCTGCCGCTGTCGGACGACCCCGCAGGCCAGGCCGAGGCCGACGCCAGGGACGACACGCTTCCGGGCCCACTCGCGACGGCCACGTGGCACGATCGGCTCTTCGCCTCGCCGATCACCACCAATACCCAATTGCTGTGGTACCGAGCAGATTTGATGCCGAACCCACCGCAGACCTGGGATGAGATGGTCAGTACGGCGACCCGCCTGCACGACGAGGGCAAGCCGAGCTGGATCGCGTTGCAGGCCAAGCAGTACGAGGGCCTGGTGGTGTGGTTCAACACGTTGCTGGCCAGCGCTGGCGGTCAGGTGCTCTCCGACGACGGCAAGACGGTGACGCTCACCGACACGCCGGAACACCGGGCGGCCACGGTGAAGGCGCTGCAGATCATCAAGGCCGTGGCCACCGCGCCGGGTGCGGATCCGTCGATCACCCAGACCGACGAGGCCACCGCGCGGCTGGCACTCGAGCAGGGCAAGGCCGCCCTGGAGGTCAACTGGCCGTTCGTGCTTCCGTCGATGCTCGAGAACGCCGTCAAGGGCGGCGTGCCGTTCCTGCCACTCGACCAACGCGACGACCTCAAGGACAGCGTCGACGACCTCGGGACGTTCAAGCCCAGCGACGAGCAGTTCGACGCGGCCTACGACGCCAGCAAGGAAGTCTTCGGGTTCGCGAACTATCCCGGCGTGGCCCCCGGGCAGCCAGCCAAGGTGACCCTCGGCGGCCTCAACCTCGCGGTGGGCCGCAACACCCAGCACAAGGCCGAGGCCTTCGAGGCGATCCGCTGCCTGCGCAACGTCGAGAACCAGCGCTACACCTCCGTGGAGGGTGGCCTGCCCGCCGTGCGCACGTCGCTGTACGACGACCCGGAGTTCCAGAAGAAGTACCCGCAGTACGCCATCATCCGCGAGCAGCTCACCGACGCCGCCGTCCGGCCCGCGACGCCGGTCTACCAATCGGTGTCGACGCGCATCTCGGCGACGCTGGCCCCGATCACCGACATCGATCCCGAGCGCACCGCCGACGTCCTCGCCGATCAGGTCCAGAAGGCCGTCGACGGCAAGGGGCTGATTCCATGACCGCCCCCGCACCCGCCACCGCAGATCGCACGTCCGAACGACGGCTGGCGTTCTGGTTGGTCAGCCCCGCCGTGCTGCTGATGTTGGCGGTGACCGCCTACCCGATCGGGTACGCGGTCTGGCTCAGCCTGCAGCGCTACAACCTGGCTGCCCCGAACGACACCGCCTTCGTCTGGTTCGACAACTACGTGACCATCCTCGGTGACCGCTACTGGTGGACGGCCTTCGCCGTCACCCTGGCGATCACCGTCGTCTCGGTGGCCATCGAATTCGTGCTGGGCATGGCCCTGGCGTTGGTCATGCACCGGACGATCTTCGGCAAGGGCGTCGTGCGCACCGCCATCCTGATCCCGTACGGCATCGTCACCGTGGCGGCGTCCTACAGCTGGTACTACGCGTGGACCCCGGGCACGGGGTATCTGGCCAACCTGCTGCCCGAAGGCGTTGCGCCACTGACCGAGCAGATCCCGTCGTTGGCCATCGTGGTGCTCGCCGAGGTGTGGAAGACGACGCCGTTCATGGCGCTGCTGCTGCTCGCCGGTCTGGCGCTGGTGCCGCAGGAATTGCTCAACGCCGCCCAGATCGACGGGGCAGGCGCGTGGAAGCGGCTGACGAAGATCATCCTGCCGCTGATCAAGCCGGCGATCCTGGTGGCCCTGCTGTTTCGCACCCTGGACGCGTTCCGCATCTTCGACAACGTCTACGTGCTGACCGGCGGCGCCAACGACACCGGATCGGTGTCGATCCTGGGCTACGACAACCTGTTCAAGGCCTTCAACCTCGGATTGGGTTCGGCGATCAGCGTTCTGATCTTCCTCACCGTCGCGGTCATCGCGTTCGTCTACGTCAAGCTGTTCGGGGCGTCGGCACCGGGGGCACGCGATGAGTGAACGGGTGAGCCCCGGTCGAGCCACCGGGTGGACGGTCGTCAACGTCCTGGTGGTGCTCTACGCCCTGTTTCCGGTGCTGTGGATTCTGTCGTTGTCGCTCAAGCCGACCTCGACGGTCAAGGACGGCAACCTGATTCCGACGCAGGTGACGTTCGACAACTACAAGGCGATCTTCGGCGGCGGAGGCAACGGGGCCTTCACGTCCGCGCTGACGAACTCCATCGGGATCGGCCTGATCACCACCGTGATCGCCGTCGTCGTCGGGGGCATGGCCGCATACGCGATCGCCAGGTTGACCTTCCCCGGCAAGCGCGCACTGGTGGGCGCCGCGCTGCTGATCGCGATGTTTCCGCAAATCTCCTTGGTGACACCGCTGTTCAACATCGAACGCGCCATCGGGCTGTTCGACACCTGGCCCGGGCTCGTCATCCCCTACATCACGTTCGCGCTGCCGCTGGCGATCTACACCATGTCGGCCTTCTTCAAGGAGATCCCCTGGGACCTGGAGAAGGCGGCCAAGATGGACGGTGCCACGCCATGGCAGGCGTTTCGCAAGGTGATCGCACCACTGGCGGCGCCCGGCATCGTGACCGCCGCCATCCTGGTGTTCATCTTCGCGTGGAACGACCTGCTGCTCGCCCTGTCGCTCACCGCGACCCAGCGGGCCATCACCGCTCCCGTGGCGATCGCGAACTTCACGGGCAGTTCACAATTCGAAGAGCCGACCGGATCCATCGCCGCGGGCGCGATGATCATCACGGTGCCGATCGTGGTCTTCGTACTAATCTTCCAACGACGGATCGTCGCCGGTCTGACGTCCGGTGCGGTGAAGGGGTAGGTCATGGCCGAGATCGTGTTGGACCGCGTGGCGAAGAGTTACGCCGGAGGCGCACCGGCGGTGAAGGATCTGTCGATCACCATCGCCGACGGCGAGTTCGTCATCCTGGTGGGGCCGTCGGGCTGCGGCAAGTCCACGACGCTGAACATGATTGCGGGACTGGAGGACATCACCTCCGGCGAACTGCGCATCGGCGGCGACCGGGTCAACGAGCGGGCCGCGAAGGACCGCGACATCGCCATGGTGTTCCAGTCCTACGCGCTCTACCCCCACATGACGGTGCGCCAGAACATCGCCTTCCCCCTCACCCTGGCGAAGATGAGCAAGGCCGACATCGCCGCGAAGGTCGACGAGACGGCCAAGATCCTCGACCTGACCGAGCTGCTGGATCGCAAGCCCGGTCAGCTCTCCGGCGGTCAGCGTCAGCGCGTCGCGATGGGACGCGCAATCGTGCGCAGCCCCAAGGCATTCCTGATGGACGAGCCTTTGAGCAACCTCGACGCGAAGCTCCGCGTGCAGATGCGCGCCGAGATCGCCCGCCTGCAGGACCGCCTGGGCACCACCACCGTCTACGTCACCCACGATCAGACCGAGGCCATGACCCTCGGCGACCGCGTCGTCGTGATGCTCGCCGGGGTGGCTCAGCAGATCGGCACCCCCGACGAGCTCTACCACCGCCCGGCCAACCTGTTCGTCGCCGGCTTCATCGGATCCCCGTCGATGAACTTCTTCCCGGCCACGTTGACCGACGTCGGAGTCCGGTTGCCCTTCGGCGAGGTCACCCTGACCAACGACGTCCACGACATGTTGGCCCGCCATCCCAGGCCGGGGGGTGTGATCGCCGGCGTTCGGCCGGAGCACCTTCAGGACGCGGCTCTGATCGACACCTACGCGCGGATCACGGCGCTGACGTTCGAGGTGACGGTCGACTTGGTCGAATCCCTCGGCTCCGACAAGTACGTTCACTTCCACACCGAGGGTGAGGGGGCCAGGGCCGCCCAGCTCGAGGAGCTGACCACGGAGTCCGGGGCGGCCGAGAACCAGTTCGTGGCACGGGTTCCCGCCGAGTCGAAGGCGGTTGCCGGGCAGCCGGCCGAGCTGGCGTTCGACACCTCCAAGCTGACCCTGTTCGACGCGGAGACCGGCGCGAACCTGTCGATCCCGCCTCTTCAGTGACCGACGTCCTCGCCGCGGTCCGCGCCCGGCTGACGGATCACTTCGTCCGGGCCGGAGCCGGCGGCGAGCCCGCCGTCGCCAGCATCACCTTCCTCGGTGCCGAGTCGATCGACGTGCTGCGCTTCGGCCCGGACACCGACGGCACGCTTCACCATGTGTCACTGGGTTGTTCGCGGCACGCGATGCTCGACCCGACGGCGATGGTCGTCGACTCGACGAGCGGCCCGCGCGCGGAAGTCGCGGTGGCACTTCGTGGTTCGACCCCGCCGGGACTGGCCCGCTCGATCGCGGTCGTCGCGGCGACGCCCGCGGTCGAGGGTCTGGTGCTGGTGCCCGACGCCCTGGTCGACCTCGAGACGCCGTTGTGGGAGGGCGCTCCGTTCACCGCGGTGTTGCTGGGGCCCGGCGACGTCGACGACGTCGAGCTGCCCGCCCCCTTCGAGCCGGTGCGCATCCTCTCGGCGACCCCGATCACCCCGACCGAGGCAGCCTGGGTGCGGCTCAAGGGCGCCGACGCGATGCGGGAGGCGTGGACCACCGACGGGGTCGACGTCCGCGATCCTCGGCGGCGGGCCAGCTCGCCGAGCTGAGCGCCGACGGCGCTACAGCCAGTGGTTGCGGCGGAACGTGAAGTACAGCGCCGAGCACACCGTCGCCATCACCAGGAGCACCATCGGGTAGCCGTAGGTCCACGCCAGCTCCGGCATGTGTTCGAAGTTCATCCCGTAGATGCCGGCGAGCGCCGTGGGGACGGCCGCGATGGCGACCCACGCCGAGATCTTGCGCATGTCCATGTTCTGCTGCATGGACACCTTGCCGACGGCGGCCTGCACCAACGAGCTGAGCACCTCGTCGTAGCTGGCGATCCGGTCCGACGCCTGGGTGTTGTGGTCGACGACGTCGCGGATGTAGCGCCGGACCTCCTTGGAGATCAGGTCGTTGTGGTCGGTGCCGAGCCGTTGCAGCGCGAGGTTCAGCGGGCCCACTGCCCGGCGCATCTCGACGACCTCCCGCTTGAGCAGGTAGATGTGCTCGATGTCGGTGTCGCTGGTGGGGGAGAAGACGTTCTCCTCCATCGCGTCGATGTCGGTCTCGACGAGATCGGTGACCTCGAGGTAGTGGTCCACCACGTGGTCGGCAATCGCGTGCAGCACGGCGTACGGCCCCAGCGCGCAGTTCGCGGGGCTGGTGTCCATCCGCTTGCGCACCTTGGCGAGCCCGCCGTGGTCGCCGTGGCGGACCGTCACGACGAAGTCCGGTCCGACGAAGATCATGATCTCGCCCGTCTCGACGATCTCACGGGCCTTCGCCACCGATTCGTGCTCGACGTACATGATGGTCTTGAGCACGAGGAAGAGCGTGTTGTCGTAGCGCTCCAGCTTGGGTCGCTGGTGGGCGTGCACGGCGTCCTCGACGGCGAGCTCGTGCAGCCCGAACACGTCGGCCACGGACTGCATCTGGCGTTCGTCGGGCTCGTGCAGACCGATCCAGACGAAGGCTCGGATCTCCTCGCGCTGGAGTTCCCTGACCTTGGCCAGTGCCGCGGCGTGGGTGTACTTGCCGGGCAGGCGCTTGCCGTCGGCGTAGACGCCGCAGTCGACCATCGCCCGCGCCACCGGCACGTGGATGGCGCTGGCGTCCGGCTCCGACGTCCGTCGACCGGTCGGACGCAGCATCGACGGCTGCAAGGCGCGAAATGACGGCACGAACGTCCTCCCCTCAGCGGGCGGAGCAGCTACGTTGAGCCCCGAATTGACCGTTGCAGATGGTACGCCCACAGCCTGAGTGCGCCGCGGTGACGTAGCCTGTCGCGATGGGCTTGCAGCGGTTGGCGGCGCTGCTCGTCGTGCTGGTGGTGGCCGGGTGTGCAGGCTCCACCCCGGAGAAGTCGATTGCCGTTGGCGCCGGTTCCGACGCCGTCACGACCCTGCTGGCCCACCTCTACGCGGCCGCGCTGCGGTCCTACGGCAGCGCGGCACACGTGGCGCAGGCCGCGGATCCGTTGGCCGAGCTGGACACCGGCGCCGTCGAGGTGGTGCCCGGGCTCACCGGACGATTGCTGGTCCGCTTCGATCCGGATGCGACGGCGCGGGCTCCCGAACAGGTCTACCGCTCGATGATCTCGGCATTGCCGGAGGGCATCGGCGCCGGTGACTACGCGCAGTCCGCCGAGGACAAGCCCGCGCTGGTGGTCACCGAGGCGACGGCCACGAAGTGGGGTGTCCGCGACGTCGCGGCGGTGGCCCGCCGCTGCCCGGGTCTGACGGTCGGGGCGGTGGCCGGTGACCCGGCACCGGCGGTCGTCGCGACGTGCCGACCACCCGCGGCGACCGAATTTCCCACTGCCGCAGCGTTGGTGGACGCCCTGCGGTCGGGTCGCGTGACCGCCGCGTGGACGTCCACCGCCGTGCCGGAGACCCCCGACGACGTCGTCGTCCTCAGCGACAAGACGTCGGCCATCCGCGCCGAGAACGTCGTGCCGCTCTACCGGCGCAACGAGCTCGACGAGCGGCAAGTGTTGGCGCTCAACGAGATCGCGGGGGAGCTGGACACCGGTTCACTGGCCGACATGCTGGGAAAGGTGGCGTCGGGCACCGATCCCGGTGCCGTCGCCGACGACTGGCTGGCCGCGCATCCGCTCGGCCACTAGCCCGTCAGCGGACTCCAGGCATCGCCCGCGCGACGACCGAGGCGAACAGCCTCTGGTAGCCCGATCCGGTGAGGCGCACGACGACGTCGAGGACCTTGGCGTCGGCGCCGACCAAGACGCGGGCCTTGTTCTTGCGGACGGCGTCGAGAATGATGACCGCGGCCCGTTCCGGGGTGGTCTTCGCCAGCTTCTTGTCGAACGTGTTCGCGAGTTTCTGGGCGTCGACGCCCTCGGCGGCCGCCGCGTTGCGTGCGATCGCGGTCTTGATGCCGCCCGGGTGCACCGTCGTCACCTTCACGGGGCGCTTGCCGGCGACCATCTCCTGGCGTAGCGCTTCGGTGAAGCCGCGCACCGCGAACTTGGCGGCGTTGTAGGCGGCCTGACCGGGCACCGAGAAGATGCCGAACAGGCTCGAGACGTTGACGACGTGCCCGTCGCCGGACTCGATGAGGTGCGGCAGGAACGCCTTCGTGCCGTTGACGACGCCCCAGAAGTCGACGTCCATCACCCGTTCGATGTCCTTGTAGGAGCTGATCTCGACGTCGCCGGTGTACGCGATGCCGGCGTTGTTGTAGATCTGGTTGACCTTGCCGAAGTGTGCCTTCACGGCATCGGCGTACAGCTCGAACGCCTCCCGCTCGGTCACGTCGAGGCGGTCGGCCTTGACGGGGGCTCCGATGGCCTTCAGTCGGGCCTCGGTGACGGCCAGCCCCTCGACGTCGACGTCGCTGATGGCGAGCTTCGCCCCCGAGCGGCCGAGCTCGACGGCCAGCGCCTGGCCGATACCCGACCCGGCTCCCGTGACGACGGCGACCTTACCGGCGAAGCCATCCATGAACACTCCCTCTGTCGACGGCCAGCGTGCTTTCGGCGTGAAGCCTAACCGGTACCGCCGGTCCCGCCTAAGAGGGTCAGCCGAACGCCTCGTCGATGATCTCCTGCTGTTCGACGGCGTGCACCTTCGACGAGCCCGACGACGGTGCCGACATGGCCCGGCGCGAGATGCGCTTGATGCCGGTCAGCTTGTCGGGCACCTGCTCGGGAAGCGCGAGGCCGAACGTCGGCCAGGCGCCCTGGTTGGCCGGCTCCTCCTGCACCCAGAAGAACTCCTTGGCATTCGGGTACTCGTCGAGCGTGGCCCGCAGGCGACGCTTGGCCAGCGGGTAGAGCTGCTCGATGCGCACGATCCCGACGTCGTCGCGGTTGTCCTTCGCCTTGCGGGCGGCCAGGTCGTAGTAGATCTTGCCGCTGGTCAGCAGGATGCGCGTGACCTTCGAGCGGTCGCCGTCGCCGTCGGTGTAGGTCGGCTCCTCCATGACCGAGCGGAACTTCTGCTCGGTGAAGTCGCGGATGTCGCTGACGGCTTCCTTCTTGCGCAGCATCGACTTCGGCGTGAAGACGATCAGCGGCCGGTGGATGCCGTCCAGTGAATGCCGACGCAACAGGTGGAAGTAGTTGGCCGGCGTCGACGGCATCGCGACGGTCATCGACCCCTCGGCGCACACCTGCAGGAACCGCTCGATGCGGCCCGACGTGTGGTCGGGGCCCTGGCCCTCGTGGCCGTGCGGCAGCAGCAGCACGACGTCGGACAGCTGGCCCCACTTGGCCTCGCCGGAGCTGATGAACTCGTCGATGATCGACTGGGCGCCGTTGACGAAGTCGCCGAACTGCGCCTCCCACAACACCATTGCGTCGGGGTTGCCCACCGAGTACCCGTACTCGAAGCCCACCGCGGCGTACTCCGACAGGGCCGAGTCGTAGACCATGAACCGGCCGCCGGTCGGCGAGCCCTCCTCGTCGAGTGTCAGCAGCTCGAGCGGGGTGAACTCCGCGCCGGTCGTGCGGTCGATGAGCACCGAGTGCCGCTGGGTGAACGTGCCGCGGCGGGTGTCCTGACCGGTCAGCCGGATCAGCTTGCCCTCCGACAGCAGGCTGCCCAGCGCCAGCAGTTCGCCGAAGGCCCAGTCGATCTTGCCCTCGTAGGCCATCTCGCGGCGCTTGTCCAAGACCGGCTTGACGCGCGGATGCACGGTGAAGCCGTCGGGTACCGCCAGATGCGCGTCGCCGATCCTGGCGAGCAACGACTTGTCCACGGCGGTACTGAGTTTCGCGGGCAGCTGCTGATCGGACTCGACCGACTCGCTCGGCTCGATGGCGTGCTTCTCGAGGTCGCGGACCTCGTTGAACACGCGCTCCAGCTGACCCTGGTAGTCCCGGAGGGCGTCCTCGGCCTCCTTGATGGAGATGTCGCCACGGCCGATGAGCGCTTCGGTGTAGGTCTTGCGGACACCGCGCTTGGTGTCGATCACGTCGTACATTCCCGGCTGCGTCATCGACGGGTCGTCACCCTCGTTGTGCCCGCGGCGGCGGTAGCACAGCATGTCGATGATGACGTCCTTGTTGAACTTCTGCCGGAAG
>Ga0209051_1000842_pt1 | contig 31590 bp, 26 predicted proteins | sample AraplaCvi_mMS_r2_2_FD_184286 | JGI IMG/M metagenome (GOLD analysis project Ga0209051, IMG submission 184286) | Arabidopsis root microbial communities from North Carolina, USA - plate scrape MF_Cvi_mMS_r2 (SPAdes) (version 2) | ecosystem: Host-associated > Plants > Roots > Endosphere | place...
ACCGTCCGCGGGATCGGATACGTCCTGCGCGACGAGCCCTGAGGTGCAGCTGCATCGCCTTGGCAGGTCCGCGTCCCTGCGCACGCGCGTCGCGCTGGCGTCGGCCGCCGCGGCCGCCGCGGTGGTCGCGGTGTTCACCGTCCTGACGTCGGTGGTGCTGGCCAACAACGACGCCGCCCAGCTCGACCGGCGGCTGGACTCGATCGTCGACGCCAGCGTCTACGACCAGACCAACGGCGTGCTGCAGACCGGGCGGTCACGGTCGTCGGGGCAGGTGGTGTTCCAGCGGGGCTTCCAGCTGCCCCAGCTGCCGCCCGGCACCGAGACCGTCGAGGTCAACGACGTCGAATACCGCGTGCGCACCATCCCGGTCGACCAGCAGGGCGGGGTGCTGATGTCCGTGGGCATCCGCGCCGACAGCATCCTGTTGAACCGGGCGCGAATTCCGCTCTACACGGCGGTCGGCGTCGTCACCGTGCTCATCGCGGGTGGGCTCGGTTGGATGCTGGCGGGTCCGGCGATCCGGCCGTTGCGCCGGCTCACCGAGCAGACGATGCGGCTCGGCAAGGGCAGCGACCGGATGACGGCGGTGAAGGGCGCACGGGAGGCCGAGGAACTCTCCGACGCGATGGCGGGCATGCTCGAGCGCCTCGCCGCGGCCCAGCTCGCCACCACGAATTCCCTTCAGGCAGCCCAGGACTTCGCGGCCAACGCAGCCCACGAGCTACGCACGCCGCTGACCGCGATGCGCGCCGATCTCGACACGCTGCGCATCCACGACCTGCCCGCCGACGAACGCGACGAAGTCGTCGGCGACCTCGCGCGCGCCCAGCGGCGGGTGGAGGCCATCATCACTGCGCTCGGCCAGCTCGCGTCGGGTCAGCTCGCCCAGGTCGAGGACCGCGAGCTGATCGACGTCACCGACATGCTCGACCGGGTGGCCCGGGAGAACGCCAGGGCGGGAGAGGTGGAGATCGTCGTGCAGAGCGACGACGCCATCGGTGCGATCTGGGGCTGGCCCGGGGGGCTGCGGCTTGCGGTGGACAACCTGGTGCGCAACGCGATTGCGCATGGTGGGGCGACGACGATCGTGCTGGCCGCGCGCCGTCATGCGGTGGGAGACGGGCGCGGCGAGGTGCTCACCATCGTCGTCGACGACGACGGCTGCGGGCTGCCCGCCGACGAGCATCAGTTCGTCATGGGTAGGTTCGCCCGCGGCAGTACGGCGGCCCCGGGCGGATCCGGGTTGGGGCTGGCGCTGGTGGCTCAGCAGGCGCAGCTGCACGGCGGCGGCATCGAGTTGTCCGAGGGGCCGCTCGGCGGTCTGCGCGCGACGTTGACGGTGTCGACGTCGCCTGAGCCGGAATCGGATTCGGAAGCCGACGATGCGTTCAGCGGCGAGCCAGGACCCTTGCGCCGAGGCGCCAACCGAGTAGCAGGATGGCGGTCGAAAGCGAAGCGACCACCACGAAGCTGAGTGCCGTGCCTGCGGAGGTGGCCCTGCGCAAGGCCATCCCGACGACGACGGTGCTGAGCCAGACGACGATCCCGGTGGGCGCCGGCGTCGTCGGCTGGCGCCATGCCCTGGCCGCCAGCCATCCGATCGCGGTGCCCGCCAGGAACGGCCACGCCGTCTCGGCAACGCCCGCCACGGTGATGCCCTCGGCGTGACTGCGCCTGCCGATGGTGCAGAACACCAGCACGCACAGGGCGTCGGCCGCGGCGGCGGCGGCCACTGTCCTGCGGTCAGCCTGCGGCATAGGTCATCACGTCGAGTACCAACGGGCTGAGGTCCTTCTCGTCACGCGGGGTCGCACCCGGCGCCATCGGCGCGGGTCGGCCCGTGAGTAGGGGGTCCAGGGCGTCCATCGAGGCCAGTCTTCCGTCGAGGGTGAAGTTCTTGAACGTGAACGGTAAACCGTTGGACCGCAACGGGTCCGATGTGCTCATGACGTGGAAGTGCAGATGCGGGGCGTCGGTGTTGCCGGTGTTGCCGAGGTTGGCGATGACCTGACCCGTGGTGAGCGCGTCACCGGGCTTGACCTTCACGCTGCCGGTCTTGAGATGTGCGTACAACGCGAAGTTGCCGTCACCGATGTCCTGCACCACGTGGTTGCCGGCGTACTGGTCGAGGGGGAGGCCGGTGGGACTGGTGCCGGCCACCTGCTCCGGCAGCCCGTCGAGGACGGCGACGACGGGCCCGTCGGCGACCGCGTGGATGTCGGCGCCGAAGTAGGGGTAGCTCTCGGGCCGCGCGCGATCGCCGGAGAAGATGGTGCCGTCGGCGCTGAGCTGGACGTAGTCCACGGCGAATCGTTCGGCGGCCCAAAGGCTTCCGTCGAGCGGGTTGAGCGCCATCCGGTGGGCCGTCATGTCGCAGCAGCTGTTGCCGTCCAGCCAGCGTGGACCGTACAGCGGCGGGGAGATGACCACGGGCTTCTGGGTGGAGACCGTCACGGGCGCAACGTTCTCGGTCACGGTCGCCGGCAGCAGCGGTGGCATGGGCTTGGCCAGGTCGGCGACGATGGTGTGCGACAGCTCGGTCGGCACGGGTGCGGACTGGTCGAGGACCACGTCGAGCCAGACGATGCCGGCCCGGCCGGGCCCGAGCGTCGTGGTGGGGGTCTGGGTGGCCCCGAGCGCGCGCATCCAGTAGGCCAGACCGTCGCCCGTCAGGGTCAGCAGGTCGGTGGTTCCGGCCTTGACCGACAACGACTTCAGCGTCACGTCACCGTCGAGGGCGTTGGTCAGCGCCACCTCGTAGGCGAGGTGGCGCTTGCCGTCGGTGGTCGGCACCGGCACGGGTGCGGCGACGACGTTCGCGAGGATCGGGGTGGCCGCGGCGACCGACGGAGTCGTCGTCGGTGTCGCCGCGGACGGCCGGGCGGCGCTGCTGGAGGTGGGCGGGCCCTGAGTCAGGCTGCCGCACGCCGTCAGCAGCGCGGCCACGGTGAGGATCGCGACGGTGCCGGAGCCGATGCGGTGCATCCGCCGATCCTATGGCCGGTCCTCGGAATCGCGGCCCGGTTCCGGGTCGTGCGTCGTCTCGGCTGCAACCGTCGTCTCGGGAGCACCCGGCGTCTCGGGGTCATAGGGTGCCTCGGGGTCGGGGCTGAACTCCGCGGGTGTCGCCCCGCCGGCCTCGGGCGCGGCGTCCGGGTCGATGGCGCTCTCGGTGCGGAACAGGAAGAAGAACACCACCCAGCCGATGGAGGAGATGAAGATCCAGCTCACCAGCCGGTAGATCAGCATCGCCGAGATCGCCGACGCCAGCGTCATCCCACTGGACACCAGACCCGGCACCAGAACCGCCTCGACGACCAGGAGCCCGCCGGGCATCAACGGAATGGAGCCGACCGCCCGCGCCGCCGCGTAGGCGACCGTCAGACCCGCCAACGACGGTTTGCCGCCGGCGGCGTAGGCGGCGAACGCCAGGCAGGCCACGTCGGCGACCCAGTTGAACACCGACCAACTGAACGCCGTCCCCAGGGTCCGTCGGCTCATGCTGACCGATTCGAGCTGGCAGAGGATCTCGCGCCACTTCGTCAGACCCGTGTCGGCGGGCTTGCCCAGCAGGGAGTTGATCCACGACAGCACTCGCACGCCGATGCCGTCGATCTGCTGGGGGTTGGCGGCCACGGACTGCGCGAGGACCAGCAGGGCGAGGAACCCGCCGAGAGTGAAGATCAGCGACAGCGGATTCTTGCTGGCCCCCAGCAGGAAGGCGCCCGCCAGGCCGATCAGCGCCAGGCCGACGACCTGGAGGACACCCGACATGACCAGCTGCCACGACGCAACCATGGGCGAGGCGCCCCACAGCCGTTGCTGCCGGTACACGAAGGTCGCCGAGAGCACCGGGCCGCCCGGCATCGTCGTCGACAGCGCGTTGCCGGCGTAGAAGGCGGCCTCCGAACGCCACTGCCGGACGACGACGCCGGCGGACTTCAGCAGCGTGCGCTGGATCTGGGCGAAGCTGTGCATCGAGGCCAACGCCGCGAAGGCGGCGGCCAGGACCCACCACCAATTCGCCGACAGCAGGCTCCGCCAGGCCTTGGCGAGCTGGTCCCAGACCAGCACCACCTCGACGGCGAGCACGCTGACGGCGACGCCAACCAGCAGCCAGCGCACCCACCAGTACTTTCCGCGGGGACGGCACGCCGGTGTCGATTCTCCGGTCGCTCCGCTCGTGCCCGGAGTCGCTTCGCTCCCGCCGTGAACGGCATCCTGCGACACGGGTACAGGGTAACGGCGCCCCACCGCCCGGCGAGCTTTGCCAGAACTGGCACGGCGAGTCGTTACGCTACCGGGATGCCAGAGCGCCCCGCGTCGCCGCCCTCGACCTCACTCGATTCGGTGGCCGACGCGTCGGTGCACCCCATCGTCCGCAAGACCGCCGCGTGGTCGTGGCGGCTGCTGATCATCCTTGGCGCCCTGGTCGCCGTCGTCTGGGTGGTGTCGCGCCTCGAGGTGATCGTGGTGCCGGTGTTGCTCGCGACGATGGTGACCGCGATGTTGCTGCCGCTCGTCGACTACCTCGACCGTCGGGGGCTGCCGAGGGGTGCGGCCGTGGCGGCCGTCATCGTCGGCAGCATCGTGGTGGTCGGCGGCCTCCTGACCTTCGTCGTCAGCCAGTTCATCCAGGGCGCTCCCGCGCTGGTCGACCAGGTGACCCTGAGCATCACCAACGCCCGCAACTCGCTGAACACCGGACTGCTCGCGCACTTCAGCAACGACCAGATCAAGAGTGCGACCGACACGGCGATCAACGCGCTCAAGGACAACCAGTCCAAGCTGACCAGCGGCGCGCTGTCGACGGCGGGCACCATCACCGAGATCGTCACCGGCGCACTCCTGATGCTGTTCACCCTGATCTTCCTGTTGCAGGGCGGCCGCCACATCTTCGCGTTCGTGACCAAGATCTTCCCGACGACCGTCCGTGGGCGGGTGCGCGACGCCAGCCGGGCCGGTTTCCACTCGCTGATCGGGTACGTGCGCGCCACGTTCCTGGTGGCGTTCGTCGACGCGGTGGGCATCGGCACGGGCCTGGCGATCATGGGCATCCCGCTGGCGTTGCCGCTGGCGTCGCTGGTGTTCCTGGGTGCGTTCATTCCGCTGGTCGGCGCGGTGCTCACCGGCGGGCTGGCCGTGATCGTCGCGCTGATCGCCAAGGGCTGGGTGTACGCACTGATCACCCTTGGTCTGATCATCGCCGTGCAGCAACTCGAGGCGCACGTGCTGCAGCCGTTGGTGATGGGTCGGGCCGTGTCGCTGCATCCCTTGGCGGTGGTGCTGGCCATCACCGCCGGCGGCGTCACCGCAGGCATCGTCGGCGCGCTGCTGGCGGTGCCGATCGTCGCCGTGGTCAACAGCGCGATGCGCGTGCTGCTGGCCGACGACCCAGCCGCCGAGGAGGCCGCGCTGGCCGCCGACACGGGGCCACCCGTCGCCGGCGCGAGCGACGAGCTGCGGCCCAAGGACGCCGAGCCGACGGAGGGCTAGAGCCGACCTTCCCGACGCAGCAGGTCCGCGGCGCTCATGCCGCCGCCGCGACGCTTGGGAGCGTCCTCGGCGGCCGCACGGGTGTCGATCTTCTCGGTCTGATCGGCGTCCGCCGGCCGGGACACGGGAATCGCGGTGGTCGGCGGCTCGGCGGCCGGTGGCGGGGGCTGACGTCGACCGGCCGTCGGTGGGCGCTTCCCCTCACCCTGCGGGGCACCGCCCCGCAGATCGCCCAGCCAGGACTCGATCTCCCGGCTGCCGGCGGCGCCCGATCCACGCGGAGCCGATCCGCGCGCCGGGGTGGCGGTGCGGGCGGGGTCCACGCGCGGGGTGCGCGTCGTCGGCACGTCGGCCGGGGCCGGCATCCGGGTGGTCTGGTCGCCTGGGGTGGCAGGCCGCTGGGTGGGAATCGCGGTCGTCGGCGGCTCGGCTGCCGGTGCGGGCGGTGCCGTCGGGAGGCGGGTGGTGCCGGCTGCCGACGGAGGACTGACCCGCTGCGGGGCGACCTTGCCGGTGGTGACCGACCGCGGACCGGGCTGCGGGTGAGTGGGATCGTGCGGGGGGAGCGCACGCATGGGTGCACCGGCGCCGACGAGGGCCTCGGAGTCGACCTCGGCTTCGCGGGCCGTGGGCCGCTTGCGCTCGTCGGGCAGCTCGACCTCGCCCAGACCCAGGCGCTCCTGGATGCGCTTCATCCACTGCGGGGCCCACCAGCAGTCGTCGCCCAGCATCTTCATGATCGCCGGGACCAGGAACATCCGGATGATCGTGGCGTCGAGCAGCAGCGCCAGCAGCAGGCCGAACGCCAGGTACTTCATCATCACCAGGTCGGAGAACACGAACGCGCCCGCCACGACCGCGAGGATGAGGGCGGCGCCGGTGATCAACCGGCCCGTCGTCGCGGTGCCGACGCGGATGGCCTCGGCGGTGGAGAGCCCGCGCGCGCGGGCCTCCACCATTCGAGACACCAGGAACACCTCGTAGTCCGTGGACAGACCCCAGATGACGGCGATGATCAGACCGATCATCGGTGCCATCAGGGGCTGCGGCGTGTAGTTCATCAGTCCCGAGCCGTGGCCGTCGACGAACATCCAGGTCAGGATGCCCATCGTCGAACCGAGCGTGAGCGCGCTCATCAGCGCCGCCTTGATGGGCAGCACCAGCGAGCCGAACGCCAGGAACATCAGCACCGTGGTGGTCAGGATCAGCACGACCACCATGAGCGGCAGCTTCGCGAACAGGCTGTGGATGCTGTCCTGCTCCAGCGCGGGTGTACCGCCGACCCAGATCGTCACGCCCTTGGGTGCGGAGATGTTGCGCAGCTCGTCGATCTTCTTGGCCGCGTCGTTGCGTACCTCGAGGCCGTTCTGCAGGACGCAGGGCAGGTCCTTGGACAGGCAGGGATGCGGTTGTCCGTCGGTGCCGATCGGGATCTTCGGATCCTTGACGTCCGGCGCGACGGGACGTTCGTCCCAGGTGCCGGTGAACCCGCTGACCTGCGCGGCTTCGTTCTTGACCTGGGCGAGCTGTTCGGGCGTCGCGCCTTGGACGACGAGCGTCAGCTTCTCGGTGCGGTAGCCGGGGAAGCTGGAGTCGAACGCGTTCTGCGCCTGGCGCACCGCGTTGTCCGGCGGCAGGTACTTTTCGCTGATGCCGCCGAGGGCCAGCTGACCCAGCGGGATGACCAGCAGGATCATCACGATGACGATGGGCAGGGCGAAGGCGCCCGGCCGCTTCATCACCTTGTTGACCAGCGTGCCCCAGAAGCCCTTCTCGACCTCTTCGCGGGTCTTGGTCTTCTGGGTCTTCTCGGCCAGGAAGTTCAGCCACCACAGCGTGATCCTGCGGATGAGCGGGACGAAGCGTGCCAGCACGAGGATGGCGGTGACCGTCGCGCAGAAGATTACGATGCCCAGCAGGATCCAGAACAGGGCGCCCTCGATGACGCCTGCGTCGCGCAGGGCGTAGCACCCGTAGGCCAGGCCGCCGTAGAGGCCGAGGTAGGCGAACACCAGGCCGATGTAGGCCAGCGTGTCACCCTGCTCGCCCGTCTTCTTGATCTGTTGACGTGCGATGTGTCCGACGGCGATGCCGATCGGCGGGAGCAGGATGCCCGTCGGGATGGCGGCCAGGGCCAGGGTGTTCTTCTTCGGGTTCGACGGATCCGAGTGGATGGTGTTGGGCATCGCGAACTTGGTCAGCGACCCGACGCCGATCGAGTCGACCCGGTGGCCGAGGACGGCCAGGGCGGCGATCAGCACGGTGTTCGACATGATCGCCGCGAGCATGACCGACGCGATGATGGCGTAGGTGATCGACTTGAGGAAGCCCTGCGGGAACAACAGCAGCGGCACCGACGACGCCACGATGATCACCGCGGAGAACATGACGGTGCGACCCGAGGTCATCATCGTGCGGCGCACGGCCGCCGGGGTGTCGTACCCCTCGGCCAGTTCCTCTCGGAACCGGCTCACGATGAACAGGCCGTAGTCGATGGCGATGCCGAGACCGATCAGCGTCACGACCGGTTGGGCGAAGAAGTGCACGGGGGTGAACTCGGCGGCCAACCGCATGATGCCCAGCGCGCCCATGATGGTCAGGCCACCGATGATGGCGGGCAGGCTGGCCGCGATCACGGTGCCGAAGACGAAGAACAGCACGACGGCGACCAGCGGAATCGCGGCGACCTCGGCGCGCTTCTGGTCGTCGCCGATGGTGCCGGTCAGCTCGCTGGCGATGGGCTGCAAGCCGGCCAGCTGGATCTTGCCGTCGTCGACGGTCTGCAGGTCGGGCTGGATGATCTTGTAGTTCTTGAGGATGGTGTCGTCGTCGTCGCCCTTGAGGGGCATGACGATGAACGTGCGGGTGCCGTCGTTGGCAAGGGCCTTGTTGGTGGTCGGGTCGCCGGTGGGGTTGGTCAGGTAGCCCTGCCACGACAGGATCTGGTCGGGGTGGTCGGCGACCACCTTGTCCAGCTCGCTCTTGACCTGCTTGGACCACTGCGGGTCGTTGGCCTTCTTGCCCTCCGGCGCGTCCAGGACGCCCACGATGTGGCTGAGGCGGTCACGTCCGTAGACGTCGTCCGCCAGTTCCGACGCCGCGACCGACTGGCTGGTCTCGTCGTAGAACCCACTCTGCGTGACGTGCTGGCCCAGGCTCGCGCCGTAGATGCCGCCGCCAACGCACAGCGCCACCATGATCCCGATCACCAAGTACCGGAATTGGTACACCATCCGACCCCACCAGGCGAACACGTGAGCTCCTAACTGATCTTCTTCAAGTCTCTCTACCTCCGCTGCTTCGATCTCAATCGTTCACGAGCGTGAGGTAAGTAGCGAGGACAGCGGCCGGAACGGCTGCAACCACGCCCCCTGCTGGGGCAGCGAATCAAGGCCGATTCGCGGTAGAGGCTCCCGGAAGACACCAGAGATGTCCTCGAGGTCGACGAACTCCAAGGTATCCGACGCTAGCGCCCAACTCGCATGTTCGCGAAATCCGAGAACGCTGACGGGTATGCCGTCGCGCGCGATGTCCTCGAGCGGAAGCCGGAACGCCTGACCGTCCGCCGAGGCGACGAACACGCTGGCCAGGCCCTCGCGGCGGCGTAGTGCGATGTGGTCGAGCATGTCGCTGTCCACGTCGCTGTCGTCGTCGACCTTCGGCTTGGCGAACACCGCGAAACCGACGTTTCGCAGCGCCTCGACCCAGGGCCGGACGACGTCGGCGCTGCCCGGCGCGATGTTGGTGAAGACCGTGGCCTCGGGCTCGAAGGTCACTTGCGGCTGTTCGGCGGCGCGCTCACGCGACAGGTCCGCGGTGCGCGCCAGCAGCCAGCGCCCCAGGGCGTCGAAACGCGGCCGATGGGCGGCGGTCGGGCGGCCGCCGAGGATCGACCCCAGTCCCATGTCCAGGTTGGGTGCGTCCCAGACCAGCAGCACACGCTGCGGGGTGCGGGGGTCGGGCGCCACCGACAGGGCGTCGATCTCGCCCTCGAGCCCGTCGTCGGAGGCGTCGTCGGAGGCGCGGTCGGAGACGTCCTCGTCGACCATCCCGAAGTCCTCGGTGAGGCTCATGCGCGCTTCTCCCAGAGGAACTCCGAGACGGCGCTGCCCGCGCGCTGCGCCTTGTCCTCGTACTTGGTGACCGGTCGTCGCACCGAGATCGGCAGGTGGGCGCCGGCGTCCTCGATCACCGCGTCGTCCAGCCTGCGCAGCGTGGGCTCGGCGTCGCCGACCTCGCCGATCTGCGCGGCGTACCCCGCATGGTCGGTGGCCGCGTGCAGGATTCCGCCGGGCCGCAGGCGGTCGGCCATCAGGGCGACGGTCTCCGGCTGCAGCAGCCGGCGCTTGTGGTGGCGCACCTTCGGCCACGGGTCGGGAAAGAACACCCGGATTCCGGTGAGCGACTCCGGTCCGAGGAGGTGCTCGAGCACGTCGACGCCGTCGCCGCGGATGAGGCGGACGTTGTCGAGCCCCTCGCGGTCGAGGCCGTTGAGCAGTTGGGCCAGGCCGCGCTTGTAGACCTCGACGGCGATGACGTCGGTGTCCGGTTCGGTCGCCGCCATCGCCAGGGTCGAGACCCCGGTCCCGCAGCCGATCTCCAGGACGAGCGGGGCGGACCGCCCGAACCAGGCGCGCGGGTCGACGGGGTCGGCGAGGTTGCCCTCGGCGTCGCGCACCAGCATTCCGAGCTCTGGCCAGCGGCGATCCCACGTCTCCCGCTGCAATCCGGACAACGCCGAGCGTCGGGAACGGAAGCTGCTGACCCGCCGTGGGACGTGCGCGACGCCAGAGTCGTCGTCGGGGACCGACTGGTCGGCCTCCTCGCGCTGCACGTGCATCCGTCCATGGTCGCTCATCGAGGGCGGTGTGCCCTCATCGTGGTGCAATTTGATACCCAACAGTTGCCTTGAGCCGCTAGGGCGCGAACGCACGAATTTCCCGCTCGGCGGGGGTGCGCCGCGGTGTCACGATGAAATCCGGGGGAGGCAATCGTGACGACGGCATTCATCGGGGAACTGACGACAGTGGCGGAGACCACAGGCAGCTCGGCCGTCCGCGGCGTCGTGGACCGTCTCGGGCGGCCGGTGAGCGTCGCCGTCAGGGGTCGCGAGGGCGTCGGCCGGGGCCGGGTGACGACCTTTCTGCGTCGCCGCGGGGTCGACGTCTGCGACGGCGGCGACGTCTGCGTCCTGGTGGTCGCGGAGGCGGTCAAGGCGGAGGACCTGGCGATGGCCCGGGCGGCTCGTCGACCGGTTCTGGTCGTGCTCACCAAGGCCGACCTGGCCGGCGCCGGGCCGGCGGGTCCGATCGCGCTGGCGCGGGAGCGCGCGACCGCCGTGCACCGGCACACCGGCATCCCGGCCGTGCCCGTGGTCGGGCTGCTCGCCGCGCTGCACTCCCCGGGCGACCTGGAGCACGACCTGCTCGCGGCGCTTGGCCGCTTCGTCACCGAACCACCGAACCTCGGCAGCGTCGACGCCTTCGTCGACGACCCACACGCCGTGGCACGGGACGTGCGGGCTCGGCTGCTGGCGCGTCTGGACCGGTTTGGCATCGCCCACGCCGTCCTCGCCCTGAGGGACGGGTGCGACCCCGGCCGGCTGCCGTCGCACCTCGCGGAGGTCGGCAACGTCGACGAGGTGATGGCCGCCCTGGACGCGGTGGCGGCGCCGGTCCGCTACCGCCGGATGCGCGCGGCGATCGCCGAATTGCGGGCCCTGGCCGGTCGATTGGACGACGACGACCTGTCGGAGCTGCTGGCTGCCGACGTCACGGCGATGGCCATGATGACCGCCGCCGTCGACGTCGTCACCGCGGCGGGGTCGTCGGTGGACCGCGGGGACACCGCGGCCGCCCATCTCGACCGGGCCAGGAGATGGCGCAGCTACGGCCGCGGACCCGTCAACGCGTTGCACCGACAGTGCAGCGCCGACATCGTCAGGGGCTCGCTGCGGCTGTGGGACGGACAGCGGGCGTGAGGTCGGGTGACCGCGTGGTCCAGGTGGTCGGGCCGCCGTCGAGCGGGGTCGGCGGCGTCGTGTCCGCTCTGCGGGCGCGGCTGCCCGAGGTGACCGTGGTGGAGGCCGACCCGCCGGGGCGCGCGGCCGACGCCGTGGTCGTGGTCGTCTCGGCGGCGGCACCCGTGACGCGGTCGGACTGGGCCTCGGCCGAGCGGGCGGCGGCGCGGGCCGACCTGGTGGTCGCGGTGGTGACGAAGGTCGACGCGCACCGGGGGTGGTGTGACGTCCTGGCCGCCGACCGTGCCCTCGTCGCCTCGTGGGACGCGCGGCACCGGTCGACGCGGTGGGTGGGCGTGGCCGCCGCGCCGGGTCTCGGGGACGTTCGCGTCGACGAGCTGGTCGAGTTGCTGCGCCACGAATTCGCACGAATGCCGATGCAAGCCAACCGAATTCGTCCCGAGCCCGTTCGGCGCGGACCGGATCCGGCCGAGACCCGGCGGGTGCTCGCGCGCACCCGGTTGCGGTTGCTGCGCGTCGTCAGGGACCGGACCTCGACCTTGCGCACCGAGCTGAGGGAGGCGGCCGCCGAGGTCGGGGTGGGAGGATCGGCCGGCTTCGAGGCGGTGGTCCGGGCCGCAACGCTGGGTTTCCACGTCCGGTTGGCCGAGGAGGTCGGCCGCGAGGTCGACGCGGCCGCAGCCGACCTGGGGCTGGTCGCGTCGCCCGAGGAGCCGTCGCACGAACCGCCCGAGCCGAGCCTGGCGACGACGTCCTCCCGCCGGCTGGAGGGCCGGCTGGTCGCGGTGCTCGGCGTGGGATTCGGACTGGGCGTCGCGGTGGCGGCCAGCCGACTGCTCACCGGCCTGGTGCCGGGATCGTCGGCCGCGGGGTGGGCGGCCGGGGCCGCGGCGGGGCTGGCGCTGGTGGTGTGGGTGGTCCGGGCGCGCGGCGTGCTGCACGACCGAGCGTTGCTCGACCGGTGGGTGGGGGAGGTCGTCGCAACCCTTCGGTGGCACGGTGAGGCGATGGTCGCCGAGCGATTGCTGACCGCCGAAGCGCAGTGGGTCGCGGCGGTCCGGGCGGCGCCCCGACACGAGCCCTTGCCGAGCCGACGATTGACGCGCAATGATGTTACTGACCAGTACGAATGGTGTTGATTCGAGGAAACTTCGGCCAATCTCGCCGGAAACGCTCATCTGAATCGTTCCTGTGAGACAACGGACATACGACCGATTAACCGCGGGTATGTCACCCACGTTAACCTCGAACGCAGGCATTCACCGAGACCGCCGAGCAGGAGATTTTGATGACCTCAGCGACCATTCCGGGTCTGGACAGCGCACCGACGAAACACGAGGGGCTGCTCGCCTGGGTTCGCGAGGTTGCCGAGCTCACCGAACCAGACCGCGTGATGTTCGCCGACGGCTCCGACGAGGAGTACGAGCGGCTGACCGCACACCTCGTCGAGGTGGGCACCTTCCAGAAGCTCAACGACAAGAAGCAGCCGAACTCCTTCCTCGCGCTGTCCGACCCGTCGGACGTGGCACGCGTCGAATCGCGGACCTACATCTGCTCGGAGCGCGAGATCGACGCCGGCCCGACCAACAACTGGATGGACCCCGCCGAGATGCGGGAACTCATGACCGGCCTGTACCGCGGCTCGATGCGCGGGCGCACCCTGTGGGTGGTGCCGTTCTGCATGGGACCGCTTGGCGCGGAGGACCCCAAGCTCGGCGTCGAGATCACCGACTCGGAGTACGTCGTCGTCTCGATGCGCACCATGACCCGGATGGGCAAGGACGCGCTGGACAAGATCGGTGACGACGGGTTCTTCGTCAAGGCGCTGCACTCGATCGGTGCGCCGCTGGAGCCGGGGCAGGCGGACGTGCCGTGGCCGTGCAACGACACCAAGTACATCACCCACTTCCCCGAGTCCCGGGAGATCTGGAGCTACGGCTCCGGCTACGGCGGCAACGCGCTGCTGGGCAAGAAGTGCTACTCGCTGCGCATCGCATCGGCGATGGCCCACGACGAGGGCTGGCTCGCCGAGCACATGCTGATCCTCAAGCTGATCAGCCCGGAGAACAAGGCGTACTTCATCGCCGCGGCCTTCCCGTCGGCGTGCGGCAAGACCAACCTCGCGATGCTGCAGCCCACCATCCCCGGGTGGCGCGCCGAGACCGTCGGTGACGACATCGCGTGGATGCGGTTCGGCAAGGACGGCCGGCTCTACGCCGTCAACCCCGAGTTCGGCTTCTTCGGCGTCGCCCCTGGCACCAACTGGAGCAGCAACCCGAACGCGATGAAGACCATCGCCGCGGGCAACACCGTCTTCACCAACGTCGCCAAGACCGACGACGGCGACGTGTGGTGGGAGGGGCTCGAGGGCGAGCCCGACCACCTGATCGACTGGAAGGGCCACGACTGGATCCTGCGGGAGACGGAAAGCAAGGCGGCGCACCCGAATTCGCGCTACTGCACCCCCATCTCGCAGTGCCCGACGCTGGCTCCGGAGTGGGACGACCCGCAGGGTGTGCCGATCTCGGCGATCCTGTTCGGCGGTCGCCGCAAGACCACCGTGCCGCTGATCACCGAGGCTCGCGACTGGCAGCACGGCGTGTTCATCGGCGCCACCCTGGGCTCCGAGCAGACCGCCGCCGCCGAGGGCAAGGTCGGCACCGTGCGCCGCGACCCGATGGCGATGCTGCCGTTCCTGGGCTACAACGTCGGCGACTACTTCCAGCACTGGATCGACATCGGCAAGAACGCCGACGAGTCGAAGATGCCGAAGGTGTTCTTCGTCAACTGGTTCCGCCGCGGTGCGGACGGCCGCTTCCTGTGGCCCGGGTTCGGCGAGAACAGCCGCGTGCTGAAGTGGGCCGTCGAGCGCATCGAGCACACGGCCGACGGCAAGAGCACGCCCATCGGCATCGTGCCGACGGCGGCGGACATGGATCTCGACGGTCTGGACGTCAACGCCGCCGACGTCGACGAGGCGCTCGCGGTGAACGCCGACGAGTGGCGCAAGGAACTGCCGTTGATCGAGGAGTGGTTCTCCTTCGTCGGCGAGAAGCTGCCGACCGGCATCAAGGACGAGTTCGACGCGCTGAAGACCCGGTTGGCCGAAGCCGACTGACCCCTTCTCCGCGAGCAGTCGCAAAGGGCCCTGAATCCATCGGATTCAGGGCCTTATGCTGGAGCCGCTTGCGGACTGGTGGGGAGGGTAGGCGACCCTAGTTGACACCCGTCAAGTCGGGCCGTCGTAGAGTCACGGCATGCAGATCCGCGACACCGCCGTAGCGACCCCAGACAAGCCGGCCATCATCATGCATCCTTCCGCGACGGTGGTGACCTTCGGCGAACTCGAGGCCAGGGCGAACCAGCTCGCCCACCTGTTTCGTGCGGCCGGTCTCGTCGAGGGTGACGCCGTCGCGATGCTGATGGAGAACAGCGAACACTTCCACGCGGTGATGTGGGCGGCGCGTCGTGCCGGGCTGTACTACGTGCCGATCAACACCCACCTCACCGCCGCCGAGGTCGCCTACATCGTCGGCGACTCCAACGCGAAGGCCATCGTCGGGTCGGGCGGGTTGCGCGAGGTGCTGGCCGGCCTCGAGGCCGAGCTGCCCAACGGTCTGCCCACGGTCCGACTCGTCGTCGACGGCAACCTGGAGGGTTGGCAGAGCTACCCGGAATGTGCTGCCGCCCAACCCGTCACGACCATCGACGACGAGGTCGAGGGGGACCTTCTGCAGTACTCGTCGGGCACGACCGGCCGGCCAAAGGGCATCAAGCGGGCCCTGACGCATCAGTCACCGGCCGAGGTGCCGGGGTTGATGGCGGCTCTCGTCGCGTTCTGGATGCGCCCCGACGCGGTATACCTCAGCCCGGCGCCGCTCTACCACACCGCCCCTTCGGTCTGGTCGATGCAGACGCAGGCGGGCGGCATCACCACCGTCATCCTGGACAAGTTCACCCCGGAGGGTGCGCTGGAGGCGATCCAGAAGTATCGCGTGACGCACGGCCAATTCGTTCCGGTGATGTTCACCCGGATGCTGAAACTCCCAGAGGCGGTGCGCAATTCGTACGACGTCTCCAGTCTGGAACGCGTCATGCACGCCGCCGCGCCGTGCCCGGTGGAGATCAAGAAGCAGATGATCGACTGGTGGGGTCCGATCGTCGACGAGTACTACGCGTCCTCGGAGGCCATCGGGTCCACCCTCATCAGCGCCGAGGAATGGCTGACCCACCCCGGGTCGGTCGGCCGGATCATGGCGGGCGCTCTGCACATCCTCGACGAGGAGGGCAACGAGTTGCCCCCGGGGCAGGCGGGCGAGATCTACTTCGAGGGCGGCGCGGACTTCGAGTACCTCAACGATCCGGCCAAGACGGCGTCCTCGCGCGACTCGCACGGTTGGAAGACGGTGGGAGACATCGGATATCTCGACGACGACGGCTACCTGTACCTGACCGACCGGCGGCATCACATGATCATCTCCGGCGGGGTGAACATCTATCCGCAGGAGGCCGAGAACATGTTGGTCACCCACCCCAAGGTGATGGACGCCGCGGTGTTCGGCATTCCCGACGACGACATGGGGCAGCGGGTCAAGGGCGTGGTGCAGACCGTCCACCAGGCCGACGCCACCGACGACTTCGCCGAGGAGTTGCTGTCGTGGCTGCGGGACCGGTTGTCCCACTACAAGTGTCCGCGGTCGATCTCGTTCGAGGCGCAGTTGCCCCGGACCGACACCGGCAAGCTGTACAAGCAGGGCCTGATCGAGAGGTACTCCCGCTGAGCGGTCAGCCCGAGCGACGCAGCGTCACCCGGTAGGTGTACTGCTCCGGCAGGAAGTGGCTGACTGCCAACTCCACCGGCGTCCCCGACGCATCGGAGTACAGCCTGTCGACCCGCAGCATCGGATGGCCCGGTTCGCAGCCCGTCGCCGCGGCGACCTCGGGATCGGCCACCGAGACCGTGATCGACTGTGCCGCTTCGGCGATCGGCGTGACGAGGTGCGGTTCGGTGAGTCCGATCACCGTGCTGGTGCTGACGGCGCCCGCTGCCAATGCAGGCGACTCGAGCACCGGCCTGGCCACGAACTCCGGCAGGTGCACGCGGGTCAGCACGAACGGCGCGCCGGGGTCGGTGCCGTGGAGGCGACGAAGCACCACGGTGTAGACGACGTCGTCGTCGAGTCGCAGCCGGCTGGCCGCGTCGACGTCGACGCGGCGCCGCAGCCCGGTGAGCACCTCCATGGAGGTGTCCTCGGACAGGCTCATCAGGTCCTCGATCGAGCCCAGCTGCCGCAGATAGCGGTGTCCGTCCTCGCGGGCGTAGGTGCCGCGTCCCGGCACCCGATACACCAGGCCTTCGGCCACGAGGTCCTGGAACGCGCGCCGCACCGTCTGCCGCGACAGGCCGTGCCGGGCGACGAGCTCGGATTCGGTGGGCAGGCGGACGCCGTCGGGGTAGGTGCCCGAGGCGATGTCGTCTCGAAGTGCCTGTCGCAGCGCTTGATACGCGGGCGGCGCGCGCATCGTCAGAGTCCGCCGCGGGCTACCAGCTGGGCCGCGATGACGTTGCGCTGGATCTCGTTGGTGCCCTCTCCGACGATCATCAGTGGCGCGTCGCGAAAGTAGCGCTCGACGTCGTACTCGGTCGAGTAGCCGTAGCCGCCGTGGATGCGGACCGCGTTCAACGCGATCTCCATCGCGGCCTCCGAGGCGAAGAGCTTGGCCATCCCCGCCTCCATGTCGGCCCGTTCGCCGCTGTCGTAGCGGTCGGCGGCGTGCAGGGTCAGTTGGCGGGCAGCGGTGAGCTTGGTCGCCATGTCGGCGAGGTAGTTGCCGATGGCCTGGTGCTTCCAGATTGGCGTGCCGAAGCTCTCGCGCTCCTGGGCGTAGGTCAGCGCGTCGTCGAAGGCGGCCGTCGCGACCCCCAGCGCCCGGGAGGCGACCTGGATGCGGCCGGTCTCCAGCCCCTTCATCATCTGCGCGAAACCCTTGCCCGGCGTGCCGCCGAGGACGGCCGTCGCCGGCACGCGGTAGTCGACGAACGACAGTTCACACGACTCGACGCCCTTGTAGCCGAGCTTGGGCAGATCCCGTGAGACGGCGAGTCCAGGGCCGTGCTCGGCCAGCACGATGGACATCCCGCGGTGCTTGGGGGTGGCGCCAGGATCGGTCTTGCACAGCAGTGCGATCAGCCCGGAGCGGCGCGCGTTGGTGATCCAGGTCTTGGCGCCGTTGACCACCAGCTCGTCGCCATCCGCGCGGGCGACGGTGGTCATGGCCTGAAGATCCGAACCGCCCCCCGGCTCGGTGAGCGCCATCGTGGCGCGGAGGTCACCGCTCGCCATCGCGGGCAGGTACCGCTGCTTCTGTTCGTCGGTGCCGAACAGGTCAAGCAGTTTGGCGACGACGGTGTGGCCGCCCATGGCGCCGGCCAGGCTCATCCAGCCCCGCGCCAGTTCCTGGGTGACCAGCACGTAGCACCGCGTCGACACCGGTGTGCCGCCGTAGGCCTCGGGCACGGCCAGCCCGAAGATGCCGATGCGCTTCATCTGGTCGATCCACGCCTCGGGGTAGGTGTTGGCGTGCTCGACGTCGCGGACGGTGGGCTTGACGTCGCGGTCGACGAACGCGCGCACCGTGGCGGTCAACTCGAGTTCTTCGTCGGAGAGTTCCATTTGTACGGCCATATTGACACGCTAGCGGCGGCACTGCCAGCATGTGACGCTGTGACTTTGTCCGGCCAAATCTCGTCCGCCCCGTTCTTCGACGACTTGGCGGTTGGGCAGGTGTTCGACCGGGCGCCCTCGATGACGCTGACGCCCGGCACCGCCGCCGTACACCAGTCGATCCTCGGCGACCCGATGCGGATGCCGCTGGATGCCGCCCTGACCCATGCCGTTACCGGAGCCGCCGCCGCGCTGGCGCACCCCGCGATGGTCAGCGACGTCGCGATCGGCCAGAGCACCCTCGCCACGCAGCGGGTGAAGGCGAACCTGTTCTACCGCGGCCTGACGTACTTCCGGTACCCGATCATCGGCGACACCCTCTACACTCGGACCGAAGTCGTTGGGCTGAAGCAGAATTCGGCCAAGCCCGGCCGCGACCGGACGGGCCTGGCCGCGCTGCGGATGACGACGATCGACCAGGCCGACCGGCTGGTGTTGGATTTCTACCGATGCGCGATGTTGCCGCTGCGTCCTGATGCGCCCGACACCGGGCACGCCGACGACCTCTCGGCGATCGGCGTGGACGCGGAGACGTCGACCGACCCGACCGCCGGGTGGGACGCCGACGCGTTCCGGGCCCGGGTGCCCGGCCCGCACTTCGACCCCGGACTGGCCGGCGCCGTGCTGACGAGCACCGGCGACGTCGTGAGCAGCGCGCCCGAACTCGCCCGGCTGAGCTTGAACATCGCTGCCACCCATCATGATTGGCGGGTCAACGGTCACCGGCTGGTGTACGGCGGGCACACCATCGGCCTGGCCTTGGCGCAGGCCACCCGGCTGCTGCCCAACCTGGTCACCGTTCTCGGGTGGGATTCCTGCGATCACACGGGGCCGGTGCGCGAGGACGACACGCTGTACAGCGAGCTCCACGTCGAGGCGGTGCGCCCGCTGCCCGGGGGCCGCGGCGGGGTGCTGTCGCTGCGGTCGCTCGTCTACGCCGTCGGTGAGCCCGACCGGCAGGTGCTGGACTGGAGATTTCGGGCGCTGCAGTTCTGAGGCCGTCCCGGTTGGGGGCTAGCGGGTAGTCGAGATTGCGGCCAGCGGCATCGACGCCGTCACCCCCGGTGGACCAAGGTAAGTGGCATGGCCCGATTGGGCGACCCGCATACCGAGGAGGCGCAGTCATGACAACGTCGATCACCCGCAGCAATCACACACTCTCGCTGCTGGACGGCGAGATCGTCGAGGAGTCCGAGTTGGGGTCGATGCGGCGGGTCACCGCCGACAATATGCCCATCCTCAAGGGCCTGTCGATCAAGCGGGTGCTGCTCAACCCCGGCACGATGCGCACCCCGCACTGGCACGCCAACGCCAACGAACTCACCTACTGCGTCTCGGGCACCGCCCTGGTGTCCATCCTCGACGACGGCAGCAAGTTCTCCAGCTTCGTCGTCACCGCCGGCCAGATGTTCCACGCCAACTCCGGCTCCCTGCACCACATCGAGAACATCGGTGACGACGTCGCCGAGTTCATCGTCGTCTTCCGTAGCGAGCGCCCGGAGGACTTCGGTTTCGGCGCCACGTTGGGCGCCTTCAGCGACGCCGTCCTGGGCAACACCTACGACCTGCCCGCGTCGGACTTCGCCACGATCCGCCGCTCGACTGTCGACCACAAACTCGCTGCCCGCATCGGTGATCCGCAGATTCCGGCGAACGCGTACTTCAGCGATCCCCACAAATTCGACATCGAGGCGCAGGAGCCGCCGCTGAACTATGTCTCCGGCAGCGCGCGGTTCGCCCGCGACCAGTACTGGCCCATTCTCAAGGACCTGTCGATGTACTCGTTGCGGGTCACCGAGGACGGCATGCGTGAACCCCACTGGCATCCCGTCACCGCCGAGATGGGTTACGTCCAGCACGGTGACGCCCGGATGACCATCATGAATCCCGATGGCACACTGGACACCTGGACGATGACAACAGGTGACATGTACTTCATTCCGCGCGCCTACCCCCACCACATCGAGAACATCGGCCACGACGACTGGCACTTCCTGATCTTCTTCGACCAGCCGACCCCGGCCGACATTGGCTACAAGGCCTCCGCCAGCGCCTACTCTCGGGAGGTGCTGGCCGCCGCCTTCAACACCCACATCGACGATCTTCCGGCATTTCCCTTCACCCCCGCCGACCCGCTGGTCGTCGGACGCGTGAACCCGATCGACCCCCGCTAGTCCCCCCCCGGCGATTCGTGGCGTTCTAGGAGCGGTCAGCGCTCCTGACACTCCACGAATCGCTCAACTGAGAGGCACCGCAATGGCTTTCGTCACCACACCCGACGGCACCGACATCTTCTACAAGGACTGGGGACAGGGCCAGCCGATCGTGTTCAGCCACGGCTGGCCGCTGTCGAGCGACGACTGGGACAACCAGATGCTGTTCTTCCTGTCCCAGGGCTACCGCGTCATCGCCCACGACCGGCGCGGTCACGGCCGGTCCACCCAAACCCCGGACGGGCACGACCTGGACCACTACGCCGACGACCTGCACGCCCTCGTCGAACACCTCGACCTGCACGACGCGATCCACGTCGGGCACTCCACCGGCGGTGGTGAGGTGGTCCGCTTCCTGGCCCGCCACGGCGAGGCCCGGGCAGCCAAGGCGGCCATCATCAGTGCGGTACCACCGCTGATGGTGCAGACCGACGCCAACCCGGAAGGCTTGCCCAAGAGCGTGTTCGACGGTCTGCAGGCCCAGTTGGCGGCGAACCGGTCGGAGTTCTACCGCGCGCTGCCGTCGGGGCCGTTCTACAACTTCGACAAGCCGGGAGTCGAGCCGTCGGAGGCGATCATCGAAAACTGGTGGCGCCAGGGCATGATGGGTGACGCACTGTCGCACTACGACGGCATCGTCGCGTTCTCCCAGACCGACTTCACCGAGGACCTCAAGAAGATCACCGTGCCGACCCTGGTGATGCACAGCGTCGACGACCAGATCGTGCCGTACGTGGCCGCCGGGCCGAAGTCCGCCGAACTGTTGGTCAACGGCACGCTCAAGACCTACCGCGACGACTTCCCGCATGGCATGCCCACCACGCACGCCGACGTGATCAACGCCGACCTGCTGGCCTTCCTGAAGGGGTAGCGGCAACCGATCTGAGTATTCGGAAATAAACTCAGCCTGCCCGGGCTTGGACCGAACATGGAGCACTTCACCTTTGGCCGCAACAACGGCCTTCGCGTGTCCGCCCTCGCTCTCGGCGCGGGAAACTTCGGAACGCGCTGGGGGTACGGCGCCGACGCCGAGACCTCTCGTGCGCTGGTCGACCGCTTCGCCGACGCCGGTGGTACTGCGATCGACACGGCCGCGAGTTACCAGGTCGGCGAGTCGGAGGAGAACCTCGGCCGCATCCTGGCGGGGCGCCGAGACCGGTTCACCATCGCCACGAAGTTCGCCATCGGGGGCGCGACGCCGGACGGCAGCGGGGTGCTGCAGACCGGCAACGGGCGCCGCGCCATGTTCCGCTCGGTCGAGGACAGCCTGCGACGCCTGAACACCGACTACCTCGACCTGCTCTACGTTCACTTTCCCGACTTCGTCACCCCGGTCGAGGAGATCGTCCGTGCGTTCGACGACCTCGCCAGCGCGGGCAAGATCCTCTACGCCGGCCTGTCCAACTTCCCGGCCTGGCTCACCGCCCGAGGGGTGACCCTGGCCGAGGTGCGGGGCTGGACGCCGATCTCGGCCGTGCAGTTCGAATACAGCCTCGTCGAGCGCAGCGGCGACCGCGACAACCTGCCGATGGCCGAGGCGCTCGGCGTCGGCGCCGCGCTGTGGTCCCCGCTGGGTGGTGGACTGCTGACCGGCAAGTACCGCAGCAGCAACGCGGGCCGGCTCACCGAGTGGAATCGGTTGGTGCACGCCGAGGACGAGCCCGTGAAGGCCGCGACCGTGGACGCCGTCGTCGACGCCGCGACCGAGCTGGGCGTGCCACCGGCCCGGGTGGCCGTCGCCTGGCTGCTGGAACGCTCGCGGCGGTCGTCGACGGGCGTGGTACCCGTGATCGGCCCGCGCACGGTCGACCAACTCGACGACTACCTGGCCGCCCTGGACGTCGACCTGGGTGCGGAGATCTACGACCGACTGGACCGGGCCAGTACCATCCCGCTGGGCCAGCCCCACGAGCAGAACGCGGCGCGACGGACCACCGCCCTTGGTGGCGACGGTTTCAGGACGAGGCCGATTCGGTCTGCGTGAGGTGCTGCCGCAGCCAGGTCACCTGGCTGGTGAAGAAGTCCCGTGACACGGGTGCCTTGGGGACGACTCCGTCGAAGCCGTGGAACGCACCCTGCACGACCTCGAGCTCGCACGGCACTCCGGCGGCGGTGAGACGCTCGGCGTAGGCGAGATCCTCGCGATGGAACAGGTCGTTGGTGCCGACCCCGATCCACGCCGGCGGCAGCCCGCCGAGATCGGGGTTGCGGGCGGGCACGGCCACATTCGGATCGGCGTCGCCCAGATAGCTGGACCAGCCGAAGACGTTCGACTTCTGCGTCCACATCCGGTGCCGGTGGTCGTCGAGTCCCTCCGCGGTTCCCGAGCGGTCGTCGAGCATGGGGTAGACCAACAGCTGCGCCGCGACGGTGACCTCGGACCGGTCGCGGGCCAGCAACGCCAGTGCGGCGGCCAGTCCACCGCCGGCGCTCGCGCCGCCGATCGCGACGCGCGCGGGGTCGACGGCGGGCAGCTCCGCCAGCCAGGTGAGTGCGCGGTAGCAGTCCTGCAGCGGGATCGGGTAGGGGTGCTCGGGAGCCAGGCGGTAGTCGACGGCGGCCACGGTCGCACCCAGCTCGCGGGCGAAGCGGCGGCAGAGGTCGTCGTCCTGGGCGGCGTTGCCGATGACGTACCCACCGCCGTGAATCCACAGCAGCGCAGGGCCTTTCGACGTCACCCCGGGTGCCCGATGTAGGCGCACCCGCACGCCGGAGGTCAGTCTGAGCACCTCGACGTCGGCGGGGGTGCGCCGGTCCATCAGCCGCGCCGCCACGCGGAACACCGGCAGGGAGTTCGGGGTGATCATGCTGCGGGGGATCAAGCGGGCGGAACGCGCCAGGTCGGGATGGAAGTCGGCCACGGCGCCGACACTACCGACCGGCCCGTGCCTGCGTGCCTAATCTCGGTCGCCGAGCAGCGCCTCGAAGGCGACCCGGTCGCCGCGGTAGAGCGAGCGCACCACCTCGATGGGTCGACCCTCGGTGTCCACCGACCGCCGATGCAGCCGCAGCATCGGCATGGCGGTCGTGGTCTCCAGCAGACCGGCCTCCCGCGGCGACGCCAGCACCGTCTCGACCCGTTCCACCGCGGAGCCGAACTCCACGCCGGTGGCCCGGATCGCGGCGTAGAGCGACGTCGTCGGGTCGAAGGTCTCGGTGAACGCGCCGAAGCGATGTCTCGGCAGGTAGGTGCTCTCGAGCCCGATGCGTTGCCCGTCGGCGAGCAGGACGCGTTCGAGGTGCATCACCGGGGCGCCGCCGGCGACGTCGAGGGCGGCGCTGAGATCCGGTACCCCGGCCGAACCCGCCTCGACGTCCTCCCAGGTGACGAGGAGCCGGCCCGGCTTGCGGCCCATCTCCAGCGCGCCCTCGGTGTAGGACTTGAGCGAAAGGGGTTGCACCAGCTTCGGTTTGGACACCACCGTGCCGCGTCCTCGGCGCTCGACGCGTCCTTCGACCAGGAGTTCGTGCACGGCCTGTCGCACGGTCTCCCTGGCGACGCCGAAGCGCACCGCGAGTTCGCGTTCGGGGGGAAAGGAGTCGCCCTCGACGAGCCCGTCGAGCACCTCCTCGAGGGCGGTGCGGATCGCGTAGGGCTTGCTCATCGCGAATCCCGTTGACGGACGACGCGTTCGGCGACGGCGAGCACGTCCTCGATCGTCACGGTCCCGTCGGCGTCGGGATCCTTGGCGGCGTCGTCGTAGCGCCGCAGTCGCAGTGCGTCGGGCCACCAGGGGTGCGCGACCAGCGCGGCGTCTACCCCGGCGCCACCCTGGGCCCGCAGCGAGGACACCGACGTCGGGGAGAGCGCGGCGGCGTAGCCGGGATCGGTCGCCGCCAGATACCGCTTGGCCGCGACGTGTTGGCCGGCCAGCCAGCCCACCCGCTCGCCGAACCGCGGTGTCAGCCAGCCCTTGGCCACCTCGTCGTGCCGCCTGGCCGCCGACGCGTCGAACATCGGGCTGCGCGCGATGTCGTGCAGCGCGGCCGCGAGCACCAGTTCGTCGTCGGCGCCGTCGTCGACGGCACGGGTCGCCGACTGCAGCGCGTGGTCCAGCTCGTCGACCGCCTCCTCGTCCCAGACGCCGCGTAGCGACGACAGGAGGCGGGCGGTGTCGGTGATCGCATCCACGGTTGCAGCATACCCTCAATTGGTCTATACCAATTGTTCATCTGCCGTTCCGATCCCCATCACCGGAGCTTCCGCAGTCCGTATTCCCAGGTCTGAAAGGTCACTCACCATGCGCGTCACGATCATCGGCGGCGGTATCCTCGGCACCGCCCACGCCCTCGAGGCGGTTCGGCGCGGCCACCACGTCACCCACCTCGAGCGCGAGACCGAGGCCCGCGGCGCGACCGTCCGCAACTTCGGACTGGTCTGGGTCTCGGGCCGCGCGGATCACGAACTCGCCGCGACACTGCGGTCCCGCGAACTCTGGGAACGCATCGGCACGCAGATTCCCGGCGTCGGGTTCCGGCCCAACGGCTCGCTGACCCTGCTGCGGACCCCGCGCGAGGTCGCCGTGGCCGAACAGGTCGCCGAACGGGCCGACGCCGAGGCGCGGGGCTTCGAGCTCGTCGAGCCGGATCGCGCCCGTGCGCTGAATCCGGCGCTGCGGGGCCAATTCTTGGCCGCGCTGCACTGCTCGCGGGACGCCGCCGTGGAGTCGCGGCAGGCCATGCCGGCCATCCGCGAACACCTCGCCGCGACGGGCCGCTACGAGTTCCTGGCCGCCACCGAGGCGCGGTCGGTGGACGGTACGACCGTTCGCGACGACCGGGGCCGACGCCACGACGGCGACCTCGTCCTGGTCTGCCCCGGTGCCGCCCACGGCGGCCTCACCCGGGAGATCGCCGGCGATCTGCCGGTGCGGCGCGTGCGACTGCAGATGATGCAAACCGACCCACTCGACGAACCGCTCACCACGGCCGTCGCCGACGGGGACAGCTTCCGCTACTACCCGGGCTTCGCGGGTGACGCGCTGAATACCCTGCGGGACAACGAGGCCCAGGAACCGGTCGCCGCCGCGGGACGCATGCAGCTGCTGTGCGTGCAGCGTCTACACGGCGGGCTGACGATCGGCGACACCCACGAATACGACGAGCCGTTCGCCTTCGACGTCGACGACGCGCCCTATGACTACCTCGCCATGCGCGTCGAAGGATTCCTCGGCCGGGCGCTGCCCACGATCCGACGCCGATGGGCCGGCGTGTACAGCCAGTGCGTCGACCCGGGGCAGCTGGTGTCCCGCACCGCGGCCGCCGACGGGGTGTGGGTGATCACCGGGCCCGGCGGCCGGGGCATGACGCTCGGTCCGGTCATCGCCGAACAGACCGCAGATCTGATCGAACTATGAGGGAGAACATGATTCAGCTCGCCGTGCTCGACATGGCAGGAACCACCGTGGCCGACGACGGGCTGGTGATCAGTTCGTTCGAGGCGGCCGCGACCGCGGTGGGCATACCCGTCGACGGACCGGAACGCGAGCACGCCCGCCAGTACGTGCTCGACACCATGGGCCAGTCCAAGATCGTCGTGTTCCGTGCCCTGTGCGGCACCGAAGACCTCGCCCAGCGGGCCAACGCCGCCTTCGAGAGCGCCTACGCGGCGGCCGTCGACGACGGCCACGCCAGGGCGGTCGACGGTGCGGCCGAGGCGATCACACGGCTGCGCGACGCCGGGGTCAAGGTGGCGCTGACGACGGGCTTCAGCGGCACGACCCAGGAGAAGCTGCTGGCCGCGCTGGGCTGGCAGTCCGTCGCCGACCTGGTGCTGGCCCCCGGCGCCGGGGTGCGCGGCCGTCCCTACCCCGACCTCATCCTGACCGCCCTGATGCGCCTCGGCGTCGACGGGGTCGGCGACGTCGCCGCGCTCGGCGACACCACCAGCGACGTCACGAGCGCAGTGCGTGCCGGATGTCCCATCGCCGCAGGCGCTCTCACGGGAGCGCACGGTGAGGAGCAGTTGTACGACGCCGGTGCCACCCACGTGGTGCCGACGGTGTCCGAGTTCGCCGACCTGATCCTCGACCACCAACGCTAGGACGCAGAGATGACACTACGAAAGACCCTGGCGGCCCTGACCGCCGCGACCCTGGCCGTCGCCCTGACGGCGTGCGGCGGTACCGGATCGTCCGGATCGGGCGGGGGCGAGACCGTCACGGTCTACAGCGCCGACGGTCTGGCCACCTGGTACAAGACGCAGTTCGACGCCTTCACCAAGAACACCGGCGTCAACGTGAACGTGGTGGAAGCCGGCTCGGGCGAGGTGGTGTCGCGTGTCGAGAAGGAACAATCCAACCCGCAGGCCGACCTGCTGGTCACCCTGCCGCCGTTCATCCAGAAGGCGGATCAATCGGGTCTGCTGCAGCCGAGCGGCGTCGACGCCAGCGGCATCGCCGCCGCCCAGGTGGGCCCGGGAGGGAACTACCTGCCGATCGTGGACAACGCGCTGAGCTTCATCGCCAACCCCGACGCCAACCCGCAGCCCGCCACCTGGACCGATCTGCTGTCCCCTCGGTTCAAGGGCAAGCTGCAGTACTCGACGCCGGGACAGGCCGGTGACGGCACCGCGGTGCTGGTCCTGCTGCAGCACCTGATGGGCAAGCCCGCGGCGCTGGACTACCTGAAGCAGTTGCAGGCCAACAACGTCGGGCCGTCTTCGTCGACCGGCAAGCTGCAACCGAAGGTGAGCAACGGCGAGCTGCTGGTCGCCAACGGAGACGTCCAGATGAACCTCGGCTCCATCAAGGACGACGGGTCGAAGTTCACCGTGTTCTTCCCGGCCGCCGCCGACGGCACGAAGACCACCGTCTCGCTGCCCTACGTCGCAGGCGTCACCAAGGGTGCACCGCACGCGGACGCCGCCAAGAAGCTGCTGGCCTTCCTGGTCTCCGACGACGTCCAGAAGACCGTCGCCCCCTCGGCGCTGGGCATTCCGGTGCTCACCTCGCTGGCCTCGTCGTCGCAGGGGGCGGCCGCACCGAATACCCCAGCCGCGGTGCTGCAGGGCGTCGACGTGTGGGTGCCGGACTGGAACGCCGTCCTCAAGGACCTCGACGCCGACGTCGCCGCGTACCAAGAGGCCACCGGCAGTTGATGATGGCCGACACCAGGGCAACGAAGGCCGTTCGGGCGGCCGGTGCGGGCACGGCTGGCGAACCCGTGGACGCGCCGCCGGCGATCGTGTTCGACCGCGTCGGCGTGGCCTACGGTCGCGGCAAGAAGGCGACCGCGGCGCTGGTCGACTTCAACCTGCGCGTCGCCGCGGGCGAGACGGTGGCGCTGCTGGGACCCAGCGGGTCCGGCAAGTCCACCGCCCTCAACGCTCTGGCTGGCTTCGTCCGGCCCACCACGGGCGCCGTCCGGCTCGGGGGCCGCGATGTCACCGACCTCTCACCGGCGCGACGCGGCATCGGGGTGGTGCTGCAGTCCTACGCGCTGTTCCCCCACATGCGGGTGGCCGAGAACGTCGCCTTCGGCCTGAAGTCCCGTCGCACACCACGCGGCGAGATCACCGCCCGGGTCGACGAAGCGCTGACCATGGTCGGCATGGCCGGCTTCGAGAAGCGCTTGCCCCGTGAGCTTTCCGGCGGTCAACAGCAGCGCGTCGCCATCGCGAGGGCCCTGGCCATTCGGCCGGGCGTACTGCTCCTCGACGAACCCCTGGCGGCCCTGGACGCCCAGCTGCGACAGTCGATGCTCGCCGAGCTGCAGCGGCTCAAGGAGGCGTTGCCGGACACGGCGATGCTGTACGTGACCCACGACCAGGGTGAGGCGCTCGCGTTGGCCGACCGGATCGTCGTCATGAATCAGGCGCGCCTCACCGACGTCGGCACCGCGAAGGACCTCTGGTCACGCCCGCCCACCAGCTTCACCGCAGCGTTCCTGGGCGGTGCCAACCTGATCCCCTGCACCGTCGGGCGCGTCATCGGGACGTCGGCTCTCGTGTCCGTGGCGCACCAGACGGTCAGCGCGGAGGCGCCGCAGCCGGCGGTCGGACGGGTCGACTGGGCCCCGGGCTCCAAGGCGCTGCTGTGCATTCGCCCGCACGTGATCAAGGTCGTCGGCCTCGGTGACCGGAATGCCCTGCGCGCCAGGGTGAACGCCGCGGTGTGGCGCGGTGCCAGCACCCGGCTGGTGGTGTCGGTCCACGGCCTGCCCGACCAGCTGCTCGACGTGGACGTGCCCGGCGCGGTGTCCTATGACCTGGGCACCGAGATCGGTCTGCGGTTTCCCGAGCCCGCTGGCGTGCTGGTGCAGTCGCCGTGACCGCGCTGCTCGCACCGTCCTCGGACGCTCCGCCGCGACCTCCCGCACCACGGTCGGCGGCGACGTGGTGGGCCGTGCCGCCACTGGTGATCGTGCTGCTCGTCGCGGTCTACCCACTGATCCGGGTGTGCCTGGAGTCGGTGACCGGCGTTGGCACGCAAAGCAGTTGGGGGAGCGTGCTGTCCTCGGAGGCGTTCGGTGATGCGCTGTGGCGTACCGTCGCCATCGCCGCGACCGCCACGCTGGGCTGCCTGGTGCTCGGCACGTTCCTGGCCGTCGTGCTGGCCTTCGTGCCGTTCCCGGGCAGCCGCCTCGTCGGCCGTCTGGTCGACACCGTGCTTGCGCTGCCGTCGTTCCTCGTCACGCTGGCATTCACGTTCCTCTACGGCACCGCCGGCGCAGTCAACGCGGCGATCGCCGGTGTCACGGGCGATCGTGCGCCCGCGGTGAACTTCCTCTACACCCCGGCCGGGGTGATCGCCGCGGAGATCACGTTCTTCACGCCGTTCGTGATCCGGCCCCTCATGGCGTCGTTCTCGATGCTGCCGCGGGCGCAGCTCAACGTTGCGGCCAGCCTCGGTGCGTCACCGCTACGCGTCCTGCGCTCGGTGGTGATGCCCGAGGCCTGGCCCGCTTTGACGGCCGGTGGAAGCCTGGTTCTGCTGTTGACGCTCAACGAGTTTGGCATCGTCCTGTTCACCGGCGCCAAGGGTGTCACCACCTTGCCGGTGCTGATCTACACCAGGGGCATCGTCTCGTTCGACCTGCCAGGGGCGGCGGTGATCGCGACCGTGCAGATCGCGCTCTCGTTGGCCCTCTACGGTGTCTACCGAATGGTCTTCGCCCGCCTGATGACCCAACGAGGAAGGGCGGGAACGGATGTTGCTGTGGAACCGTCGCAGTAGGGCCGTCCTGCTCGGCGTCTTCGGGATCGTCGTGGTCGTGGTGTTCGTTGCGCCGTTGGCGACGGTGGTGCTCGCCGGGCTGGCCGGGGCATGGACCGGTGCGCTTCCGTCGCACCTTGGCGTGGACCGCCTCGGCGGCGCGCTGTCCGGGGAGAACCTGGCGAGCCTGTCGGTGAGCCTGCAGACCGCCGTCGTCGCGGGCGGTCTCGCCCTGGTGCTCGGGACGTGGGCGGCGCTCGCGTCGCGGGAGGCGCCGCCCTGGCTGAGCCGGGTCGTCGACGCGGTGTTCCACCTGCCGATCGCGGTGCCGTCGGTGGCTCTCGGGCTCGGCCTGGTGATCGCCTTCAACTCCGCCCCGCTGTTGCTCGGGGGCACCCGGTGGATCGTGATCCTCGCGCACGCGGTTCTCGTCCTGGCGTTCGCCTTCAGCGCCGTGTCGGCGGCGCTCGACCGTCTCGATCCCGCCTACCGTCAGGCCGCGGAATCCCTTGGCGCCGGGCCCTTCCGGGTGCTGACCCGCGTCACCCTGCCGCTGCTGCTCCCGGCCCTTGGTGCGGCTGCCGGGCTCGCGGTCGCACTGTCCATGGGCGAACTCGGCGCCACGGTGATGGTGTACCCGGCCACCTGGAAGACTTTGCCCGTCACCATCTTCGCGCTCACCGACCGCGGCCAGGCGTTCCAGGCTGCCGCGAGTACGACCATCCTGCTGCTCGTCACGCTGGTGGCGTTGACGGCACTGGGGCGCATCCGCTCCGCTGCCGCCGTTCGCTGACTAGCCCGCCGCAGCGGGTACCGGTTCCGGCGGCACGTAGCCGGGCAGTGTGATCGGCGGCAGGCCGGGGATTTCCAGGATCCCCGGTGGTGGGGCGGTGCTGGTCTCACTTGGAGGCGCCGCCGGACCGGGTGGCGGCCCGAGCGGAGGCGACGTCGCCGTCGTGGTGGGCGCCTCGCTGGGGGGCGCCTCTGCCGGCGGCGCCGTGGAGGTGGGGGACTCCGACGACGGTGCCGCGGTGGTCGTCGGGGCGGCAGGTGGGGTCTCCGTCGGCAGCGGACCGACGGGGATCAAGGGCTCTTCGTAGACGGGCGGCGGCGCCGGGTCCGACGTGCTCGGCGGCGGCGGTGGAGGTGGTGGTGGCGAGGGAGACGGAGGAGGCGGCAGGTCCGCGGGAGAGGCCGTCCGCACGCTGCCCGTCCGTGGTGTCCAGCCCTGTTCGGCAGGCTTGCCGATGCCGCACGACACCTGCTTGCTGCCCGCCGCCCAACTCGTCGCGGACACCGGCTCGAAGCCCAGCGACAACCCGGACGTGCTCAGCTTGGCCGGGGACAGGTAGGCGTCGGTCGCGCGCGTGCACGCCTCGGTGATGAACGAGCGCTGCTCGGCGTCCGAGGGCAGGCTCCCGGTGAAGCGCTCGGCCAGGCTGACCGAGCCGGTGACCTCGAGGCCGTGTGGGGCCGAGCAGTCGACCGGGATGTCGGTCGAGCGGTTCGCCGCGTCGACGCCGAGGCAGGTGCCTGGCGACCAGATCTTCGATTGGTCGAGTTCGACGATGCGACCCTTGAAGGGCACCGGCTTGCCGTCCTTGCCGAGCAGTTGCAGCCCGCACAGCAGATTGCGGGCGCCGGTGTTGGTGCCGTCGGCGTCACCGGCCCAGAGCACGCTGATGGTGAAGCGGCTGTTGGGGTCGTAGTGGGTGCCGAGGTATTCGCGCACCGCGAGCTGGCACGGTTCCCCGAAGCCGTTCATGTCGACGGGTTTGGCGACTTCGAACATGTGGTCCGAGCGGCACTGCACGAAGGACGGCTTGTCGGGTGAGTCGGGTGGCCAGCTGAGGCAGGTGCCGGTGCCGGCGTTGCTGAAGACGATGCTGGCGCGGCTGCCCCCGTCGGCGGTGCGGGGTGCCTCAGGGGTGGACGTGAGCAACTGGATGACCCCGCCGACGAGGAGCACGATCATCACCAGGGTGAGGATTCCGCGCCGATGCGCCCGGAATCCGAGG
>Ga0209051_1000843_pt1 | contig 31536 bp, 29 predicted proteins | sample AraplaCvi_mMS_r2_2_FD_184286 | JGI IMG/M metagenome (GOLD analysis project Ga0209051, IMG submission 184286) | Arabidopsis root microbial communities from North Carolina, USA - plate scrape MF_Cvi_mMS_r2 (SPAdes) (version 2) | ecosystem: Host-associated > Plants > Roots > Endosphere | place...
GCCGAGCGGCAACGCGCGCGTGATCCGCTGCATCTTCCACTCGTGGGCCTTCGACACCACGGGCCGCTGCATCAGCATCTCGCGCGGCGAGCAGGGCTACCAGGACCGCTTCGGCTGCGAGCACGCCGGCCTGCGCGAGGTGCGCACCGCGATCGGCTACGGCGGCTTCGTGTGGGTCAACGTGGACGACGAGGCGCCCTCGCTGCAGGAGTTCATCGGCGGCGCCTTCGACCTGTTCGAAGGGCAGCTCGAACCCGAGCTGGAGGTCTTCCATTACCACCAGGCCGTGGTCGACACGAACTTCAAGCTGTGGCACGACACGAACAGCGAGTTCTATCACGACTACATGCACTACTTCAACCGCATCACCGGGATGCAGCAGCCGGGGTACTTCGACCGCAAGTACACGGGCTACCCCAACGGGCATGCGTCGGTGGGATCGATGTCGGTGAAGTACGACGCCTACGAGGGCGGCGGCGAGCGCGGCGTCGGCTGGCCCGGCCTCGCGCCCGGCGGCTGGATCCTGGTGGACGTCTTCCCCTGCATGACCTTCAACCTGCGCACCTCGGTGCTGCGGGTCGACACCTCGATCCCGCTCGGGCCCGACAAGGTGTTGATCGAGTTCCGCGGCCTCGGCCTGAAGTCCGACACCCCCGAGGAGCGCGCCGCGCGCGTGCGCGACCACAACCAGATCTGGGGGCCGTTCGGCCGCAACCTGCACGAGGACCTGCTGGGCGTCACCGGCCAGGGCCAGGCGATGCGCGCCGGCAGCGACCATCGCTGGGTGCTGCACGGCCGCGAGGAGAACATGACCATCCACGACGAGGGCGGCATGCGCCACTACTACGCGGAGTGGAGCCGGCGCATGGGTGTCGAGGCCAGCGCGCCGCGCGGCGCGGAGGCCGCCTGATGGACGCGCGCACGGCCGTCGTCGAGCTCGTCTACCGCAGCTGCCTCGCCCTCGACGCGCGGGACTTCGAAGGCTACCTGGCCCTGTGCCACGAGTCCTTCCGCTACGAGGTCACGACCTACAGCCCGGAGATCCGCCGCGCCATGACTTGGCTGGGGCACGACAAGGCCGGGATGGCGACGCTGTTCGCGAACCTGCCGCGCCACAACAGCGACGCCTCGCCGCTCACGCGCCACGCCACCGTCTACACCGTCTCGGAGGCATCGGGCGAGGGCACCCGCGAGGTCGTCAGCGCGCTGCAGGTCTTCCGCACGACCCTCGACGGGGGCGCGACCGCGCTGTTCGCGGTGGGCAAGCTGCACGACCTGGTGATCCCGGGCGACGGCGGGCCGCGCCTGCTGCGGCGCGAGGTGCGGCTCGACACCCGGCTGCTCGGCTTCGGGCACCACGTGCCCTTCTGATTGCAACGTTCGCACAAAAGGCGACCCGATGAGACTGCTCCCGATCTTCCCGTCCCGCCTGGCCGCCGGCCTGGCCGCCGCCGCGCTCGCGTTCGCGGGCGTCGGCGCCCGCGCCGACGACCTCGCGTTCGGCAAACCGGGCGAGCCCGTCAAGCTGGTGGTGGGCTACCAGCCGTTCTACACGGAGTCCTGGTCGGGCGTCGTGGTGCGCGGCAAGCGCCTGTTCGAGAAATACCTGCCCAAGGGCTCGACGGTGGACTTCGAGGTCGGCCTGCAGGGGGCGGTGATCGTCAACGCGATGCTCGCAGGCAAGCAGCACATCGGCTACCTGGGCGACGTGCCGGCCATCGTGTCGACGACCAAGGAGCAGGTGGCCGACGTGCGCATCGTCGCCGCGATCGGCCTCGGCCAGGACGAGTGCAACGTGGTGCTGACGCGGCCCGACGCCCCGGCCTTCGCCGACGCGCAGGCCGGCCTGAAGTGGCTGGACGGCAAGCGCGTCGCGGTGCCCATGGGCAGCTGCGCCGACCGCTTCGCGCAGGCCGCGTTCCGCAAGCAGGGCATCAAGCCCGAGTCCTACCTGAACCAGAACATCGAGGTCATCACCAGCAACTTCCGCGCGGGCAAGATCGACGCGGCGGTGATCTGGGAGCCGACCGCCAGCCGCCTCGTGCACGAGGGCCTGGCCCGGCGCGTCGCCAGCGGCGCGTCGGTGGGCGAGAACGACGGCGCCTTCCTCGTGATGCGCGCCGACCTCATCCGCCAGCGTCCCGACGTGGTCAAGGCCTGGCTGAACGCGGAGCTCGACGCCGAGCTCTTCCTCGCCGACCCGAAGAACAGCGCCGAGGTGGCGACGCTGGCCGCGCAGTACGCGACCGGCTTCCCGGAGCGCACCCTGTGGGCCTCGCTCTACGGCCAGAAGCCGGCCGCGGCGGGCGCGGTGCCCGTGCGCCTCACGCTGCCGTTCGCGCTCACGCCGGACGTGCAGGCGCTCATCGACGCCGATACCAGCTTCCTGCACTCGATCAAGGCGATCAACGTCGAGAAGCTGCGCGCCGACGCGCTGATGCCGCAGTTCGCGCAGGAGGTGCTCAAGGAGCGTGGGCTGACCAGTCCGGTGGCGCGTGTGCAGGCGCAGGACGAGAAGGCCTACGCGGGCAAGTAGCATGAGCGCCGTGATCGAGCGGTCGCTGGCCGCCGAGCCGCCGGCGGCCGGCCAGCGCGAGCGCGTCGCCCGCGCGGCACACGCGCTCGCCGCCTGGATCGCGAGCCCGCGGCCCTGGCTGGCCCTGCTCGGATTCGTGCTCGTCGCCGGCTTCTGGCACCTGGCCGTCGAGGTCTGGAAGCTGCCCCGTTTCGCCGGCATGCCGGGCCTGGTCGCCACCTGGCGCGAGTTCACGAGCCGCGACCCGGTCTACGGGCTGTCGCTCTACACCCCGGAGTACTACGTCCACATCCTGGCGAGCGTGCGCCGCGTGGCCGAGGCCTTCGCGCTGGCCACGCTGCTGGGCGTCCCGCTCGGGCTGATGCTGGGCTGGTCGCGCGGCTTCCGCGAGTACGTGTTCCCGGTCTTCGAGATGCTGCGGCCCATCCCCATCCTCGCCTGGGTGCCGCTCGCGATCCTGATGTTCAGCGGCACCGAGAGCCCGGTGATCTTCCTGACCTTCCTGGCGTCCTTCTTCGCCACCGCCCTGAACACCATGCTCGGCGTGGAGTCCATCGACGAGTCCTACGTGCGCGCGTCGCGCTGCCTCGGCGCGCGGCCGTGGCAGGTCTTCGTGCACGTGGTCGTGCCGGGGGCCCTGCCCAGCATCTTCACCGGGCTGCAGATCTCGGTCGGCGTGGCCTGGTTCTCGCTGGTCGCGGGCGAGATGGTGTCCGGCGAGGCCGGGCTGGGCTACGTGATCAACACCTCGTACACGAACGTGCGCTACCCGACGATCGTGATCGGCATGGTGACGCTGGGGGCGGTGGGCTACGCGACGAGCGCCCTGGTGCGCCTGGCCGGCCGCTGGTTGATGCGCTGGCGCGCGCGGGAGCACGGCGATGCGCGCTGAAGCCCCCCGGCGCGGCCGGCTGTCGATCGAGGACGTGGTCAAGACCTACGGCCGCGGCGAGGCCGCCGTGGCCGCGGTCGACCACTGCTCGATCGAGATCCCGGCGGGCGAGATCTGCATGGTCGTGGGGCCCTCGGGCTGCGGCAAGACGACGCTGCTGAACGCCATCGCGGGCTTCCACGACATCACCTCCGGCCGCATCGTGCTGGACGGCGAGACCTTGTGCGGCCCGGGCCGTCCCCAGGCGCGGCCCGGCGCCGACCGCGTCGTCGTGTTCCAGAACGGCGCGCTGTTCCCGTGGAAGACGGTGCTGGACAACGTCTGCTTCGGCCCGCGCATGCAGGGCAGGGCGGGGGCGCGCGAGATCGAGCAGCGCGCGCGCGCGCTGATGGCCGAGGCCGGGCTGGCCGGCTGCGAGCGCAGCTACCCGGCCGAGCTCTCGTCGGGCACGCGGCGCCGCGTGGAGATCGTGCGGGCCCTGATGAACGACCCGAGCGTGCTGCTGTTCGACGAGCCCTACCGGGCGCTCGACTCGCTGACGCGCTCGGTGATGCACGAGTCGCTGCTGCAGACCTGGTACCGCGACCCGGTCACGATCTTCTTCATCACGCACGACCTCGAGGAGGCGATCTTCCTGGGGCACCGCCTCGTGGTGATGACGGCGCGGCCGTGCCGGCCCAAGGCGGTGATCGAGATCGACATCCCGCATCCGCGCGACTACGGCGTGCTGACCAGCCCGCGCTTCCGCGCGCTGATGGCCGAGGCCTCGGCGCTGGTGCGCGAGGAGGCCGAGCAGGCCTTCGCGGCGGGAGACGCCGAGCGATGAACCTGCTGGCCGATCCGCGCACGCGCGCGACGCGGCGCGCCCTCGTCTCCCTCGTCGCGTTCGCGCTGCTGTGGGAGCTCGGCGCGCGCTCCAAGGCCTGGTTCGGCGTCGCGGTGCCCTGGGTCGGCCACGTGCCGCCGCCGAGCGCGGTGCTGGCGGCCTGGGTGCGCCTGCTGGGCGATCCGGGCTACTGGCAGAGCTGGGTCGCCAGCCTGCTGCGCGTGCTGGCGGGCTTCACGGCGGCGATGGCGGTGGGCATCCCGCTCGGGCTGCTGCTGGCGATGAACCGCGTGTGCCGGATGATCTTCTTCCCCGTGCTCGAGCTGCTGCGGCCCATCCCGCCGCTGGCCTGGGTGCCGGCCGCCATCCTGTTCTGGCCGACGCAGGAGCTCTCGATCGCCTTCGTCACCTTCGTGGGCGCGTTCTTCACCATCGTGCTCAACGTCGTCGGGGGCGCGGGCGCCATCGACGTGCGCTACTTCCAGGCCGCGCGCGCCATGGGCGCGACGGGCTGGAACGTGTTCCGCCGCGTCGTGCTGCCGGCCACCGTGCCCGCCATCGTGGTGGGCGCCGCGGTGGGCATGGGCATCACCTGGGAAGTGGTGGTGGCCGCGGAGATGATCTCCGGCGGCGGCAGCAGCGGCGCGACCGGGGGCGGCATGGGCTTCTTCATCTGGAACTCCTACATCGGCGGCGCCTACGAGCAGATCGTGGTGGGCATGATCAGCATCGGCATCGCGGGCTACGCGTGCAGCGAGGCGTTGCGCAGGCTCGGCGCGCGCGTCACGCCCTGGCTGGTGCGCGCATGAGCGGCGCATCCATGAACGGCGCCATGCAATTGCTCGGGGTCGCGAAGTCCTACGGGGAGGGCGCCGCGCGCCGCCCGGTGCTGGAAGGGCTCGACCTGGACATCCCCGCCGGCCGGCTCACCGTCATCATCGGCCCGTCGGGCTGCGGCAAGAGCACCCTCGTGCGGCTCCTCGCAGGCTTCGAGCGGCCCACGCGCGGCAGCGTGACCCTCGACGGCAGGCCCGTCGGCGGCGCCGATCGGCGGCGCCTCGTCGTGTTCCAGGAGAGCGCGCTGTTCCCCTGGATGAACGTCGCCGACAACGTCGCCTACGGCCCGCGCGCCCGCGGCGTGCGGCCGCAGGGCTGGCGCCCGCAGGCGGCGGCGCTGCTCGAGCGCGTCGGCCTGCGCGCGTTCGCCGGGCGCTATCCGTCGCAGCTGTCCGGAGGCATGCAGCGCAGGGCGGAGCTCGCGCGCGCGCTCGTGAACGAGCCCGAGGTGATGATCCTGGACGAACCCTTCCGCGGGCTCGACGCGATGACGCGCGAGCTCATGCACGCCTACTACGCCGACCTGTTCGAGGAGACGCGGCGCACGCAGTGCTTCGTCACCACCGACATCGACGAGGCCGTGTTCCTGGCCGACCGGCTGGTGGTGATGTCGCACGCGCCGATGCGCGTGCGCGAGGTGATCGAGGTCGACCTGCCGCGGCCGCGCCGCGCGGCCGACGTCCTCGCCAGCGACCGCGCCAACGACATCAAGATGCGCGCGCTGACGCTGCTGCACGAGGAGGCCATGCGCGCCTTCGCCGGCGGCAGCCGCGCGGCCGGCGACTTCCTCGCCGCCTACGCGCGCCGGCGCGCGCCCGCCGTACCCACCCCGGAGACCCGAGCATGACCCTTCGCATCATCGACATGCGCAGCCGCCCGTCGTTCCTGCACGACTTCTACGGCGCGACGCCGGGCACGCCGTCGTACGACGTCGTGCGCTGGCTCAACACGCGCGTGGGCTCGCGCGACCCGATGCACTTCACGCGCTCGCGCGACGTCGGCGCCTTCGTCGACGAGGTGCGCGAGGCCGGCATCGACCGCGCCGTGGTCGTCGGGCGCGACACGCCGGGCGTGCGTCACTCCAACGACGAGATCGCCGCGCTGGTCGCGGGGCGGCCGGAGCTCGTCGGGCTCGGCGCCGTCGATGCCGGCGCGCTCGCGCCGCAGGCCCTCGCGGACGAGGTGGAGCGCGCCGTGCGCGTGCTGGGGCTGAAGGCGATCAACCTGGAGCCCGCGTGGTGCCAGCCCGCGCGCCGCGTCGACGATCCGGCGCTGATGCCGGTGTACGAGGCCTGCCAGGCGCTGGGCGTCCCGGTCAGCCTGATGTCCGGCCCGACCGCGCCCGACTTCGACGACGTCCGGCCCGAGGGGGTGGCCCGTGTGGCGCGCGCGTTCCCGCGCCTGCCCCTCGTCTGCTACCACGGCTTCTACCCGTACGTGAACGAGATGGTCGGGGTGGCGCTGCGCCACGAGAACGTCCACGTGGTCGCCGACATGTACATCTTCGCGCCCGGCGGCCGGCTCTACGTGGAGGCGGCCAACGCCTTCATGGGCCGGCAGCTGCTGTTCGGCAGCTCGTACCCCTTCCGCCCGATGCGGCAGTCGATCGAGGACTATCTGGCGCTGGGCCTGCGCGACGACGTCGTCGAGGCGGTGATGGGCGGCAACGCCGCGCGCGTGCTCGGCCTGTAGCGCGGGCGGGACGGGCCGGCGGCCTGGCGCCGCGTCGGCAGACGGGGACGGGCCGCAGGCCAGCCCGTCGCGCGCGAATCGCGCTCAAGCATTGGACGATTTCTTCGTTCGCCGACGCCGGGACGACGGTCACAGTAGCCGCTTCGCCACTCCCGCACGTCGCATGCCGGCTCGCCGCTCCCTCCTCGTCCTCCTGCTGTCGTGCGCGGCGGCGCTCGCGCCGGCCCGGGCCGCCGACGTGGTGCGCCTGGGCGTCACCGCCGGGCCGCACGCGCAGATCGCGGAGGTGGTGCGCACGGTCGCCGCGCGCGACGGGCTGGTCGTGAAGCTCGTCGAGTTCCAGGACTACATCCAGCCCGACGCCGCGCTCGACGCCGGCGACCTGGAGGCCAACGCCTACCAGCACCGGCCGTTCCTGGCCTCGCAGGTCGAATCGCGCGGCTACCGGCTCAGCGCCGTGGCGGACGTCGTGTCCTTCCCCATGGGCTTCTACTCGCGCAAGCTCAAGTCGCTGGCCGAGCTGCCGCGCGGCGGGCAGGTCGGCATCCAGAACGATCCGTCCAACAGCGGCCGCGCCCTGCAGCTGCTGCAGAAGGCGGGGGTGATCCGGCTCAAGCCCGGCGCCGGCATCGCGGCGACGACGGCCGACGTGCTCGACAACCCGCGCCAGGTGCGGATCGTGCAGCTCGAGGCGGCGCAACTCGCGCGCTCGCTCGACGACCTCGACGCGAGCGCCATCAACACGAACTACGCGATGCAGGCCGGCCTGGTGCCGACGCGCGACGCCATCGCGCTGGAAGACGCGCGCGGGCCGTACGCCAACGTGCTCGCCGTGCGCACGGCGGACAAGGACAAGCCCTGGGTCGCCGTCCTGGTGAAGGCCTACCACTCGCCCGAGGTGAAGCAGTTCGTCGAGACGCATTTCGCCGGCAGCGTCGTGCCGGCGTTCTGAGAACGGAGCCGCCCATGGATTCACTGCCCATCGACCGCCTGCCGACCGCCGAGGCGCCGCGCGTGCACACCCTGTCGCGCGACGACGTCCTCGCCGCCGCCGACCGCCTGGCCACGCGCCTCGCGCAGACCGCCGTCGCGCGCGACGCCGCCGGCGGCCATGCGGCCGAGGCGCGCGCCGACATCCGCGACAGCGGCCTGCTCGCGCTCACGATCCCGGTGGACCACGGCGGCCACGGCGCCGACTGGCCGACCTTCTACGCCACGCTGCGCCGCCTCGCCCAGGCCGACAGCGCGCTCGCGCACCTGTACGGCTTCCACCACCTGCAGATGGCCACGCTGCTGCTGTACGGCACGCCGGAACAGCAGCGCCGCCACTTCGTCGAGACCGCGGAGCAGCGCCTGTTCTGGGGCAACGCGCTCAATCCGCTCGACCAGCGCGCGCTGGCGCTGGAGGCGCCCGGCGGCTGGGTCTTCAACGGCCCCAAGAGCTTCGCCTCGGGCTCGGTCGGCTCGCACCGCATGGTGGTCTCGGCCTGGCAGCGCGAGGCGCAGTCGCTGGTGATCGCCGTCACGCCCACGCTGCGGCCCGGCGTGCGCGTGCGCCTGGACTGGGACGCGTTCGGCCAGAAGCAGACCGACAGCGGCACGGTCGACTTCGAGCGCGTCGAGATTCCGCACGAGGACGTCCTCGTGCCGCCCGGCGCGGTGCACACGCCGCGCATGACGCTGCGGCCGCTGGTCTCGCAGCTGATCATGGCCAACCTCTACCTCGGCATCGCGCAGGGCGCGTTCGCGGAGGGGCGCCGGTACACGCTGGAGCAGGCGCGGCCGTGGGCGGGCTCGGGCGTCGTGCGGCCCGCCGAGGACCCGATCGTGCAGCACCGCTACGGCGACCTGCGGCTCGCCGTCCGCGCGGCCGAGGCCGTGACCGACGAGGCCCAGCGCACGCTGCAGGCGGCGCTCGACCGCGGCGACGCGCTGCGTGCGGCGGAGCGTGGCGCGGTCGCGGTCGCCGCGGCCGAGGCCAAGGTGCTCGCGCACCGCGCCGCGATGGACGTCAGCGCGCAGTTCTTCGAGCTCGCCGGGGCGCGCGCCACCTCGAGCCGGCTGGGCCTGGACCGCTTCTGGCGCAACGCGCGCGTGCACACGCTGCACGACCCGGTCGACGTCAAGCTGCGCGACCTCGGGCGTCACGCGCTGCTCGACCTGCCGCCCGAGCCGGGCAGCTATTCCTGATCCGACACACACGACCTGGAGGGGTTTCCATGATCCGACGACGCACCGTCCTGCACCTTGCCGGCGCGGCCGCCGCCGCCGCCGCGGCCGCGCGCCCGTCCGCGGCCCGCGCGCAAGGCGCGCCGCTGAAGGAGCTGCGCCTCGACTACGCCTACTACTCGCCCACCAGCCTCGTGCTGCGCCGCTTCGGCTGGCTGGAGCAGGACTTCGCCCAGGACGGGGTGGACGTCAAGTGGGTGCTGAGCGCGGGCAGCAACCGCGCGCTGGAGTACCTCAAGTCCGACAGCGTCGACTTCGGCTCCTCGGCCGGCCTCGCCGCGCTGTTGGGCAAGGCCAACGGCAACCCGATCCGCTGCCCCTACATCTTCTCGCGGCCGGAGTGGACGGCGCTCGTCGTGCCCAGGACCTCGCCCATCCGCACCCTGGCCGAGCTCAAGGGGCGCAAGGTGGCGGCCACCCCCGGCACCGATCCGTTCCTGTTCCTGCTGCGCTCGCTGCAGACCGTTGGCCTGCGCAAGGCCGACATCGAGCACGTCCCGCTGCAGCACGCCGACGGCCTCGCGGCGCTGCGCCGCGGCGACGTCGACGCCTGGGCCGGCCTCGACCCGCTCATGGCCACGGCCGAGCTCGACGACGGCGCGCGGCTGCTCTATCGCAACGTCGCCTTCAACACCTACGGCTTCCTCAACGTGCGCGAGGCGTTCCTGGACGCACATCCGGCCGAGACCCGGCGCGTCATCGCCGGCTACGAGCGCGCGCGCAAGTGGACGATCACCCATCCGACCGAGGCCGCGCGCATCGTGTCGGAGGAGGCGAAGGTGAGCCTGCAGGTCGCGCTGCTGCAGCTGAAGCTGCGCACCGACCTGAGCCATCCGCAGCCCTCCGGCGAGCACGTGGCCGCGCTGCGCGCCGCCGCGCCGGTGCTGCGGCAGGAGGCGCTGGTGAAGCCCGGCGTGGACCTCGAGCACACGGTCGACGCGCTCGTCGACACGCGCTTCGCCAACGGCGTGGCCGGCGCGGCCTGACGGATGTCCGCCGATCCGGCTTCGTTGGGGTCCGGCGCGCCCGCCGATCGCCGGGAAGACCGGGGACCGGCCTCCAGCCTGTCCCCGCATTCGCCGAGGGCTCCCGCGACGCGAGGACAGGCCGCAGGCCCGTCCCCTCGCAGGCGACGCCAGGACGGCGCGCTGGGCTGGCTGCTGCCGGCGGCGGTGCTGCTCTTCACGGAAGCCGCCGTGCGCCTCGGCTGGGTCTCGTCGAGCCTGCTGCCCGCGCCCAGCGACGTGCTGCGCGCGCTGGTCGACCTCGGCGGCGCCGCGCTCGCGGCCCACGTGGGCGCGAGCGTGCTGCGCGTGGCGGCCGGCTTCGCGCTCGGGGCGGCCGCCGCGATCGCGGTCGGCACGCTGGTCGGGCTGTCGCGGCTCGCGCGGGCGCTGCTGGACCCGGGCCTGCAGGCGCTGCGCGCCATCCCGTCGCTCGCCTGGGTGCCGCTGCTGCTGCTGTGGCTGGGCATCGGCGAGCCGCCCAAGCTCGCCATGATCGCGATCGGCGCCTTCTTCCCGGTCTACATGGGCGTGGTGGCGGGCATCGGCGACGTCGACCGCAAGCTGGTCGAGGTGGCGCGCGCGATGTGCCTCACGCGCGCCGCGCTGGCGCGGCGGGTGCTGCTGCCGGCGGCGCTGCCCGCGGCGCTCACCGGCCTGCGCAACGGACTCGGCCTGGCGTGGATGTTCATGGTCGCCGCCGAGCTCATCGCGGCCACGCGCGGCATCGGCTACCTGCTCACCGACGGCCGCGAGACGGGCCGCGCCGACATCGTCCTCGGCGCGATCGCGCTGCTGGGCCTGCTCGGCAAGGCGAGCGACTTCGCGATGGCGCGGCTCGAGCGCCGCATGCTGTCGTGGCGCGACAGCTTCGGGCGGGAAGGGGAGGGGGACGCATGATGTCGGACATCGCGCTGTCGGCGGAGATCCGCGAGAAGCGCTTCGGCGACCGCGTCGTGCTGCGCGACGTGCGGCTCGCGCTGCGCGCGGGCGAACTCGTCGCGCTGGTCGGCGCCAGCGGCTGCGGCAAGAGCACGCTGCTGCGCGTGGTCGCCGGACTCGACGACGCCTATGCCGGCGAAGTCCGCCTGGACGGCGCGCGCCGCGAAGGCCCGACGCGCGATACGGGGGTGGTGTTCCAGGAACCGCGCCTGTTCCCCTGGCTGTCCGTGCTGGACAACGTCGCCTTCGCGGCGGAGCGCGGGCAGCGCGACGAGGCCCGGGCGCGGGCCCTCATCGACGAGGTCGGGCTGGCGGCGCACGCTCAGGCGCTGCCGCGCCAGCTCTCGGGCGGCCAGGCGCAGCGCGCCGCGCTGGCGCGCGCCCTGTACACCCGCCCGCGCGCGCTGCTGCTCGACGAGCCGTTCTCGGCGCTCGACGCGTCCACCCGCGGCCGCCTGCAGGGCCTGCTGGGCGCGCTGGTGCGCCACCACCGCCTCGCCGCGCTGCTCGTCACGCACGACGTGGACGAGGCCGTGGCGCTGGCCGACCGCGTCGTCGTGCTGGACGCCTCGCCGGGCCGGGTGCGCGACGAGTTCGCGCCGGCGGCGACCGACCGCGAAGCGGCGCGCGAACGCATCCTGCACGTCCTGCACGGACACCCCGCCGCCGCGACCTCATGAACCCCAAGAAGCACATCCTCCTCAACGCGTTCGACATGAACTGCGTGGGCCACATCCACCACGGGCTGTGGACGCATCCGCGCGACCGGTCGTCGGAGTACCGGCGCATCGACTACTGGATGGATCTGGCCCGGACGCTGGAACGCGGGCTCTTCGACGGGCTGTTCCTCGCGGACGTGGCCGGCGCCTACGACGTCTACCAGGGCGGCATCGAGGTCACGGCACGCGAGGCGGTGCAGCTGCCGGTCAACGACCCCACGCTGCTCGTGCCCGCGATGGCCGCGGTGACGCGGCACCTGGGCTTCGGCGTCACGGTCAACCTCTCGTACGAGCCGCCGTACCTGCTGGCGCGGCGCTTCTCCACGCTGGACCACCTGACCGACGGGCGCATCGGCTGGAACATCGTCACGGGCTATCTGGACAGCGCGGCGCGCGCCATGGGGCAGCGCGCGCAACTGCCGCACGACGAGCGCTACGACCGCGCCGACGAGTACCTCGACGTGCTGTACCGCCTCTGGGAGGACAGCTGGGAGGAGGGCGCCGTGCGCCGCGACCGCGCGGCGCGCGTCTACGCCGATCCGGCGCGCATCCATCCCGTGGTGCACCACGGGCGCCATCTCGACGTCGAGGGCGTGCACCTGTGCGAGCCTTCGCGCCAGCGCACGCCGGTGCTCTGGCAGGCCGGCAGCTCGGGCCGCGGGCAGCGCTTCGCGGCGCGCCATGCCGAGTGTGTGTTCATCGCGGCGACCGATCGCGCGGCGGCGCGCCGCACCGTGCAGTCGCTGCGCGCGGCGCTCGTCGAGGCCGGGCGGCGACCCGAGGACGTGAAGGTCTTTCTTGCCGTCGCGGTGGTCGTGGCCGCGACGGATGCCGAGGCGCGCGACCGCCTCGCCGACTATCGCGACCACGCGAGCCGCGAGGCGGGGCTGGCCCACTTCGCGGCCGGCGTCGGCGTGGACTTCGCGCGCTACGGGCTCGACGACCCCATCCCGTTCGAGGCCGGCAACGCGATCCAGTCGCATGCCCAGGCCGCCGGCGCCGCCGGCTGGACGCGCCGCAGGATGCTGGAGCTGTTCGCGCTCGGCAGCCGCTATCCGGTGCTGGCGGGCGACGCGCCGCGCGTCGCCGACGAACTCCAGTCCTGGGTCGAGGAGACCGGCGTCGACGGCTTCAACCTGGCGCGCACCGTGATGCCCGAATGCGTCGAGGAGGTCGTGCGCCACCTCGTTCCCGAGCTGCAGTCGCGCGGCGTCTACAAGACGTCGTACGCGCAAGGCAGCCTGCGCGCCAAGCTGTTCGGCGAGGGCGACCGACTCCCCGGGACACACGCGGCGCGGCGGGGACCGGCCTCCGGCCTGTCCCCGTCTCCGGAGCCGGGCACCCCGGAAACACGGGGTCGTGCCGCAGGCCGCACCCCAGGCGAGCAACCATGACAAATACCCCCCTGATCCACCTCGACCGCGTCACACGGCGCTTCTCCACCCCCGACGGCGGCGTCGTGCACGCCGTGCGGCCCACCTCGCTCTCGGTCGACCGCGGCGACGTGTTCGGCATCGTCGGCCGCAGCGGCGCGGGCAAGTCCACGCTGCTGCGCCTGGTCAACCTGCTGGAGCGGCCGGACGAGGGGCGCGTGTTCGTCGCAGGCGAGGAGCTCACCGCGCTCGGCAAGCGGGCCCTGCGCGACGCGCGCCAGCGCATCGGGATGATCTTCCAGCAGTTCAACCTGCTGCAGAACGCCAGCGTCTTCGACAACGTGGCGTTCCCGCTGCGCCTGCACGGCCGGCCCGCGCCGGCGCAGGTCGCGGCGCGCGTCGCCGAATGCCTGGCGGTGGTCGGCCTGGCCGACAAGGCGCGCAGCTACCCGGGGCAGCTCTCGGGCGGCCAGAAGCAGCGCGTGGCGATCGCCCGCGCGCTCGCGTCGCGGCCCGACGTGCTGCTGTGCGACGAGCCCACCTCGGCGCTGGACGCGGAGACCACCGAGTCGCTGCTGCTCACCCTGCGCGAGGTCAACCTGCGCCTCGGCGTGACCATCGTGATCGTGACCCACGAGCTGCCGGTCGTGACGACGCTGTGCCGCCACGTCGCCGTGTTCGAGGACGGGGCGATCGCCGAGCACCTGGTGCTCGATGAACCGCTCGCCCCGGCGACGCGGCTCGGCCGCGAGCTGGCGGCGCTGGCGGGCGCACGCGCGACCGCCCACACGCTGGGCGTGGTCGCGCGGGAGGCGGTGCATGCCTGAGAACATCGTGGCGCTGCTGCCCGAGTTGGGCGTGGCCGTCGGGCAGACGGCGCTGATGCTCGCCATCGGGCTCGCGAGCGCCGTCGTCCTCGGCGGGCCGCTCGGGGTGTGGCTGTTCCTGCTCGGCCCGGGCCAGAGCCTGGAGCACCGCGGGGTGCACGCCGTGGTCGGCTGGATCGTGAACCTGGTGCGCTCGTTTCCCTTCATCATCCTGCTGGTCGCGCTCGTGCCCTTCACCCGCGCGCTCACGGGCAGCTCGATCGGGCCCGTGGCGGCGGCGGTGCCGCTGTCGTTCGCGGCGATCCCGTACTTCGCGCGCCTCGTCGAGCAGAACCTGCGCGACGTGCCGCGCGGCGTGATCGAGGCCGCGCACGCGATGGGCGCGTCCGACCTGCAGGTCGTCGTGCGCGTGCTGCTGGTGGAGGCCCGTTCGGGCCTGGTGCTGGCGCTGACGGTGCTGGCGATCAGTTTCCTGTCGTACTCCGCGGTCGCCGGCGTCGTGGGCGGCGGGGGGATCGGCGACCTCGCGATCCGCTACGGCTACTACCGCTTCCAGACCGACGTGATGGTGCTCACCGTGGCGCTGCTCGTCGTCATCGTGCAGCTGCTGCAGTGGGGCGGCAACGCGCTCGCGCGCCGGCTGGACAAACGCTGAAATCTCCCCGGAGGGTCCCCATGCAAACCACTCGCCGCCTGTTCGCAGGCTCGCTCCTGCTCGCCGCCTTCGCGGGCCTGCCCGCGCAGGCCGCCGACAAGAAGGATCTCGTCATCGGCGCCACCGCCGGCCCCTATTCCGACCAGGTGCGCCAGGGCATCGTGCCGCTGCTCGAGAAGAAGGGCTACCACGTCCGCGTCGTCGAGTTCAACGACTATGTGCAGCCCAACTTCGCGCTGGCCCACGGCGACCTGGACGCCAACGTCTTCCAGCACATCGTCTACCTGACGAAGTTCGCGACCGAGAACAAGCTGCCGCTCGCGGAGCTGCTGAAGGTGCCGACCGCCCCGATCGGCCTGTACAGCCGCAAGCACAAGGACCTGGACGTGAAGGAGGGCGCGCTCGTGGCGCTGCCCAACGACCCGACCAACGCCGCCCGCGCGCTGGTGGTGATGCAGGAGCTCGGCTGGATCCGGCTGCGCGACGGGGTCGACCCGATCCGCGCCTCGGAGAAGGACGTCGCCGCCAACCTGCGCAAGATCCGCCTCGTCCCGATCGAGGCCGCCCAGCTGCCGCGCTCGCTCGACGACACCGACTACTCGTTCGTCAACGGCAACTTCGCGCTCGCCTCGGGCCTGAAGCTCACCGAGGCGCTGGCCCTGGAGAAGACCGGCCCGACCTACCAGAACCTGGTCGCGATCCGCAGCGCCGACCGCGACCAGCCCTGGGTGCGTGACCTGGCCGCGGCCTACCGTTCGCCCGAGTTCCTGCACGTGACCGAGACGCGCTTCGCCGGCTTCGTGCTGCCCGACTACCTGCAGGCGCTGCGGACGGCGTCGGGGCGCTGAAGAGCCGGGTTCGGCCTTTGGCCGGACCCTGCCATGGTCACCGGCAGCGAGCGCAGAGGGGACTGCCTCAGGCCCCGTGTTCAGACGCTGCCCTGACAAACACGGTGACAGGCCTGAGGCCAGTCCCCGCCGCGCCCCCGCTCAGATCGGCTCGAAGAAGTGCGTCCCGTCGCGCTCCAGCTGCGCGACGAGGCCGAACTCCCAGTCGAGGTAGTCCTGCATCGCCTGGCGCGGCACCTCGGTGCCCTCGTAGGGCCGGCGATAGCGGTCGATGCGCGGCGAGGCGAGGCGCTCCTCGCCGGCGGCGAGCGGCAGGCCTTGCGCCGCCCAGGCCTGGGTGCCGCCCTCGAGCACCGCCACGCGCGCCGCGGCCGCGGGGTCGAGCAGCGCCTGCAGGTCGCGCGCCGCCCACCAGGCGAGCACGCTGGTCGCGCAGGTGAGCACGAGGCGCTCGGCGCGCGGCAGCGCCGCGAGCGCATCGGCCAGGCGCGAGCGCAGCACGAACCAGGCCCCGGGCACGTGGCCGCGGACGTAGTTGGCGCTGGTGGTGACGTCGAGCACCTCGACGTGGCCCGCGCCGCGCTCGAGCCATTCGTGGAGCTCCGCCGGCGAGACGCTCGCGACCGAGGGCGGCGCGGGGCGGGGCGGGACGTCCGCGCCGGTGGCCTCGGGCGCGGTGGCCGCGGCGCCCGCCTCGAGCAGCGCGACCTCCCAGCCCATCTGCGCCAGCCACGAGGCGGTCATGGGCGCACGCACGCCGGCGTCGCGGCCGCCTCCCGGCGTGCCGTCGTGGTCGACGAGGACCAGCCGCGCGCCGCGCACGGGCGCGTGATGGTCGGTCTCCTGCACCAGCTGGCCGCCCGGGGCGCTGCGGAAGCCGGCCAGGTGCCCGGTGGTGTACTCCTCGGGCGTGCGCACGTCGAGCAGGTAGGTCGTGCGCCGCGGGTCGGCGCGCCAGCGCGCGAGCGTCGCCGCGTCGATGCGCAACACCCCCGCGCGCTTCGCGACGGCCGCGGCGTCGCGGCGCGCCGCCTCCCGGGTCGCCTCGCCGACCGGCCCCGCGCGGCGCGACGCGCCGTGCTCCAGCGCCTGCCCGGCCAGCGTCCAGCCGATGGTGCCGTTGCGCAGCGCGGCCACGGGGTTGGGGATGCCGGCGTTGACGAGCGACTGCGCGCCCACCAGGCTGCGCGTGCGGCCGGCGCAGTTGACGACGACGCGCGTGCGCGGGTCGGGCGCGAGCTCGCGCACGCGCAGCACCAGCTCGGCGCCGGGGACGCTGATCGCGCCCGGGATGCTCATGACCTGGTACTCGTCGAAGCGGCGGGCGTCGAGGATCACGAGGTCTTCGCCGCGGTCGATCAGCCCCTGGACGTCCTCGGCGGGCAGCGACGGCGTGTGGCGCCGCGCCTCCAGCCACTCGCCGAAGGACTTGCTCGGCACGTTGACGTCGATGAAGAGCTCGCCGCCGAGCTCGCGCCAGCCGGCGAGGCCGCCTTCGAGCAGGCCCACCTGCGTGTAGCCGAGCGCGGCCAGGCGTCGCGCGGCGACGCGGGCGTCGTCGGTGCCGTCGCGGCCGTAGACGACGATGGCGGTGTCGCGCCGCGGCAGCCGACCCCAGGCGTCGAGCTCGAGCCGGCCGAGCGGCAGGTTCGCGGCCCACAGGGGGTGTCCGCGCGCGAATTCGTCCTCCTCGCGCACGTCGAGCAGCGCGACCTCCTCGCGCGTGAGCAGGCGCCGCCGCACCTCTGCGGCGCCCACGAGGGGAGGCTCGGGCCACGTCGCCGGCGCCGCCGGGTCGGGCGTGTAGCCCGACACGAAGTCGCGCCGCTCGCCGTCGGCGTCGTAGATGCCGCGCCGCAGCGCGCCGATGTCGCCGCCGTAGACGTGGATGCTGATGGACGTGCGGTCGGCGTAGGCGTTGCGCACCCGGTGCACGTCGCCCACCATGGGCGAGACCTGCCCGACGTCGCCGCGCTCGAGCCGTCGCGCGGGGCCGTCCTCGACGAGCCGGCCCGGGCCCACGAAGCGGTAGCCCTGCGCCTCCTCGGCCCCGCGCAGCACGCCGATCAGCCCCCACACGGTGTGGTCGTGGACCGGCGTGGCCTGGCCCGGGCCCCAGACGAAGGCCACGACGCTGAAGCGCCCCGCGGGGTCGACGTGCAGCGCGAACTGGCGGTAGCGTGCCGGGTCGGCCTCGGCGTGGCGCGGCGCGAGCCAGTCGTCGTGCGCGACCAGGTCGGCCAGCAGCGCGGCGCCGCGCTCGCGGATGCGCGGCTCGTCCTGCTCCTCGCGCAGCAGGCGGTCGACGTCCTCGACGAAGGCCGCGAAACGGGGAGCCGCGGCGGAGCGCTCGAGGCTATGATGGGTTTGCATCTTGCTCATTCCTCGTCATGTGAATATCGCATGAAAATCGACGACATCGACGCCTTCGTCGCCGTGGTGCGGGCGCAGTCCATCAGCCAGGCCGCGCGCGACCTCAAGCTCACCCAGCCGGCGATCACCCGGCGCGTGCAGAACCTCGAGGAGGCGCTCGGCGCGCCACTCCTCGATCGTACGAGCAAGCCGACCCGGCCCAACCCGTTCGGTCGCCAGGTGTTCGAGCGCTGCGAGGCGGTACTGGGCGAAGTGGCGCGCCTGCGCGAGCTGGTCGGCGCCGACGGCGAGCCCGCCGGCGCCCTGCGCCTGGGGCTCACGCAGGGCATCGGCGACCTGGTGCTGCGCGACGCCGCCGACGACCTGCGCGCGCGCTTCCCGCGGGTCGAGGCGAGCGTGGCCACCGCGTGGGGCGGCCAGCTCGCCGAGCGCGTGGCCCGCGGCGAGCTCGACGGCGCGGCGCTCTGGCTCGGCACGAGCGCGGCGCCGCCGAAGGCGGTGGTGGCGATTCCCCTGGGCCGTTGCCCGCTGGTCGTCGTGGCGCGCCGCGCCGACCTCGACCGCCGGCGCACGCGCCTCGCGCAGTGGTCGGAGCGCGGCTGGGTGCTCAACCCCGACGGCTGCGGTTTCCGCGCGGGACTGCAGCGGGCGCTCGGCGAGCGCCACCTGCCCTTCGTGCTGCGCATGGACACCAACGGCCGCGAACTGCAGCTCGAGCTCGTCGCGCGCGGCCACGGCCTCGGCCTGGTGCCGCTGCCGCTGCTGGAGGCGAGCGCCCAGCGCGCCGAGCTGGCGCCGGTGCCGCTGGCCGACTTCAGGCCCGAGATCGACCTCTGGCTCCTGCAGCGCCCCGCGCTCGGCGTGCTGCAGGCGCCGGTCGACCGCTTCGGGCAGCGCGTGCAGCAGGCGCTGGCCATCCCGCCGCGGGCCCGGGCGAGGCGCTGACCGGGCTCACCCACGCGCCAGCGCCGCCTGGCCCGCGGCGAGCAGGATGCTGTCGTCCTGCGGCGTGTGGATGCGGCTGCACAGCACGTCGCGCCAATGGCGCTCGAGCGGGTTGGCGCGCGTGAGGCCGTGGTTGCCGCTGAGCTGCAGCGCCAGGTCGACCGCGCGGATGGCGTTGCCCGTCACGTTGAACTTGACCAGGCCCGCCTGCGCGGGCGCGGGCGGGGCGCCCGCGTCGGTGCGCCGCACCAGCTCCGTGAGCAGCGCGTCGTTGGCCCACAGGAGCGCCTCGATCTCGCCCACGACCTGCTGCACGCGCGGCAGGGTCGCCAGCGGCGCCCCCAGGCTCGCGGGCTTGCGCGTCTGCAGGAAGCCCAGCAGCCAGTCGTGGGCGGCGCGCGCCACGCCGTCGTAGAGCGCGCCGAGCAGCACGATCATCCAGGCGTGGTTGTCGGGCTCCGGGCCGCGCTGCCATTCGGCCTGCGCGCGGATGTCGACGGCATGGTCCTCGGGCAGCTCCACGTCCTCGAAGATCACCTCGTGGCTGTTGCTCGCGCGCAGCCCCAGGTGATCCCAGCTCTCGACCACGCGCACGCCGCGGTTGGATTCGCCCGGGCGGTGCGGCACGAGGAAGGCGCCCACGCGCGGCTCGGCCTCGTCGGTGCGCGCCCAGACGTTGAGCCAGCGCAGGCCCGGGATGCCGGTGGTGTAGAGCTTGTGGCCGGACAGGCGCCAGCCGCCGGCCACGCGGCGCGCCACCGTGGCCGGCAGGCCCCCGCGCGCGGGCGAGCCGAGCTCGGGTTCGACGCGCAGCGAGTTGACGAGCGCGCCGTCGCGCACCGCGCTCGCCCACACCGCGTCGCGCAGGCGCGGCGCCCAGCGCGAGTCGGCGCGCGCGAGCTGGCGGTGGATGAGCCAGCTCATCGTCAGCACGAGCGCCGTGGACGGCTCGCCGCGCGCCACCGCGGCGACGATGCGCCGCGCGTCGGCCAGCGTCGCGCCGCCGCCGCCGGCGGCCAGCGGCACCACGGCGCCGACCAGCCCGAGCGCGTGCAGCGCGGCGACGTTGTCGAAGGGGAAGCCGCCGCTGCGATCGAGCACGCCGGCGCCCTGCGCGAAGCGCCGCGTGAGCTCGGCGAGGGTGTCGTCGGTGTGGAAGCGCGCGGGGCGGGGCGCTGCTGCCGCAGCAGCAGCGCAGGGGGTCGAGGAGGTGGGCATGGTGCGCATCGGTGGCCTGGTGGACGCAGGCTACGCGGGGCGCGCGGCCTCGTGAATCATGCAAAGTGGATATGGTCGCGAGAAATAATTATTTCTCCGGCGCATGGCGGGGTGGGTACGCTGCGAGGCATCGACGCCAGCCAAGGAAGACCCATGACCATCGAGTTCATCGGCATGATCCAGTCCCGCAAGGTCTCCGAGATCCACGCCGGGCAGGGCCCCGCGATCGACCGCGACTACGTGCGCGCCTTCGCCCAGGCGCACGAGGCGGCGGGCTTCGACCGCATCCTCGTCCCGCACCACTCCACCGGCCCGAGCGCCACGCTCACCATCGCCTACGCCGCGGCGCACACCGAGCGCGTCCACTACATGCTCGCCCATCGGCCGGGCTTCACCTCGCCCACGCTCGCGGCGCGCCAGATCGCCTCGCTCGACCAGTTCAGCGGCGGCCGGCTCGGCGTGCACTTCATCTCGGGCGGCTCCGACGACGAGCAGCGCCGCGACGGCGACTACCTCGACCACGACCAGCGCTACGAGCGCACCGACGAATACCTGGGGATCCTGCGCCGCCTCTGGACGAGCGACGAGCCCTTCGACCACGAGGGCCGCCACTACCGCTTCGAGAAGGGCTTCTCCGAGGTCAAGCCCGCGCAGCAGCCGCACGTGCCGATCTACTTCGGCGGCGCGTCGGCCGCGGCGATCCCCGTGGCCGGCCGGCATGCCGACGTCTACGCGCTGTGGGGCGAGTCGCTCGAGCAGGCGCGCGAGCTGACCGGCCGCGTGCGCGCCGAGGCCGCACGGCACGGGCGCGAGGTCCGCTTCTCGGTCTCCTTCCGCCCGATCCTCGCCGACACCGAAGAGAAGGCCTGGGCGCGCGCCGAGTCCATCCTCGAGCGCACGCGTGCGCTGCGCGTCGAACAGGGGTATGCGCGCGGCGGCCCGCAGCAGAGCGAGGGCGCGCGCCGCCTGCTCGCCGCGGCGCAGGGGGGCGCGCGCGTCGACCGGCGCCTGTGGACGGCCATCGCCGCCGAGACCGGCGGCCGCTCCAACACCACCGCGCTGGTGGGCACGCCCGAGCAGGTGGCCGAGGCGCTGCTGGACTACCACGCGCTCGGCGTCACGACCTTCCTGATCCGCGGCTTCGACCCGCTGGAGGACGCGATCGACTACGGCCGCGAGCTCATCCCGCGCACGCGCGCGCTGGTCGCCGAGCGCCTGGCGGCCGCCGCCAAGCCGGTGCTGCAGGCCGCGTGAGGAGGACGGGCATGACCACGACTCCGAGCGGAATCCCGCGCCGCGCCGTGCTGCGCGCCGCCGGCGCGGCAGCGCTGGGCGCGCCGGCCATCATCGCCTCGCGCGCCTTCGCGGCCAACCGCAGGCTCACCTTCGCGTGGAACGCCAACGCGTTCTGCCTCACGCCCATCGTGGCCGCGGTGGAACGCGGCTACTTCGAGCGCAACGGGCTCGACGTCGAGCTGGTCAACTACACGGGCTCGACCGACCAGCTGCTGGAGTCGCTGTCCACCGGCAAGGCCGACGCGGCGGTCGGCATGATCCACCGCTGGCTCAAGCCGCTGGAGGCGGGCTTCGACGTGAAGATCGTCGGCAGCTCGCACGGCGGTTGCGAGCGCCTCCTCGGCGCGCGCGCGGCGGGCGTGACCAGCCTGCAGCAGCTGAAGGGCCGCACCATCGGCGTGAGCGACCTCGCGAGCCCGGGCAAGAACTTCTTCTCCATCCTGCTGAAGAAGAACGGCATCGATCCGGAGCGCGACGTGGCGTGGCGCCAGTACCCGGCCAACCTGCTGGGCGTGGCGGTCGACAAGGGCGAGATCCAGGCCATCGCCGACGGCGACCCGAACCTCTACCTGATCGAGAAGCACGCGGGCGGCGCCGCCTACGCGGAGCTCGCGACCAACCTGAGCGGCGAGTACGCCAACCGCGTGTGCTGCGTGGTCGGCGCGCGCGGCGAGCTGGTGCGCCAGGACAAGCCCACGGTGGCCGCGCTCGCGCGCGCCATCCTGCAGGCCTCGGACTTCACCGCGGAGAACCCGAACGAGGCCGCGAAGATCTTCGCGAAGTACTCGCCCAACATCGCGCCCGACGAACTGCGCAAGCTCTACGCCACGCTCACGCACCACCACCATCCGACGGGCCCGCAGCTGCGCGACGAGCTCGAGTTCTACGCGCGCGACTTCCAGACCGCCGGCGTCCTGAAGAAGAGCACCGACCCGGCGCGCTTCGCGCAATACATCTTCGCCGACGTGCTGGCCTGAGAAGCCGTGAACGACGCCGCCATGACCGCATCGCTGACCGGCCACGCCGGCCCTTCGACCGCCGTCGCGCGCGACGCCGCGCGCCGCGGCCGCGTCGCCTGGACGGGCCTCGCCGCGGCCGCGGCCTGGATCGGGTTCGGCGTGCTGACGCGCGCCTGGCCGAACAAGCCCGTCGGCTTCACCGACTGGGCGTGGACGCACGAGCTCGGCACGGCGGCCTGCGTCGCGGGCGCCGCGTTCGCGGCCCTCGCGCTGGTCGACGGGCGCGCCGGCCGCCCGGGCCGGGCGTTCCGGCACGCGGCGCCGTGGCTGGTGGCGCTCGCGCTGATCCTCGCGGCCTGGGAGGTCGCCACGGCCAAGCTGGCGCTGCTGCCCGCGCCGTTCTTCGCGCCGCCGCAGGCGCTGGCCGACACCTACGTCGAGGACTGGCGCCGCCTCGGCGACAGCACCTGGCACTCGGTGCAGCTGCTCGCCACGGGCGTGGGCACGGGCGGCGTGCTGGGCTTCCTGACCGGCGTGGCCATCGGCTGGTCGCGCCTGGCGGGCTACTGGATCCATCCGGTGCTGCGCCTGGTCGGCCCGGTGCCGGCATCTGCCCTGCTGCCGCTCGCCTTCTTCGCCTTCCCGTCCAGCCACGCGGCGGCGATCTTCCTGGTCTCGCTGGCGACCTTCTTCCCGGTCACCGTGCTCACCTGGTCCGGCGTCGCGGGCGTGAACCGGCAGTACTACGACGTGGCGCGCACGCTCGGCGCCTCCGAGTGGTTCCTGGTGCGCCACATCGCCATTCCCGCGGCGCTGCCGCAGGTCTTCGTCGGGCTGTTCATGGGCCTGGGCGCCGCGTTCTCGGTGCTGGTGACGGCGGAGATGATGGGCGTGAAGTCCGGCCTCGGCTGGTACCTCACCTGGGCCCAGGGCTGGGCCTCGTACGCCAACATGTATGCGGCCCTGATCGTGATGGCGCTGGTCTGCTCGGGCAGCGTCGCGCTCCTGTTCGCGTTGCGCGACCGGCTGCTCTCGTGGCAGAAGGGGACGCTCAAGTGGTGAGCGCCGCGACCTCGGCGCCGCGCGGCGCCCGCATCGCGGTGCGCGGCGTCAGCCACCGCTTCGACCTGCCGACGGGCCCGCTGCCGGTGATCGAGCAGCTGGAGCTGGCGCTGGAGCCGGGCGAGTTCGTGGCGCTGCTCGGCCCGAGCGGCTGCGGCAAGTCGACGCTGCTGCGCCTGGTCGCCGGCCTGGAGCCGGCCACCGCGGGCGCGCTGACGCACGACGGCGCGGCGATCCGCCGCCCCGATCCCTCGCGCATCGTCGTCTTCCAGGATCCGACGCTGCTGCCCTGGCGCACGGTGCGCGACAACGTGGCGCTCGGCCTGCAGGCGCGCGGCGTCCTCGCCGCGCAGCGCGGCCGGGTGGACGAGGCGCTGGCGCTCGTCGGCCTCGGCGAGTTCGCGCAGGCGCTGCCGCACCAGCTCTCGGGCGGCATGGCGCAACGCGTGGCGCTGGCGCGGGCCATCGTCAACGACCCGAGCCTGCTCGTGCTGGACGAGCCGCTCGGCAAGCTGGACTCGCTCACGCGCCTGGCCATGCAGGCCGAGCTCGTGGCGCTGTGGCAGCGCGCCGGCTTCTCGGCGCTGCTGGTGACGCACGACGTCGAGGAGGCCTTCTTCATGGCGCAGCGCGTGGTGGTGCTCAGCGAGCGCCCGGCGCGCATCGTCGGCGAGCTCGTGAACGAGCTGCCGTATCCGCGCCACCGCGGCCACCCGCGCCTGGCGGAGCTGCGCCACGCGGCGCTGCGCCTGCTCGGGCTGGACGCGAGCTGGTGACCGGCGAGCCCTGGCGCGAGCGGCTCGTCGAGGGCGTGCAGGCGGCCGAGGAGCTCCTGCTCCACACGCTGCACGCGGCGGGCCTCGCGCCCGACGTGCACGGCCAGCCGGGCTGGCCCTTCGCGCACCGCATCGCCGTCGAGACGCTGGCCATCGACGGCGGCCTGGCGCGGCAATGCGCGCTCGCGCTGGGCTGCGCGGCCCTCGCCGTGCCGATGCTGGCGCTCGGCCTCGCCTGGGCGCGCGGGCGCTGGCCGGTCATCGGGCTGGCGCTGGCGCTGCTCGCGTTCGCGCCGTGGCCCGATGCGCGGATCGTCCTCGCGCCCGCGTCGCCCACCAGCTTCCATCGGGCGCCCGGCGGCTTCTCGGCCTCGGCCATCGCGCACGGCGCGGCCGTGTACGGGCGCGCCTGCGCGGCCTGCCACGGCGCGCGCGGCGACGGCGAAGGGCCGCGCGCGGCCGGCCTGTCGACGTGGCCACCGCGGCTCGACGGCGCGCTCCTCTGGCGCCGCCTGGACGGCGAGGTCTTCTGGCGCATCGCCCACGGCATGCCCGCCATGCCCGCGTCGGCCGGGCGCCTGTCGGACGACGACGTGTGGTCGACGATCGCGGCGATGAAGGCGCTGGCGGCCGGGGAGGGCGTGCGCGCGGAGGGCGCCTGGGTCGAGCCGGTGCGCGTGCCGGACGCGCTCGTCGCCTGCGACGACGGGCGCGCGCCGCGGGCGCTCTCGTCGCTGCGCGGCGCCGTGCGCATCGTCGCGGACGCGCCGGGGCGGCCGGGCCCGGCCGAGGATCCCCGCTTCCTCACGATCCACCTCGGCTCGCCGCGCCCCGGCCCGGCCGCCGGCTGCCGCGTCGGCGACCCGGCCGCCTGGGACGCCTTCGCGCGCGTGAGCGGGCTCGAGCCCGCCGCGCTCGCGGGCGCGCAGTGGCTGGTGGATCGCCGGGGCTGGCTGCGGGCGCTCGCGCGCCCGGGCAGCGCGGGCTGGTCGCGCGACGACCTGCTGTGCCGCGCGGCGGCGCCCTTCGCGCCGCCCGCGCCTCGGGCGGGCGACGCCCTCGACGATCTCCTCGCCGCCATCGACGCCACCCCGATCCGCGATCCGGCCTTCGGCCCGGCACATCCCACCTGACCCCCGCCTCGGAGCCTTCCCGACATGTCCCTCGCCGCCGTCCACGATCGTCCGCTCGCCGGACTCTCCCTCAACGATCCGCCGTTCCGCCGGGACTGGTGGGACGAGACGCCCGTCGTGCGCAGCGTGGCGCAGGAGCGCCGCCACCGCCAGGAGCGCCTCGCCGCCACCTTCCGCCTGTTCGCCCGCTTCGGCCTCGCGCGCGGACTCGCGGGCCACGTGACGGCGCGCGACCCCGAGCTGCCCGACCATTTCTGGGTCAACCCCTTCGGCCTGCACTTCTCGCGCATCAAGGTGTCCGAGCTGCTGCTCGTGAACGCGCACGGCGAGATCGTCGTGGGCGCGGGCCCGCTCAACCGCGCGGCCTTCGCCATCCATGCGGCGATCCACCACGCGCGGCCCGACGTCGTCGCCGCCGCCCATACCCACTCGGTGCACGGCAAGGCCTGGTCCAGCCTCGGCCGCCGGCTCGATGCGCTGACGCAGGACGCGTGTTCCTTCCACGAGGACCACGGCCTGTTCGAGGACTTCGGCGGCGTCGTGTACGAGACGGACGAGGGCGCGCGCATCGCCGCCGCCCTCGGCGGCGCCAAGGCCGTGATCCTGAAGAACCACGGCATCCTCACGGCCGGGCCGTCGGTGGAGACCGCCGCGTGGTGGTACCTCGCGTTCGAGGAGGCCTGCCAGGTGCAGCTCCTCGCCGAGGCGGCGGGGTCGCCGACCCCCATCCCCGAGGCGCAGGCGCGCCTCACGCACGGCCAGGTCGGCCAGCCGCGCAGCGCGCACCGCGCCTTCGAGGCGCTGTGGCAGGGGCTGGTCGAGGACGAGCCGGAGCTGCTGCTGTGAAGGCGTGGCTCGCGAAGCAGGCGCGCCGCGCCGCGCTCTGGGTGCTGGCCGCGTCGGCCGGCGTGGTCGTCGTGCAGGAGCCGGCCGTCGCCGCCGGCGCGCAGGAGCTGCGCGTCGCCTTCACGCCCGGCCCGTATCGCGACGCGTTCGCTCAGGGCATCGCGCCGCAGCTCGAACGCCGCGGATACACGGTCAAGTACGTGGAGTACAGCCTGGGACTGCAGGCGAACGACGCGACGCAGCGCGGCGAGGTCGACGCCAACGTGTTCCAGCACACGGTCTACCTGGAGGCGAACAACCGCAGCCAGCACTTCGACCTCGTGCCCATCGTGCACGTGCCGACGCCGCCGATGGGGCTGTACTCGAAGCGCCACCGCAGCCTGGCGGACCTGCCCGAGGGCGCGACGGTGACGATCCCGACCGACCCCGTCAACGCGGCGCGCGCCCTGCGCCTGCTGGCGGCCGCGGGCTGGGTGGCGCTGCGGCCCGGCGCGGATCCGGTGACGGTCTCCGAGCGCGACGTCACGGCCAATCCGCACCGGCTGCGCCTGACCCCGCTCGACGCGGCGCAGATTCCGCGCGCCCTCGACGACGCGGACTTCGGCACCGTGCAGGGCAACTTCGCCATCGCCAACGGCATGAAGCTGACCGAAGCCTTGAAGCTGGAGGACATGACGCTGCCCTACGTCAACGTCGTGGCCGTGCGGCGCGACCGCCAGGACGCGCCCTTCGCGCGCGAGCTCGCGGCCGCCTACCGCTCGCCGGAGTTCCAGCGCGTGTTCCTCGCGAACCCGGCGTGGAAGGGCTACCGCCTGCCGGACTTCTTCGCGAAGCCCTGAGCAGGGCACGGGGCCGGGCGGGGCCGGCGGGGGCGGAAGGGGACTGGCCTCCGGCCTGTCCCCGTGTTCCGGCAAGACGCCCGCGAGGGACACCGGGACGGCCCGAAGGCCGGTCCCCGGCCCTCAGCCGGCCGGCGCGAAGCGCGTGTCGAAGGTCGGCGCGACCTCGAGGCGCTGCTTCATCAGTCCGTTGGCGAGGAAGAAGTCCGCCGTCGCCTGCTGGTCCTGCGCGATCTGCGCGTCGAAGGGCACCCAATGCTGGTGGCGGCGCTCGAACTGCAGGCGCGCGGCCTCGGGCGTGATGCCGATGATGCGCGCGAGCGTGGCCGAGAACTCGCCCACGTGGCCGTCCGACCAGCGCTGGGCGCGCACCACCCGCTGCAGGAAGTCGTCGAGCACGGGGCGCTGCTTGGCGATCGCCGCGTCCGTCGCCGCGAGGAAGCTCAAGCCCGACCAGAGGCCGCGGCCGCTCGCCAGCACGCGCGCGTGGCCGGCGGTCTCGGCCATCGCGGTGTAGGGCTCCCAGGTCGCCCAGGCGTCGACCGAGCCCTGCGTCAGCGCGAGCTTGGACTCGGCGGGCGGCAGGAAGCGGAAGGTGTCGGGCTCGGGCCTGAGGCCGGCGCTGGCGAGGGCCTTGAGGGCGACCAGCTGCCCGATCGAGCCGCGGTTCGTCGCGATGTGGCGGCCCTGGAGGTCGGCGGCGGTCCGCAGCGGCGAGTCGGGCCGCACGAGCACCGCGGTGCCGTAGGGATCGGAGCGGTTGACGCCGATGGCCTTGATGCGCACGCCGTTGGCGAGCGCGAACAGCAGCGGCGCGTCGCCGATCGGCCCGACGTCGACGGCATCGGCGTTGAGGGCCTCGGCGAGCGGCGCGGCGGCCGGGAACTCGGCCCACTTGATGTCGTAGGCGAGGCCCTCGAGCTCGTGCGCCGCCTCGGGCAGGGCGCGCAGGCCGCCCTTCTGGTCGCCGACGCGCAACAGCGGGCGTTCGGCGCGCGCGGCCGTGGCGGCCAGGGTGAGCGTGGTCGCGGCCAGCCAGCGGCGGCGCGTCAGCAGGGGCGGGGGGATCAGGGTCATGCGCGAGCTTAGGAACGCATCCGCGCACAGGGCAACGAAGGATTCGCCGCAAGCACGTGTCGCGCGCCGGCGCGCTGCGCGGGCAGCAACACGGACGTCGCGCATAAGCAGCGGCGGTCCGCGCAGTTGGTGTCCGTGCAGCCGCGGCCGATAGTGCGCCGATGAAGCCGCCCATCCCTCCCGCCTTCGATCCGCGCCGCCGCCACTGGCTGGGCCGCGCGCTCGCCGCCCCGGCGGCCCTGCCCGCCCTCGCCGCGGCGCTCGCCGCCCCCGGGGCGCGCGCCGCCGAGCCCGAGCGCCTGCGCATCGGCTACCAGAAGTCCTCCACGCTCATGATCTGGCTGAAGAGCCAGGGCGTGCTCGAGAAGGCGCTGGCGCCCCTGCGCGTGACGCCGGACTGGCACGAGTTCACGTCCGGCCTGCCGCTGCTCGAGGCCCTCAACGTGGGCGGCCTGGACCTCACCGCGGACGTGGCGGACGCCGTCCCGCCCTTCGCGCTCGCCGCCGGCGCGCGCATGACCTACTACGCGAGCGAGGCGCCCTCGCCGGGCGCGCAGGCCATCGTGGTGAAGGGCGATTCGGGCATCCGGTCGGTGGCCGATCTCAAGGGCCGCAAGGTCGCCTTCGCGAAGGGCGCCGGAGCGCACTACCTGCTGCTCGCCGCGCTGCGCGACGCGGGGCTGTCGCTGAAGGACGTCGACCCGGTCACGCTCAGCCCGGCGGACGGCCGCGCGGCCTTCGAGCGCGGCGCGATAGACGCCTGGGTGATCTGGGACCCCTTCCTCGCCGCGGTGCAGCGCCAGGGCGGCGCGCGCATCGTGCGCGACGGCGAGGGGCTCGCGGCCTACCGCCGGTACTACCTCGCCGCCACGCCGTACGCCGGCCGGCGCCACGACGTGCTGGCCGCGGTGTACGCCGAGCTGCGCAGCGCCGGCGCGTGGATGAAGGGCCATCCCGGGGAGGCCGCGAAATGGTATGCACCCCTGATCGGCGTGGACGAGGCCACGGCCGAGGCCGCCAACGCGCGCCGCAGCTATGCCGTCCAGACGATGGACGCCGCGGGCCTCGCGGAGCAGCAGCGCATCGCCGACGCCTTCGTGGCGGCCGGCGTCATCCCGCGGGCGGTGACGGTCGCGGACGCGCCGGTCTGGCGGCCGGCCTGAGAACCTGAGAACCCGCGCCGCGCTCAGGCCGAGGCCGCGACCTCCAGGAGAAGCGGGCACAGTTCCTCGAACGTGTTCTCCTTCTCGAGCAGCGCGCGCACGCCGGCGTGCGCCGCGGCGCTGCGCAGTTCGTCCGAGACGTAGCCGGAGCTGAGGATCACGGGCAGGCGGGCGTCGACGCCCGCCAGCGCGCGCGCCAGCTCGATGCCGCTCATGGCCGGCATGTTGAAGTCGCTGACCACCGCGTCCAGCGTGCCGGGGCTCCGTCGCACGCGCTCGATCAGCTCCAGCGGGTCGCGGAAGCAGGTCACGTCGAACCCGCAGCGGCGCAGCAGGCGGTCGGTGACGAGCAGCATGACCTCGTCGTCGTCGATGATCGCCACGCGCTGCCCGCTGCACGTGCGCGCGGCGCCGCCGCTCGACTCCTCGCCGGACGCCACCACCGGCAGCGGCGCGGCGGCCGGCAGCCAGATGCGGAACGTCGTGCCGCGACCCGGCGCGCTCTCGGCCTGGATGGCGCCGTCGTGCGCCCGCACGATGCCGTGCACCACGGCGAGCCCGAGCCCAGTGCCTTCGCCGCGCGGCTTGGTCGTGAAGAAGGGCTCGAAGATGCGCGCCACGGTGGCCGCGTCCATGCCGCAGCCGTCGTCGCGCACCTGGATGAGCGCGTGCCGGCCCGCGGACAGCTCGCCGAGGGCGATCGCCTGGTCCGCGCCGAGCTCGCATTCCTCGAGTGCGAGCTCGATGCGCCCGCTGCTGCTGCGCAGGGCGTGCCAGGCGTTGGTGCAGAGGTTGATGATGACCTGGTGGATCTGGTTGGCGTCGACGCGCGCATGGACGTCGGCCGGCAGGGGGCGCAGCTCCAGCGCGACGACGCTCGGCAAGGTGGCGCGCAGCAGGCCGATCGCCTCGCCCAGCAGCGGCGCGAGCGGCTGCACGAGCAGCTCCTGCGGCTGGTGCCGGCAGAAGGCGAGAAGCTGCCGGACGACGGCCCGCGCCCGGTTGGCCGCCAGCTCGATCTGTTCGACGCAGGGCCGCGCCGGATGCGCCTGCGCGAGCTCCTGGCGCGCCAGGCCGGCATTCGCGAGGACGGCGCCGATGACGTTGTTGAAGTCGTGGGCGATGCCGCCGGCGAGCGTGCCGACGGCCTCCATCTTCTGGGCCTCGCGCAGCTGCGACTCCAGCTCGGCACGCCGGCTGCGCGCACACTCGCGCTCCGACACGTCGCGCAGGATCACGGTGTAGAGCTGGCGCCCGTGCACCTCGCAGTGCGAGATGGAGGCCTCGGCGGGGAACGTGCCGCCGTCGGCCCGGCAGGCCTCGATCAGGCCGGGGCGGCCCATGCGCCGGCTCACCGTCTCGCCCTCGCCGAAGGCACGCATCCACGCATCGTGCAGGGCATGGAAGCGCTCCGGAAGGAAGCGCGACAGGGGCCCGCCGACGGCCTCCGCCCGCGCGCAGCCGAAGGCCTTCGCGGCGGCGTCGTTGAAGACGACGATGCGGCCGGTCTCGTCGACGGTGACCACCGCGTCCATCGCGGAATCGACGATGGCGGCGAGTCGAGCCTCGCTCTCGGCCACGGCCGCGGCCGCCGCGCGCACCACGGAGAGGTCGCGCACGATCTTCGAGGCGCCGACGATGCGCCCGTCCGCGCCGCGCAGGGGCGAGCTGGTCAGCGAGACCTGGATGCGCGCGCCGTCCTTGCGCACGCGCACGGTCTCGAAGTCGACGATGCGCACGCCCTGGCGCAGGCGCTCCAGGATCCACGGCTCCTCGCGCTGGCGATCGGAGGGCACCAGCATCGCCACCGGACGCCCGATGGCCTCGTCGGCCGCATAGCCGAACAGGCGCTCGGCCGCCGCGTTCCAGCTCACGATGACGCCGTCGAGCGACTTGCCGATGATTGCGTCGTAGGACGACTCGACGATCGCGGCCAGCAGGGCCTCCTGCGGCAGCGGGAACGCGGGTGTCAGGCTCGGATCGGCCATCTCGCTTCTCCCCCTTGCGAGCCTGTCGGCGGCGTGACGGTTCGGCTTCTAACGCTTGTTATACGCCTCGCGGTCCGGTTTGGGAACGGGTTGGACCAGGAGGGAGCTCGACGACGGCACCGACCCTTGACATCGCGCAAGCACGGCCCCTGCCGCGAAGGTCACCATGCCCACCACGTCGCGCCATGCAATCCTCGTCGCTTTCCCCCCGCCCCGATTCCGCCGGTGCGCGCACGCGCACCTCGCGCGACGCGATCCTGGAGGCCGCCCGGCGCCTGTTCGCGTCGGATCGCCTCGAGCGGGTGAGCATGCGCCGCATCTCGGGCGCGTGCGGCCTGACGCTGCCCGTCCTCTACCACTACTTCGAGGACAAGCGCGCCCTCTATCGCGCCTGTGCCGAGGCGTCCTGCGCCGAGGCCGCGGCGGCGCTTCGTGCGGCCCTGGCGGCGCCCGTGCCGGCGCGGGCGCGCCTGGCCCTGCT
>Ga0209051_1000846_pt1 | contig 31389 bp, 27 predicted proteins | sample AraplaCvi_mMS_r2_2_FD_184286 | JGI IMG/M metagenome (GOLD analysis project Ga0209051, IMG submission 184286) | Arabidopsis root microbial communities from North Carolina, USA - plate scrape MF_Cvi_mMS_r2 (SPAdes) (version 2) | ecosystem: Host-associated > Plants > Roots > Endosphere | place...
CGGCGAGAACGTCGGCAGGGCACCCGAACCGGTCACCGCGGGCTGAACCGCGTGACCGTCACGACCAGAACCGCATGCTCCTATTGCGGTGTCGGCTGTGGCATCGAGGTCCAGACCCGAACCGACACGGCGAGTGGGCATCCGGTGATCGCCAGGGTGTCGGGTGACAAGCTGCACCCCACCAATTTCGGTCGCCTGTGCACCAAGGGTGCGACGCATGCCGAGATGATGGCGGCCGACGACGACCGGCTCAGCTCGGCGCTGGTCCGGCCGGCGCGCGGCGAGCAGCCCGTACCGACCTCGGTCGACGATGCCGTCGCCGAAGCCGGGCGGCGCCTGCGAGCGATCGTCGACGAACACGGGCCGGACGCGGTCGCGCTGTACGTCTCCGGCCAGATGTCCATCGAATCGCAGTATCTGGCGACGAAGCTGGCCAAGGGTTTCTTGCGCACGGTGCACATCGAGTCGAACTCACGGCTCTGCATGGCAAGTGCGGGAACGGGTTACAAGCAATCACTGGGGGCGGACGGTCCGCCGGGGTCCTACACCGACTTCGACGTCACCGACCTGTTCTTCGTCATCGGCTCGAACATGGCCGATTGCCACCCGATCCTGTTCCTGCGGATGGCCGAACGCCTCAAGGCCGGGGCCAAGCTCATCGTGGTCGACCCGCGCCGCACGACCACCGCCGAGAAGGCCGATCTCCATCTCCAGATCGCGCCGGGCACCGATCTGGCCCTGCTCAACGGCATCCTGCACCTGCTGGTCTCCGCCGGTGCGGTCGACCGCGACTTCATCGCCGAACACACCGAGGGCTGGGACGCGATGCCGGACTTCCTCGCGGACTACCCGCCCGAGGTGGTCGCGCGAATCACCGGTCTGGCCGAGTCCGACATCCGGCTCGCGGCGCAGATGATCGCCGACGCCGACGACTGGATGACCTGCTGGACCATGGGCCTCAACCAGAGCACCCACGGGACGTGGAACACCAATGCCATCTGCAACCTTCACCTGGCGACCGGCGCGATCTGCCGGCCGGGCAGCGGCCCCATGTCCCTGACTGGTCAGCCGAATGCCATGGGCGGCCGGGAGATGGGCTACATGGGACCGGGCCTGCCGGGTCAGCGGGTGGTGACCTCCGACGAGGACCGGGCGTTCGTCGAACGCGTGTGGGGCCTGGAGGCGGGGACCATCCGCACCGACGTCGGCCCAGGCACGATCGAGATGTTCAAGCAGATGGCCGACGGCCACGTCAAGGCATGCTGGATCATCTGCACGAATCCCGTTGCCAGCGTGGCAAATCGCAAGACCGTCATCACCGGTCTGGAATCGGCGGAGCTGGTGGTCACCCAGGACGCCTACCGGACGACGGCGACCAATCACTACGCCGACGTCGTCCTGCCGGCGACGCTCTGGGCCGAGGCCGACGCGGTGATGGTCAACTCCGACCGCAACCTCACCCTGCTCGGTCGGTCCATCCCGGCCCCCGGGGACGCCAGGCCGGACTGGCAGCTGATCTGCCAGGTTGCCAAGGAGCTCGGCTTCGGTGCCCACTTCGCCTACTCCTCGAGCCAGCAGGTGTTCGAGGAGATCCGCGAATTCTCCAACACGCGAACGGGTTACGACCTCAGAGGCGTCGACTACGACCGGCTGCGACGGGGCCCGGTGCAGTGGCCCGCGCCCCCGCCCGGTCAGCCGGGCGGCGACGTCGACCGTCACCCCATCCGCTATCTCAACGACGGTGTCAGCCAAGACCCGTTCATCGACGCCGCCGGACTCCGGCCCCGGCTCGCCTTCCCAACGCCGTCGCGGCGGGCCGTCTTCCATCCCCGACCGCACCTTCCGCCGGCCGAGATGCCCGACGACGACTACCCGATGGTACTGAATACCGGCCGCCTGCAACATCAATGGCACACCATGACCAAGACCGGCAAGGTGGCCAAGCTCAACAAGCTCGACGACGGACCGTTCGTCGAGATACACCCGGTCGACGCCGAGGCGCAGAACGTCGTCGACGGTCAGCCCGTGGAGCTGGCGTCGCGGCGTGGTCGCGCGGTGCTGCCCGCCGTCGTCACCGACCGGGTGCGTCCCGGCAACTGCTTTGCCCCGTTTCACTGGAACGACGAACACGGCGAGTATCTCGCGATCAACGCGGTCACCTCCGACGCCGTCGACCCCTTCTCGTTGCAACCCGAGTTCAAGGCCTGCGCGGTCCGAATGCGACCGGCGGGGCCGCCGCCCGTACCGGCGGGACTGACGAGCGGTCGGACCCACCCGATCGGGTCGGCCCTGGGCCTCGACGACCACCCGGTGCCCGTCCTCGGCGACGCCGAGAGGCACTACCTGGCAGGCTTCTTCCGCGCTCTGCCGCCGAATCCGGATGGTGTCCCGGTCCTTCCGGCCGGGGCGCCGGTGGGGGCCGCGGTGCGCGACTACGTCGACGGCATGTTGGCGGGCACGTATTCCCGCGTCGTGACCGGCGCCGGGGCGCCGTCGACCGGCCCGGGGCCGTTGGTGCTCTGGGCGTCCCAGACCGGCACCGCCGAGGACTTCGCGGCCCAGGTGGCCGACCGCATCGGGCCGGCGCGCGTGCTCAACATGGACCAGTGTCAGCTCACCGACCTCGCCGACGCCGGTGACGTCCTCATCGTCACCAGCACCTTCGGCGACGGTGGACCTCCGGACAACGGCGCCGACTTCTGGGCCCGCCTGGCCTCCGCCGAGGCCCCGTCACTCGACGGGGTGCGGTATGCGGTGCTGGGCATCGGTGACCGCTCGTATGACGACTTCTGCGGGCATGCCAGGTCCGTGGACGCCCGGCTGAGCGAGTTGGGGGCCACCCAGCTCACCGCACGAGCCGACTGCGAGGCCTACGACGCCGAGCCGATGGCGCAGTGGGCCGACCGGGTCACCGCCCTGGTCGGCGCCGCGCCCCCCGCAACCCCCGCGCCGGCGCGCACCGTCGCACCGTTCACCAGGGGCAACCCCGTCGACGCACCGGTGAGCCGCAACGTCCTGCTCACCCCGCCGGGGGCCTCGAAGGAGGTGCGGCAATTCGGTTTCGACGTCTCCGCACACGGCGTCTCCTATGCCGTCGGCGACGCGCTGGGCGTCTACGCGGTCAACGACGACGCCGCGGTGCGGCGCTGGCTCGAGGCGACCGGGCTGTCCGCCGACGACGTGATCGAGGTCGACGGTCACGACATGGCGCTGGGCGAGGCGTTGACGACCCATTACGACATCTGCCGGGTCACGCCCAACCTGCTCGACCTCGTCGTGGAGAGCAGTTCGGAGGCGGGCGGCTTGCGCACCCTGCGCCGCAGCCGGTCGGACTTGGACCGGTGGCTGCGCGGCCGCGACGGCGTCGACGTGGTCACCGAGTTCGGCGTCCGCGCCGAGCCGGAGCGGTGGCGCGAGGCCCTGGTCCGGCTGACGCCGCGGTCGTACTCGATCTCCAGCAGCCCACTGGTCAGCCCGCACGAGGTACAGCTGACCGTGTCGATCGTCCGCTACCTGGGCGGCGACGGCGGCCGGCGCGGGGGAGTGTGCTCGACGTTCCTCGCCGACCGGGCGGCCTGCGCGTCGGTGTTCCTGCAACCGTCGCCGCACTTCCGCCCGCCGGAGGACGGGTCGGTGCCGATGATCATGGTCGGTCCGGGGACGGGCGTCGCACCCTTTCGCGGCTTCCTGCAAGAACGCCGCGCCCTGGGGCACACCGGCCGCAACTGGCTCTTCTTCGGCGACCGGCACCGCGCCGAGAACTTCTACTACCGCGACGATCTGGAGGACATGGTCGACGACGGCCTGCTGAACCGGCTCGACGTCGCCTTCTCCCGGGATCAGCCCCAGCGGGTGTACGTGCAGCACAAGATTCGCGACTACGGGGCCGACGTGTGGCGCTGGCTGGAGGACGGTGCGCACGTCTACGTCTGCGGCGACGCCACCCGCATGGCCAAGGACGTCGACGACGCGCTCACCGCGGTCATCCGCACCCACGGTGGACTCTCGAGCGAGGGCGCGCACGACTACAAGCGCGAGCTGGTCGCCGCCAAACGCTATGTGCGCGACGTGTACTGACCCTCGTCGACCACCTGTCAGCGACACCGTCGAGGTGTAGGTTTCCGACCATGGCCGCACCCACCGTGAACGTGAATCTGCCCGGCCGCCTTGGCGACCCGACCATGGAGATGCGCACCGATCCACGCGCCGACCCCCGAATGCTGGCGGCCGTCGCCCCGTTTGGCATCGGTGCGAAGGCCGCCGAGGTGCCGGTCACCAGGCAGTCGCCGCTCGAGGATCGACTCGCCGTCGCGGCGGCGACCGAGCAGGGCTTCGACGGATTGTTCGGCGCACTGCTCGCCGACGTCCCGCCCGCCCAGGGCGTCGAAACCCGCAGCCTCACCATCACCGGCGTCGACGGCAACGACGTCGCGCTGTACGTCCACCGACCGATCGGGGTGTCGATGCCCCTGCCGGGTCTGCTGCATCTGCACGGCGGCGGCATGGCGATCCTCACCGCGGTGGACGCGGGCGCCGTCCTGTGGCGCGACCATCTGGCCGCCCGCGGATGCGTCGTCGTCGGGGTGGAGTTCCGCAACGCCGGCGGCGCCCTGGGGCCACACCCGTTTCCGGCCGGGTTGAACGACTGTGCCAGCGCGCTGGACTGGATGCATGCTCAGCGCGAGGGCCTGGGGTTGACGTCGATCGTGGTCACGGGTGAGTCGGGCGGCGGCAACCTGTCGATCGCCACGGCGCTGAAGGCCAAGCGGGAGGGCCGACTGGACCACGTCGACGGGGTCTACGCGCAGGTGCCGTTCATCTACGGCGGTTACGACGTGCCCAACCCCGCGCTGCCGTCGTTGGTCGAGAACGAGGGGTACATCATCAGCCCGTCGGTGATGACGCTCATGGCGGGGCTCTACGACCCGGCCGGCGAGCACGCCACCGACCCGCTGGCGTGGCCGTACTACGCCGCCGACGACGACCTGCGGGGTCTGCCGCCGCACGTGGTGACCACCGACGAGATCGACCCGCTGCGCGACGAGGGGCTGGCGTTCCTGCGGGCCCTGCAACGGGCCGGCGTCGACGCCACCGGCCACACCTACAGCGGCGTGGGGCATGCCTGCGAACTGTTGATGGGGGCGTTCATCCCCGACCTCTTCGAGCGGGCCCTGCACGACGTCGTCGACTTCGCCCGCGGGGTGAGTAGAACCCTGAGTTGAAAGAGTGTCCGAGGGGGGACTTGAACCCCCACGCCCATTAATAGGGCACTAGCACCTCAAGCTAGCGCGTCTGCCATTCCGCCACTCGGACAAGAGCGCCTAAGGCTAACGGATTCCGGGGCCCGGACCAAAACGCGCAGAAGAGGGCAGTGGTACGAATGGTGATCGTGACTGACATTCCGCAGCCGTCCGACGAGGTCGTCGAGCTCGTGAGCTCGCTCATCCGGTTCGACACGTCGAACACCGGCGAGCTCGAGACCACCAAGGGCGAGGCCGACTGCGCGCACTGGGTGGCTCGGCAGCTCGCCGAGGTCGGCTACGAATGCGAATACGTCGAGTCCGGTGCCCCGGGCCGGGGGAACGTCGTGACTCGACTGGCCGGAGCCGACCGCAGCCGCGGCGCGCTGCTGGTGCACGGGCACCTCGACGTGGTGCCCGCCGAGGCCGCCGACTGGAGCGTGCACCCGTTCTCCGGTGCCGTGTCCGACGGCTACGTGTGGGGCCGCGGCGCGATCGACATGAAGAACATGATCGGCATGATGATCGCCGTCGCGCGGTACCTGAAGGTCTCCGGAACCGTGCCGCCCCGGGACCTGGTGTTCGCGTTCGTGGCCGACGAAGAGGCCGGCGGCCGGTACGGCTGCGGGTGGCTGGTCGAGAACCGCCCCGATCTCTTCGAGGGCGTGACCGAGGCGATCGGCGAGGTCGGCGGATTCTCTTTGACGGTGCCGCACCGCGACGGTGGCGACAAGCGCCTGTACCTGATCGAGACGGCCGAGAAGGGCATGCGCTGGATGCGGCTCACCGCCCGCGGCCGCGCCGGCCATGGCTCGTTCGTCCACGACGACAACGCCGTCACGACCCTCGCCGGCGCGGTGGACCGGTTGGGGCGCCATCAGTTTCCGGTGGTGCTGACCGACACCGTCGCGCAGTTCCTGACCGCCGTCGGCGAGGAGACCGGGCACTCCTTCGATCCGGACTCCCCGGATCTGGACGGCGTGGTGGCCAAGCTGGGTCCGATCGGTCGCATCGTCGGTGCGACGCTGCGCGACTCGGCGAATCCGACGATGCTGAAGGCGGGTTACAAGGCCAACGTGATCCCGGGGTCGGCCGAGGCGGTGGTGGACTGCCGCATCCTGCCCGGCCACGCGGCGGAGTTCGAGGCCGCGGTGGACGAGCTGATCGGTCCGAACGTGACCCGCGAGTGGATCACCGACCTGCCCGCCTACGAGACCACCTTCGACGGCGACCTGGTCGACGCGATGAACGCCGCGCTGTTGGCGGTCGACCCGGAGGCGCGCATCGTGCCCTACATGCTCTCCGGTGGAACCGACGCCAAACACTTTGCGCGGCTTGGCATCCGGTGCTTCGGCTTCATTCCGCTGCGCTTGCCGCCCGAACTGGACTTCGCCGCGTTGTTCCACGGCGTCGACGAGCGGGTACCCGTCGAATCGCTGACGTTCGGCACCGAGGTTCTGCAGCGCTTCCTGCTGCACTGCTAACCCGCACGTTTCACCGAGAGGATCTGATGAGCACCCCGTACGACAACCTTCCCGAACTGTCCGCCTTCACCCTGACCTCGACCTCGGTCACCGACGGCCAGGCGTTGGCCAATGACCAGGTCAGCGGCATCATGGGCGCCGGCGGCTCCGACGTCTCCCCGCAGCTGAGCTGGTCCGGGTTCCCCGAGACCACGCGCAGCTTCGCGGTGACGATGTACGACCCCGACGCGCCGACGGCCTCGGGCTTCTGGCACTGGGCGGTGGCCAATCTGCCCGCCACCGTCACCGACCTGCCCGAGGGCGTGGGGGACGGCAGCCACAGCGGCTTTCCGGGCGACGCGATCACCCTCGCCAACGACGCCAGCCTCAAGCGCTTCATCGGCGCCGCGCCGCCGCCCGGACACGGCCCACACCGCTACTTCATCGCCGTGCACGCAGTCGACGTGGAGAAGCTGGACATCCCCGAGGGCGCGACCCCGGCCTACCTGGGGTTCAACCTGTTCAGCCACGCCATTGCCCGCGCGGTCATCATGGGCACCTACGAGGTCGCCTGAGGTTCCTCGAACGTGGAGAAATCGTCGACGAATCGCGTCGATCTCGCCGACATCTCCACGTTCGGCGGGGCAGGGCTCTAACGCGCGGCCGACCCGACGGCCTCGGCCAGCGACGCGAAGCCGCCGACATGCAGCCGCTGGGCAAGCCCGTCGTGCACGTGCTTGGCCCACAGCCCACCGCCGTAGACGAAACCGGTGTAGCCCTGCAGCAGTGACGCGCCGGCGGCGATGCGCTCCCAGGCGTCGTCGGCGGTCTCGATGCCGCCGACGCTGATCAGCACCAGTTGGTCGCCGACGCGGCGGTAGAGCCGCTGCAGCACCTCGACCGAGCGGCGGGCGACCGGTGGCCCGGAGACGCCGCCGGCGCCCAACTCGTCGACTCCCGGGGTGATCAGCCCGGCGCGCGATATGGTGGTGTTGGTGGCGACGATGCCGGCCAGGCCCAGTTCGACGGCCAGATCGGCGATGTCGTCGACGTCGGAGTCGCTCAGGTCGGGGGCGATCTTCACCAGCACCGGGGTGGTGGTCTCGGCGCGGACGGCGGCCAGGATGGGCCGCAGCGACTCGACCTCCTGCAGGTCGCGCAGGCCTGGGGTGTTGGGAGAGCTGACGTTGACGACGAGGAACGACGCCAGCGGACCGACCAGGCGGGCACTCTCGGTGTAGTCGGCCACCGCCTCCTCGCCGGGCGTCGCCTTCGTCTTGCCGATGTTCGCCCCGATCGGCACCTCGGAGACGCTGCCGCTCAACCGAAGTGCCAGCGCTGCCGCACCGTGGTTGTTGAAGCCCATGCGATTCAGCAGCGCGCGGTCTCGGGGCAGCCGGAACATGCGCGGCGCCGGGTTGCCCGGCTGCGGGTGCGCGGTCACGGTGCCGACCTCGGCGTAGCCGAAACCCAGTGCCCCCCAGGTCTTCAAGCCACTGCCGTCCTTGTCGAAGCCGGCCGCGAGTCCCAGCGGCCCGGGAAACCGGACGCCGAACACCGTGCTGGCGAGGACGGGGTCGCGCGGGGCCAGCCATCCGGTCAGGGCTCGCCGCGAGAGCCCGAACGCGGTGACCAGCCGCAGCAGGGCGAACACCAGGGTGTGGATCCGCTCGGGGGGAACCAGGAAGAAGAGTCGTCGCAGGGCGCGGTAGATCACGAGGCGGGCTGACCGTCGACGCTTGCCCAGGCCGCAGACTTCCTGCGCCGCAACAGAACTCGACGACTGCCGTCGGTGTAGAGGCGAACCCTGGTCAATTCCCACCCGCGGTACTCGGCTTCGATCGACAGCCGGATCGACGCCGACACGCGTGTGACGTCGGGGGGCAGTCGCAGCGGCACCCACTCGTAGTCGTCGGAGAGGTCGGCCTCCCACGCGGCGGGCATGCGTCCCCGCTGAGGCGAACTCACGAGCCTGCCCCCGGAATCACTTGCACACCGGCGCCCGAACCGGACACCACGAAGAGCGTTCCGGTCTGGTCGTCGTATGTCATGGAGTTCGGTTGCTGCACGGTTCTATAACGCACCTTTTCGACGGGTATTCCGGTTGCCAGATCGTAACCAACGACGGTGTTCGTCGCAGTTTGCGACACCCAGGCCAGTCGCGACGACCCGGCCAGGGCAAACGGCGCACCCTTCACCGGGTACTGCTGCCGCAGCATCAGCGGGTCGGTGCCGAAGACCAGCAGCGCCTCCCCGCGGGTGTCGGCCACCAGGATGCGGCCCGCCGGGTCGGCCACCATGGTGGTGGCTCCCTCACCCGCCCGCAGGGCGTGCTGCTGCTTGGTGCCCGACGGGTCGACCGTCGTCACCGACGTCTGACCCCGGTCCAGCACGGCGACCGTGTCGCCTACTGCGACAAGCGCATCCACGCGGGCGAAGATCTGCAGCCGCGCGCCGACCGTGGTGTCGGAGCTCAGTGTGTACACCGCTCCGGAGGAACTGCCGAGCACGATCTCGCCGTCGGCCCTGCGGGTGACGGCGGTGAAGTCGGTGTCGCGTTCGCCGTCGACGTCGAGCCGGGCCACCGAACCGCCCTCGCCCAGCTTCACCGCGAAGTAGCCGCCCCGGGTCGCCGCGTAGACGGTCCCGCGCCCGTCGCCGGCGATCGCCGTCGCGGGCGCCTGCAGCGGCACGGTCCGCGACGGCCCGGTGACCGGGAACGTGACGAGTGCCGAGCGCCCGGCGGCGTCGGAGCTCAGCACCACCGACGACGACGTCGCCGCGTCGAAGACGACGGCCTCACCGCGCCCGGCCAGGGGCCGCACGGAGCCCGCGGGCGCCTCGGCGGCCGCCGGGGACACGGCGGCGGTCGCCGGCGAGATGGTCGGAGGGGGGCCGTCGACGGCCTTCGAGCCACAGGACGCGACGGCGACCATCGTCACGAGCAGGGCGGCGCCGTGAGTCAGGCGACGCCGTGGTGTTCGGGGCGATGGCAAGGGGTAAACCTCTACGATGGGATGGGATTGGGGACCGAAGGGCCAGTTTAGGCACGCCGGGGCACCACCCCGGCGCTATGGTTCGGACATGCCCCTCGCCGCCGACGACGACCTCTCCGAAAGCGAGTTCAGCGTCGAGGTCGTGGCCACGGGCCTGCACGCCAGCGGTTTCGGCCGGGTCGGCGACGGCAGGAGCTTCTCCTTCCAGGTCGACCGCCGCCATCTCACGGTCGAGGTGTACCGCCCGCGGCTGCGCGGCCCGGTCCCGCAGCAGGAGGACGTCGTCGCCGCGGCCAACCGCAGCCTCGAGCACGTCGACGTCGCCGACGAGCGCAGCCTGACCGCGGCCGTGCGCGACGCGGTCAACGACGCTCAGCCGGTGCCACGCACAGCTCGCTGACGGCGAGGCCACGGTACGGTCGTCGGCGTGATGGACATGTCGTGGCTGCAGGTCGTGGTGTTGTCGGTGGTCCAGGGCCTGACGGAGTTCCTGCCGGTGTCCAGCTCCGGGCACCTCGCCATCGTCTCCCAGCTCTTCTTCGCCGACGACGCGGGCGCGTCATTCACCGCGGTCAGCCAGCTCGGCACCGAACTCGCGGTGTTGATCTACTTCGCCAAGGACATCGGCCGCATCCTGGTGGCGTGGTTCGGCGGGCTCCGCGACTCCTCGCGCCGCACCCCGGACTACTGGCTGGGGTGGTGGGTCATCATCGGCACCGTCCCGATCGGCGCGGCGGGACTGATCTTCAAGCACTTCATCCGTGACGACGTCCGCAATCTGTGGGTCATCGCGACGGCGCTGATCGTGTTCTCCGCCGTCATCGCCGCCGCCGAGTACTTCGGCAGGCAAACCCGTCCGATCGAGCAGTTCACGTGGAAGGACAGCATCGTCATCGGCGTCTCCCAGTGCCTGGCCCTGATCCCCGGGGTGTCCCGGTCGGGCGCGACCATCAGCGCCGGCCTGTTCCTGGGCCAGCAGCGCGAGGCCGCCGCCCGATTCGGCTTCCTGCTCGCCATTCCCGCCGTCCTGGCCTCGGGGCTGTACTCGCTGCCCGACGCCTTCCACCCCGACGGGCGGGGCATGAGCGCGTCGGGGCCGCAGCTGGCGGTCTCGGTCGCGATCGCCTTCGTGGTCGGCCTCGCGGCCGTCTCCTGGTTCCTGAAATTCCTGGTGCGCCACGGCATGTACTGGTTCGTCGGCTACCGCGTCCTCCTCGGCGCGACGCTGCTCGTCCTGCTGGGCACCGGCACAGTGGCAGCGCAGTGACATGACGGTCATCCTGCTTCGACACGGTCGCTCGACGTCCAACACTGCGCACACCCTCGCGGGGCGCTCCGAAGGGGTCGACCTCGACGACAAGGGCCGCGAACAAGCCGAGGCGGTCGTCTCTCGCATCGGCGACCTGCCGATCAAGGCGATCGTGCGGTCGCCGCTTCTGCGCTGTGAGCGAACGGTGGCGCCGCTGGCCGCTGCGCTCGGCCTGGAACCCGTGGTGGAGGAACGGCTCTCGGAAGTCGACTACGGCGCGTGGACCGGAGCCAAGATCGGCGACCTCGTCAAGGAGCCGCTGTGGGCCGTGGTCCAGCAGCAGCCCAGCGCCGCGGTGTTCCCCGACGGGGAGGGCTTGGCGCACGTTCAGGCCAGGGCGGTCGCGGCGATCCGCGAACACGACCGCACCCTCGCCGAGCAGCACGAAGGCGACGTCCTGTGGATTGCCTGTACGCACGGTGACGTCATCAAGTCGATCATCGCCGACGCGGTGGGAAGCCACCTCGACAACTTCCAGCGCATCACCGCGGACCCGGCGTCGATGAGCGTGATCCGGTACACGGCCACGCGTCCGTTCGTGCTTCACGTCAACCACACCGGCCCCGCCCTGACCTCGGCGCTGCTGGCGAAGCCGGAGCCCTCGGGGGACGCGGTGGTGGGTGGTTCCACCGACTGAGGGGTCCGATCACGTCGGCCACGCCGCCGTTCGAATTACGGATGCAGTGGCTATACCGGTATTTTGGGAGGGGCCATGACCCGTTCGATTCACGTCTTCCGCTCACCCGACCGCTTCGTGGCCGGGACGGTCGGGCAACCTGGCGACCGGACGTTCTACCTTCAGGCCGTGCACGACGAACGCGTCGTGTCGGTGATCCTGGAGAAGCAACAGGTGGCAGTGCTGGCCGAGCGGATCGCCGCTCTGCTGCTGGAGATCAACCGCCGCTTCGGCACCCCGGTGCCGCCGGAGACGACCGAGGTCGAGGATCTCAGCCCGCTGATCACCCCGGTCGACGCCGAGTTCCGTGTCGGCACGATGGGCCTCGGCTGGGATTCCGAGGCCGAGACGGTGGTGGTGGAACTGCTCGCCGTCTCCGAGACGGAGTTCGACGCGTCGGTGGTCCTCGACGACGCCGAGGACGGTCCCGACGCCGTACGGGTGTTCCTGACACCGGAGTCGGCACGCGAATTCGCCGCCCGCTCCAACCGCGTCATCTCCGCGGGCCGGCCACCGTGCCCACTCTGCGACGAACCGCTGGATCCTGCGGGACACATCTGCGTGCGCACCAACGGTTATCGACGGGGCATGCTGGCGGAATCCGACGATGACGCCGAATTCTGACCGCGCCGATGACCACGACGTCCTCCGCTCCGGCGCGCTGACGGTCCTCGGCCGGATCCGCTCGGCCAGCAACGCCACGTTCCTCTGCGAGGCGACGCTCGGCGAGCGCACGGTGCATTGCGTCTACAAGCCCGTCGCCGGTGAGGCGCCGCTGTGGGACTTTCCCGACGGCACGCTGGCGGGTCGCGAGGTGTCGGCCTACCTGGTGTCGGCGGCACTTGGCTGGAACGTGGTGCCGCACACCGTCCTTCGGGACGGACCCGCGGGCCGCGGAATGGTCCAGCGGTGGGTCGACCAGCCCGGTGACGTTCTCGACGACACCGAGGTGCCCGACGATCCGGACGCGGGGCCCGATCTGGTCGACCTGTTGCCCGCAGGAGAGGTGCCGCCCGGTTTCCTGCCGGTGCTGCAGGCCTACGACTACGCCGGGGACGAGGTGACCCTCGTCCACGCCGACGACGCGCGGCTCCGGCGGATGGCGGTGTTCGACGTCATCATCAACAACGCCGACCGCAAGGGTGGGCACATCCTGGCCGGCGTCGACGGCGGCGTGTACGGCGTCGACCACGGGGTGAGCCTGCACACCGAGGACAAGCTCCGCACGGTGCTGTGGGGGTGGGCAGGCAAGCCGGTCGACGACGACGCCCTGCGGGACATCGCCTGCCTGCGGGACGCGCTGCTCGGCGATCTGGACCAGACGCTGCGGCCGCACGTCACCAACCGGGAGATCGACGCGCTGTATGCCAGAACCGTTGGTCTGCTGGAGAACCCGGTGATGCCGTCCCCGGATCGACGCAGGCCGATCCCGTGGCCGGCGTTCTGACCTTCGTGTTCTACGCTCGTCGTCATGACTGATCACGATCGTGCCGCTGCCCGCAGGGAGATCGCCGACGCCCTCTCGAAGGCGCTCGACCGCCGCCACGAGGTGCTCGACGCGATCGTCGAAGCCGGTGACAGGGCGGCCGCCGTCCAGGCCATCGCGGCGCTGCTCGACACCTCGGCCACGGGCGGTGAGGCGGTGATGACCATCTCCTTCGACCAGCTCACCAGGGACTCCCGTCGCAAGATCGCCGACGAACTCGAGGATCTGAACAAGCAGCTGACCTTCACCCTCGGTGAGCGACCGGCCAGCTCGGGCGAGAGCCTGTCGCTTCGCGTGTTCTCCTCGGACGGCGACCGCGACCTCTTCGTCGCCCGCACCTCCGACGTCGGCGCCACGGGTGACGGGTCCGGCCGGCCGGCGGGCAGCATCGACGACGAGATCGGCGCCGCGCTGGGCCGGGTGGCCAACGAGGAGGCGGTGTGGTTCGTCGCCGAGGAGGGGCCCGACAAGGTAGGCATGGTCTTCGGCGAGCTCGTCGGCGGTGAGGTGAACGTCCGCGTCTGGATCCATCCCGATCACCGGCACCGCGGGTTCGGCACCGCCGCGCTGCGGCGCTGCCGGTCGGAGATGGCGGCCTACTTCCCGGCGGTGCCGATGGTCGTGCGCGCCCCCGGCGCCACGCCCAAGTAGGGCCCGATCAACCCCCGCGTCAGCGACGCGGCGCTCGCCGCGGAGGTGGCCGCCGAAGCCGGTCGGATGTTGGTCGCGTTGCGCGCCGAGATCGGGTTCGACGACTTCTACGACCTGGGCGACGCGGGCGACCGGCGTGCCAACACCGTGATCCTGAATCGGCTCCGCGAGCACCGGCCCGCCGACGCCGTCCTCTCCGAGGAGGCGGCCGACGACCTGTCCCGGATCCACGCCGACCGGGTGTGGATCGTCGACCCGGTCGACGGCACCAGGGAGTTCTCCACGCCCGGCCGCACCGACTGGGCCGTGCACATCGCACTGTGGCAGCGCACGGGCGGGGTGGACGGGGAGATCACCGACGCCGTCGTCGGGTTGCCCGCCCTCGGCGAGGTGTACCGCAGCGACACCGTCTCCGCGCCACCGCCGCGCGAGCCGGGGCCCATCCGCATCGCGACGAGCCGCAGCCGCCCGCCCACCGTGCTGTGGTGGCTGCGCGACATGCTCGACGTCGAACTGGTCGGCATCGGGTCCGCCGGCGCCAAGGCCATGGCCGTCGTCCGGGGCGACGTCGACGCCTACGTGCATGCCGGTGGTCAGTACGAGTGGGACTCGGCGGCGCCGGCCGGCGTGGTGACCGCGGCGGGACTGCACGCCTCCCGGCTGGACGGCTCGCCGCTGCGGTACAACCGGCCCGACCCGTACCTCCCGGACTTCGTGATGTGCCGGCCGGAGCTGGCCGGCACGCTGCTGGACGCGATCGGCTCGCTGTTCTGAGCGCGGCCGGGAATGGATCGGTGCCGCCCGTTGTCGCACACTGCGAACAACCACCGTGGAGGCTGACCTGAACGCAACCCCTAGAGTCGGAGCCATGCAATCGTGGCCTGCGCCGACCGTTCCGCAGCTCACCGGCGTGGGCACGCCGTTGCGCCTCTACGACAGTGCCGACGGTCAGGTGCGCCCCGTGGCCGCCGGCGAGACCGCCACCATGTACGTCTGTGGCATCACCCCGTACGACGCCACCCATCTGGGGCACGCGGCAACGTATTTGGCGTTCGACCTGGTCTACCGGTCCTGGCTGGACGCCGGCCACCAGGTGCATTACGTGCAGAACGTCACCGACGTCGACGACCCGCTCTTCGAGCGAGCCGCGCGCGACGGCTTGGACTGGCGTGACCTCGGCGCCAGGGAGACCCAGCTGTTCCGCGAGGACATGACGGCCCTGCGCGTCCTGCCGCCGCACGACTACGTGGCGGCCACCGACGCCATCGCCGAGGTGATCGAGCTGGTGGAGAAGATGTTGGCCTCCGGCGCGGCCTACGTGGTCGAGGACGCCGAGTATCCCGACGTCTACTACCGGGCCGACGCGACCGTGCAGTTCGGCTACGAGTCGGGATACGACCGCGAGACCATGTTGCGGCTGTTCGCTGAGCGCGGCGGGGACCCCGACCGGGTGGGCAAGGGTGACGCGTTGGACGCGCTGCTGTGGCGCGCCGAGCGCCCCGGCGAGCCGAGCTGGCCGTCACCGTTCGGCCCCGGTCGGCCCGGGTGGCACGTGGAGTGTGCCGCGATCGCGCTCGACCGCATCGGCACCGGCCTCGACGTCCAGGGCGGCGGCAGCGATCTGATCTTCCCGCACCACGAGTTCTCCGCCGCCCACGCCGAATCCGTCACCGGCGAACGACGTTTCGCCAGGCACTACGTGCACGCCGGCATGATCGGGCTCGACGGCCACAAGATGAGCAAGAGCCGCGGCAACCTCGTGCTGGTGTCGAAGCTGCGCGCCGAGGGCGTCGACCCCGCGGCCATTCGCCTCGGCCTGCTGGCCGGGCACTATCGTGCCGACCGCTCCTGGACCGACGCCGTGCTCGCCGAGGCCCGGGACCGCCTGAGCCGGTGGCGGGCGGCGACGGCGTTGCCCGCCGGACCCGACGCCACCGACGTGGTCGCCAGGGTTCGCCAGTACCTCGCCGACGATCTCGACACCCCGAAGGCGCTTGCCGCCGTTGACGGTTGGGTCACCGACGCGCAGCAGTACGGCGGCGGCGACACCGAGGCGCCCCGCCTCGTCGCCGCGACGGTCGACGCGCTGCTCGGGGTCGAGCTGTAGGTCACGAGGTACCTTTCCGGCCATGGGTTCGGTGAGTGGCAAGGTCGTCTTCATCACCGGTGGTGCGGCGGGTGTCGGCGCCGAGGTGGCCCGGCGGCTGCACGCCAAGGGTGCCCGGCTGGTGCTGACCGACGTCGACGCCGACGCGCTCGACCGGTTCGCCGCCACGTTGGGGGACGGGGACCGGGTGCTGACGGTGACCGCCGACGTCCGTGACCTGGGTGCCATGCAGGCGGCCGCCGACGCGGCGACGCAGCGGTTCGGTGGCGTCGACGTCGTGGTGGCCAACGCGGGCATCGCGAGCTACGGATCGGTGCTGCAGGTCGACCCCGCGGCGTTCAAGCGACTGCTGGACGTCAACGTCCTCGGGGTGTTCCACACCGTGCGGGCGACGCTGCCGTCGATCGTCGACCGCCGCGGCTACGTCCTCGTCGTGTCGTCGTTGGCCGCGTTCACCGCGGCACCGGGCCTCGCGCCGTACAACGCCAGCAAGGCCGCCGTCGAGCAGTTCGCGAATGCGCTGCGGCTGGAAGTGGCCCACCACGGCGTCGACGTCGGCTCGGCGCACATGTCCTGGATCGACACCGCGATGGTGCGCGACACCAAGACCGACCTGTCCACGTTCAGCGAGATGCTGTCCAAGCTGCCGTATCCCGTGAACGTCACCACGTCGGTGCAGAAGTGTGGGGCGGCCTTCGTCGACGGCATCGAGGGGCGCAAGACGCGCGTGTACTGCCCGCGCTGGGTGGGCGCCCTGCGGTGGCTCAAGCCGATCATGTCGACCCGCCTCGGCGAGGCGCCCGTCAAGAGGGTCGTGCCCGACCTCCTGCCGCGGATGGACGCCGAGGTGGTGGCGCTGGGCCGCTCGACGAGCGCCCACTCCGAGGCGGTGAACGCGCCAAACCCCACGTGACACCCTGCCCATCACGGGTCCGGGATCGACCGCCTCTCCGGTGGTTTGATGGTGACGTGAAGTCGACCTCTCTGCGACGGGCGATGGCCGTCGGCGTCGTGGCGGCGCTCGTCACCGTGATCGCGGCGTGTGCGAAGGACGACAAGCCAGAAGCGATCGGCTCCGCGCCGCCGCCCCCGCCGTCCTCGACCGTCACCCCGGAGCAGGCCAGGGCGATCGCGAAGGAGGCCTACGTCTACGGCTTCCCGATGGTCGACGACTACCGCGTCATGTACTCCTACTTCGTCGACCAACGCGACGCCGAATACAAGGGCGCGTGGAACCAAGTGCACAGCACCGCAAGGGTTTTCACGCCGGCCGACACGACGATCCAGACCCCGAACTCCGATACGCCCTACTCGGTGGTCGGCGCCGACCTGCGCAGCGAGCCGCTGGTGTTCACCGTGCCGCCGGTCGAACAGGACCGGTACTTCTCGCTGCAGTTCGTCGACCAGTACACCGCGAACTTCGCCTACGTTGGCAGTCGAACCACCGGCAACAGCGGCGGCAAATACCTTCTTGCCGGGCCGAATTGGACGGGGGAGAAGCCCGCGGGCGTCAACGAGGTGATCCGGTCCGACACCGCGCTGGCGTTGGTGCTCTACCGTACCCAGTTGTTCGAGCCAGCAGATCTGGACGCCGTCAAGAGGATTCAGGACGGCTATCGCGTGGAGCCGCTGTCGGTCTTCCTCAAGCAGCCGCTGCCGCCGCCGGCCCCGGCGATCGACTTCGTCCCCGCGCTCACACCGGATCAGGAGCGCACCTCACCCCAGTTCTTCGACATCTTGAACTTCGTCATGAAGTTCACCCCGACGCTGCCCGCCGAGAAGGCGATGCGGGATCGATTCGCCACCATCGGCATCGGCCCCGACGGCTCGTTCGACGCCGAGAAGCTACGACCCGAGATGCGCGCCGCGGTCCAGGACGGCATGGCCGACGCGTGGAGTGAACTGGACGCCCTCAAGAAGAACGAGATCGACACCGGAAAGTTGACCTCCGCCAGCCTGTTTGGCACCAAGGAGGACCTCAAGGGCAACTATCTCTACCGGATGGCCGGCGCGGTCCTCGGCATCTACGGCAACACCGCCGCCGAGGCCATCTACCCTGGCTTCTCCACCGACGCCGCCGGCGCGCCGCTCACCGGAGCAGACGACTACACCTACCACTTCGCGCCCGGGCAGCTGCCACCCGTCAACGCGTTCTGGTCGTTGACGATGTACGAGCAACCCAAGAGCCTGCTGGTGGCCAACCCGATCAACCGCTACCTGATCAACTCGCCGATGCTGCGCGAACTCGTCCCCGACGTCGACGGCGGCTACACCCTCTACGTCCAACGCGAATCGCCCGGCCCGGAGCGCGAGCCGAACTGGCTGCCGGCACCCGAGGGTCCCTTCTCGTTGGTGCTGCGGCTGTACTGGCCCAAGCCCGACGCGCTGGACGGCCAGTGGCAGGCACCCAAGCCCGTGAAGGTGCCCGCGTGAGCAGGCTGCTGACCGATCGCGAGCTAATTCGCGAACTCGAACCGTTCGTCGACGCCGGTCTCAACCAGCACTTCGCCGCCACCAAGGACTGGTCCCCGCACGACTACGTGCCGTGGTCGGACGGCTCCAACTACGCCGCCCTCGGCGGTTCGGACTGGGAACTCGACCGCTCGCCGCTGTCGGAGCTGGCCCGCATCGCGATGGTCACCAACCTGCTGACCGAGGACAACCTGCCGTCCTACCACCGGGCGGTCGCCGGCTACTTCACCCTCGACGACGCCTGGGGCACGTGGGTCAACAGGTGGACCGTGGAGGAGAACCGGCACGGCATCGCGCTGCGGGACTACCTGGTCGTCACCAGGGCCGTCGACCCGATGGACCTGGAGCGGGCCAGGATGGCGCAGGTCACCGCGGGGTTCAGTCCGGGGCAGCAGGGTCAGGGCGACATTGCGCCGGAGTCGTTCCTCGACGCCGCCGCCTACGTCACCTTCCAGGAGTTGGCGACCAGGGTGTCGCACCGCAACACCGGCAAGGCGTGCGCGGAACCCGTCGCCGACGCCCTGCTCAAGCGCATCGCGTTCGACGAGAACCTGCACATGATCTTCTACCGGGGACTGACGGGCGCCGCGCTGGACCTGGCGCCCGACCGCGCCATGGCGTCGATCACCCGCATCCTGGTCAACTTCGCCATGCCGGGCTTCTCGATCCCCAACTTCCGCCGCAACGCGGTGAAGATGGCCGTCGGTGGCATCTACGACGCCCGCCAGCACCTCGACGAGGTGGTGTTGCCGGTGCTGCGCAAGTGGCGGATCTTCGATCGCACCGACTTCACCGCCGACGGCGAGCGCGCACGTGACGAACTGGGCGCCTTCGTCGAGCGGCTGGAGCTGGAGGCGGCCAAGTTCGAGGACGCCAAGGGCCGGTACCTGGACCGGGAAGCCCGCAGGGCCGACCGCGTCGCGACCACGGCGCTGGTCTAACCCCGGTAGCCCGGCCCGCGCCTGCGCAGGTAGCGCTCGAACTCCGCGGCCAGCGCGTCGCCGTCGATCTTGCCGAGGGCCTCGGTCATGTCGACCTCCGCGTCGCCGCGCTCCTCGAGGGACTGGACGTACTCGGCGATCTCGTCGTCGTCGGCGGTCATCTCGGTGACGGCCTGTTCCCATTCCTCGGCCTGCACCGGCAGGTCGGCCAGGGGCACCTCGATGTCGAGCACGTCCTCGACCCGGCGCAGCAGCGCCACCGTCGCCTTGGGGTTCGGTGGTTGCGACACGTAGTGCGGCACCGCGGCCCAGAACGTGACGGCGGGGATGCCGGCGGCCACGCAGGCGTCCTGGAAGACCCCGGCGATGCCGGTCGGTCCCTCGTACCGGGTCTCCTCGAGACCGAAGAACTTGGCCGATTCGGGGGAGTAGGCGGCCCCGGAGACCGGCACCGGCCGGGTGTGCGGCGTGTCGGCCAGCAGTGCGCCCAGGATGACCACGGTGTCGACGTTGAGCTTCTCGGCGATGGCCAGCAACTCCGCGCAGAACGTCCGCCACCGCATGTTCGGCTCGACACCGTGCATCAGGACGATGTCACGGTTGCTGCCGGGCGGGCGGCAGTGCGAAATCCGCATCGAGGGCCACACCAGCTCGCGGGTCACGCCGTCGATCTGGCGAATCACCGGGCGATTCACCTGGTAGTCGTAGTAGGACTCGTCGTCGATCTCGACGATGGTGTCGGCTTCCCAGATCACGTCGAGGTGTTCGAGGGCGTCACTGGCCGCGTCACCGGCGTCGTTCCAGCCTTCGAAGGCCGCCACGATGATGGTGTCCTGCAGGTTGGGCAGGTCTGTCACCAGGCCAGCGTAAGCCCTGCCCGGCACCGGCGAGTGCCATCGCCGGGCGGGTCGCCCTACGTGCCGGCGGCGCCGTGAAATACCTTCGGCGGCAGTCTCGTTACCCTGGGTAACCAAGACCGGGTCGACGTCACCTGCGTCGGGCTTGATCTTGACCATGACGTGGGCGTCCAGCCGTCGTGAGGACGACGACGTAGACTTGCTCGGTCGAGAGGCGTTGCAACGGTTGCCGGGGGCGTGGGGAATGACCTCGCCCTGCCCGGCATCCGCCACGCTCGGCAGAGCTAAGGACGCCTTCCGCTACGGAAGGAGTGCACGTGGACGCCACCGACACCGGCACAGCGCCAACCATCTTCGTGCCGAACGTCCGCCCCGACTGCACCGAGGAACTGACGGCCACGCTCCGTCAGCGGATCATGGTGATCGACGGCGCGATGGGCACGGCGATCCAGCGGGACCGCCCCGACGAGGCCGGCTACCGCGGCGACCGCTTCACGGAGTGGCCCACCGCCCTGCAGGGCAACAACGACCTGCTGACCCTGACGCAGCCGCAGATCATCGAGGGCATCCACCGCGAGTACCTCGAGGCTGGCGCGGACATTCTCGAGACCAACACGTTCAACGCGAACGCGGTCTCGCTGTCGGACTACGACATGGCCGACCTCAGCTACGAGCTGAACTACGCCGGCGCCGCCTTGGCACGCCAGGCGGCCGATGAGTTCAGCACCCCGGAGAAGCCCCGCTACGTCGCCGGGGCGCTCGGGCCCACGACGCGGACCGCCTCGATCTCGCCCGACGTCAACGACCCCGGGGCCCGCAACGTCTCCTACGACCAGCTGGTCGCCGCCTACCTCGAGGCCGTCAACGGCCTGGTCGACGGTGGGTCCGACCTGATCATCATCGAGACGATCTTCGACTCGCTCAACGCCAAGGCGGCGGTGTTCGCCGTCGAGACGCTGTTCGAGCAGCGCGGTCGCCGCTGGCCGCTGATCATCTCGGGGACCATCACCGACGCGTCCGGCCGCACCCTGTCCGGTCAGGTCACCGAGGCGTTCTGGAATGCGATCCGGCACGCCAGGCCGCTCGCGGTGGGCCTGAACTGTGCCCTCGGCGCTCCGGAGATGAGGCCCTACATCGCCGAGGTGGCACGCATCGCGGACACCTTCGTCTCCTGCTATCCCAACGCGGGCCTGCCCAACGCCTTCGGCGAGTACGACGAGGACCCCGAGCATCAGGCCGGGTACATCGCGGAGTTCGCCGACGCCGGCCTGGTCAACCTGGTCGGTGGCTGCTGCGGCACCACGCCGGAGCACATCGCCGAGATCGCCAGGGTCGTCGAGGGCAAGCAGCAGCGCGAGCTGCCGCAGATCCCGGTCGCCACCCGGCTCTCGGGTCTGGAACCGCTCAACATCACCGACGACTCGTTGTTCGTCAACATCGGCGAGCGCACCAACATCACCGGCTCCGCCCGGTTCCGCAACCTGATCAAGGCCGAGGACTACGACACGGCCCTGTCGGTGGCGCTGCAGCAGGTGGAGGTCGGTGCACAGGTCATCGACATCAACATGGACGAGGGCATGATCGACGGCGTCGCCGCCATGGATCGGTTCACCAAGCTGATCGCGGCCGAGCCGGACATCAGCCGAGTCCCGGTGATGATCGACTCCTCCAAATGGGAGGTCATCGAGGCGGGCCTGAAGAACGTCCAGGGCAAGCCCATCGTCAACTCGATCTCCATGAAGGAGGGCGAGGAGAAGTTCGTCCGCGAGGCTCGGCTGTGCCGCAAGTACGGCGCCGCCGTCGTCGTGATGGCCTTCGACGAGCAGGGCCAGGCCGACAACCTCGAGCGCCGCAAGGAGATCTGCGGGCGCGCCTACCGGATCCTGACCGAAGAGGTCGGCTTCCCGGCCGAGGACATCATCTTCGACCCGAACTGCTTCGCGCTGGCGACGGGCATCGAGGAGCACGCGACCTACGGCATCGACTTCATCGAGGCCTGCGCCTGGATCAAGGAGAACCTGCCCGGGGTGCACATCTCCGGCGGCATCTCCAACGTGTCGTTCTCGTTCCGGGGCAACAACCCCGTGCGCGAGGCCATCCACGCGGTGTTCCTGTTCCACGCCATCAAGGCCGGCCTGGACATGGGCATCGTCAACGCGGGCGCGCTGGTGCCGTACGACTCGATCGACCCCGAGCTGCGGGACCGCATCGAGGACGTCGTGCTGAACCGGCGCGAGGACGCGGCGGAGCGGCTGCTGGAGATCGCCGAGCGGTTCAACAGCTCGGAGAAGGCCGACGATCCGGTCGCCGCCGAATGGCGATCGCTTCCGGTCCGGGAGCGCATCACCCACGCCCTGGTCAAGGGCATCGACGCCAACGTCGACGACGACACCGAGGAACTACGGGCCGAGATCGCCGCCGCCGGTGGCCGCCCGATCGAGGTCATCGAGGGTCCGCTCATGGACGGCATGAACGTCGTCGGCGACCTGTTCGGCGCCGGCAAGATGTTCCTGCCCCAGGTCGTGAAGTCGGCACGGGTGATGAAGAAGGCCGTCGCCTACCTGCTGCCCTACATCGAGGCGGAGAAGGCCGAGCCGCTGCCAGGAGAGGCTGCGAAGAAGGACACCAACGGCACGATCATCATGGCGACGGTCAAGGGCGACGTCCACGACATCGGCAAGAACATCGTCGGAGTCGTGTTGCAGTGCAACAACTTCGAGGTGATCGACCTCGGTGTGATGGTGCCCGCCGACAAGATCCTGGCCGCGGCCAAGGAGCACGACGCCGACATCATCGGGCTGTCCGGCCTCATCACCCCGTCGCTGGACGAGATGGTGAACTTCGCCGTCGAGATGGAGCGTCAGGGTCTGGAGATCCCGCTGCTGATCGGTGGCGCGACGACGTCACGGGCGCACACGGCGGTCAAGGTGGCGCCGCGCCGCAGCGGTCCGGTGGTCTGGGTCAAGGACGCGTCCCGTTCGGTGCCGGTCGCCGCGGCGCTGCTGGACGACAAGCAGCGGCCTGCCCTGCTGGAGGCCACGGAGAAGGACTACGCCTCGCTGCGGGAGCGGCACGCCCAGAAGAGTGAGCGCAAGATGCTCACGCTGGAGAAGGCGCGGGCCAACCGGACGCCGGTCGAGTGGGACGGCTACACGCCGCCGGTGCCCGCCCAGGGTCTGGGCGTGCGTGAGTTCGGTGACTACGACTTCGCCGAGCTGCGTGAGTACATCGACTGGCAGCCGTTCTTCAACGCGTGGGAGATGAAGGGCCGGTTCCCCGACATCCTCAACAACCCGGTCTCCGGGGAGACGGCGCGCAAGCTGTACGAGGACGCCCAGGAGATGCTCGACACGATGATCAAGGAGAAGTGGCTGACCGCCAACGGCGTGATCGGCTTCTTCCCGGCCAACGCGGTCGGCGACGACATCGAGGTCTACACCGACGAGAGCCGCACCGAGGTGCTGACCAGGCTGCACAACCTGCGCCAGCAGGGCGAGCACCGGGCCGGCATCCCGAACCGGTCCCTCGGTGACTTCATCGCCCCCAAGGACACCGGCCTGGCCGACTACGTCGGGGCCTTCGCCGTCACCACGGGCCTCGGCATCGCCGACAAGATCGGTGAGTTCAAGGCAGCCCACGACGACTACAACGCGATCCTGCTGGAGTCGCTCGCCGACCGCTTGGCCGAGGCGTTCGCCGAACGCATGCATCAGCGGGTCCGCAAGGAGTTCTGGGGTTTTCAGCCCGACGAGCAGCTCGACAACGACGACCTGATCGGTGAGAAGTACGTCGGGATCCGTCCCGCACCCGGATATCCGGCCTGCCCGGAGCACACCGAGAAGGCGACGCTCTGGGACCTGATGGACGTCAAGGAACGCACCGGCATCGAACTGACCGAGTCGATGGCGATGTGGCCCGGCGCCGCGGTCAGCGGCTGGTACTTCTCCCACCCGCAGTCGCAGTACTTCGTCGTGGGCCGGCTGGCCCAGGACCAGGTCGCCGACTACGCCAAGCGCAAGGGGTGGACGCTGCAGGAGGCCGAGCGCTGGCTGGCCCCCAATCTCGGCTACAACCCGGAGGACTGAGGATGAAGGCAGTGCTGAGGGCCGTCCTGTTCGACATGGACGGCACCCTCGTCGACTCCGAGAAGCTGTGGGACGTCTCGCTGCAGGCGTTGTATGCGCGCCTGGGCGGGGTGCTGACACCGGAGGTCCGGACGACGACGGTGGGCAGCTCATCGGAGGGGCTGATGCGCATCGTCTACACCGATCTCGGACTCGACCACGACCCGGTCGCGATGGAGGACTCGGCGGACTGGTTGCACGACTACACCGGTGAGCTCTTCGAGCAGGGCCTGACGTGGTTGCCCGGGGCCCGCGAGCTGCTCGACGCGCTCACCGCAGCCGGGGTCCCGATGGCGTTGGTGACCAACACGCGCCGCGGGCTCACCGAACGCGCGCTGAAGAGCATTGGCAGTCACTACTTCTCGGCGTCGGTGTGTGGCGACGAGGTCGAGCACGCCAAGCCGGCGCCCGACCCCTATTTGCGGGCGGCGCAGCTGCTTGGCGTCGACCCGGCGGAGTGCCTGGCCATCGAGGACTCGGTGACGGGGGCGTCGGCGGCCGAGGCGGCGGGGTGCCCGGTGCTGGTCGTGCCCAACGACGTCGAGGTGCCCGACGGGCCCAGGCGCCGCCACGTGTCGTCGCTGGCCGAGGTCGACGTGGCCGCGCTGCGCGCGATCCACGCGCAGCTGAGCGTTGCTGACGGGGTGGGATCGCAACCGGAGCACTGATTTCGGCCCACGCCGGGGTTCGCTGGCGTCAGACTCGGTCAAGATCGGCGAATTGCCAAGTGGCATACGGCCATTTCGATCGCCACGGTGTCCTATCGTTATGTGACTAGCACCACGCAGTGTTGCGAAAGGACACGTCATGGCCGGTCAGGGTCCACCCGTCGACGACTCGACGTCGGTGATAAGCGACGACGACTTCTCCTCAGGCGGCACCGCCGTCCGGATCGCGGGTGTCGCCGCACTCGGCGGCCTGCTGTTCGGTTACGACAGCGCCGTCATCAACGGCGCGGTCAAGTCGATCGAGGAGCAGTTCGGGATCGGTTCGATCGAATTGGGGTTCGCCGTGGCGTCGGCGCTCCTCGGAGCCGCGGTCGGCGCGATGACGGCGGGCCGCATCGCCGACAAGATCGGTCGCATCGCGGTGATGAAGATCGCCGCGGTGCTGTTCTTCATCAGCGCCATCGGGACGGCGTTCGCCCCCGAGGTCATCACCCTGGTGGTCTTCCGCGTCATCGGCGGCATCGGCGTCGGCGTCGCCTCGGTGATCGCGCCCGCCTACATCGCCGAGACCTCGCCGCCCCGGATCCGCGGCAGGCTGGGTTCGCTGCAGCAGTTGGCCATCGTGTTGGGCATCTTCCTGTCCTTCGCGGTCAACACCCTGCTGCAGACCATCGCGGGCGGTGCCAGCAAGGACCTGTGGTTCGGCCTGGAAGCGTGGCGGTGGATGTTCCTGGTGATGATGGTGCCCGCCGTCGTGTACGGGGTGCTGTCCTTCACCATTCCCGAGTCGCCGCGTTATCTAGTGGCCAGCCACAAGATCCCGGAAGCACGCAGGGTGCTGAATCTGCTGCTCGGAGAGAAGAACCTCGAGATCACCATCGACCGCATCAAGGAGACCCTCGAGCGCGAGGACAAGCCGTCCTGGAAGGACATGCGCAAGCCGGGTGGCAGCTTCCTGAGCTTCTACGGCATCGTCTGGGTCGGTCTCGGACTGTCGGTCTTCCAGCAGTTCGTCGGCATCAACGTGATCTTCTACTACTCGAACGTGCTGTGGCAGGCGGTCGGCTTCAGCGAGAGCGACGCGGCCTGGTCCACCGTGATCACCTCGGTGGTCAACGTGGCGACGACGCTCATCGCCATCGCACTGATCGACAAGATCGGCCGTAAACCACTGCTGCTCATCGGTTCTACCGGAATGGCCGTCACGCTCCTGACCATGTCGGTCATCTTCGCCAACTCCACCATCGGAGCCGACGGCGTCCCGAGCCTGCCCGAGGGAACCGACACCATCGCGCTCGTCGCGGCCAACCTGTTCGTCGTCGCGTTCGGCATGTCGTGGGGCCCGGTGGTGTGGGTGCTGCTCGGCGAGATGTTCCCCAACCGCATCCGCGCCGCCGCCCTGGGCTTGGCCGCGGCCGGTCAGTGGGTGGCCAACTGGCTGATCACGGTGTCGTTCCCCGAACTGCGCTCTCACCTGGGCCTGGCGTACGGCTTCTACGGCCTGTGCGCGGTGCTGTCCGGTCTGTTCGTGTGGAAGTGGGTGATGGAGACGAAGGGCGTCTCGCTGGAGGACATGCACGGCGCGATCGTCGCGGCGGACAAGCCCGCGGCGAACGCCTGAGACGCTTCGGGCGCGAAACCGCCGTGACTTCACGGCAGGCGACGTGGAACAATCGCCAGCCGTGAAGACCTTCGACGCGCTGTTCGCCGAACTCAGCGAGCGTGCGCAGACCCGACCCGCAGGCAGTGGCACCGTCAAGGCGTTGGACGGCGGCGTGCACGGGCTGGGCAAGAAGATCCTCGAGGAGGCGGGCGAGGTGTGGCTCGCCGCCGAGCACGAGGGGGACGACGAGCTCGCGGGGGAGATCAGCCAGCTCCTCTACTGGACTCAGGTCCTGATGATCTCGCGGGGGCTGACCCTCGACGACGTGTACGCCAAGCTGTGAGCGAGTCACCGACGAGCGAGGCCCCCATGCTTCGCGTCGCCGTGCCCAACAAGGGTGCGCTCAGCGAGTCGGCCGCCGAGATCCTCTCCGAGGCCGGCTACCGTCGTCGCCGCGACCCCAAGGATCTGACCGTCGTCGACCCGGCGAACAACGTCGAGTTCTTCTTCCTGCGTCCCAAGGACATCGCGATCTACGTCGGGTCCGGTGAGCTCGACTTCGGCATCACCGGTCGCGACCTCGCGCAGGAATCCGACGCTCCCGTCCAGGAACGCCTGGCGCTCGGCTTCGGGTCGTCGAGCTTCCGCTACGCCGCACCGGCGGGCCCGGCGTGGACCACCGACGGCCTGGCGGGCAAGCGCATCGCCACCGCGTACCCGAATCTGGTCCGAAAGGATTTGGCCGCCAAGGGCATCGAGGCCACCGTGATCCGTCTCGACGGAGCCGTCGAGATCTCGGTGCAGCTCGGCCTCGCCGACGTCATCGCCGACATCGTGGGGACCGGCCGCACCCTGGGCCTGCACGGGCTGGTGGCCTTCGGCGAGCCACTGTGCGACTCGGAGGCCATCCTCATCGAACGCGTCGACCCGGACCCGGCAACGGCGCCGGCGCGCGACCAACTCGCGGGCCGCGTGCAGGGCGTGGTGTTCGGTCAGCAGTACCTGATGCTCGACTACGACTGTCCGCGTACCGTTTTGGAGCGGGCGACGGCGGTCACTCCCGGGTTGGAGTCGCCCACCATCGCGCCGCTGGCCGATCCGGCGTGGGTCGCGGTGCGGGCGCTGGTGCCTCGCCGCACCGTCAACGCCATCATGGACGAGTTGGCGGCCATCGGCGCCAAGGCGATCCTGGCCTCCGACATCAGGTTCTGCCGCTTCTGAGCATTCAGTGTTAGCTTTCCAGCCATGACGCAAGTCCTGGTGATCGTCCTGGCTCTCCTCATCGGTGTCGTGGCGGGACTTCGCGCACTCACTCCGCCGGCGATCGTGGCCTGGGGTGCGCTGTTCGGCTGGCTGCCGGTCGACGGCACGTGGGCGCAATGGGTCGGTCACCCCATCACGGTCGGCGTGCTCACCGTCCTGCTCGTCGTGGAGCTGGTCACCGACCAGTTGCCCAAGACCCCAAGCCGCACCGTGCCCCCTCAGTTCATCGCGCGACTGCTGACGGGAGCCTTCGCCGGCGCCGTCGTCGGCGCCGGCACGCATCACACCATTCTCGGCATCGGCGCCGGCATGATCGGCGCCGTGCTCGGCACGCTGGGCGGATATCAGGCCCGCAGTCGCCTGGTCGCCGCCAACGGCGGGCGAGACCTCCCCGTCGCACTGACCGAGGACGCGATCGCGGTGCTCGGCGGCCTGGCCGTCGTCGCCCTGGCGTCGACCGCGTTCTGAGGTCCGACGTGGCTACCAGATTCGACGCGATCGTCGTCGGCGCGGGACAGGCGGGACCCCCGCTGGCGGGCAGACTGACCGCGGCGGGTCAGTCCGTGGCGGTGATCGAACGCAAGTTGGTCGGCGGCACCTGCGTCAACACCGGGTGCATTCCCACCAAGACGCTGGTGGCCAGCGCGCACGTCGCCCACGCCGCGCGCCGCGGTGCGGACTACGGCATCACCACCGGCGAGGTCGTCGTCGACATGGCGCGGGTCAAGGCGCGCAAGGACGAGATCAGCCAGGGCGACCGCCACGGCCTCGAATCGTGGCTCGAGGGCATGGACGGCTGCACCTTCATCCGTGGCCATGCCCGCTTCGAGGGCCCCCACACCATCCGGGTCGACGACCAAGTGCTGGAGGCCGACAAGATCTTCCTCAACGTCGGCGGCCGGGCGAGCGCGCCCCCGATTCCCGGGCTCGACGACGTCGACTACCTCACCAACGTCGGCATTCTCGAACTCGACGCCGTGCCGGAACACCTGGTCATCATCGGCGGCAGTTACATCGGGTTGGAGTTCGCGCAGATGTACCGCCGCTTCGGCGCCCGCGTCAGCGTCGTCGAACGTGGCCCCAGGATCACCGCCCGTGAGGACGAGGACGTGTCCGCGGCGATCCAGGAGATCCTGGAGAACGAAGGCGTCGACGTTCACGTAGGCGCCACCGGCATGCGAGTCGTCAAGCACGACAACGGTTCTGGATTCGACCTCTTCCCGCGGGACGGCGCCGACCCCATCTCGGGCAGCCACCTGCTGGTGGCCACCGGTCGTCGGCCCAACACCGACGACCTTGGGCTCGACGTCGCCGGGATCGAGGTCGACGAGCGGGGTTACGTCGTCGTCGACGATCAACTCCGCACGACCGTCGACGGCGTGTGGGCCATGGGGGACTGCAACGGCAAGGGCGCGTTCACCCACACGTCCTACAACGACTTCGAAATCGTGGCGGCGAACCTGCTCGACGACGACCCGCGTCGCGTCAGCGACCGGGTGCCGACCTACGCGTTGTACGTCGACCCGCCGCTCGGGCGGGCGGGCCTGACGGCCGACGAGGTCCGCACGTCGGGCCGCAAGGCCCTGGTGGGCAAGCGGCCCATGACGAAGGTGGGCCGTGCCGTGGAGAAGGGCGAGACCCAGGGCTTCATGAAGGTCGTGGTCGACGCCGAGACCCACCAGATCCTGGGTGCGTCGATCCTCGGAGTCGGCGGTGACGAGGTGGTTCAGGACATCCTCGACGTGATGACCGCCAAGCTGCCCTACACGGCCATCTCGCGCACGATGCACATCCATCCGACGGTCAGCGAGTTGTTGCCGACGATGCTGCAGGAGCTGACCCCGCTCGAGTAGCAGGTGCGGCAACCGCGTTCAGCGTCGCTGCACCAGCAGGGTCTGAGCCGACGTCCCGACGAAGCCGCGGTGGTCGAAGATCTCCGCGGTGGTCGAGCCGATGCCGTCCGGGCCGATCGACGCCCGCGAGCGCAGCCCGAAGTCCTCGCCCTCGGGCGCCCGGTGCAGGTGCACCGTCGTGTCGGTGTTCATGAACAGGAACCGGTCGGGGTCGAGCACCGCGCCGACGCCGTTGGCGGAGTCGACCACCATCGCCAGCCGTTGCACGTCGGTGGTGTCCTCACCGGCCACCAGCGGGACGAGTGCCCTCAGCCAGCCGACCTTGGCCTCGCCCGGCTCGGTGGCCTGGGAGCGCCAGCTGACCCGCTCCAGGTATCCGGGCGCCCCGGCCCAGCCGTGGCCGTGCGGCACGCTCTCCCCTTCGACCAGAGGTGGGTAGCGATCGGTGGCCACGTCCACGGTGTCGGAGGTGGCCAGCAGCCAGGCGGACACCCTGGCCACCGGCCGCTCGGAGTCCAGCGGCGACATCTCGGCGCACATCAGCGCGATGCGGGCACCCGGCCGTTGGGTCCAGGCCCGCACCCGGACCGGCGCCACGGGGATGGCACCCAGGATGTCGAGGGTCAACCTGCCGATGCGCAGTGAGGACCCCGCCGCGTGCTCCTCCACGGCCTTGGTCATCAAGGCCAGCGGCGGGGACCCGTGCTGAATCTCGCTGTTCCAGTTGCTCGCCGTGCCCGCGGTCGACTCGAAGACCTCGGCGTCGCCCTCGGATTCCAGCCGGCGGTAGAAGCAGTCACTCATGCGGCGGGCTCCGCGGCGACGGGCCAGCCGGGATAGGGCGGCGGCGTGCCGCCGAAGGTCGGGCAGTGCTGGTGGTGGGCGCACCAATCGCACATCCGAGACGGCTTGGGCCGGAAATCGCCGGTGGCACCGGCGGATTGGATGGCCTGCCACATCGCCATCAGCGTCTTCTCGAAGCGCACCAGCTCGTCGAGGTCGGGCGTGTAGTCCAGCACCTGACCGTCGGCCAGGTACAGGAGCCGAAGGCGGGCGGGCAGCACGCCGCGCGACCGCAGCAGCGCCACGGCGTAGAACTTCATCTGGAACAACGCCTTGGCTTCCGCGAGCTCGCGGGTGGCCGAGGGCGCCTTGCCGGTCTTGTAGTCCACCACCCGCATCTCGCCGGTGGGGGCGACGTCGATCCGGTCGACGAACCCCCGCAGCAGCGTGCCGTCGGCGAGTTCCACCTCGACCCGCTGTTCGCAGCTCTCGGGGTCGAACCGCGTCGGATCCTCCAGTCGGTAGTAGCCGGACACCAGCGCGCGGGCTTCGTCGAGCAGCTTGTCCCGCAGGGTGGGTTCCAGGTCCGCGGCGAGCTCGGGCCGGGACGCGGCCATCTCCGCCCAGGCCGGTTCGACCAGCGTGGTCGCCGTGGCACGTACCCGGCTGGCGGCGGGCAGTGCGTAGAGCAGTTCCAGCGCGCCGTGCACGACCGTGCCGCGGACCTGGGCGGGCGACGACGGCTCCGGCAGTCTGTCGATGGCCCGGAGCCGGTAGAGCAACGGGCACTGCTTGAAGTCGCTGGCGCGCGACGGCGACAGGGCGGGACGCCGGGTCGGTGCGCTCACGTCCTCGGTCACGGCCTCGGTCACCAGAGAAGCCTATGACGGGCATGCG
>Ga0209051_1000847_pt1 | contig 31385 bp, 23 predicted proteins | sample AraplaCvi_mMS_r2_2_FD_184286 | JGI IMG/M metagenome (GOLD analysis project Ga0209051, IMG submission 184286) | Arabidopsis root microbial communities from North Carolina, USA - plate scrape MF_Cvi_mMS_r2 (SPAdes) (version 2) | ecosystem: Host-associated > Plants > Roots > Endosphere | place...
CGACACGTTGATCACCCTGACCAACACGGTGACGGTCACCGACGGCGATGGCGACACCGCGACCGACTCCGAGGTGCTCAACATCGGTGCCAACATCCGCTTCGACGACCACGGCCCAACGGTGACCGCCATCTCCGACCTCACCGGCGCGAACGACGGCCTGCCCATTGCGGGAACCTACGACTTCTTCGTGGGCGCGGACGACGTGGACAACGCGTCGACCGACGGCATCGTGCTGAACAGCCTGACCGGCACGACCGGCGGCGGGCGGCCCATCACCGATGCCGTCGTCTCGCACTTTGCCGAAGACGCAACCACGGTCACCTACAACTTCAGCTTCAACTACTACCCCGGGCCCACGTCGACGACGACGCAGGCGGCAACGGGCACGGTCGTCTTCAACAAGACAGACGGTACTTTCGCCTTTGATCTGAACCAGCTCATCGGTGGACAAACGACGTTCTCCACGAGTTCGCCGCTGGCCTCCTTCAACTACGACACCGAAGGCAACAACTCGCCCGAGATCGTGGTCCAGCAGTACAGCAGCGACTTCTTCGGCGTGCTGTCCGCCAGTTCCGCCAAGCCTCCGAGCGACACCGGCGACTTGATGTCGGGCAACGATCACGCGTTTGCAACGGGCGAAATCTTCACCAGCGAGAGCAAGGCCTTCGTCAATGTCGCAACCAACACCCTTGGGGTCAACTCCGACACCGTCCAGGCTGGCGAGTTGCTGAACTTCGACTTCTACAGGTCGAATCCAGTGAGCAACCCCACTTCGACGAGTCCGCCACAACGGCCTGGCGCGGCCATTGTGGGTACGGACAAGGCCTATGCTGACGCAATCAACATCACGATCGATCAGATCACGGACGGCGAAGACGTGGCGATCCTGCTGAAGTTGTTCGACGCATCAACCAACACCACCACGACCCGGCTGCTGATCGCCAACTCTGCGACGGACTATCAATCGGCCGGAGGAGGCACGAAGATCGTCAGCATCGGCGAGGACGATTACGACAGCGCCACCTACCAGATCGCGGGCGTGCAGGTCCTAAGCAGCACCGAGGACCTCACCGGCACGGGCATCAGCCTGAGTACCCACAACGCGGTGAACCTGACGGCGGCCGGCACGAACTATGCCGATACGTCGGACAACGACGTGTTCAAGATCATCAAGATCGATGTGATCACACAAACGGTCATCAACTCGGACGTGGACCTGAACTTTGCAGGCCAGCTGGTCGACGGCGATGCCGACTACGCGAACTTCGACTTCGACGTCCACCTGGAGATCGATGGCATCGCCAACCTGATCGCCACAACCAACCAGCCAGAAGCGATCGCGTAGCGCGCTCTGGAACAAGGGGCGGCAGGAATGCCGCCCCCTTTCCCATCTGGCCTGCGCCAGATGTACAAACACGGGAGTTGCCCATCGGGCACCTGCCGGACTATCGCTTGCAATTTGATCGCATGCGATATATCATCCGGCCCATGCCTTCCAAGCAACTCCCCGCCAAGTCCGTCGATGCCCCCGAGGGCTATTCGCTGGCGCTGGACGAGCAACTCTGCTTCGCGCTCTATTCGACGATGCTGAGCCTCAACAAGGTGTACCGCGGGCTGCTGCGCGACCTGGACCTGACGTACCTCCAATACCTCGTCATGCTCGTGCTGTGGGAACAGGACGGCGTCAACATATCTGAAATCTGCACACGGCTCGCGCTCGAAACGACCACCCTCACCCCGCTTCTCAAGCGGCTCGAAGCGCGCGGCCTGATCCAGCGCGTGCGGTCGGCAACGGACGAACGGCAGGTGATCGTGTCGCTCACCGCCGAAGGCCGCGCACTTCGCGGCAAGGCCAAGGCTCTTCCTTCATGCCTCGCGCAGGCCATGGAGTTGCCGCCAAAGGACATCGTCAAGCTGCGCTCGCAGTTGCGAACGCTGCGTTCCAACCTCGACAGGAACGCGTGATGGCCCTGCCGCATCCGCCTTCCTGCTTCTTTTTCCCTTTTATATCGCACGCGATATTAATACGAACGATAGTTTTAATCCGCATCAACCAAGACGTCAAAAAAGGAACGCACCATGTCCGCAAACAGCAAGAATCTCACCGCCACTCCGACTCGCCGCAACCTGCTGGCCGGCGGCGCTTCCATTGCAGCCGGAGCCCTCGTGGCGACCGGCTTCTCCAGGGCGGCATCCGCCGCTTCCACCGCCGCGCCGAAAGCCGGCGCGGTTCACGCCTCTTCGAAAGGAAAGCAGACCATGAGCAACACCATCGTCACCAAGGACGGCACCCAGCTTTACTTCAAGGACTGGGGTTCCGGCCAGCCTGTCGTGTTCAGCCACGGCTGGCCGCTCAATTCCGACAGCTGGGAATCGCAGATGCTGTTCCTTGCATCGCAGGGCTACCGCGCCGTGGCGCATGACCGCCGCGGCCACGGCCGCTCGAGCCAGCCCTGGAACGGCAACGACATGGACACCTATGCCGACGACCTGGCGACGGTGATCGAAACGCTGGATCTGAAGAACGTCGTGCTGGTCGGCTTCTCGACGGGCGGCGGCGAGGTGGCGCGCTACATCGGCCGCCACGGCACCAAGCGCGTGGCCAAGGCTGCGCTGATCTCGGCCGTGCCGCCGCAGATGCTGAAGACGGCCGCCAACCCCGGCGGCCTGCCGATGGAAGTGTTCGACGGCCTGCGCGCAGCGCAGCTCGCCAACCGCTCGCAGTTCTATAAAGATGTGCCCTCGGGCCCCTTCTTCGGCTTCAACCGGCCGGGCGCCAAGGTCTCGCAGGGACTGATCGACTCGTGGTGGGCGCAGGGCATGCTCGGCGGCCACAAGAACACCTATGACTCGATCAAGGCGTTCTCGGAAACCGACTTCACCGAAGACCTGAAGAAGTTCGACGTGCCCACGCTCATCATCCACGGCGACGACGACCAGATCGTGCCGATCGGCGCCTCGGGCCTGGCCTCGGCCAAGCTGGTGAAGAACAGCAAGCTCATCGTCTACCCTGGCGCGCCGCACGGCCTGACCGACACGCACAAGGACAAGTTCAACGCCGACCTGCTGGCGTTCATCAAGTCCTGAGCGTACCTCAGGCCTCTTCGTACCACCGGTCCTTCGAGAGCATCACCCGGTGGTGCCCACACCCGGCCGGCATCATCGGAAAGCAGTTCTCCTGCGCCGCGACCTGCACGTCGAGGAAGAACGGGCCTTCGCTGGCCAGGCATTCGGCCAGCGCAGCCTCGAGCGCGGCCGGCTCCGACACGCGGCGCGCTCCCCAGCCGAAGGCCTTGGCCAGCGCCACGAAGTCGGGCAGCGCCTCGTTCCAGCTGTGGCTCAGCCGGTTGCCATGGTTGAGCTCCTGCCACTGCCGCACCATGCCCATGTAGCCGTTGTTGCACAGCACCAGCTTCACCGGCGCGCGATGCTGTACGGCGGTTGAAAGCTCCTGGATGTTCATGAGCACCGAGGCATCGCCGCTCACGCAGACCGCGAGCGCATCGGGGTGGCCGATCTGGGCGCCGATGGCCGCGGGCAGCCCATAGCCCATGGTGCCGGCGCCGCCCGAGGTGAGCCAGCGGCGCGGGCGGTCGAAGCGCAGGTACTGCGCGGCCCACATCTGGTGCTGGCCCACGTCGGTGGACACGATCGCGTCGCGCCCCGCGATGGCGCGCTGCAGCGACGCCATCAGCTGCTGCGGCAGGATCGCATCGCCGCGCGGCGCAAAGCGCAGGCACTGCTCGGCGCGCCAGCGCTCGATGCGTTCCCACCAGGGTGCAAGCCGCCCGGGCGCAAGGCCTTCGGCCGGCAGCAGCGCGAGCACGGCCTCGAGGATCGCGGCGCAGTCGCCCACCATGGGCACATCGACCTTCACCACCTTGTTGATGCTGCCGGGGTCGATGTCGATGTGGATCTTGCGCGCGTGCGGGCAGAACTCGTCGAGCTTGCCGGTCACGCGGTCGTCGAAGCGCGCACCGACGCACACCACCAGGTCGGCCTCGTGCATTGCAAGGTTGGCTTCGAGCATGCCGTGCATGCCCAGCATGCCGATGAATTTCGGGTCGGACGCGGGGAAGGCGCCGAGCCCCATCAGCGTGAGCGTGCACGGTGCATGCAGGCGCTGCACCAGCTGCGCGAAAGCCTCGCAGGCGGCCGGCCCCGAGTTGATCAGCCCGCCGCCGCCATAGAGCACAGGCCGCCGTGCGGTGGAGAGCAGGTCGGCCGCGCGCTGCAGCATCGCCTTCGGCGGCAGCGCCGCCCTGCCCGTGCGCAACGCGCGCAGCGGCCTCGACGCGGTGCCGTGTGCGAGGCGCGCGAGCTGGATGTCCTTCGGCACGTCGAGCAGCACCGGCCCCGGCCGGCCCGAGGCAGCGATCTCGAGCGCGCGGCGCACCAGCGCCGGCACATCGTCCGCCGCCCGCACCTGCTGGTTCCACTTGGTGACAGGGCGAGACATGCCCAGCGCATCGCTCTCCTGGAAGGCCTGCGTGCCGATCACCGCGGTCGCGACCTGCCCGCTGATGCAGAGCACCGGCACCGAATCGCTCAGGGCGTCGAGCAGCCCCGTGATGGTGTTGCCCACGCCCGGCCCCGAGGTGACCAGCACCACGCCCACGCGCCCCGTGCTGCGCGCATAGCCCTCGGCCGCATGCACTGCGGCCTGCTCATGGCGCACCAGCACGTGGCGCAGCCGCGGTTCGCCGTGCAGCGCGTCATACAGCGGCAGCGCGGCGCCGCCCGGGTAGCCGAAGATGGTGTCGACGCCGCACGCGACCAGCGTGTCGAGCAGGGCCTCGGCGCCGTTGCGCACGCGCGCGGCGGGATTGGGAGCCTCATGGGCCGCGGCGTGGAGGGCCAGGGAGGACGGAAGGGGAAGGTCGAGCAGTCGCATGCCGTCGATTCTTCCGGTTCTGATGCAGAATTTGCTTCTTTCTTTTGGCTCTTTCGGTCCAATTCATGAAAACCCTTCGGAAAACAGCCTCCAACGAAGAAGGATCTTTCGACAAGATCGACATGGCGATCCTGCGGGTGCTGCTGCTCGACTCGCGCAAGACCCTGCAGGAGATCGGCAGCGAGGTCGGCCTGTCGCCCACGAGCTGCTGGACGCGCATCAAGAAGCTCGAGGCCCACGGGGTGATCAAGCGCTACACCATCGACGTGGACCCGGCCAAGCTCGGCTACCACGACTCGGTGATCGTTCAGGTCACGCTCGAAAGCCACACCGACGAAACGCTCTACGACTTCGGCCGCGTGCTCGCCACCATTCCAGAGATCCAGGAGGCCTACCTGGTGTCGGGCGACTACGACTACTACATCCGCATCGCGGTGCGCGACACGCGCGACTACGAACGGCTGCTGCGCGAAAAGCTCTACAAGATCCCGGGCATCCGCCACAGCAAGTCGCACTTCGTGCTGCGCGTGCTGAAAGAGACCAGCGTACCCGTCATCTGAGGGGGCCGGGGCGCGCACGCGGGACCGGATTGCTGCAGGCGTCAGCGTACGAGCCAGCCGTTGATCTCGTCGATGACCTCGGCTTTGGCACCGCCCGCGAGCGCCTGCAAGCGTATCCGCGACATCAGGTAGACGAAGCGGGCCTGCGCCAGGTCACGCTGGGCGGAGACCTTCTGCTGCTCTGCGTTCAGCACGTCGGGCAAGGTGCGGCTGCCGGCCTCGAACGAGCGGCGATTCGAGATGACGACCTGCTCTGCGGAACGCACCGCCTGTTCGAGGGCCCTGACCCTCAATACGCCTTCCGTCACGCCGCGGAACTCCCGATGCAGCCGTACCCCCAGGTCGCGGCGCAGGGCCTCGAGCGCCTCTTCTGCACGCTGCTGCCCTGCGATTGCCTGCCTCACGGTCGAACTCACATGGCCGCCCGAATAAAGAGGAATGCTGAGCTGCAAGCCGATGGACTTGTTGCTGTAGCGGGTCTTGATGTTGTTGATCGTGTCGCTGTCGTTGCGGGACCACTGGGCAATGGCGTCCAGGGTCGGGTAGTGGCCGGCTTGTGCCTTCTCCAACTCGTATCTGGCCGCTTCCACCTGCGCGACGAGCGACTGGAGTTCCGGGCTGTTGATCTCGGCCTGTTCGACCCAGTCTTCCAGCCGGTCGGGCGACGGCCGAACGAGCCGCATCCTGGACGAATCCAGCGGCGCCAGCCTGTCGATAGGGCGATTGACCAGGCTCTGGATCTGCCTGCGTGTGAAGTCCAGGTTCTGGCGTGCCTCGAGTTCCTGCGCCAGGTTGAGGTCCAGCGCCGCACGTGCTTCGTCGATGTCGGTGCGCGTGCCGAACCCTGCGCCAAGCCGCTTCTGCGCGGCATCGAACTGGGTCGTGTAGGCGGTCTTTTGCGCCAGCACCAGCGCAAGATGTTCCTCGGCCAGGAGCGCCTCGAAATAGGCGCCGCTCACCCGAACGCCGACGTTCTGCGTTTCGCGTTCGAGCGTTGCCTCGGCATCGTCGACCTGGGCCTGCGCCTGGCGGTAGTCGGCCATCTGGTACATGCGGAAGAGGGGTTGCCTCAAGGTCAGCGCCTCGCTGCTGCTGGTGTAGCGCAGGTTGGCCGTGACGAGTTGCCCGGAGGCATCCGGCGACGTTCTTTCCAGCCAGTTCCGGTAGCGCGAGACGCTCGCCGACAAATTGGGAAGCAGTTGCGCGCGGGCCTGCGGCAGGCGTTCGCGCCGGGCGTCCGTGGCCGCCCGAACCGCGCGGATCGTCGAGTCCTGTGCCAGTGCTTCCCCATAGGCCTGCGACAAGTCGAGCGACCAGGCCGGCCCGCAGAGAAGGCCGGCGGCAGCAGCGAACGCCAGCAGGTGCTTCTTCACCTTCATTCTTCCGTCATCGAGGCGGCGATGCGCTTGGTGAGCGGATGCAAGAGGTAGACGAGCAGCGAGCGCTCCCCCGTCTTGAAGACCACCTCAACCGGCATGCCCGGCTGCAGCGAACGCTTGCCGAGCTTCTTCAGGCCCTCCTGCGTCACGGCCACCCGTGCAAGAAAATAGCTCGCGTTGGTCTGCGGGTCGGTCAACAAGTCGCCGGAGACCGAAACCAGCCTGCCCTGCACCACGAGCTGCGGAGAATGGGCAAAGCTCGAGAAGCGCACATCCACCGGTATGCCGGCGCGGATGCGGTCGATCAGGTGAGGCGGCACCCGGGTCTCGAGCAGCAAGGGCTCGTTGGCAGGAACCACGTCCATCAGCTTTTGCCCCGGCGCGACCACGCCGCCAACGGTCTGCGCCACCAGCGCCACCACCTGGCCCGAAGCGGGCGAGCGGATCTCGGTGCGGCCCAGCTCATCGCGCAAGGCGACGAACTTCTCGAAATCTCCAAGCACTTCGCGGCTGACTTCGGCCTGCTGGGTTTCCACCTCCTTGTGGTACTCCTGCTGCCTCGCAATGGCACGCTGGCGAAGCTCCGCGATCGATCGCCGCGCCCGGCCCATGTTGCCGATGAGTTCGGCGATGGCGGTGTTCGATTCCGCAACCTGGCGCTCCATCTCCAGCTGGCGATTGCGCGGGGCAAAGCCTTCGCCGACCATCTTGCGCGTCTGGCCCAGTTCTTCGTTGAGAAGCGACAGCTGGGTTCGGCGGCTGCCCAACATGCTTGAGTAGGCTTGCGACAGCTCTTGCTGGCCCTGGATGTTCTCCTCGATCGATTGCAGGTCGGCGCGCAAGGCGGCACGGCGTGACCTGAGCAGTTGCTCCTGGTTGAACATCTGCTGCCGGATCAGCGGGTCCGAGGCCGCCGCCTGCAGGTCCGGATGAAAGTCGATGGTGTTCTGGCCGGCCTGTTCCGCCAGCAGCCGGCTCTGTATGGCGCGAAAGCCCAGATACCGCTGCCGCACGGTCTCGAAGCTCGCCCGGGCCGCGGCGTCGTCGAGCTTGAACAGCAACTGGCCTTCCTGGACCTGATCGCCCTCGCCCACCCGCACCTCCTTGAGGATGCCGCCGATCTGGTGCTGGACAGCCTTGCGCTTGGTGTCGATGGCCACCTGCCCCTGGCTCGGCACGCCCTCGTCCAGCGGCGCAAATGCAGCCCACAGCAGAAAGCCGCCGAATCCGGCAGCCAGTGCCCACGCGCCGATGCGCCCTGCACGGCCGAACTCGTTCCTGAGGCCATTTGCATCGTCCTGCGACGGGTCGTTGTCCTCGTACGGCGCGGGGTTGGAAGTGACGTCCCTGAGAAGATTCGGTTTGGCCATTTGAAGCTCCCGGAGATGAATCGATGGCTGGAGGAAGGCGCCGGCTCAAGCCGACTGCACTACCAGGGCCGCCGTTCGCACCGCAGGCTGCGGGCGACGAAAAGACGCGAGCACGGCATCGCGCGGCCCGTCTGCGGCCAGCACGCCATCGCTCAGGACCATGAGGCGGTCGGCCACGGAAACCGCGCCTTGGCGATGCGTCACCAGGAACACCGTTTTTCCCTTGGCCTTCAACTGCCGTATGGCGCACACCAGTGCGGCCTCCCCGGCGTCGTCGAGGTTGGCATTCGGCTCATCCAGGACAATGAGCGAAGGGTCGCCATAGATCGCACGCGCCAGCCCGATGCGCTGCCTCTGCCCGCCGGAAAGCAGGCTGCCCGCGTCGCCGATGGGGGTGTCGTAGCCTTTGGGGAAACGCAGGATCGTCTCGTGCATGCCGGCGCTGCTTGCGGCCTCGATCACCTTGCGCGAGTCGGTCTCGCCGAGCCGCGCGATGTTTTCCGCAATGGTGCCGCCGAACAGCTCCACGTCCTGCGGCAGATAGCCGATATGCGGCCCCAGCTCCTGGCGGTTCCAGCCACCGATCGGCACCCCGTCGAGCAGTACCGAGCCGGAAGATGCGCCCCAGATGCCCACCATCACCTTTGCCAGCGTCGACTTGCCCGAGCCCGAGGGGCCCAGCACCGCGACCACGGTTCCTGCGGGAACCGCAAACGAAATATTCTTGAGGATCGGTGTCGCTCGCCCCGCCGCCGCCGCCGCCGCAGAGACAGCTTGCAAGCTGATGGTGCCGGTCGGTCCGGCCCGGGAAGGGACACGGTCCCGCTCGGGGAATTCGTCCAGCAGTCTTTCGAGGCGCTGGAATGCGCTGCGGCAAGAGACAAAGCCACGCCACGTGCCGACCAGCTGGTCGATCGGCGCCAGTGCGCGGCTCATCAGCACGTTCGCCGCAATCATGGCACCTGGCGACAACTGGCCATCGATCACCAGCAGCGCGCCTGCCCCCAATGCGAGCGACTGCTGGCTGTAGCGTATGAATTTGCTCCAGCCGGCAACGCGGTTGATGAAGCCCTGCGCCAGGGCGCCCTTGTCCATGAAGGCCGCATGCTGGCGATTCCAGCGCTTCTGCAGATTGGCGACCATGCCCATCGATTCGAGCACCTCGATGTTTCGAAGCTTGCTCTGCAGGTCGCCCATCGTCTCGCCCGCGGCTTTCAGGACCTCTTCCGATGGCGCGACGGTCTGCCTCTGTCCGAACCAGGCCAGTGCCGCCTGGACCAGCGCGAACCCCAGCGCGAGGAGCCCGAGCCAGGGATGAAGAAAGAAGATCACCGCGATGTAGATCGGCGTCCAGGGCGCATCGAAGAGCGCAAAGACACCCGGGCCGGTGAGAAACTGGCGGATCTGGTTGAGGTCTGCGAAGGGCCTGGACTTGCTGGAGGCCGGCTGGCCGAGATAGGCCTGGAAGCTTCCGTTGAACACCCGGGTGCTCAGTTGCCGGTCGAAACGCAGGCTGGCCCGCACCAGGAGGCGCGAGCGCAGCCATTCCGACAGGGCCAGCGCCACGAAGAGGAGCAGCGTGATCAAGGACAGCGCGAGCAAGGTCAGTTCGCTTTGGCTGGACAGCACGCGATCGAATACCTGCAGCATGTAGAGCGTCGGCGCGAGCATGAGCAGGTTGGCCAGGAAGCTCAGCGAGCCGACCAGCAGGAACTCTCTTCGGAACCCCCAAAGAGCGCGCGCCAGTTCGCTGCGGTCGAAGAACGAAGCCTTGTTCATGGCTATGGGCTCGCCTCTGGCGCCACGCTCGCGGCGTTTGCCGCCTTGCGCACGCGGTCCATCGCCTGCTCGCCGGCTTTGCGCAGCGCGGCCAATACCTCGTCGCGTGCGCCGAAGCCCTGCATCGCGCCATCGCACAGCACCAGCATCTTGTCGGCCACCGCCAGCACGCTGGTACGGTGCGTCATGACGACGAACGTGGTGCCGCGCGCCTTGAGTTTCAGGATGGCGGCCGTCAATGCGGCGTCGCCGGCGTCGTCGAGGCTCGAATTCGGTTCGTCGAGCACCACCAGCGCGGGCTCGCCGTAAAGAGCGCGCGCCAATGCAACCCGCTGCCGCTGCCCGCCCGACAGCACCGCGCCATCGGCTCCGACGGGGCTGTCATATCCCAGCGGAAGGCTCGTGATGTAGGCATGCAGGTCGACGGCCGACGCGGCTTCCCTGACCTTCGAAGGCCGCACCTCCCCAAAGCGCGCAATGTTCTCGGCCAGGGTGCCTTCGAGCAACTCCACGTCCTGGGGCAGATAGCCGATGTGCGGGCCGAGCTCGGCCTTGTCCCACGCGAACACGTCCGCGCCGTCCAGCCGTACCTTGCCGCTCGCGGCCGGCCAAAGTCCGACGATGAGGCGTGCCAGTGTCGTCTTTCCCGCGGCAGAGGGCCCCACGACGGCAAGCACCTCTCCAGGCAACAGGCTGAAGGCCACGTTCTTCAGGATGGCCGAGCCTCCGCCTGGAGCGCCTGCGACAAGGCTTTCGACCTGCAGCGCGCCCTTGGGCGGCGGCAAGGACATCGTCTCGGACCGCGGCGCGATGGCGCTCAACAGGCTGCCCAGCCGCTGCCATGCATCGCCCGCGTGGACCACCATGCGCCATTGCGCCACCAGCAGCACCAGCGGCGCCAAGGCCCGGCCGCCCAGGATCGAGCCGACCACCATCATTCCAGCGTCGCCGTTGAGCTGGTTCTTCAACAGCAGCCAGGCACCCAGGCCGAGCAACAGGGAACCCATGGTGACCTGCATGAACTTGCTGACGGCCTGGTAGGCGCCGGCGTTGTCCGAGGCCAAGGCCTCGCGCTGCAGGAAATCGCGCCGCTTGCCCATCCAGCGGCGATGGACGTCCCGCAGCATGCCCATCGACTCGATCACCTGCGAGTTCCGGAGCGCAGCATCCGCGTACTGCTGCGCTTCGATCGCGCATCGATTGGCCGACACCAGCGGCGGCCGCGTATTCCGGTCGTTGAGCCAGCCCACGAACACCTGCAACAGCGAGCCCACCACGGCCGACCAGCCCAGCACGGGGCTGATGGCAAACATCAGCCCCATGAAGACCAGCGCAACCGGCGCTTCCATCAGCGCCAGCAACGGCGGTGAATACAGGAACTCCCGCAAGGTGCGAAGGTCGTTGAGCGGCTGCACGGTGCCGCCCGGCAAGCGCTTGAGACCGGCTTCGAAAATGGCGGCGAAGACCCGGTTGCGCAGCTTCTGATCGAGCTTCTGCCCGGCCCGGTACATCACTTCGGCGCGCGCCCAGTCGAGCACTTCCATCAGGCCGTAGGCGGCCAGAACCAGCAAGGTCAGCATGGCCAGCGTGAGCGGGCTGCGGCTGCTCACGACCCGGCCATACACCTCGAGCATGTACGCGCTCGGAGCCAGCAAGAGAAGACCCGAGCACACACTGAACCAGGCCGCCCGTACGAAGTAGGCGTTGAGCGCTGTCACCGCCTGGCGCAGTTCGCCAGACTTTTCCTGAGGTTTCATGGCACCTCGCAGGTTCGACAATTGATACGCCTGGGCACAGGCCGGGTGGCAAGGGGGCGCATTCCTGCCGCCCCCTTGCCCGAGAGCTCGCTAGACAGCCTCCGTCTGCTGGGTGGCTGTGCCGATCAGGTTGGCCACGCCATCGATCTCAAGGTGGACATCGAAGTCGAAGTTCGCGTAGTCGGCGTCGCCGTCGATCAACTGGCCTGTAAAGTTCAGATCCACGTCCGAATTGATGGTCGTCGATGTGATCACGTCGATCTTGATGATCTTGAACACGTCGTTGTCCGACGTATCGGCATAGTTCGAGCCGGCCGCGGTCAGGTTCACCGAGCCGTGGGTACTCAGGCTGACGCCCGTGCCGGTGACGTCTTCGGTGCTGCTCATGACCTGCACGCCCGCGATCTGGTAGTGGGCGCTGTCGTAGTCGTCCACACCGATGCTGACGATCTTCATGCCTCCTCCGGCGGACTGATAGTCCGATGCGGAATTGGCGATCAGGAGCGTGGTCGTGGGGGTGCCGGTCGTCTTGTTGACCAACTTCAGCAGGACGGCCACGTCTTCGCCATCCGTGATCTGGTCGATCGTGATGTTGATCGCGTCGGCATAGGCCCTGTCCGTCCCGACGATCGTCGCATCGGGCCGTGGCGGCGGGCTCGTCACAGTGGGGTTGCTCACCGGATTCGACCTGTAGTAGTCGAAGTTCAGCAACTCGCCAGCCTGGACGGTGTCGGAGTTCACGCCGAGGGTGTTGGTCGCGACATTGACAAAACCCGCACTTGCGCTGTTGAAGGTTTCGCCCACCGTGAACGCGTGATCGTTGCCCGACACCAGGTCGCTGGTGTCGCTCGGAGGCGTGGCCGCCCTCGCGGACAGCACGCCGAAGAAGTCGCTGCTGTACTGCTGGACCACGATCTCGGGCGAATTGTTGCCTTCCGTGTCGTAGTTGAAGGAGGCCAGCGGCGCACTCGTGGAGAACGTCGTTTGTCCTCCGAAGACCTGGTCCAGGTCGAAGCTGTAAGTACCGTCCGTCTTGTTGAAGATGACCGTGCCGGTTGCCGCCTGCGTGGTGGTCGACGTGGGCCCGGGGTAGTAGTTGAAGCTGAAGTGGTAGGTGACCGTGGTGGCGTCTTCCGCAAAGTGCGCGACGGCCGCATCGGTGATGGCCCGGCCGCCGGCGGTCGTTCCGGTCAGGCCGGTCAGCACGATGCCGTCGGTCGACGCGTTGTCCACGTCGTCCGCGCCCACGGAGAAGTTGTAGGTTCCGGCAATGGGCTGGGCGTCGTTCGCGCCGGTGAGGTCGGAGATGGCGGTCACCGTCGGGCCGTGGTCGTCGAACTTGATGTTGGCGCCGATGTTGAGCACCTTGGAATCGGTCGCGGTGTCGCCATCCCCGTCGGTGAGCGTCACCGTGTTGGTGAGGGTGATCAAGGTGTCGACCAGCGTGGCCTGCTGGGCCGCGTAGTTGGACCCCACGCCCGGTAGCGCGTGGTCGATTTCCGCAAACTGCCGCAAGGTCACCGACCCGGTTGCGCTCACGGCCAGGTCGAAGATGGTGTTGCCAGCCGTGATGGCGCCCGCGGTGGCGGCCGTCGAACCGATGACACTCCCGCCCACCAGGTACAGCTTGATGGACGCGCCGTCGCTCGTGAGTCCGGACGCGCCGCCCGGCGTGGACAGGCCGAGCGCAAAGCTCGAGGCGGTGGTGCCCGGCCCGTCGGCGCCATAGCTGCTCGAGGTCACGCCGAAGGCGGTCGAGAAGTCCTGTGTGGCGGAGTCGGTGGCGGCGCCGATGGTGTCGGCGTCCTGCGTGTTGACCAGCGCCGTGTCGGTGGGCGCTGCCAGCACGACGGACGGGCCGTCGTCGTCGAACCTGATGTTGGCGCCGATGTTGAGCAGCTTGGCGTCGCTCGCGGTATCGCCGTCCTGGTCGGTGATCGTCACCGTATCGCTGAGCGTGACCAGGTCGTCGGCCATCGTGGCCTCCTGGTCCGCGTAGTTCGACGATGACCCTGGAAGTGCGTGGTCGATCTCGGCGAACTGCTGCAGCGTCACCGAGCCGCTTGCGCTCACGGCCAGGTCGAAAATGGTGTTGGTGGCAAGAATTCCGGCTTCGGTGGCGGAGGTCGAACCAATGACCTTGCTGCTCACCAGATACAGGTAGATGGTGGCGCCATCGCTCTTGAGCCCCGAGTCGCCACCTTGCGTTTTCACGCCGAGCGCAAAGGCCGGGTTGGTGGTTCCTGCTCCGTCGGCGCCATAGCTGCTCGACGTCGTGCCGAAGGCGGTTGCGAAGTTCGTGGTGGCGGAGTCGGTCGCGGCGCCGATGGTGTCGGCGTCCTGCGTGTTGACCAGCGCGGTGTCGGTGGGCGTCGCCAGCACGATGGACGGCCCGTCGTCCTCGAAGTTCATCTGCGAGCCGACCTCTGCCGTCGCACTGGAAACCTGCAGCAGCCGGAAGCCGCCGATGTCGAAGTCCGCGTGGGTGTTGCCCGAGGCATTGGTGGCCGCCCCGTTTTCGATGAGTACGCGGTTGTGGTCCGCCGACGTCGTGTATTCGATCGAGTAGCCGGCCTTGACGCCGGTGATTGTCGCGACGCCGCCCGTGATGGATATGACGATGGTCGAACTCGCGCCGCCCTCGGCGCCACCCGAAAAGCTTTCAAGAACCGCTCCGGTGACGGAGTCGAGCACGCGCACGCTCGTGATCGCAACCGTCGTGTCGTTCGCATAGCCGTCGATGAAGCTGTTGGCTGACTCGACCGCCGTGTTGTATGCGGTGATCTTGACCTGGGCACTCTTTCCGCTTTGCAACTGCACGATGTCGAAATCGGCAGTCCTCGCTCCGAACATGGCAGTGAAGTCGATATTCGACTCCCGGTTGGCCTCGGTCTGGCTCAGTTCCGGAATGGTGACGTCCGCCCTGGCGCCGGTCACGAACGTGAATCGGATGCCCTCCTGCTCCGTGATCATCTGGCTGTTGGTGCCGAATGTGGTCACGTTGTCCGCGCCACCAGCCTGGCTGCTAACGATCGTGTCACCCGTGTTGATGTTGACGTCGTCTGCGGTGCTGTCGGGATCGGGCCCGGACTGGTTTGCCGGGTCCTTGCCCGTCGCGATGATCGTCACGTCGGAAATCCGGCCATCGACGATCGTCGGATCGGTCTTCGTGAACATCAGGAACAGGTTATTGCCTGATGGCGCACCTTCGAGATTGAATTCCGTATCCTGGCTGACACTGACGAAGACCTTGTTGAGCAGGTTGACTGCATCGTCGGGGTTGGCCGCATCGGGGTTCGATATCGCTTCATACTGGACCATCCAGATCTTCGCGCCCGTCACCGGGGTTCCCGTCTCCTCCAGGTAGGCCGCGAACACGACGACACCGGCGGTGGTCTTCCCGTAGACGACGTTGTTGTTGGTCGTGTCGGTGAACAGGAAGATGTCGTCGCCGTCGGCGGTATTGAGGCCGCTGTCCAAGCCAGCGAGCGGAGCGCCGCCCACGTCCGTGAACGCCATGCCGGAGAAGGCGCCGGTCCCGCTGAGCGTGATTGCGTTGGTGCCGGTGTTGCTCCCGGTATAGCCACTCAAGGCGACTTTGGTCGGGGTTCCCGCACCCTGGGTGGTCAGGCGGCTGGTGAAGGCGGCCGGCAGCGCAAGCGCGGTGTCATTGTCGTTACTGTCTTCCGTTGGGGCAGGGGTAACAAAAAGGTTCTGCAAACCGTCGGTTTCGTCCAGGGTAACGGTCGAACCGGGTGTCAAAGTCAGCGGCATAAACGCTCCTTGTTATTAGGAAAAATACGGCCGACGGAGAACAGCGCAACTCGAGAGGAACTGCGTTCACTGGCAATTGACCAGGTTCACTTGTCGGCAGAGGGGAGACGATGCTGAACCGCGGGCCCGCGCACTGTCCATAGGTCAAAAGTTGTCACCCAAAGGATGACGCGCCGCGCCGGCCGCCGCGACTTGGCCCGCCATACATCTGGATACCTTGCAACGCCAGGAATCATTCCTGACAACCATGTACCGCTTTATCATTAATTTGAAGCTGCATTCAACACGCATGCCGGGGGAAACATGGAACAAGTCCCACGCTCGTCTGCGGGGCTGGCTTCTGCGTGGAACGTAGATCCGCGGCCATCGACGCAAGACGCTCGCGCACTGTCGCCATTCGCGTTGCCCGCGCTTCGCACAGCGCACTGCTTTCAACCCGCCCGGCTCGAAATCCCGCCTCCCGGGCCCCGCCCTGTACTCGAAACCGATGTTTCGGTCCTGATCGCAACCTGCCCAGGCCGCTCATCGACGCTGTGCGGACTGGGCCTGTTGGCATCGAGACACCGGGCTGACCGGACATACCGGGTCGAGCGCTCGGAAATGAGGAGCCTCTCTGACCTGGAATCCTGCTGCCGGCAGCACGCGCCTCGTTTGCTGCTCGTGGACATCGCGTTGATTTCGCCAGAGGGTGTCGGCAGATTGGACGATCTGCGCCGCCACTTTCCCGCCACCGACTGGCTGCTCGGCTGGGAGCGGCCCTCGACCCAGGGCCTGGATGCAGCGATCCGAATCCAGGCCCGCGGCTGCATCGAGTGGGCCGCGAACGCGGAGCAACTCGCACAATCGCTGGATGCCGTACTGGCGGGCGCCTTGGGTTTTCCGGATCCGGTATTGCAGGCGCTGTATCTGGCCGTGCTGCGGTTGATGGCAGCCGGCGGACGGTCGGCATCCGGTGCAACATCGTCTGCCGTCAGGCTGACCGCGCGTGAGGACGAGGTGCTGTCGCTGATGCACCGGGATATGTCCAACAAGCAGATCGCCGAACGGCTCGGGATCAGTGTCAACACAGTCAAGAAGCACCTTGCCCATGTATCCGCGAAGCAGGGGCAGCACAGTCGGCGCTGGCATCTCGCCCGGCCCGGGCTCGTCGGACCGGTTCCAGAAAGATCCATCCCGCATCTCGAACCGGCGCCCTCGCCGCTCCCCATGGGGAAGCCCAGGATGGCGACCGCATCGAGTGTCCTGCGCGATGCGGACTGCTTCAAGAACGTGAAGGCAGGCCTGTTTCCGCGGATCTCCTATCACCTGGGCGGGGCCACGGACAACGAACTGCTTGAAGCTGCTGCGTCGAAGATCGACTCGCATCTTTGCTGCTACGCCGGATGGCCCAATGCCTTTTCGACAGTGCCCGCGATGAAGAGCCTCGTCGAGCTTCGGGGCAAGTAGCCATCCAGACCGTCGAGGATCCGCACGCGTCTACAGGCTCGCCGCGATCCGCTCCCGCAGCCAGCGATGCCCCGGGTCGCGATGCCGCCGCTCGTGCCACAGCATCGCCATCTCGTAGCCCGGCACTTCCAGCGGCGCCTCCACCACGCGCAGCCCCGGCGCGCCGCGCGCCAGCCGCTCGGGCAGCATCGCGACCATGTCGGTGCCGGCCAGCACCGACATCATGAAAAGGAAATGCGGCACCGACAGCACCACGCGCCGCGCGAGCCCCTGCTGCGCCAGTGCATCGTCCGTGGGGCCGGCAAAGCCGCCACCGCCCAACGACACCACCACATGCTCCAGCGCGCAGAACTGCGCCAGCGTGGGCCGGCGCTTCAGGCGCGGATGGCCGCTGCGTCCGGCCAGCACGTAGCGCTCATGGAACAGCACGCGCCGGTGCAGCCCGGGCGGTGCGCCCACGCTGGTATGGAAGAACAGGTCGATCTCCCCCTGCTCGAGCTGCCGAGCCATGCGCGATGGCACCGCCTCCACCACGGCCAGCCGCGTGTGGGGCGCGGCCGCACGAAGACCGGCGAGTGCCGGCAGCAGGATCGCCGATTCGGCATAGTCGGCCGCGGCCACGCGCCAGGTGGTGGTCGCCTCGGCGGGGTCGAAAGGTTTTGTGGGCGCCACCGCGCGAGCCAATGATTCCAGCGCTTCGCGCAGCGGTTCGCGCAGTTCGTCGGCCCGCGCGGTGGGCCGCATGCCGCGCTGCGCGGGCACCAGCAGCGGATCGTTGAACACCTCGCGCAGCCGGGCGAGCTGCACGCTCACCGAGGGCTGCGAGAGATTCAGGCGCTCGGCAGCACGGGTCACGCTGCGTTCGGCCAGCAGCACGTCGAGCGTCAGCAGCAGGTTGAGGTCGATCCGCTTGAAATTGTCCATCGCTATTCCTGGAATTCCGAATATTCATTTCCAATATAGCTCGGCAACTCCTAACCTGCCTGCATGTTCATCCGACGAATCATGCAGCCATGAAAATCCTTCTTGTCCATGCCCACCCCGAAGCCCGCTCGCTCAACGGCTCTCTGAAGCAGTTCATCGTGGATCGCCTCGTGCAGTCCGGGCACGAAGTGCAGGTGTCCGACCTGTACGCCATGCAATGGAAGGCCACGCTGGCGGCCGACGACTTCGCGCACCTCGAACCCGGCGCGCCCTTCGATCCCATCACCGATTCCCAGCGCGCCTTCGAGGCCGGCACCCAGCGCGAGGAAGTCGCTGCCGAGCAGGCCAAGCTGCTCTGGGCCGACACCGTGATCTTCCAGTTCCCGCTGTGGTGGTACGCGATGCCGGCCATCCTCAAGGGCTGGGTCGACCGTGTCTACGCCTATGGCTTTGCCTACGGCGTGGGCGAGCACTCCGACAGGCACTGGGGCGACCGCTTCGGCCAAGGCGTGATGGCCGGCAAGCGCGCCATGCTCGTGGTCACGACCGGCGGCTGGGCCTCGCACTACAGTGCCCGGGGCATCAACGGCCCGATGGACGACCTGCTGTTCCCGATCCACCACGGCATCCTCTACTACCCCGGCTTCGAGGTGCTGCCGCCCTTCGTGGTGTACCGCACCGGCAAGGTCGATGCCGCGGCCTATGCGCGCATCACCGAAGAGTTGGGCCGCCGGCTCGACACGCTCGCAACCACCGAGCCGATCCCGTTCCGCCCGCAGAACGCCGGCGACTACGAGATCCCTGCGCTCACCCTGCGCGACGACATCGCGCCGGGCGAGGCCGGCTTTGCAGTGCACGCCGCGCCGGCCGGCAGGAACGCGCGCTAGGGCAGCACCGGCTTCGCCGCCGCGCTGGCAATGGCCGCATCCGCATCGGCGCGCAGCATGAAGCGCCTGGCGACCAGGTCGTTGGCCGCGGCGGCCACGGCCGCGACGTAGCCGGCCTGGTCGGTGTAGCGCTCCTGCAGCGAGGGCCGCGGATCGCCGCTGCCCGAACGCTCGGCCGCCGTCTTCGCAAAGGGAAAGTACGAACCGAACAAGCCCGCCAAGTCGATGGTGCCCGGCTTGCTGGTGTAGTTCCAGCCGGTGTTGGTGCCCACGGGCACCGCCACGTCGAGGCTGCGGATGCCCGCGATGTCGTTGCCGTCGGCATCCACCTGCGGCACGAGGATGGCGTAGTCGCGGCCAAGGTAGGCGGGCGGCACCTGCGTGGCGATGCCGCTCTCGTCCTGCGGCCGGTAGTTCGGCCCCCAGTCGAGCAGCGAATAGGTGTTGACCAGGCCCGTGTAGTTCGCGCCCGGAATGGACGGAAACTCCAGCTGCTGCGGGCGCACCAGCGTGGCGTCGGCCAGCTTGGGCACCTGGCTGTCGGGCGGCGCCGTGCCCTTGACGACCCAGTCCTCCAGGTTCTGGTAGAGCGCGCGCACCACCGGCACCACGCCGGCGTTCGCGTTGGTGGCGTAGAGCGCCCCCGCGGTCGCGCCCGGCAGCGAGGGCAGGCCCAGCAGGTGGTGCGTGCTCGCGTAGTAGTAGATGCGCGCGTTGTCCGGCTGCACGAGGTCGGCCGTGCCCCAGGCATCGGTCAGCAGCGGCGAGCCCTGCAGCACATAGAACTCCGTGCCGCTGAAGCCGATGAAGAGCTTGGGGCAGGTGCCGCTCGCCTCGCAGCGCGACAGGATGCCGCCGCGGCGCTGCGCCACGTCGTCCACGTAGTCCTTCGAGAGGCCGCGCGTGCCGGCCTGGCCGAAGGCCTTGTGGTCGGCGCGCACGCCTCCGCCGCCGCCCGGAATCGCGAAGCGCATGTTGATGTTGGTCTGGCGCGCCGCAATCTGCGCGAACACGCCGTCGAACACCTTGCGTCCCGCGAGGTCCTGGTTGAAGCCGAGGTGCACGAAGGTCTTCATGAAATTGCCGCATTGCGACACGCCCGAGGCAATGGTGTTCTTGATGGCGGACGCCACCGGGTTGGCGGTGCCCGCGGCGTCGCTCGCCTCGCGATGGAAGAAGGCGATCATGTCGCGCACGGCCGCGAGCCCCAGGCCCATGACCTTCGGGTCCTTCGCGACGTAGACCAGCTCGTACATGTAGGCCGGGTCCCATTTGTCCCGGAGGCACACGTTCGTCTCGTCGGGCGTGCCGGGGAACGGTGCGGCGGCACTGCACCTGGCAAACTTCCACTCGCTCGCGGGGATGAGCTGGCGCGCATCGGCTTCGTTGATGCGCCGCGTGAGCACGTAGCCGCGCTGCGTGTTGTCCAGGCTCGCCGTCGCGTAGGCCTGCATGGCCGCATTGAACGGGCCGCCGGGCAACGGCAGCGAATCGTTGGTGGCCGCCGTGGGCAACAGCTCGGCGCGGTAGGTGCCGGTGATGCTGCTGCCGTCCGCATTCCGGGCCACGGGCACCTGGAGCGTGAGCTTGCCCGCCGCGGCCGGCACGTCGCCCTGCCAGGCGGCCGTGAGGAACACGTAGCCGCGCGACGCAAAGTACGGATCGAGGTTGACGATGTTGCCGCGGTTCGGCGCGTCGTAGCGCAGCACGCCGCTGGCCTTGCTCATGTCCTTGGGCTTGAAGAGCACGAACTCGGAGCTGTACTCGACCTTGCCATTGGCATTGAGCGGCGCGAGCGGCAGGTCCTGGATGATGGCGTTGCGCGCGTCCTTCGGATCGACCTCGCCCGTGAAGGTGCCGGTGATCTTCTCGTAGGTGCCGACGCTGCCGAAGCTGCCCGCAACGTCCTCGGTCTTCGAGATGGCGAGCTTGAACTTCGGCGCTTCGGCAGTTGCCGGCGGGGGCGTGGTTGCGGCCGGCGGCGGCAGCACGAAGCCACCGCCTCCTCCACCACCGCTTCCGCCGCATGCGCTCAGGAAAAGGGCGGCCGAAGCCACCGTGGCAGCCAACAGGCTCCAGCGTTTCATGGTTTGTCTCCTTCGTTGTGTGTCTGCGCGGCGCCGATCCCCGCTGCGGCCGGCGCGCGCCCTACTCGGCTTCGATGCCGGCGGCCTTGACGATGCGGCCCCACTTCTGCGACTCGGCCGTCTGGAACCTGGCGAGCTCTTCGGGCGAGGTGGTGAACACCTCGGTGCCGGTGGGTTCGTAGAAGGCCGCCTTCGCGGACTCGCTCTTGGCGGCCTTCACCAGCAGCTCGTTGAGCCGCTTGACCACGGCCGGCGGTGTCTTCGCGGGCGCATAGGCGGCGAACCAGTAGCCCATTTCATAGCCCTTCACGCCGGCCTCCGAAATGGTCGGCACGTCGGGCGCGAGCGGCGAACGCGCCGCGCTCGAAACGCCCAGCGCGCGCAGCTTGCCGCCCTTGACCTGCGGCAGGCCGGTGGCCGCGTCGGTGATCATCATGTGGATCTGGCCGCCCAGCAGGTCGGTGACGGCCAGCGTGTTGCTCTTGTAGGGCACGTGCAGCAGCTTGATGTCGGCCATCTGCTGCAGCAGCTCGCCCGCCATGCGGCTGGACGAACTGCCGCTGCCGAAGCTGTACTTGCCCGGCTCCTTCTTCGCGAGCGCCACGAACTCGGCCACGCTCTTCGCAGGGAACGACGGATTCACCACCATGATCTGCCCGCCCTTGCCGAGTGCCGTGACGGGCGCGAAGTCCTTCACCGGGTCGTAGGGCAGCTTCTTGAACAGGTGCTCGTTGGCGGCATGCGTGGTGTTGGTCGTGATCAGCACGGTGTAGCCGTCGGCCGCGGCCTTGGCCACCTGCTGCGAGGCGATGAAGCCGCTGGCGCCCGCCTTGTTGTCGATCACGACGGGCTGCTTCGTTTCGGCCGTGATGCTGTTGCCCAGCGCACGCGCGATCTGGTCGGTGGCGGTGCCGGCCGCAAAGGGCACGACGAAGGTGATGGGCTTTTCTGGAAAGGCCTGCGGCTGCGCGTGGCCCAGCAGCGGCACCAGGGCCAGCGCGGCGGCCGAAAGGGTCAGGGAACGTCGTTTCATTGTTTTGTCTCCGAATGGATGGCTGAGGAAAAAAAGGATGGCTGCTACGGCCCTGCCAGCAGCGGCGCCAGCGCGCGCGGCACGCGGATGGGCATGTCGAGCAACAGGAAGGACAGCGCCTTGCCGTGCGCATCGAGGTTCAGTGCATCGTTGACGCCGCCGTCGAGCACCGCATCGAGCACGAAGTTCATCGCATGCAGCCGGGGCAGCAGGAAGCGCTGCACCCGCGCCGGTGCGCGGTGGCGGAACTGCATCGACACGCGCTCGGGCGTGAGCTGCTCGGCCAGCACCGGGTAGAGGTCCGCGTGCCAGGCGATCACGCTGATGTTGGAGCGGTCGCCCTTGTCGCCGGTGCGGCCGTGGGCCGCGCGGTAGACCGGCACTTCGATCATGTCGTCTGTCGATGTGTTCATGAGAGGGCCTCCGCGCCGAGCAGTTCGAAGCGCACCGGCACCGCTTCCCGCGGCAGCAGGCATGACAGGGTGTTGAGCCGCGGCGTGAGCGCCGTGCGCACGCCGCCGCCGCCCGCAGGCCCGCAGGTGTAGAGCGCCATGACCTCGCGCGCCAGGCGCTCGGCCTGCGCGCGCTCCGCATGCGTGGCGGCCACGCGCAGGCGCAGGTCGCGCAGGCCGGTGTCGGGCGTGTCCGCGAGCATGTGGCCGGCATCGTCGCCCAGGATGCTCAGCGCGCCGATCAGGTCCACGCGCAGCGCCAGTCCTTCGAGGCGCTTGCGCAGCACCTCGGCCGCGAGCCGCGCACGCGCCTCGGCACGCGGTCCCGCATAGGAGATTTCGCCCTCGGCGAGCCAGCCGCCTTCATGGCAGACGTTGACCTTGTAGTGGCTCGGCCGCGCATGGCCGCGCACGCCGGAGAGTTCGACCCGGTCCCTGCCGGGCAGCGCGCGCACCTCGGCTTCGGCGATGTCGGCCACCACGTCGGGCGTGAGGTAGGCGCTCGGGTCGTGCACTTCGTAGAGCAGCTGCTCCTTCACGGTGGCTTCGCTCACGAGCCCGCCGGTGCCGTCGGCCTTGCCGATGGCGCAGCGGCCGTCGGCGTCGATCTCGGCAATCGGGAAGCCCACGCTGTCGAGTCCCGGCACGTCCTTGTAGCCCGGGTCTGCGAAGTAGCCGCCGCACACCTGTGCGCCGCATTCGAGCAGGTGGCCCGCCATGGTGGCGCGGCCCAGCCGGTGCCAGTCGTCGGCGCGCCAGCCGAAGTGCGACATGGCAGGGCCGACCGCAAGAGAGGGATCGGCCACACGGCCGCACACCACGATCTGCGCGCCGGCGTCGAGCGCGGCGGCAATCGGCTCGGCGCCGATGTAGGCATTGGCGCTGACGATGCGCAGGCCCTCCATCTGCGCGCCCAGCGTTTCATGCAGCAGCGCGCGGTGCGCGGGGCCGGAAAGGTCGTCGCCCTCCACCACCGCGATGCGCGGCGCGTCGGCGCCGAGCTCGCGCGCCATGCGGGCGATGTGGCGGGCCGCGGCGCGCGGGTTGGCCGCGCCGAAGTTGCTCACGATGCGGATGCCGTGCGCGAGGCAGCGCGCCAGCACGGGCCGCAGCATGGCGTCGAGCAAGGGCTCGTAGCCGGCCTCAGGGTTGTCGCGGCGGCGCAGCTGGGCGAGCGCGAGCGTGCGTTCGGCCAGCGTCTCGAAGATCAGATAGGCGCGCTGCCCCGCCGGGCCGCTGGCCAGCCGCGCGATCAGCGTGTCGACCACCGGCCCGGCCGCATCGGTGCGGTCGCCGGAAAAGCCGGCCGCGCAGCCGATCAGCAGTGGGGGCGGTGCATTGGCATTCATCGAGGCGGACTTTAGGCAGGCCGCCGTCATCCGTAAAATCGAAAATTCGGATCAATTGATCTGAATCTCAGATCGTCCGAGAAATCTCACTGGTCGAGCCGGATGTCGCGCCTGGCGATGATCGCGCCCCACTTGCGGCCCTCGCTGTCGATGAATGAGCTGAATTCTTCGGCGGAGCCGCCGCCCGCCACCAGGCCCTGGCTGGCCAGCAGTTCGCGCACGGCAGGCTCCTGCAGCACGGTGTTCACGTCGGCGTTGATGCGGCGAACGACGTCGGGCGGCGTACCGCTCGCGGTGAAGAGGCCGTTCCACGCCAGCGACTCGAAGCCCGGATAGCCCGACTCCGCCACCGTGGGCAGGTCCTTCATGAGCTCGGAGCGCTTCGCGCTCGTGACCGCGAGCAGCTTGAGGCGCTTGCCCTGGATGAGCGGCAGCAGCGCCGGTGCCACGGTGAAAAGCGCCTGCGTGTCGCCGGCTGCCACCGAGAGGCCCGCGGGCGGCGATCCGGCATAAGGCACATGCACCGCCTCGATGCCGGCAACGCTGCGAAACAGCTCCATCGTCAGGTGCGACGAACTCCCCGCGCCCACCGAGGCATAGCTGAACTGGTGGCCCTGCTTCTTCGCCCACGCCACGAACTCAGGCAGCGTGTTGGCCGGGTTGCCGGCCTGCACGGCCAGCACGTTCGGCTGCGAGGTGGTGAGCACGATCGGCAGCAGGTCGCGCGCGGGCGCGTACGGCATGCGGCTGTACATGTGGGGCCCGAAGGCGATCGGACCGTTGAAGCCGATGCCCAGGGTGTGGCCGTCGTTCGGCGCCTTGGCCACGGCGTCCATGCCGATCAGGCCGCCCGCGCCGGCCCGGGTCTCGATGACGATGGGCTGCTTCCACATGGGCCGCAGCCGGTCGGCCAGCGTGCGCGCAATCAGGTCGAGCGAACTGCCGGCGGGCGCGGGAACGATCAAGCGCACGGGCTTCGTCGGCCACTCCTGGGCGGAGGCGGCCATCGCCGATGCGCAGGCAAGGAGGAATGCGGCGAGCCTGATCTTCTTGTTCATGTTCGATCTCTGCTTGGGGCCGCAACCTTACATCGGCGCAAAAAAACCAGGCCCGCTTTCGCAGGCCCGGCCTTCTTTCTCGTACCCGCATCCTTGCGGACGGGTTGCTTGCCACTACAGCGGCAGCGCATTGCCGCGTGCGGCAGCGTAGGCTTCGGCCCGCACCGTCGCGCGGTCCACCGCACCGGCGACGACCGGCGCCGTGCCCGACGAGGCACCTTCGGCGTACGGGTCGGGCGCGCGGGCAGCGGCCACCGCTTCGGCACGCACGGCATCGCGGCTGTTCATGGCAACCGGCGGATAGATCGGGCCGGCATCCGCACCCGTGGCATAGGGATCGCCCGTGTGCGCGGCCACCACGGCCCCGGCGGCCACATTGGCGCGGCTCTCGGCGGTGGTGGGGGGATGGACGCCTTCATAGGTTTCGGCATGGGCGGCGCCGGCGGCGGCCGCGAGGGCCACTGCGGCGGCGCAGAGAAGCCTGGCGCCGTGTCTGGAGCTGGAGAGGGTCATTCGGGTTTCCTTCGATTCAATGAATGGATGGAGGGAGGCTGCGAACCGTTCTTGCTTTTTTTGGGCCGGTCCGTGAAATCAATTTTGCGATGGCATCCAGGTACAACCTCATGCCGCACGCAATCCCGGCAATCGCGACGTGGAAACAGCCGGCCGCGCTTTGAAGCGATGCGCGAAAGCTGCTAGCGGCCGGCTTGCGCTGCGCACCACTTCACGGAGCACGGCAAGGCCCTTTGCGCAACGCAGGCATGATCGGGGTCTACCAGATCGGCCCGGAAAGCCTGAGGGCCTTCCTCTCGACCCGCCCGCTGGACCCGACGGAGCGGTACCAATGAAAGCACCACCACGACTGCAGTCGCTGGTCGACGAGGGCCTGATCGACACGGTGGTCCGCCAGCTGATGAGCGGCAAGGAAGCCATGGTCTACGTGGTGCGTTGCGGCGAGGAGACGCGCTGCGCCAAGGTCTACAAGGAAGCCGACAAGCGCAGCTTCCGCCAGGCCGTCGACTACACCGAGAACCGCCGCGTGCGCAATTCGCGCGAGACGCGCGCCATGGCCAAGGGCACGCGCTTCGGCCGCCAGGTGACCGAGGCCATCTGGCAAAGCGCCGAGGTCGATGCGCTCTACCGCCTGGCGGCGGCCGGCGTGCGCGTGCCCGTTCCCTACAACTTCCTCGAAGGCGTGCTGCTGATGGAACTGGTGACCGATGCCAACGGCGATGCGGCACCCCGCCTGAACGACGTGGCGTTCACGCAGGGCGAAGCCGTGCAGCACCACGCCAGCCTGCTGAAGGAAGTGGTGCGCATGCTGTGCGCGGGCGTGGTGCACGGCGACCTGTCGGAGTTCAACGTGCTGCTCGCGGCTGACGGCCCGGTGGTGATCGACCTGCCGCAGGCGGTGGATGCGGCCGGCAACAACCATGCGAAGCGCATGCTGCTGCGCGACGTGGAGAACCTGCGCAACTTCTTCGGCCAGTTCGCGCCGCAGCTGCTGGACACGCACTACGGCGACGAGATCTGGCACCTGTACGAGCGCGGCCTGCTGCGCGTCGAATCGGTGCTGAGCGGCACGCATGCGCGCGACACCGGCCCCGTCGATCTGGGCAACGTGCTGCGCGAGGTGGACGATGCGCGCGAAGAGGAAGCGGCGCGGCGCCTGCGCATGCAGCTGCCCAGGCTCTGACGCGCACCGGCGCGGCTGTCAGGGCCGCTCGTTCTTCAGCTCGCGCAGCTGCGCCTCGGCATGCTCGAGTTCGGCCCGCAGCGCGCGGATGTCGTGCTCCAGCTTGTCGATGCGCGCCGCGCGGCTTTGCGGCGGTTCGGACGCCCGGCAGCGCGCCCGCAGCGCGTCCAGGTTCTCGGCGAGCTGCCGGCGGCGCAGCATCTGGCCCCTGGAACGGGCCAGGTCCATGTCACGCTCCAGTGCGGCTTCTTCCGCTTCGCAGGATGAAGAAGCGGAAGATGCGCCCTCTCCCGTCTGCGCGGGTTGTGCGAATGCAGGCGAGGCCAGCGCCAGCATGACGAGCCACCGCCAGGGCTTCATGTGCAGCTCCCGCCGTGCCCTCGAAGGCAGCCATGCCAGGCGAAATCCATTGCAGCAACTCCCGTTCCATCGGCCGCGCCAACGCACGCCGTGCCGCATTCTGTCTCAGGCCAGCGTCTCCACGCACAAGGCGGTGAGCTTTCCCGCGACCGAAGGATGCGCCTGCAGGGCCTGCAGCGCCAGGTCCATCGTGCCCTGCCGCACCGGCTGCGTCAGCACCAGCAGCTGCGCGCCCATGCCGGGCTGCGCAGCCGCCAGCGCCACCTGCCGCACCGGCACCTGCTGCCCCGCCAGCCAGCCCGACACCGCCTCGACATGGCTCGCGGCACGCACGGGAATGCGCAGGTAGTGCGCGCAGCATGCCTCGGCGCGGGGCAGCACCGGCAATGCGCTCATCGCATGCGCATGAAAGCCCAGGTGCGGCACCCGCTGTGCGGCATGGGTGCCGGCTAGCCGCGCCACGTCGACCAGGTCGGCAATCACCGCCGATGCGGTCTGCTCAGAGCCGGCACCCGCGCCGTAGTACATCGTCACGCCGGACGCATCGCCCTTGACCATGACGGCATTCATCGACCCGTTCACATGCGCCATCAGGTGCGACGCGGGCACCAGCGCGGGCTGCACGCGCAGTTCCACGCCCTCCTCCCGGCGCCGCGCCAGGCCCAGCAGCTTGATGCGGTAGCCCAGCTGCTCGGCGCAGGCCACGTCCACCCGCTCGAGCGCCGTGATGCCTTGCACCTGCACGTCGGCAAGCCGCACGGCGGTGCCGAAGGCATTGGCGGCCAGCAGCGTGAGCTTGTGCGCGGCGTCGATGCCCTCGATGTCGAAGGCCGGATCGGCTTCGGCATAGCCGAGTGCCTGGGCCTGCGCGAGCGCCGCGGCGAAGTCCAGGCCTTCATCGCGCATCTTGCTCAGGATGAAGTTGGTGGTGCCGTTGATGATGCCCGCCACCCACTCGATGCGGTTGGCCGCGAGGCCCTCCCGCAGCGCCTTGACGATGGGAATGCTCACCGCCACCGCGCCCTCGTAGGCCACGGCCACGCCATGCCGCCGGGCCGCGGCAAAGATCTCGGCGCCATGCACCGCGAGCAGGGCCTTGTTGGCCGTGACCACGTGCTTGCCGTGCGCGATGGCGGCCAGCACCCATTCGCGCGCCGGACCGGTGCCGCCGGCCACTTCCACCACCACGTCGACATCGGGATGGGTGGCCACGCGCAGCGGGTCGTCCGTCAAGGGAATATCCCCGCCCACGACGGCGGCTGCGCGCACCAGGTTGCGCGCAGCCACCATCGCCAGCTCGATGGGGCGGCCCGCCCGTCCCGCGATCTCGGCCTGGTTGCGCGCCAGCACCCGCAGCGTGCCGGAGCCGACGGTGCCGATGCCGATCATCCCCACGCGCAGCGCACGAATGGCCGCAGGAAGGCTGGGCAGGGGTTCGAGGGACTGGACTGGATCGCGGTACATGGACATCTCCGGATGAAAAACAAGAAACCCAGCTGCCAGAGCTGGGTTTCATTCGTTCGGAGAAGAAGAGCGATACACCAGGTGGCTGCCGAAACGGCCACCTGCGCGTGCTCAGGTGGCCGCGGTGGTAATGGTGGTAATCATTCGTGCAACCAATGACCCCTCCGCCCGCGCGCAGGCAGGCGGCATCATGCGGGCCATGGAGGCTGCACAGACGGTGGCGGGGAAGAGATGGCACGGCATGAGGATGGGAGTGTACAAGAGCCCGGCCGGCCGGCGCCGCGACTGCCGCGCCAAACCTGCGGGAATACGGGGAGCAGGCCTACAGCGCCCCGCCGGCAGCAGGCCTAGTGTTGTGGGCAAAGAACTGCATCACCAGGAGGCAGCATCATGAAGAGTTTCGTCCTAGAGCCCCGCATGCGCTCGAGCATCGGCGGCGCCTTCTACCCCACAGGCTATTCGATGGTGATGTTTCCAAGCGCGGAAGACGCCAACCGCATCGGTCACAAACTGATCGAAAACGGCGTGAGCGGCGACGAGATCTACCTGCTTCCCGCGGCCACGATCCTGGAAGAAATCACACCCACGGTGCGGGAAGCCGACGAGCCGCTGCCGTCGGCCGGAACCGACGCGGCCACCGTACGCGCCTACACCAAGCTCGCGCGCGAAGGCCACACCGGGCTCCTGGTCAGGACGAAGAACGAAGAGGCAGCCAACCACCTGATGGAGGTGGTGCGCACCGTGCCCTATTCGATCGCACAGCGCTATCGCACGCTGGTCATCGAAGACCTCTGAGACTTTTCTTCCGCCGAGGACGGCTCAGGCGGCCGCCGCCGCTGCGCGCCGCACCACGTCGCGCGCCATGGCCTGCGCCAGCTCCTGTTCGCCCAGGAAGACCGTGGCGGCCATCTCGCGCGTCAACAGCTGCGCTTCCTCTTCGTTGTGGCTGCGGATCACGGTTTCGATGGCCGGATTGAGGGTGCGGGCGGTCTCCATCATCTGCCGCACGTTCATGGTGTCCGGTATGGCCACCACCAGCACGCGGGCGCGCGCGATGTGCGCCTGGATCAGCACGGCCGGATCGGCCGCATCGCCCCAGACGGCCGCAACGCCGGCCTCGCGCAGCTTCTCCACCATTTCGCGGTTCTGCTCCGCCACCACGTAGGGAATGTCGTGCGCCTCCAGCTCGGACGCGATGCGGCGCCCGACGCGGCCGTAGCCCACGAGCACCACCTGGCTGGAGAGGTACCGGGCTGCGGTGGTGGTCGGCAGCTCGGCCAGCGGATGGTCGTGCGATTCGAGGCTGCGCGCCAAGGGGAGACGGCCGTGCAGCCATTTCTGCAGCGGCGCGATCAGGCTGAACCACAGCGGATTGGTGGCAATGGAAATCAGCGCGCCGGCCAGGATCAGGCTCTGGCCCTCCACCGGCAGCAGGCCGAGCGAGACGCCAAGGCCCGCAAGAATGAACGAGAACTCCCCGATCTGCGCGAGGCTCGCGCTCACGGTGAGCGCCGTGCCCAGCGGATAGCGGAACGCCAGCACCAGCGCGCAGGCGGCCAGCGACTTGCCCAGCACGATCACGCCCACCACTGCCAGCACCTGCAGCGGCCGTTCGATGAGCACCGAGGGATCGAAGAGCATGCCCACCGACACGAAGAACAGCACCGCGAAGGCATCGCGCAGCGGCAGCGACTCCTGCGCCGCGCGGTGGCTGAATTCCGATTCGCGCATCACCATGCCCGCAAAGAATGCACCGAGGGCGAACGACACGCCGAACAGCGCCGCCGAGGCAAAGGCGATGCTGACCGCGGCCGCGATCACGCACAGCGTGAACAGCTCGCGCGAGCCGGTGCGCGTGACCTGCCAGAGAATCCACGGGAACGCGCGCCGCCCCACCACCAGCATCAGCGCCACGAACCCGCCCACCTGCAGCAGCGTGACGCCGAGCGTCTGCCACAGCGGGTCGGCGGGGTTGGCCGAATTGCCGGCATGGCCGCCCAGGGCCCCTGCGAGCGGCGGCATCAGCACCAGGACCAGCACCATGGCCAGGTCCTCGACCACCAGCCAGCCGACCGCGATGCGCCCGGTGAACGAATCGAGAATGCCCAGGCTCTCGAGCGCGCGCAGCAGCACGACCGTGCTTGCCACCGACAGCGCCAGGCCGAAGACCAGCGCCTCGCCCCATGACCAGCCCCACCAGAGCGCCAGCGCACCGCCCAGCAGCGTGGCCACCGCGATCTGCGCCAATGCGCCCGGCAGCGCGATCTTGCGCACCGCCAGCAGGTCGTCGAGCGAAAAATGCAGGCCCACGCCGAACATCAGCAGCATCACGCCGATCTCGGCCAGCTGCGCCGCAATGCCCGCATCCGCCACGAAGCCCGGCGTGAAGGGCCCGATGATCACGCCCGCGAGCAGGTAGCCCACCAGGGCCGGCAGCCGCAGCCGCAGCGCCAGGAAACCCAGCACGAGCGCCAGTCCCAGGCCGGCGGCAATCGTGTTGATCAGGGAAACGCTGTGGGGCATTGCTCCATTTTGCAGGAACGATGCGCCCCTCTGGTTTCACACGGGCATCGTCAGTCGGCCATCTTGCTGATGCGCGCGGCTTCGAGCACTTCGGGCTCCTGCGACTCCACCCAGCTCTCGTTGTTGAGCCCGGCGTGCAGCCGCTCGGTGTCGAGCTCGTTGGTCCACTTGGCCACCACGATGGTGGCCACGCCGTTGCCGATCAGGTTGGTCAGCGCGCGGGCTTCCGACATGAAGCGGTCGATGCCCAGGATCAGCGCCAGGCCCGCCACCGGCACGTGGCCCACGGCCGAGAGCGTGGCCGCCAGCACGATGAAGCCGCTGCCCGTGACGCCCGCCGCGCCCTTGGAGGTGAGCAGCAGCACGGCCAGCAGCGTGATCTCCTGGGTCAGCGTCATCGGCGTGTTGGTGGCCTGCGCAATGAACACGGCCGCCATCGTGAGGTAGATGGAGGTGCCGTCGAGGTTGAACGAATAGCCGGTGGGAATCACCAGGCCCACGCAGGTCTTGTTGGCGCCCAGGTTCTCCATCTTCTCCATCATGCGCGGCAGCACCGATTCGCTCGACGAGGTGCCCAGCACGATCAGCAG
>Ga0209051_1000848_pt1 | contig 31351 bp, 26 predicted proteins | sample AraplaCvi_mMS_r2_2_FD_184286 | JGI IMG/M metagenome (GOLD analysis project Ga0209051, IMG submission 184286) | Arabidopsis root microbial communities from North Carolina, USA - plate scrape MF_Cvi_mMS_r2 (SPAdes) (version 2) | ecosystem: Host-associated > Plants > Roots > Endosphere | place...
TCTCGGTCAGGTCGCCCATCACACCCGCCTGGGCATAATCGAGCACGGTATAACCCAGCATCTGCGAGGCGGTCGGATAGGTGCCGGCCGCCACCATCGCCTTCAGCGCCGTCATCGCCGCATCACCGCCGCCGCCGGCAACCGGAACGTCCTTCCAGGCAAAGCCTTCCTTCGACAGATCCTGCTTCAGAACGTTCAAGGCCGCCGCCTCGCCGCCCGACGTCCACCAGTGCAGCATCTGCACTTCCTTCACGTCGGCTGCCTGCGCCGCACCGAGGCCAGCCATCATCACGACGGCAACAGCCGCCGAGCTCAAAAACTTGCGCATGAATTTCCTCCCATTTGAAAATCGGCGGCGGGCCCTCCCTGCCGCCCGATGCTTTCCGCCGTTGCGACGGTCGACATACGGCCGCGCTCCTCTGCGCGGTTGCTAATTTAAAACGTTATAAGTCGCTAATCGTCAAGCCCTTTCTCGACTCCCGAGAAAAATATGGTTATTTCTATATATGATTGAATTTTATAGATATTTTTGATTTGGCTAACAGATCGTTAAAATTTAAAACGTTTTCATTCCTCGATTGCGCGTCGGAGTCATCGTGTTATTGTATCGCCAATTCCAGCATGGAAAGCCGAGAGTGACCGAACCGTCCTGGCCGCGAAGCGGCGAAAATCTCGAGATCACGCATAAGCGCGGCAAGCCGACCTTGCGAACGATCGCCACGATCGCCGGCCTTGCCGTGACGACGGTGTCGCGGGCGCTCTCCGATGCACCGCAGATTTCGCTGGAAACCCGCCAGCGCGTGCACCGCATCGCCCGCGAGATCGGCTATCTCCCTGATCGGGCCGCGCAGCGCCTGAAGACCGGCCGCACCAATGTGATCGCCATCCTGCTCGATTCGCATGAGGAAGTCGTCGGTTTCAGCACCTCGATCATGTACGGCATTGCCAAGGCGCTGAAGGAGACTTCCTACCATCTCGTCGTCGCCCCGAACTTCCTGTCGACGACCGATGTCGAGGCCGCCGAATATATCGTCCGCAACCACCTCGCCGACGGGCTGATCTTCACGCGAACCGAACCGCTCGATGCCCGCGTCCGCCTGCTGCTCGAAACCGGCTTTCCCTTCATTTGCCACGGCCGCACGGAATTTTCGACGCCGCACCCTTATGTCGACTACGACAATTTCACCTTTGCCTACGAGGCGACGCGCCGGCTGATCGCAAAGGGCCGCAAAAAGGTGGCCGTGGTCCTGCCGCCGAAACGGCTGACCTTCTGCCAGCATATCCTGCACGGCTTCATGACGGCTGTGCGGGAGGCAGGCATTGCCTATGAGATACCCGAAACGGTCGATCTCGATACGCCGGCGGATGTGCTGCGCGATTTCATCTCCAGCCGCGCCGCCGCTCTGGAAGCGCCCGATGGTTTCATCTGTCCCGGCGAAGTCTCAGCACTCGCCGTCATCAGCGGCATGAGCGACGCCGGCCGAACACTCGCGGTCGATTACGACATCGTCGCCAAGGAAACGTCGCGCCTTCTCACCCAATTGCAGCCGAAGGTCGACACGATCCACGAGGACCTGACGGCGGCGGGCGAGGATCTCGGCCGCATGCTGCTGCAGCGCATCAACCATGCCGACGCCGAAGACCTGCATCTGCTGCTGCCGCCGCAGATCAATTTCCCGGTCGATCAAGCCCTCTGAAGGCTATTCCCAACACGGGTGATTTGCCCTAAAAGCACGCCGTAATCCGGTCGCAGCCCACCCGGTCAAAACAAGGGATCCAAACTATGAAGACTATCGTCGTCTGCTCCGGCGGACTCGACTCCGTTTCGCTTGCCCACAAGATCGCAGCGGAACAACAGCTTATTGGCCTCGTCTCCTTCGACTACGGCCAGCGGCATCGCAAGGAACTCGATTTCGCCGCCCGGTGCGCCGCGCGCCTCGCCGTCCCCCATCATATCATCGACATCGCCGCCATCGGCGGCCATCTAAGCGGATCGGCCTTGACCGATAACATCGAGGTTCCGGATGGTCATTATGCCGAGGAGACCATGAAGGCCACCGTGGTGCCGAACCGCAACGCCATCATGCTGGCCATCGCATTTGGCCTGGCCGCAGCGCAGAAGGCAGATGCCGTCGCCGTCGCCGTGCATGGCGGCGACCACTTCATCTACCCCGACTGCCGGCCGGGCTTCATCGACGCCTTCCAGCGCATGCAGAACGAGGCACTGGACGGTTATGCCAGCGTCAGACTGCTTGCGCCCTATGTCGATGTTTCGAAAGCGGCGATCGTTACCGACGGCGAGAAACATGCGACTCCGTTTGCGGAAACATGGTCCTGCTACAAGGGCGGCAGGCTTCATTGCGGGCGCTGCGGCACCTGCGTCGAACGCCGCGAGGCTTTCCATCTCGCCGGTATTGCCGATCCCACGGAATATGAAGACCAGGATTTCTGGAAAGCGGCGGTGTCGCAATATTCTGCTGCGGAGGTGCGTTGATGTACCGCATCACCAAGGAGTTCCATCTCTCCGCTTCGCACCAGCTGGATCATCTGCCGGCCGACCATCAATGCGCCAGGCTGCACGGCCACAACTACATCGTGGTCGTTGAGCTCTCCGCCGAAAGCCTGAACGATGACGGCTTTGTTCGCGACTATCACGACCTTTCGCCGCTCAAGCGCCATATCGACGAGTCCCTCGATCATCGCCACCTGAACGAGGTCTTCGGCCATTCGAAAGTCACCTCCGAGTTCCTGGCAAAGCATTTCTACGACTGGTGCAAAGAGCGCTTCCCGGAGACATCCTCCGTCCGCGTCAGCGAGACGCCGAAGACCTGGGCGGAGTATAGGCCGTGAGCGGGGAGACCATTCGCGTCAGCGAGATCTTCGGCCCGACCATACAGGGCGAAGGCGCGTTGATCGGTCTGCCGACGGTGTTCGTCAGGACCGGCGGCTGTGACTATCGCTGTTCCTGGTGCGACAGCCTTCATGCGGTCGACAGCGCCTTTCGGGATCAATGGCTTCCGATGTCCGTCGAGGCGATCTGGCAGGAAGTGACAAAGCTCTCCGGAGGCAGGCCTCTGACGGTTTCCCTTTCCGGAGGCAATCCCGCGATCCAGCCGCTCGGGCCATTGATCGAATTCGGGCATTCGCAAGGATATCGTTTCGCCCTGGAAACGCAGGGGAGTGTCGCCCGGGACTGGTTCCGCGATCTCGACATGCTGGTCTTGAGCCCCAAGCCGCCGTCAAGCGGAATGCTGACGGATTGGGATCAGGTCGACGACTGTCTTCGTCTCGCCGCCGGCGGGCCGGAAGTCGTCTTGAAAATCGTCGTCTTCGACGATGAAGACTACGCCTTCGCCCTGGAGGCGGGCGAGCGCTATCCCTATATTCCCCTGTTCCTTCAGCCGGGCAATCATACGCCGCCGCCGCCCGATGACGACGATGCCCGCATCGATATCGACGGCGTGATGGACCGGATGCACTGGCTGGTCGAAAAGGTGACCGCCGATCGATGGTTTACGCCACGCGTGCTGCCGCAGCTGCACGTGCTGCTGTGGGGCAACAAACGCGGCGTCTGACTCTGCCTGCTCCTATCGCTCCGGGAAAGCAAAGACATCAACAGGCTCTCCGAGCCCGCGCAGCGGGTAGGTGCCGAGACTGTCCATGTCTTTGGCGCAGTCCGCCATTTCGACGAAGGCCCGCGACAAGAGCACTGGGCGCTTGACCTCCTTGGTGAGGCTTTCCAGCCGCGAGGCGACATTGACCGCCGGGCCGATGACGGTGAAATCGAGCCGGCGGCGTGAGCCGATATTGCCGTACATGACGTCGCCGACATGCACGCCGACGCCGTAGCGCAGCGGATCGCGCCCCATGCGCACATGCTCCTCGTTCAGTTCGGCCATCGACGCCTGCCCTTCGCGGATCGCCTGCAGCAGATCGGCGCAGGCCGTTTCCTTGCTCAGCGGGAAAATCGCCAGCAACCCGTCGCCCATGAACTTGAGGATCTCGCCACCATACCGTTCGATCGGATCCGATATCGCATCGAAATAATCGTTGAGCAGATGGATGACATCGTCGCGCGGCCAGAGATCGGAGATTGCCGTAAAGTCGCGCAGGTCGCAGATCATGATCGCCGCGCCGACGGTGGTGCCGCTGCCACGCGTCGTCACGCCCGACAGGATCTGCTCACTTGCATGCGGCCCGACATAGGTCTGCAGCAGTGTACGCGCCATGATGTTCTTCAGCCTGATTTCGCTGACAAGGGTCAGGGCCGGCAGAAGATCGCGCAGGAAATCGACGTGTGCGCGCTCGAAGCCGCCCGGCCGGCTGGTGGAAAATGTCGCCACATGCCGTTTGCCGAAGGTATGCTCGAGCGGCCAGGCGATATACTCGGTCAGGCCGTCGTCATGCAGTTCCTGATAGAATGAATCCAAGCCGCCTGCGGCTGTACCTTCCAGCTGCCTGCGCACCTCCTCCGCACCCTGATGGATCGCGTTGACGGGACTGGTCAGGAACTCCGGCGTGTTCTCGACGCCATAGGCAAAGGTGTTGATTTTCGCATCGGTGAGCCCCTCTTTCCAGAGGATGCGCGCCCCGATCCATTGCGGATGGTTCGTCCGGAAATGCAGGGTTGCGCGGGCCACCGGCACGCCTGCCGCCACCAGCTTCCCGCACATTTCCACCAGGATATTGTCGATGAAGCGCTCACCGCGCGTCTCGTTCACCAGCCAGTCGAGAATCCGTCTCCTGCGGATCGGCCAGACGCCATCGTCCGCTTCGGCGGCAGTTCCGGCCTTGTTTGGAAAAGACGACATTAAAAACTCCGCTGCGCCACATCTTCGGCGAGGATCGACTTCATTTCCGCTGAATGTGGGCGATGGGGAAGCAAATGATAAGGGCCGACTGCGATAAAGCCTCAGAAATCCCAGTCCTCGTCGTCGGTCGCAACAGCCTTGCCGATCACATAGGAGGAACCGGAGCCGGAGAAGAAGTCATGGTTCTCGTCGGCATTCGGCGAAAGCGCCGACAGGATCGCCGGATTGACCTTGCAGGCCTCGGCCGGGAAAAGCGCCTCGTAGCCGAGGTTCATCAGCGCCTTGTTGGCATTGTAATGCAGGAATTTCTTGACGTCCTCGCTCAGCCCGACGCCGTCATAGAGCGCCTCGGTATATCTGGCTTCGTTGTCGTAGAGCTCGAGCAGCAGGTCGAAGGCGAAATCCTTGATCTCCTGCCGTCTCTCCTCGGAAAGCCGCTCCAGTCCGCGCTGGAATTTGTAGCCGACATAATAGCCGTGCACCGCCTCGTCGCGGATGATCAGCCGGATCATGTCTGCCGTGTTGGTAAGCTTGGCGCGGCTCGACCAGTACATCGGCAGGTAGAAGCCGGAATAAAACAGGAAGCTTTCGAGGAAGACGCTGGCGACCTTCTTCTTCAAGGGATCGCCGGAACCATACTGCTCCATGATCAGCGCCGATTTGCGTTGCAGGAACTCGTTCTCCTCCGACCAGCGATAGGCATCGTCGACATCGGGCGTCGAGCACAGCGTCGAGAAGATCGAGGAATAGGAACGCGCATGCACCGCCTCCATGAAGGAGATGTTGGAAAGCACCGCCTCCTCATGCGGCGTTACCACATCCGCCATCAGCCTGATGGAGCCGACGCCGTTCTGGATCGTGTCGAGCAGCGTCAGCCCGGTGAAGACGCGGATGGTCAACTGCTGCTCGGCCGCCGTCAGCGTCGCCCAGGAGGGAATGTCGTTGGACAGCGGCACCTTCTCCGGCAGCCAGAAATTGCCGGTCAGCCGGTTCCAGACCTCGAGATCCTTATCGTCCTCGATGCGGTTCCAGTTGATGGCGCGCATGCGGGAGATTGGCTTGATGGATATGTTCATTGGGTGGTCTTTCTTCGACAAATTCTAACGGAGTGCGGAGCCCCCTCACCCTGCCCTCTCCCCGCTGGGGAGAGGAGGGGGCTACAAGCTCGAAACTCTCGGCCAGCAGCCCAAAATCAAAGCGTACAAGATACGCAGCCCTGCACCTCGGTGCCGGACAGCGCCATCTGGCGAAGGCGGATGTAGTAGATGGTCTTGATGCCCTTCTTCCAGGCGTAAATCTGCGCCTTGTTGATATCGCGCGTCGTTGCCGTGTCGCGGAAGAACAGGGTCAGCGACAGGCCCTGGTCGACATGCTGGGTCGCCGCCGCATAGGTATCGATGATCTTCTCCGCGCCGATCTCATAGGCGTCCTGATAGTAATCGAGATTGTCGTTGGTCATGAACGGCGCCGGATAGTAGACGCGGCCGATCTTGCCTTCCTTGCGTATCTCGATCTTCGAGACGATCGGATGGATCGAGGAGGTCGAGTGGTTGATGTAGGAGATCGAGCCCGTCGGCGGCACTGCCTGCAGGTTCTGATTATAGAGGCCGGAAGTCATGACCGCCGCCTTCAACGCCACCCAATCCTCCTGCGTCGGAATATGGATTCCGGATTTGTCGAACAGCGCCTGCACCTTCCCGGTCGCCGGCTTCCATTCCTGCTCGGTATATTTGTCGAAATAGTCACCGGAGGCATATTTCGAATTTTCGAAGCCCTTGAAGCTCTGGCCCCGTTCGACCGCCAACAGGTTCGAGGCGCGGATCGCGTGATAGGTCACCGTATAGAAATAGATATTGGTGAAATCGACGCCTTCCTTCGAGCCGTAGAAGATGCGTTCGCGGGCAAGATAGCCGTGCAGGTTCATCTGGCCGAGACCGATCGCATGGCTCTCGTCGTTGCCCTTTTCGATCGAGGGAACCGAGGCGATGTGGCTCATGTCGGAGACCGCCGTCAGCGCCCGGATCGAGGTCTCGATCGTCTTGCCGAAATCGGTGGAATCCATGGCCGCGGCGATATTCAGCGAGCCGAGATTGCAGGAAATATCCTTGCCGAGGTGCTTGTAAGAGAGGTCGTCGTTGTATTCGCTTGCCTTGCTGACCTGCAGGATCTCGGAGCAGAGATTGCTCATCGAAATGCGCCCGGCGATCGGGTTGGCCCGGTTCACCGTATCCTCGAACATGATGTAGGGATAACCGCTCTCGAACTGGATCTCGGCGATCACCTGGAAGAATTCACGCGCCTTGATCTTCTTCTTCGAGATGCGAGCGTCCGCCACCATCTCCCGGTACTTTTCCGTCACCGAAATCTCGGTGAAGGGCACGCCGTAAACGCGCTCCACGTCGTAAGGCGAGAACAGATACATATCCTCGTTGTTCTTGGCGAGTTCGAAGGTGATGTCGGGCACGACGACGCCGAGCGACAGCGTCTTGATGCGGATCTTCTCGTCGGCATTTTCGCGCTTTGTGTCGAGGAAGCGCATAATGTCGGGGTGATGGGCGTTGAGATAGACGGCGCCCGCGCCCTGGCGCGCACCCAGCTGATTGGCATAGGAGAACGAGTCTTCGAGCAGCTTCATGACCGGGATGATGCCGGAGGACTGGTTTTCGATCTGCTTGATCGGCGCGCCGGCCTCACGGATATTCGTCAGCGACAGAGCCACGCCGCCGCCGCGCTTCGACAGCTGCAGCGCCGAATTGATCGAGCGGCCGATCGATTCCATATTGTCCTCGACGCGCAGCAGGAAGCAGGAGACAAGTTCGCCACGCTGCTTCTTGCCGGCATTGAGGAAGGTCGGCGTTGCCGGCTGGAAACGGCCGGAAATGATCTCGTCGACCATGTCGCGGGCAAGGGCCTCGTCACCCCGCGCCAAGGTCAGCGCCACCATGCACATGCGGTCCTCGTAGCGCTCGAGATAGCGCTTTCCGTCGAAGGTCTTCAGCGTATAGCTGGTGTAATATTTGAAGGCGCCGAGGAAGGTCGGAAAACGGAATTTCCTCGCATAGGCCTGATCGAACAGGTCGCGGACGAAATTGAAGGAATACTGGTCGAGAACCTCCTGCTCGTAATAACCCTCGGTGACGAGGTAATCGAGCTTTTCCCTCAGATTGTGAAAGAACACGGTGTTCTGGTTCACATGCTGCAGAAAATACTGCTTCGCCGCCATGCGGTCCTTGTCGAGCTGGATCTTCCCCTCGTCGTCATAGAGGTTCAGCATCGCGTTCAGCGCGTGATAGTCGAGCGTCTCCGCCGCTTTCCAAGGGCGTTCGCCGGCGGGATGAGCAAAAGTGTTATGCGGTTTTGCGCCCGCATCCCGCGTCAGAGTTGTTCCCGTGTCCAAAATTGTTCCATTCCGTGTTTGACGTTGGCGACATCCTCGGCCGTGCCCATGAGCTCGAACCTGTAGAGGTAAGGCACCTGGCATTTTTGCGAGATCACGTCGCCGGCGAGCCCGTATGTCTCGCCGAAATTGCTGTTGCCCGCGGCAATCACGCCGCGGATATGTCCTCGGTTTTCCGCATCGTTCAAGAAACGGGTCACCTGCTTGGGAACGGCACCCTTGCCACCGTCGCCGCTGTAGGTCGGCACAATGAGAACGAAGGGTTCGCGAATAGGGAACGCCTCTGCGCCGCTAGCCGGAATGCGCGCCGCGCGCAGTCCGAGCCTGGCGACGAAGCGATGGGTATTCTCGGAGCGGCTGGAATAATAAACGATCAGCCCCATCGCCTTTTTCCTCGGGTCAGGAGAGCGCGCTGATCATATCGGGGCGGAAACCCGCCCAATGCCGCTCACCGGCGATCACGACCGGCGCCTGCATGTAGCCGAGGCTGCGGACACGATCGAGCGCTTCGGCATCCTGCGAGATATCGACGATGTCGTAATCGACGCCCAGCCGGTCGAGGGCGCGATAGGTGGCGGTGCACTGGACGCAGGCGGGTTTGCTGTAGACGGTAACGCTCATTATGTTCCTCGTGATGTCAAAGAATTCAGGACGCAACACTGAGATCGGGCGCCTTGCAGCGTCCGGGGCAACATTTGGTGATATGGCAAAGTCGGCGTTTAAACGCCTGATACGATCCCTCTCGGGATTTGCGCGGGCGGCGGCCTTGATATTCTGGACATGACTTCAACCCCGAAGTGCTCATGCGGACGTTCGGGGCAGCGTAACAGGCGCGGATCATTCCGCTGTCATTCACGCGACCTTCCGGACACCCCGCCCGTGGACATCTAGTTCAAGGCAGGTCTCCTGGCTTGCGGGTCGAAGCACCCTGCCCCAGCCTTCCCGAGGCATCATGCCTCAGTGACCTGAAATCGGACAGTTGCTCGCCGCTTACAGTTGCGGGGGCAGCTCCGGCCTTGCTGCGCCGTCATGGCGAAACGCACCGTATTCCCGTCTTAGCCCGCGATCCGACACGAATCGAAGGAACCTTGAACACTAGATATAGTACGCGAATCCGAAATCACGTCAACGGATGGTTTGTGCATTGCGTTACGACAGGTTTGAAATCGCTACGTTCCTGTGAAAAACATGGCCAACGAAGGCTTAACGAAAAGAGGCTGTCGAGAAGGCCGAAACGAAGAGAGCCGGCCTATAGCCGGCTCTACGATTGTCGATTCCGGATCGCCCGCATCGTCGCTGCGAAGAGAGTTTATCCCTTGACCCGCAACAACCTCAGCGCGTTGATCGTCACCAGCACGGTCGCGCCGGTATCGGCGAGAATCGCCGGCCAGAGCCCGGTGATGCCGGCAATCGTCGTCACCAGGAACACCGCCTTCAGCCCGAGCGCTATGCTGATATTCTGCAGGATGTTGCGCATCGTCCGTTTGGACAGTTCGATCATCCGCGCCACGTCGCCGACGCGCCCGTGCAGCACGGCGGCATCGGCCGTCTCCAGCGCCACATCGGTGCCGCCGCCCATGGCGATGCCGATATCGGCGGCGGCCAGCGCCGGAGCATCGTTGATGCCGTCGCCGACCTTGGCGACGATGAAGCCCTGGCGCTTCAATTCGCCGACGACCCGCTGCTTGTCCTCAGGCATCATCTCGCCGCGCCAGTCGATGCCGAGCATCTTGGCAACAGCTGCTGCCGTCCGCTCGTTGTCGCCCGTCAACATCATCGCCTTGACGCCGGCCGATTCGAGCGTTGAAAGCCCAGCCTTGGCATCCGCGCGCGGCTCGTCGCGCATGGCGATCAGGCCGGCTGCAACACCATCGACAAGCAGCACCGACACGCTCTTGCCCTCGTCGTTCAGAACGGTAATGCGTGCATCCTTTTCCCCATCGAGCGCCCCGCGCTCGCGAGCAGCGGATGGGGACAGCAGATCGAGCGTCTCACCGCCCACTTTGCCGCTGACACCCTTGCCCGGCAGCGCTTCCAGTTCGAAAGCCGGCGGCACGGGAACACCGTCCGCCTTGGCGCGGTTGAGGATCGCCAGCGCCAAGGGATGGCTGGAGCCCTGCTCCAGCACTGCCGCTCGCGACAAGACCTGCGTCTCACTCAATCCGAAGGAAACGATATCGGTCACCTGAGGCCTGCCTTCCGTCAGCGTGCCTGTCTTGTCGAAGGCGACCATCGTCACCTTGCCGAGCGTTTCCAGCACTGCGCCGCCCTTCATCAGCAGCCCGCGCCGCGCGCCTGCTGAAAGCGAGGCAGCAATCGCCGCCGGCGTCGAGATGACAAGCGCGCAGGGGCAGCCGATCAGCAGAATGGCAAGGCCCTTATAGACCCATTCGCTCCACGAACCGTCGAACAAAAGCGGCGGAACGACCGCCACCAGCCCCGCGACAACCACAACGCCGGGCGTGTAGTAACGCGAGAACCGATCGATGAAACGTTCGGTCGGCGCCTTCGATTCCTGCGCCTCTTCCACCAGCTTGACGACGCGGGCGATGGTATTGTCGGCAGCCGCCGCCGTGACGCGAACCCTGAGCACTGCGTCGCCGTTCACCGTTCCGGCAAAGACGACGGCATCCACACCCTTGCGCACCGGCGTGCTCTCGCCGGTCACCGGCGCCTCGTCGATCGCGCTCTCACCGGAGACAACGACGCCGTCCGCCGAGATCCGGTCGCCAGGGCGAACCATGATGACGGCGCCGACCGAAAGGCTTTCCGCTGGCACCTCCCGTGTCTGCCCATTGTCTTCGAGTAACGCGGTCTTCGGCATCAGCGACGTCAGCGACTGGATGCTTTCGCGCGCCTTGCCCGCTGCCACCCCTTCCAACAGCTCGCCAACGAGGAACAGGAACACAACGGTTGCCGCCTCTTCGCCGGCATTGATGATGACGGCGCCGACGGCGGCGATCGTCATCAGCATCTCGATCGAAAACGGTGTGCCTGAGAAAGCGGCCATGACGGCACGCCGCGCGATCGGCACCAGACCGATCAGCATGGCAACGATGAAGGCATAGGATGCAATCGCCGGCACGAGATGGCCGACGGTGTAGGCGACAACGAGTGCCGCACCGGAAAGGATGGTCAGCCGACCCTTCTTACTCTGCCACCAGGGACCGGCCATTGGCGCATGGTCGTGCCCGTGCAGCCCCTCGATTTCCTTCTCGCCATGATCGTCGTGGTCATGACTTGCATGGTCATGGCTATGGCCTGCATGATCGTGGCCTTCATGATCATGCACCGCATGTTCGTGGTCATGGTCCGCCTGATCGCGGTGATCATGTCCATGGTCGTGACGATGCTGCGGACCGCGTTCATGTGCTGGCGCAGCGTTTCCGGAAAGCGGCGCGACGGAATAGCCAAGCCCGGTTACCTTCTTCTCGATCGCCTTGAGATCGCTGCTGCCATCGTGCCGGACAGTCATCGTGCCCGCCATCACCGAGACGGATACATCGGCGACACCCGCCACGCGTCTGACCGCCGTATCGATCTTGGTTGCGCAGGAGGCGCAATCCATGCCGCCAACCCGATATCGTGTCTCGCTCTCTGCCATGATCCGCTTCCTTGTCAAACAGAAGCATCCCTCCTACATCCTCTAGTGACTAGAGGTGCAAGAGGAAAATCATGAAAAAGATCACGATCGGTGAAGCCGCCCGCCAGAGCGGCGTCAAGGTGCCGACGGTGCGTTATTACGAGAGCATCGGCCTGCTCGCGGCGCCGAGCCGCAGCGAAGGCAACCAGCGCTCCTTCGAACCTGCCGATATCAGTCGCCTCGCCTTCATCCGCCATGCCCGCGAACTCGGCTTCGAGATCGAGGCGATCCGCACGCTGCTGACCCTGCAGGATGATCCGCACCAATCCTGCGCCTCGGCCGATGCTATCGCCAAGGCTCGTCTCGTCGAGGTCGAGCAGCGCATCCGCAGCCTGATGGCGCTGAAGGCCGAGCTGGAAACCATGGTGGAAGGCTGCGGCCACGGCCGCGTCGATCAATGCCGCGTCATCGAGGTTCTCGCCGACCACGGCCAGTGCACGCATTCGCATCACTGAACCCGCCCTTGCGGGCAAGGCGCAGCCGCGCCAAAACGGCACCAGAAAGAATCGGGCAAAGACATCCATGGACCAGAAGCGAATGGCCATCATCGGCGGCGGCCCGGCGGGACTGGCGGCCGCCGAACTGCTGTCGCTCTCCGGCCATGCGGTGACGGTCTACGACGCCATGCCAACCTTCGCCCGCAAGTTTCTGCTGGCCGGCAAGTCGGGACTGAACATTACCCATTCCGAGGATTATGCCCGTTTCGCCACGCGCTTCGGCGCCGCTTCTTCCCGGCTGCGGCCGGCTCTGGATGCCTTTACCCCTGGCGATATCAGGGATTGGGCGGCAGGGCTCGGGACGGAGACCTTCATTGGTTCGTCCGGTCGAGTGTTCCCGAAGGTAATGAAAGCCTCTCCCTTGCTGCGCGCCTGGCTCAGACGATTGGAGGCGCAGGGCACAACGCTCCGCACCCGCCATCGCTGGATCGGTTTTGCCGATGAGGGATATGTTTTCGAAACGCCGGAAGGACGCAGTATCGTCCAGTGCGACGCCGCCCTGCTGGCACTCGGCGGCGCAAGTTGGCCCCGCCTCGGCTCCGATGCGCGCTGGCTGCCGTGGTTATCGGAAAAGGGTGTCGAGATCGACGCCTTCCAGCCCGCCAATTGCGGTTTCGTCGTCGGCTGGAGCCAAAACTTCCGCGAGCGTTTCGCCGGCGAGCCGGTGAAGTCGGTCGTCGCCACCTCCGAAGCCGGAACCTTTCCTGGCGAATTCGTCATCACCGCAGGCGGTATCGAGGGCAGTCTGGTCTACGCTCATGCGGCGAGCCTCCGCGACCGGCTGCTTAACCGCGGCAGCGCCGCCCTGACGCTCGACCTCGCCCCCGGCCGGACAGTCGAAAGGCTGCACCGCGACCTCACGCGGCAGGACGCCAAATCGAGCTTCTCGAACCGCCTGCGCAAACGTGCCGGCCTCGACGGCGTCAAGGCGGCATTGCTGCGGGAACTCGCTCCCGAGCGCGATCGAACCGATCCCGGACGTCTCGCCGGCCTGATCAAGGCCCTACCAGTCCCGGTTCTCGAGACGAGGCCGATCGCCGAGGCGATCTCCTCGGCCGGCGGCATCCGCTGGAGCGGCATCGACGGCGGCTTCATGTTGAAGGCGCTGCCAGGCACCTTCGTCGCCGGCGAAATGCTCGACTGGGAGGCGCCGACCGGCGGCTATCTCCTCACTGCCTGCCTGGCGACCGGCCGGGCCGCTGCGCGCGGCATCGAGGCCTGGCTGCACAGATAGGCCCCGGCGCTCGCAGGTACTCAGCGGAAAACAAGACCTTCCCTGAATTAGGCCGAGGCTGGATGAAACGTCATGACAAGGCCATTCATGCAGTAGCGAAGTCCGGTTGGCTTCGGACCATCATCGAAGACGTGGCCCAGATGGCCGCCACAGCGACTACAATGGACGGCCGTGCGCGCCATCCCGAAAGTGGTGTCGTTTGTGGTTCCGACAGCATGGTCGAGCGGTGCCCAAAAGCTCGGCCAGCCGGTTCCGCTGTCGAATTTGGTCGCCGAGGAAAAGAGCTTTTGGTCGCAGCCGGCACAGGCGAAGGTGCCCTTCCGCTCCTCATGCAGCAGGGCGCTGGTGAAGGGATTTTCCGTCCCCGCCTGACGCAGGATGACAAATTGATCCGGCGTCAACAGCTTGCGCCATTCATCCTCTGTGTGCGTCACCGCAAAGGTCTCGCCAGCGATCGCCTTGCCGGCCCCCAAACGAACCGCAAGCCCGCCGAAAGCGGCACCCATCAGCAACAATCGTCTGTTTAACATGGTCGGGATCTCCTCGCCCTGCAAAAGCTGTTTCTGCACAGAACTACGGGCGAGAGCGGTCTTTTGTTACACTCTCTGCGTTCGAACACTGAAATGTGATTTCTGCCGCCTTCGTCTGAAAAACCCGCACGCCGCCGGCCGTCTAGGACCGGCCGATTGCAAACCGACCGCTTTTCCCTCAGACTATGCTCAAGTTCCGTGGGAGGAGCCGATGCACGAACACTCAGCACACGCCGAGCATGTCTACACCTCTGCCCAGCGCGATTCCGCCGCAGCCAGTTCTCCCGTTGTCGCCTCTTGGCGGCGATGCATGACCATGCATCAGCTCGCTCCGGAAGACGAACGGGCGCCACTGCGCGTTACCGATGAGGAATTCCGGCGTGCCCGAGAACAGTCCGGTCAGCTGATCGCCAGCGCGACCGAAGAGCTCGATCGTCTCTTCACCACCGTCGGCAGGGCCGGCTGCTGCCTGCTTCTGACCGACAGGAACGGCATTGCATTGGAGCGTCGGGGTGCTGCCGGCGACGACAAGGAGTTCCAAGAACTCGGCCTGTGGACCGGCTCGGTCTGGACCGAGGCGAGCATCGGAACCAACGGCATCGGCACCGCGCTTGCCGACGAGCGTGCCGTCGCCATCTTCCGCGACCAGCATTTCTTCTGCGCCAATACCAGCCTCAGCTGCACCACAGCACCGATCCGCGATCACCGTGGCCGGGTGGCCGCAGCCCTCGATATTTCTACCTGCCGCGAAGACGTCAACGAGATGACGCTGACCATCCTGACGCAGACCGTGCGCGATGCGGCGATGCGCATCGAGCTCAACCTCTTCCGCTCGGCTTTTCCCAGCGCCCGTTTCCTGATGGTTCCCGCCGGCGTCAATTCCGCCGCCGCCCTGCTTGCCGTCGACCGGCATGACCTGGTGCTGGGAGCAACGCGCGCTGCTCGCATCGCGCTGCAGCTGGACGACAAGCGGATCGCCGCCGGCATTCCGGCGGCCGATGCCCTGCATGAGGCCGGCGTCTCGCAGCAGGAGGAGATCGTCGAAGCGGAAAAGGCGGCCCTGTTGCGGGCGCTGTCACGCACCAGCGGCAACGTCTCGCAGGCGGCTGTCGCCCTCGGCATTAGCCGCGCCACCTTGCATCGGAAGATGAAGAAGTTCGACCTGCACTGACCAGGCGCCCGAAAGTTCCACCGACGCCTTCGATCGTGACGCGAGCTGTCGCATCCGTGCGACACTGTGCGCTGCGGTATTGAAAGGCCGCCCTGTTCCCCCCGCCAAAACATGCACATTTTCCTCCCACTGGTTCGCTTCGGAACCTGGACCATCAAGGGAGGATGACATGCTTCATCAGAAAATCGTCGAATCGCCGTTCAAGCTGAAATACGGCAACTACATCGGCGGCGAATGGCGCGAGCCTGTCGGGGGCAAATACTTCGAAAACCTGACACCGGTCACCGGCGGCAAGCTCTGCGACATTCCCCGCTCCGATGAAAAGGACATCAATCTTGCGCTCGACGCCGCCCATGCGGCCAAGGAGAAATGGGGCCGCACCTCGGCTGCCGAGCGCTCCAATATCCTCATGAAGATCGCCCAGCGGATGGAGGACAAGCTGGAATTGCTCGCCCAGGCCGAGACCTGGGACAATGGCAAGCCGATCCGCGAGACCATGGCGGCAGACATTCCGCTGGCGATCGACCACTTCCGCTATTTCGCTTCCTGCATCCGCGCCCAGGAAGGCTCGATCGGCGAGATCGACCACGATACCGTCGCGTATCACTTCCACGAACCGCTCGGCGTCGTCGGCCAGATCATTCCCTGGAACTTCCCGATCCTGATGGCCACGTGGAAACTTGCTCCGGCGCTTGCCGCCGGCAACTGCGTCGTCTTGAAGCCTGCCGAACAGACCCCCGCCTCGATCCTGCTCTGGGCCGAATTGGTCGGCGATCTGCTGCCGCCCGGTGTGCTCAATATCGTCAACGGTTTTGGCATCGAGGCCGGCAAGCCGCTGGCGACCAGCGCCCGCATCGCCAAGATCGCCTTCACCGGCGAGACGACGACCGGCCGGCTGATCATGCAATATGCCAGCCAGAACCTCATTCCGGTGACGCTGGAGCTCGGCGGCAAATCGCCGAACATCTTCTTCGCCGATGTGATGGCCGAGGACGACGACTTCCTCGACAAGGCGCTCGAAGGCTTTGCGATGTTCGCTCTCAACCAGGGCGAAGTCTGCACCTGCCCCAGCCGCGCCCTCGTCCAGGAATCGATCTACGACCGCTTCATGGAAAAGGCCGTCAAGCGCGTCGAGGCGATCAAGCAGGGCAATCCGCTCGACAGCGCGACGATGATCGGCGCCCAGGCCTCGACCGAGCAGCTGGAAAAGATCCTTGCCTATCTCGACATCGGCAAGCAGGAAGGTGCGGAGGTGCTGGCCGGCGGCACGCGCAACGATCTCGGCGGCGATCTGGCGAACGGCTATTACGTCAAGCCGACGATCTTCAAGGGCCACAACAAGATGCGTGTGTTCCAGGAGGAAATTTTCGGGCCGGTTGTCTCGGTCACGACCTTCAAGGACGAAAAGGAAGCGCTCGAAATCGCCAACGACACGCTTTACGGCCTCGGCGCCGGCGTCTGGAGCCGCGACGCCAATCGCTGTTATCGGTTCGGCCGCGAGATCCAGGCCGGCCGCGTCTGGACCAACTGCTACCACGCCTACCCCGCCCATGCCGCCTTCGGCGGTTACAAACAGTCGGGCATCGGCCGCGAAACCCACAAGATGATGCTCGAGCATTACCAGCAAACTAAAAACATGCTGGTGAGCTACAGCCCGAAGGCGCTCGGCTTCTTCTGAGGCGTGGTGAGGGCGTAAAACCCTCCCAACCCCTCCCCACAAGGGGAAGGGACTTAACGTGCGGCTCTCGCCGTATTCACTGTTGAGCGCAGCACATGCATCCGGCTTGTTGTTCTGCGAGCCAAAGCGGCAGCTTAGCCCCTCCCCTTTGTGGGGAGGGGTTGGGGAGGGGCATCTCTCCCAAAACTTTGGAGGAAGACCGATGGAAGCCACCGTCAACGGCGATCCGCGAGTTCTCGCGACCGACGCAGCTCTTGACCTGATTGCTGAGATCAAGCACGATCATCCCGATATCCTCTTCCACCAGTCCGGCGGCTGTTGCGACGGCTCCTCGCCGATGTGTTATCCGGCCAATGAATTCATGGTCGGCGACAGCGACGTCAAACTCGGCGAGATCGGCGGCGTGCCGGTCTATATCAGCGCCAGCCAGTTCGAAGCCTGGAAACATACGCAGCTCATCATCGATGTCGTTCCGGGCCGCGGCGGCATGTTCTCGCTCGATAACGGCCGCGAGAAACGCTTCCTCACCCGCTCCCGCCTCTTCGCCGGCGGCGAGGCCTGCGCCGTCCCGGATGTGACAGTCAAGGCGGTGTAGAGCATGCCGAAAACTGTGCGCGGTTTTTCGGCATCATGTTATTCTAACTCTCAGGGAATTTCGGCTGTAGTATTCCCATAGTACCTTCTGCCCGCCGCTCTTTGTTAATCTCCGGCGGTTGGTTTCAAAGGAGGATACGATGCCAGCTTCAAAAATCCTAATGATCACGGGTGATTTCACCGAAGACTACGAAACCATGGTGCCGTTCCAGACGCTGCTTGCCTGCGGCTACACGGTCGACGCCGTCTGCCCCGGAAAGAACGCGGGCGAGACGGTGGCCACCGCTATTCATGATTTCGAAGGCGACCAGACCTATTCCGAAAAACGCGGTCATAATTTCGCACTGAACGCCACTTTCGATAGCGTGCGCCCCGAAGATTACGACGCCCTCGTCATCCCCGGCGGCCGTGCGCCGGAATATCTGCGCCTCAATGCAGACGTTATCAAAGCGGTCCGGCACTTCTTCGATGCCGGAAAACCCGTTGCCGCCATCTGCCATGGCGCGCAGCTGCTCGCTGCCGCAGGTGTCTTGAAGGGCCGCACCTGCTCGGCCTATCCCGCCTGCCGGCCGGAAGTCGAGCTTGCCGGCGGCACCTATGCCGATATCTCGATCACCGATGCGGTCTCGGATGGTAACCTGGTAACGGCGCCGGCCTGGCCGGCACATCCGTCGTGGCTGCGCCAGTTCATGGCCGTGCTCGATGCGGCAGCGTTGCTCGAAACCAACGCCGCCTGAGGAGGCGGCACCGGGAGGATGACATGTGCGAATTGTTCATCAAGGCGGATGCGCGGCTCTGGGAAAGCACCACTCGGTCGCTGCGCATCGACGGTATGGTCACCAGCGTCAGGCTGGAGAACTTCTTCTGGTCGAAGCTTGAGGAAGTCGCCCGGCGCGACGGCATGAATGTCGTCCAGCTGATCACCCGGCTGCATCATGAATCGATCGATGCCGGCCATGATCTTGGAAACTTCACCTCCTTCCTACGCGTCTGCTGCGCCCGCTATCTCGACCTGCAGCTCACCGGCGACATCCCGGCCGATGTCACCCGCCCGATTTCCGGCCTTGACGCGCCCGATATCCTCGATCGCGAACGGACGAAATATCACTGACGGCGGGTCCGACGAAACTGTTGAGCAATGACGGCGGAACTGCCTGAAAAGGGCAGTTCCGCAAGATCTTCGACCTGGACGCGGATGCGTGGGCTTGCGCTGCGGCGCAGCCTGGATCAACAATGCGCGCCACCAAAGCCCGCCAGGAGATGATTGCCATGAACGACCAGAAAGCCGTCATCGTCACAGGCGCCGGCGGAAACCTCGGCAGCGCCGTTGTCCGCGAGCTTGCTGCCGGCGGAGCCAAACTCGTCTGCATGAACCGGTCGAGCCAGGAGCTGGAAGCCTTGGCCGGCGATCTTCCCGCCTCCGTCGAGTTTCTGTCGATCGCCGGAACGGATCTCACCGATTATGCCTCCTGCGCCGCAGCCGTCGCCCGGGCCGTCAAGCGTTTTGGCGGTGTCGGTGCCCTGGTCAACACGGTCGGCGCCTTCCAGATGGGGCCGGTCGGGCCGGATGCGCCTGCCCAATGGGAGACGATGATGAACGCGAACGCCCGGACCGCGCTGACGATCAGCGCCGCGGTTCTCCCAACGATGAAGGCATCAGGCTATGGCCGCATCGTTCATGTCGCCGCCGCACCCGGCCTGAAGGCTGGCCCCAATCAAGCCGCTTACGCTGCCTCGAAAGCCGCCGTCATCCGACTGACGGAAGCGCTCGCTGCCGAATGCCGCGACGACCGCATCACCGCCAACTGTATCCTGCCCGGAACGATCGACACGCCTGAGAACCGCGCCGCCATGCCCAATGCGAAAACGGACGGCTGGGTCACGCCGCAATCGATCGCCCGCCTCATCGCCTTCCTGATCTCGCCGGCCGCAGCCGTCGTCACCGGCGCGGCAATCCCTGCGACCGGCCGCGAATAAGGCCAGGGCTATTCCGCTTTAGACGGTTGCATGCCGCTCGGCTTGAGGTACGATTCCCCTTCATATGATGCGAGACAGCGGGCGGGGCGCGATGGTGTTGATGATCGCATTGCGGCGGTATTTGCCAGAAGGCGGGTGGTTTCGATGACGGAGGGTCCCGCATTGCGCGCCGTCGGCGCTACCAGCCTGCTGCGCGAGGAATGGTTCCTCGGCGTCAGCGTTGCGACGAGCTTCGCATTTCTTGCTTTCCAGGAGCAGCTCTTCGGGCAGCTTTCCGATCCGCTTTGGTTCACCGTCGTTTTCGGGTGGCTGTTTGCCGTCGTGCTCGGCTCCGCTCTGTCGGTCGTGCGGCACGCAGACCACCTGGCGGAGCGGCTGAAGGAGCCTTACGGCACGCTTATTCTAACCCTTGCCATCACCTCGATCGAGGTGATGGCAATATCGGCTGTCATGCTTCACGGCGAAAACAACCCCACGCTTGCGCGCGACACGCTGTTTGCCGTCGTCATGATCATTCTGAACGGCATGGTCGGTCTGTCGCTGCTGCTCGGCGCGTGGCGGCGGCCGGAACAGCAGCATAACCTGCAGGGCGCCAACGCCTATCTCGGGGTAATCGTACCGCTGGCGACCCTGAGCCTGGTCATGCCGACATTTCTCGCAGGCCCGGACGGACAGCATCCATCGGCACCGAGACAACTGATACTGGGCATCATATCGGTCGGCCTCTATGCCACGTTCCTGTCTCTTCAGGCCGGCCGCCATCGGGACTATTTCGCGGATGACAGCAACCGTCAGGCGCCTCGCAGCGAACATGTCGTTGGCCGTGGGCCGGTCTGGCCGCATGCCGTTCTGCTTGTCACCTATATGGCTCCCGTCGTCTTCCTGGTCGAACAGCTCGCGCGGCCGATCGATTACATTATCGAAACCCTGCATGCTCCAACCGCATTTGGCGGTGTGGTGATGGCTATTCTTGTCGCGACACCTGAGGCAATCAGCGCCGTGCGCGCGTCTATCGCCAACAATCTTCAGCGCTCCGTCAACATTTTCCTTGGTTCGGTATTGTCGACGATCGGGCTAACGGTGCCGGCGATGCTTGTTGTTAGCCAGCTCTACGGACACAGCGTGACGCTCGGCCTGGAGCACGGAGATCTGGTGATGCTCCTGCTCACGCTTGCCGTCAGCATCATTACCTTTGCCAGTGGCCGCACGCATCTGATGCAAGGTGCGGTCCATCTGGTGCTTTTCCTGGCCTACGTGCTGCTCATTTTCCAGCAGTGACCTCCACCCATGCGAGAATAAGAAAGTAAAAATCTCCACGCTATGCCTGTCTTCCGCTATGGTGACAGTAACGATCGCGCCACTTGCAAGCCTCGCGGTGCTTCCAGGGTTGACGTGATGGGGAGCGGAACTTGAACTCACTATTGCTTGGCGGGTTAGTCTTTGTTTTTCTATCGGCGGCAACATCGATAGGATTGGTGATGCGCAACCGCTTGCCGGATCACCACCTCAATGCCGAATCCAAGGATGTCATCAGGCTGGCGACCGCGGTGGTGGGAACGCTGTCGGCCCTGGCGCTCGGCCTTTTGATTGCATCCGCCAAGACGACATACGACAATGCCGAAGTGGAAATGAGAACGGCGGCGGCGCGGGTGCTCCTGCTTGATCGCGTCATGGCGCAATATGGGCCGGAAACCGACAAGGCACGGCAGTTGCTGCATGAGTTGATCGAGAAACGGCTGAGCCGTGGCTGGTCTGCCGAGACCACCGACGATGCGTCCGGCAAGGCGCTCGGGGAATATCAGGATATCGAGGCGGTTCAGGGCGATCTTCGATCCCTCTCGCCGAGGGATGCCGTACAGCGTAGTCTTCAAACACGGGCGCTGGATGTGAGCGGGATGGTGGCCGAGACCCACTGGCTGCTGGTCGAATCCGGCAAAGAGGGTTTGCCCTGGGCCTTCCTCGCCGTTCTCGTCTGCTGGCTCTCGCTGCTGTTTGCGACCTTCGGGCTGCAGGCGCCAGCCAACCCGACGGTGCTGTCAATTCTGCTCGTTTGCGCCCTGTCCGTCGCGGGTGCGATCTTTTTGGTGACGGATATGGCCAATCCCTATGTCGGGCTGATCCATGTTTCGGATGCACCCTTGCAGTCGGCCATCGAGCGGCTCGGAAAACCATAGCCACTTTGTGCCCGCAAACGGCGAACTCCGACTGAATTCAATTGTGGATCGGCAGCTATTGCAATTTGCATCAATGCCGCGACATAATATCGCATGCCCGGAACTTTTCGGAGAAGGGTCGTCTCCGCCGAGGCACGCATGAAGACTGGGGCTCGTAAACATCGGGGCGGCGGCAATGCGTGTGAGATTGGATCAGGGTCTGCACCTCTTGGCGGTGCTCGCCGGCATAACAATTCTTGCCGGCTGCGAGGAAAGCGGCAACACCTATGTTCCTCCGCCGCCACCTCCGGTTCGGGTCGCACAGCCGGTCCAGCAGCCGGTGACGCTCTATTTCGAACTCACCGGCAATACGGCCCCACTCAATGCCGTCGATATCGAGGCGCGCGTCCAGGGCTATATCCAGTCCATCGACTACCAAGATGGCATGATGGTGAAGAAGGGCGCCAAGCTTTTCGGCATCGAGCGCGACACCTATCAGGCGCAACTGGATCAGGCAAAGGCATCGCTCGCCTCGCAACAGGCCTCCCAGGTCGGCGCAAAGCAGGAATATGACCGGCAGCTCAATCTCATGAAGCAACAGGTCACCACCCAGACCGCAGTCGACAGCGCCAAGGCGACCCTCGACGAGGCGAATGCTTCCATCCTCAACGCCCAAGCCAATGTCGAACTCGCGACGATCAATCTCGGCTATACCGAGGTGCTCGCTCCTTTCGACGGCATCGTCACCGATCATCTCGTCGATATCGGCACGCTGGTCGGCGTGTCCGGCCCCACCAAACTCGCCAGCATCGTCCAGACCGATCCGCTGTATGCCTATTTCAACGTCAGCGAAACGCAGGTGCTGATTATCAAGGAAACCCTGGCAAAGCAGGGACATACCTTCAGGCAGACGGACCTCCCGAGCATACCGGCGGAAATCGGTCTGCAGACGGAGGAAGGTTACCCGCACAAGGGGCATCTCGACTACGTATCGCCTCAGCTCGACGCCTCCACAGGCACGCTCCAGGTCCGGGCCCTGTTCGACAACAAGGATCACGCCATGCTGCCCGGCCTCTTCGTGCGCGTTCGGGTGCCGGTCGGCCACAACGACAAGGCTCTGCTGGTGCGCGACGATACGATCGGAACGAACCAGCTCGGCAGCTACGTGCTCGTTCTCGGCAAAGACGACGTCGTCGAGCAGAAGCAGGTCAAGACCGGCCAGCGTGAAGGTGCGCTCCGGGTCATTCAATCCGGCCTCGATCCGGCCGACTGGGTGGTGACTCAAGGGATCCAGCAGGCCATTCCCGGCAGCAAGGTCACGCCCGAGAAAATCGAAATGAACCCGACGGCCAATGCCGCCGGTGATGCCAAGGCCAACTCCATCACGCAATGAATTCGCCACCACGCTTCATCTGAACGTCTGAGGACAACAGCATGATCTCGCGTTTCTTCATTGAGCGACCGGTACTCGCCAACGTCCTGGCATTGGTCTTCGTGCTCGTCGGCGCGGTCGCGCTCTACCAGCTGCCGGTGGCGCAATATCCGAATGTCGTCCCGCCGACGGTGCAGGTGACGACACGCTTTCCCGGCGCCAGCGCGCAGACCCTCGTCGACACGGTCGCGCTGCCGATCGAGCAGCAGGTCAACGGCGTGCAGAATATGCTCTATATGCAGTCGACCAGCGCCAGCGACGGCACCTATTCGCTGATCGTCACCTTTGCCATTGGAACGGATCCAGATCAGGCCCAGGTTCTGGTACAGAACCGCGTGGCGATCGCAATGTCTTCGCTTCCCGAAGCGGTGCAGCTTCAAGGCGTGACGACGCAGAAAAAATCGACGGCGATCCTCGGCTTCGTTAGCCTGACCTCATCAGACAGCCGCTATGACAGCCTGTTCCTGTCGAACTACGCGGTCATCAATCTGCAGAACGAACTCGCCCGCCTGCCGGGCGTCGGCAATGTGACGGTGTTCGGCGCCGGCCAATATGCCATGCGGATCTGGATGGATCCGAACCTGCTGCAGGCGCGCGGCCTGACGCCGCAGGATGTTGTCAGTGTCGTGCAGCAGCAGAGCCAGGAGGTCGCCGCCGGCCAGATCGGCATTCCGCCGGTGCCGAAAGGGCAGATCTTTCAATACACGCTGAATGTGAATGGCCGGCTGAACGAGGCCGCCGACTACGAGAATATCGTCGTCAAGGTCGAAAGCGGACAGGGCGGCCGCATCACGCGCGTCCGCGATATCGGCCGCGTCGAGCTCGGCGCCCAGACTTACAGCCAATCCTTCATGCAGAACGGCCGGCCGGCGGCCGGCATCGGCATTTTCCAATTGCCGGAAGCGAACGCCATTGCCGTGGCGCAGGCGGTGCGCGCAAAGATGGATGCGCTCTCGAAGAGCTTCCCGCCTGGCCTCGAATATCATCTGCCGTTCGACACGACGAAATTCGTCGAGGCCTCCATCGACGAGGTTTACGTCACCCTGATCGAGGCCGGGGTTCTCGTTCTCATCGTCATTCTGGCCTTCCTGCAGGATTGGCGGGCGATGCTCGTGCCGGCGACCACCGTTCCGGTCACCATCATCGGCGCCTTCGCGGCCATGGCGGCCTTGGGCTTCACCGTCAACCTGTCGACGCTGTTTGCCATCGTTCTTGCCATCGGCATTGTCGTCGATGATGCCATCGTCATCGTCGAAGGTGTGGCACGGCACATCGAGGCCGGAATGTCAGGCCGAAAGGCCGCCGAAAAGGCGATGGAGGAATTGCTTGGTCCGGTCATCGGCATCACGCTGGTACTGATGGCCGTTTTCATTCCGGCCGCCTTCCTGCCTGGCCTGACCGGCCAGCTCTATCGGCAGTTCGCCCTCGTCATTGCCGCGACCGCGCTGATCAGCGCCGTCAACGCCGTCACGCTGAAACCGACACAATGCGCTCTTTGGCTGCGCCCGCCGGTTCCGCCGGAGAAACGTAACGCCCTCTATCGCGGCTTCAACAAGGGCTATGATTGGGGAGAACGGCATTATGCCGGGCTGATCGGATCGATGACCCGTCACAGCGGTATCATGGCCATCGCAGCGCTCGCGCTGATCGGCGTCGCCGTCTGGGGGCTCTCGCGTCTGCCGACCGCCTTCCTGCCTGTCGAGGATCAAGGCTACGTGCTGATCAGTGCGCAACTGCCCGATGGCGCCTCGAAGGAACGCACCGATGTCGTCATGGAAGAGGTCGGCAAGATCGCCGAAGCCACGCCTGGCGTCGATCAGGTGCTGACCATCAGCGGCCTTTCCGTTCTCGACAACAGTGCCAGCCTGCAGAATGCCGGCGTCGCCTATGTCGTTCTGAAAGATTGGGACGAGCGCGGCAAGCAGAAGGGACAGGACCTGTTGTCGATCTACCAGCATTTGAACGAGGCACTGCAGCATGTGCTGAGCGCCAAAACGCTGGTGGTCGTGCCGCCGCCGATCCAGGGCGTCGGCAATGCCAACGGCTTTACCATGCAGGTCGAGCTCCGCAATGGCGTAGCCGACTATCCGCTGCTGCAATCGCTTGCCGACACGATTGTCAGGAACGGCAATGCCCAATCATCGTTGCAGAGGTTAAGCACGCCTTTCCGTTCGAACGTGCCGCAGCTTGCGGTCTCGGTCGATCGCATCAAGGCGGAAACGCTGGGCATTACCGTGGGCCAGGTCTTCTCCGCTCTCTCCGGCTATGTCGGATCGAGCTATGTCACCCAGTTCAACAAATTCGGCCGCACCTTCCAGGTCTATGCGCAAGCCGCTTCCGATTTCCGTGTCAGCCCTGACGATATCCGCAATCTGAAGGTCAAGGCCGGCGACGGGACGATGGTGCCGCTCGGCACGGTCGTCGATGTCACCTCGACGCAAGGTCCCTCGCTGATCAGCCTCTACAATCTCTATCCCACCGCCACGATCGTCGGTGGACCGGCCGCCGGTTTCAGCTCCGGCCAGTCGCTCGAGGTCATGGAGCAGATCGCCGATCATACATTGCCGACGGGAACCGGTTTCGAATGGACGGCGCTCTCCTATCAGGAGAAGGCTGTCGGCGGGCAGATCTACTTCATCTTCGCGCTCGCCATGCTGCTCGTCTATTTCGTGCTCGCCGGCCAATATGAAAGCTGGATCCTGCCGCTGGCGGTCATCCTGGCCGTGCCGCTCGCCCTGCTCGGCACGGTGGCGGCACTGATGGCGGCGGGTGTGGCCAATAATCTCTATACGCAGATCGGCCTTATCCTGTTGATTGCGCTGGCAGCCAAGAATGCCATTCTCATTGTCGAATATGCTCGGGAAAAACGGGCGGAAGGTATGGAAATCCTCGACGCGGCCGTCGAGGCCGCCCGCCTGCGTTTCCGGCCGATCCTGATGACATCCTTCGCCTTTATCCTCGGTGTGCTGCCGCTTGTGCTGGCGACGGGCGCCGGCGCATCAGCGCGCAAATCGATCGGCATATCGGTCTTCAGCGGCATGATCGCCTCGACCTGCCTCGCCATCCTCTTCGTTCCCTCGTTCTACGTGCTGCTGCAGCGCCTCGAGGAATACTGGAAGCGGCGCAGAGCGCCCGCAAACACGGCCGCGAGCGTGGAGGAAGCGGAGATATCGAACGTCGGGTGAGGCGATCGCAGCAATTATTGTACGATCACCTGCACATAGACGTTGCCGCTCTTGGCGTAATAATAACCGCCGCAGCGATAATAATAGCCGCCGTAATAGGGACCATAGAGGCAACCCGCCGGAAGCACGGCGATGGTTGTCGTCGTGCGTGTGACGACCCGCCGCGTCGTCCGGCGGGCCACACCAGCATAGGAGAGCGGCGTCAGCGGCCTGCCAATGACTGCACCCGCCGGTGTGGCAAAGCCGATCGACAGCGACATGGATCCCTGCTCCTCGATGTGAAAGCCGGTGAATGTCAGAACGCCGGCAAGGCCGAGGGCGAAGAACAGCTTCCTATAGGTCATTTTACCTCTCCCATATCGGCAGCCTCAGGCAGCTCGTCGAGCGACTGCAGCTCACTAAGATCGACCGTCTTTGCGCTGGCTGGAACCTCAATCGTGTAGGAAACGGCCGCGACATCCGCTCCGCTTTTGAAATCGCTGATTTCGAGCGTGTATTGCGGCGCCTGGACGACGTGTTTGCTGGTGATGACGTAACGGCGGGGTATCGGTTGCGGGCCGCTCTGTATCCAGATCTGCCAATCGATCTCAGGCGTCCGGAAAGCCAGATATTCGCATTCGACCCCACCCACGAACGCGCTGGAAATATGCTTGGCCTCCGTCACATCGGACATGAGTTCGTCATAGACATTGGAGGATAAAAGATCGGCGCCCGGCGCTTCGACGCCTGCGGTCATCAGCCTGTCGATCAGATCATCGAGCGAACCTTTGCCATCGATCTTGGCATAGGCGTCGAGGTTCTTGCCATGAACCGTCAGCGACGAACCGTCGAAACTCACGTCGAGGTCAGCAAAGCCGCCGGTCCTCGTGACGCGCAGCTTGTCGGGACGAGTCAGGTTGGCTGTGCCCGAACTGACGAACTGGAGTTTCTCGAAGGCGGGCGTCACTGCTTCGAGCGACGATTGGTATGTGAAGGAGATCGTCTTCTGCGCCGTTAGAAAATCGGACATCGTCTTCAGGAGAGCCTTCGCATCATCCGCCCACGCGCTCGTCGGCGGTGCGAGGCTGGCGGCAAGTGAGGCATAGAGGAGGATCCGCTTCAATCGCGGGAAAGAGAAAGTCGATGACATGGCAATGCCTTTCGTTCGTGTCGTCATTGATTTCATCGAATTGCGAATGGGCGACTGCCGAGTCTTCCGCAGCCGGACATGACATGTGAGAGATGCAATGCAGGCGGGCAAACGGGCGCTTGCCGGCCTTCGCAGGATCGCGCACCAAATTTTTCGCTGGAGCGCGACGACCTCTTTCTGAGAGCAAGGCTCGAACGGGCGCTACAATCCCGAAGTCAGCACGCGATGGCACGCTGGTGATACGCGCTGCAGATTGTCGCGCAGGCAGGCAATGCCCCGCCCTCCCCCTAAAGGCACCATGCGGCACAAGGCCCGGAAGTCTGCTCCGCAGGTTTCCCGCAGGATCATCACTTCCTCACGCGGGGAGAAGGCTGGCATTGCCAGAGGGGCCGGCGTGATCGCGCCGGTGGCAGCCGCATCCCCAGCCGTAGGCGCCCCCGATCCCCCCAATGCCGCAACGGCTTGCTGACATGGCGCCGATAAAGCGGCATTATGCTGTTGCAAGCAGCTGAGGGCCGCCGCACCGCCCGGCGTGACACCGGAACATTGCGCCATGAAATCGCGCTGACAGGCCGATTTGACCGCATTGCGCTGCGCCAGAGTCGGCTGGTGCGCCGGGGTGGCGGTTGCAGGCGCCGGGGTGGCCGTCGCGGTATTTGCAGGTGCCGCCGGCGCAGGTTCCGCAGATGTCGACTTGGGCTTGACGTTCACCGCCGACACCGCTTTCCGGCAGCCTTCCGAAAGCGTAGCGCTATGCTGCTGCAGGCACGTGAGCGCCTCGATCCCTCCTGGCGTCACCCCCGAACATTTCGCCATGAAATCGGAGCGGCACTCTGCCTTGATCGCATCGCGCTGCTCCTCGGTCGGCGCTTGCGCTGACGCAAACCCTGCGAAGAATACCAGTGCACTGAACGCAGACAACGCGGAGATTGCCGATAGAAGACGATGCCTCCGATGCGGAGACGTGAGTAGAGAAGACCCCCATTTCATCATAATTCCCCCCTATAAATCCCTGATCTACTTCATCAAATCGAACTTCCTTCTGAATAGAATAATAGGCGCCGCCGAATGGACGGACGTTTTTCTCTACCGTAAAATATAAGATGCGCCTAATCTAGGTATATTAGAATATTATCCATTTAGCAACTATCTAGTCGTCGCTTGAAAGCAGCCCGCAACTCGTCGAAATAACGTGTTGCCTTACCCAATACGCAAAAACCCGCCGCTGGGCGGGTTTTTGCGTATTGGCAATTGGGAAAGATTGGTTGCTGGGGGCAGGATTTGGTAGTCTGTCTCTCTTCGTCGGCTTTGCCTCCTTGCAGGCCTCTGACGAGGGTAATCATTCGCTGAGGGCCGCAAGTTAGGCTGCTTGGCCTTGCAGGCTCGGCCACCGCCAGTTCCACAGCAGCAGTTGCCCAAACCTAGTGATCGGGGTGTCGGCGATGCGGGCAAGCACGTCGGCAAGCCAGGCCTGCGGATCGATATCACTAAGCTTGGCGCTGATGGTTAGCCTAGCCATGAAGGCAGCGAGATCGGCACCACGGTCGCCGGCGAACAGCCATAACTTTCTGCCGAGAGCGCAGCCATGTATCTCTACGCGAGTTAACAGGCTCCCGCGAATACATCCAGCCGTCATGCCGCAGCCTCGTAACCTCTTGAAGCCGAGTTCTTGGGGCCTTCCAGCCGAAAGCGTGCAATCATGTCGGTAAGTGCAAGCGCCTCGGACGACAGCTGTCGGGTGGCAGCATTCGTCTCTTCCACCATCGCCGCATTTTGCTGCGTCATACGGTCAATATCGTTTACCGATGCGTTGATCGAATGGAGTGTCGTTGCCTGGTCGCGGCTTGACGAGGCCATAAGCTCGATATGCCCGACAATGTGGACGATCTCGCTGGAAATCTCTATCAGCGCATCGCCGGTACGGCCGACGAACTCGGAGCCGGACGCAACCTCGCGGACGGAATTGTTGATGAGTTCGCCGATTTCCTTGGCCGCGCGCGCCGATCGCTGCGCCAGCTCCCGCACTTCCTGCGCCACGACAGCGAAGCCCTTGCCGGCCTCACCCGCTCTTGCGGCTTCGACTCCCGCGTTTAAGGCCAAAAGGTTGGTCTGGAAGGCGATAGAGTCGATGGCGCTGACAATCTGAACGATCTTGCCGGAGGCGTCCTCAATTCGTCCCATGGCCGAGACCGCGTTTTGGACAACTGAAGCGGAGGCGTCTGCACCCTGTTTGGCGCGTTGCACAAGTGCAAGCGCTGCTGCCGCCCGCCCTGAAGAGGTGTTGACGGCAGAAGAAATCTCCTCCACAGCCGCTGCGGTTTCCTCAAGTGCGGCCGCCTGCTTTTCCGTTCGGCTGGCCAGGTCATCAACGGCTTCCGCCATCTGGCGGCCATTGTCGCTGATGAGGGAAGACGTCTCGCGGATATCGCAGAGCGTTTCCCTGAGACCCGCGATCGACATGTTGAAATCGGTGCGGATCCGGTCGAGTTCGGAGGCAAAGGGCGTATCGATCGAAAAATTCAACTCCCCGCGCGACAGCCGCGTGAGACCCTCTGCAAGCGCCTCGATTACGGCGTCAACCTGGGCCTTGGCGCTGCGTCGCTCGAGTTCGTTGCGGGCGCGCTCAGATTCCGCATCGCTACGAGCGATCTCGGCCTGGTGTTCCATTTCGACGTTCGATAGCGCATTTTGTTTGAAGACGGAAAGCGCACGGGCCATTTCCCCGATTTCGTCGCCTCGTGCCTCGCCGGTGATTGTGGTATCGAGCCTTCCCTCTGCGATCTTGCGCATCGCTGCGGTAATCTGGGTGATCGGTCCCTTCAGGGTGACGACCAGCGCGGCACCCGCGGTCATAGCAATCAGGATGCCGATGACAATCGCGCCGCCAGATATCCTATTGGCCTCTTGACGATCCTGCCCAGCATTTTGCCTCTGCGTCTCGGCGAATTGAGCAAGCAGGTTCCAGGTGTTATCGATCTGCCCCGCAGCGCTGTCGAACTCAGCCAGCTTGCGCGCCGCACCTTCGGAGAGCGCTGCCGCGTTCGCCGCGAGCAGATCGAGGACGGGCTGAGCCTTCTTCGGAATTTCGCCAAAGACGGGATCATCGTTCACCACGCCGGCGAGACGGCCGAGCTCGGTCTGATACATGTAGATCGACTGCTGGACTTTCTTCACTCGCGCATCGTCTGGATTGCCGGAGAGTTCGGCGAAGCCGACGCGAATCTCGTTATTGCTGTTAACGATGGCGCGCAGCGCGTTGCCGACATTCGTCGCCTGCGAGATATCCTTGTCCGACGCGGCAAGCGCAAGCACGGAGGTCCGCATCAGATCGTCGCCAATCGTCTTGAGACTGTCGCCAGTTGCAGCAAGATTGGCGACGGCGGTATCCGTTGCTGGGACATCCAAAGTGTCAGGCGGCACTTTCGAAGCGTTGGCGATGGCATCCACTGCAGCGGCATACTGCGCGGCAAGGGCTTGTTTGTCGGTCGCGACAGCAGACGAAAGCTGCTCCTTTGCCTTTAGCAATTCGGACGCATATTTGGCTAGCAGGCTAACTTTATCAGCCGGCGTCGTCGCATTCGTATAGTCATTGCGAAGTTTTGTCGCGACACTGGCGGCGGCGCTGATGGAGACGGAATTGCTCAGGCCGCTCTTGTTAGCATTTTCCATCTTTTTTGCACTGGCCATCAGCATGAACGAGCGCTTGCCAACCTGCCCTTGCAGGTCAAGAAGTGCCGCGGAAGCAGCGTCCACATCACTGAGAATTTTCTGCTGTCCCGTTTCGATTTGCCAGATCGCTTCGATCTTTTGCGGGATGATTTGCGACTGATCAAGCGCCCGGTCAAGAAGCCCCACATCGGTCGTCGGCCTTAGCCTCTCGATCGTCTGCTTCAGGTTTGCCAGTTGCTCTCGGGCGTCCG
>Ga0209051_1000849_pt1 | contig 31299 bp, 27 predicted proteins | sample AraplaCvi_mMS_r2_2_FD_184286 | JGI IMG/M metagenome (GOLD analysis project Ga0209051, IMG submission 184286) | Arabidopsis root microbial communities from North Carolina, USA - plate scrape MF_Cvi_mMS_r2 (SPAdes) (version 2) | ecosystem: Host-associated > Plants > Roots > Endosphere | place...
GGCGACGCGGCGGGCGCGGCCGCGCGGCTGCAGGTGCTTGCGAGCGCCGGCCATGCGCCCTCGCAGCGCGCCCTGGTGCGGCTGTGGGCGGCCGGGGCGCCGCGCGGCGCGGCGGCGGCCGACGAACTCGCGTGGACGCGCAGCGCCGCCGCGGCGAAGGACGACGCGGCGACGATGTCGCTCGCCCGGTTGCTGGCGACGGGACGCCTCGTGCCGCGCGACCTGCGCGAGGCGCGGCGGCTGCTGCGCGGCCTCGCACGTTCCGGCCGCAGCGCGGCGATGCGCGCGGCCGCCCAGGCCGAGCGCGACCGGCTGAAGGGGCCCGCGGACGCGGCCGGCCGGGGGGTCACGCCATCAGTGCGTGGACGCCCTGCCAGCCAACATACAGGCCCACGAGCAGGATGATCGCGCCCGAGAAGTAGGGCGCCCGGCGCGCCCACTCGCTGAAGCGACCGGAGCCGGACAGGCGCCGGGACAGGTGCTTGACCCCGAACGCGGCCACGACGCCCGACGCCACCATGGTCAGCGCGAGGCCGATGCTGAAGCCCAGCACCAACGTCGCGCCGAGCGCGATGCGCTTGAGCTGCAGGCACAGGACGAGCACCGTGATCGACGACGGGCAGGGGATCAGCCCGCCGGTCAGGCCGAACATCACGATCTGGCCCGTCGTCACTTCCCGGCCGGCGAAGCGCTGCTGGATCTGGTCGGCGTGCTCGCGCGCATGGGCGTCCATCGGGCCATCGCTCGCCAGGGCGACCGCCGGGGCCGGCGCGGGGTGCGCGTGTGCGTGGTCGTGGTCGTGGTGCTCGTGCGTGCACGCGGCGCCGTGCGCAGGGGGGTGGTCGTGATCATGCCCGTGTCCATGGTCGTGTCCATGGTCATGGTCGTGCCCATGGTCGTGGTCGTGCCCGCCGCTCCCGTGGTCGTGGAAGCACGCCGCCTCGTTGCGGGACGTGCGCCACATCATCCACAACGCCAGGCCGATGATGAAGGCGGCGGAGACGACCTGCAGCCAGGGCTCGCTCGCCTCGGCGCTCCAGTGCTGTCCGAAGTACATGCCGCCGAGCGCGATGACCCAGACGATGGCCGTGTGCGACACGGTCGCCGCCAGGCCCAGCAGGACCGCCTGCAGCACCGTGCCGCGCACCGCCACGATGAAGGCCGCCATCATCGTCTTCGAGTGGCCGGGCTCCAGGCCGTGCAGGGCGCCCAGCAGGATGGCGCTGGGGATGAACAGCCAGGCGTTGCCGTTGGCGAGCAGCGTCGAGAAATCGGTCATCGGGGCGCTTTCAGAGGTAACGGGTGATCGCCTTGAACTCGCGGATCGCGTCGCGCGGGCTCGCGCCCTCCACGGCGTGCTCGAGGCAGTGGTCGATGTGGTCGTGCACGAGCGTCTTCTTGGCGTTGACGATCGCGCTCTCGACCGCCTGCAGCTGCTGGGCGATCTCCAGGCAGTCGCGTCCTTCCTCCAGCATGGCGATGATGCTGCGGACGTGCCCTTCGGCGCGCTTCAGGCGCTTGATGATCTCCGGATGGGAGGGGTGGACGGACATGGCGGCGTACTCGTCGTTATCCTGTGGGGGAGGATAGGTTAACAGACGAAGCTGAACGCTGCCCACCGACCCTGCGGCATTTGCCGCGTCTTTAAGTTGTACAAAACAACTTATGACGCTACACTGGCCTGACGGACAACGAGGAACCGCCATGAAGCAAGCGATCCATCTCCTGGTCATCGATCCGCAGAACGACTTCTGCGACCTGCCGGCCGCCTGGCGCCCGGCCGACCCGCTCACGGGCGACCGCATCGCGCCCGCGCTGCCCGTCGCCGGCGCGCATGCCGACCTGCTGCGCCTGGCCGCGCTCGTGCGCGCCGGCGGGGCGGGGCTGGCCGACATCACCGTCACGCTCGACTCGCACCACCGCGTGGACATCGCCCACCCCACGTTCTGGAAGCGGGGCGACGGCACGGCCGTCGCGCCCTTCACCCCGATCACCGCCGCGCAGGTGCGCGCCGGCGAGTTCCTGCCGCGCGAGGCCGCGTCGCTTGCCCGCGTGCTCGCCTACCTGGACGAGCTCGAGGCACGCCGCCGCTACACGCTGATGGTCTGGCCGGTGCACTGCGAGATCGGCAGCTGGGGCCACGCCATCCACGCCGGCCTGCGCGCCGCCTGCAACGCCTGGGAGGAGTCCCGCGTGCAGCCGGTGCGCACGGTCACCAAGGGCGAGAACCCGTGGACGGAGCACTACAGCGCCGTCCAGGCCGAGGTGCCCGACGCGGGCGACCCCGCCACCGAGCTGAACCGCGCGTTGCTGGCCGAGCTCGACCGCGCCGAGCTGATCCTGGTCGCCGGCGAGGCCGGGAGCCACTGCGTGCGCGCCACCACCGAGCACGTCGCCGACCACCTGCCCTCGGGCCGGCCGGAGCGCCTCGTGCTGCTCACCGACTGCATGAGCCCGGTGGCCGGCTTCGAGGCGCAGCAGGCGGAGTTCCTGGCCGCGATGCGCGCGCGCGGCGCGCGCCTCGCCACCTCGCAGGAGATCGCGCCCCTGCTGCGCGCCAACGCCGACCTGCCCGCCGTCGCCTGAGGTTTTGCGAAAGAATCCCGCCATGACCCCCGTCGTCCACAGCCTGCTCGAGACCGACCTCTACAAGTTCACGATGTGGCAGACCATGCTGCATCGGCACCCGGCGGCGCAGGCCGAATACCGCTTCCTCTGCCGCAACGAGCCCGAGTTCCCCCTCGCGTCCCTGCTGCCCGAGGTCGAGGAGCAGCTCGACCACCTCTGCTCGCTGCGCTTCACCGAGGACGAGCTGGCCTACGTGGGCTCGCTGCGCTACATCAAGTCCGACTTCGTCGACTTCCTGCGCATCTTCCAGTTCCAGCGCCGCTTCGTGCGCGCGAGCGTCGCCGCCGACGGCCGCTCGCTGGAGATCGTCGCCACCGGCCCGCAGGTGCACGTGATGGGCTTCGAGATCTACGTGCTCGAGATCGTCAACGAGCTGTACTTCCGGCGCTTCGACGCCGCGCTCGCGGTCGCGACCGGCCGCGCGCGCCTCGCCGCCAAGATCGCGCGCGTGCGCGACTACGGCGCCGCCGCCGGCGCCGTGCCGGGCGCGCACCCGTTCGAGTTCTTCGACTTCGGCGTGCGCCGGCGATTCGCGGGCGCCTGGCAGGAGGAGGTCGTCGTCACGCTCAAGGACGAGATCCCCGGATACTTCAAGGGCACGTCCAACGTGCATCTCGCGCGCAAGCACGGCCTGGTCGCCATCGGCACCATGGCGCACGAGTACCTCCAGTCCTACCAGGCGTTCGACGTGCGCCTGCGCGACTTCCAGAAGTCGGCGCTCGAGAACTGGGTGCAGGAGTACCGCGGCGACCTGGGCGTCGCGCTGACCGACGTCGTCGGCATGGACGCCTTCCTCGCCGACTTCGACCTCTACTTCACCAAGCTCTTCGACGGCCTGCGCCACGACTCCGGCGACCCCATCGAGTGGGGCGAGAAGGCGCTGGCGCACTATGCCCGGCTGCGCGTCGACGCGCGCACCAAGCGGCTGGTGTTCTCCGACGGCCTGACGCTGGAGCGCGCCTTCGCGATCCACGCGCACTTCGCCGCGCGCACGCAGCTGGGTTTCGGCATCGGCACCTACCTCAGCAACGACGTCGGCCTGACCCCGCTCAACATCGTCATGAAGCTCACCGAGTGCAACGGCCAGCCCGTGGCCAAGCTCTCCGACTCGCCCGGCAAGACCGTGTGCGACGACGAGACCTTCCTTGCCTACCTGCGCCAGGTCTTCGGCCTGCCGCCGGTGCCACAGCGCGGAGGCTCGCCGTGCTGAAGATCACCGTCGCCCAGCTGAACCCGACCGTCGGCGACATCGCGGGCAACGTCGCCAGGATGGTCGAGGCCGGGCGCGCCGCGAGCGCGGACGGCGCCGGGCTCGTCGTGTTCTCCGAGCTCGCGCTCACCGGCTACTACCCCGCCGACCTCCTCGACGACGCCGACTTCCTCGCCCGCACCGCCGAGGGCCTGGCCGCGCTGCGCGAGGCGACGCGCGCGTTGCCCGCGCTGCACTGGATCGTCGGCACGCCGCTGGCGCGCGACGGCGCCGGCAAGAAGCTGTTCAACGCGCTCGTCGTGCTGCGCGATGGCGAGCTGGTCATGAGCTATGCCAAGCAGCTGCTGCCCACCTACGGCGTCTTCGACGAGACGCGCCACTTCGCGCCCGGGCCCGACGTCGCGCGCGTCCTGCGCGTCGGCGGGACGCAGGTCGGGCTGATGATCTGCGAGGACGGCTGGAACGACGAGGGCGCGGACTACGCGATCAACCCGTTCCTGCGCCTGGCCGACGCGGCGCCCGACCTCGTCGTCTCGATCAACGCCAGCCCGTCCGAGACGGGCAAGCGCGAGACGCGCCACCGCGTCTTCGGCGAGGCCTGCCGGCGCCACGGCCTGCCGCTGCTCTACGTCAACCAGGTGGGCGGGCAGGACTCGCTCGTCTTCGACGGCGCCTCGTTCGCGACCGATGCCAGCGGCACAGTGGTCTTCGAGGCGCGCCGCTTCGTCGAGGACGTGACCACCCTGCGCTTCGACGAGGGCCGGTTCGCGCGCGCCGACGGCGCGCCCCTCGCTCCGGTGCCGCCCGAGGGCCTGTCCACGCCCGCCTTCTACCGCGCGCAGATCGTGCTGGGCCTGCGCGACTACGCGCGCCGCTGCGGCTTCACGCGCGCCGTCGTCGGCTCGTCGGGGGGCATCGACAGCGCGCTGACACTCGCGCTCGCCGTCGAGGCGCTCGGTGCCGACAACGTCGTCGCCGTGACCATGCCCTCCGCCTTCTCGTCGGCCGGCTCGGTCGAGGACTCGGTCGCGCTGTGCGCCCATCTCGGCGTCCGGCTGCACGCCTGCCCCATCGTCGAGTCCGTGGACGCCCTCGCGCGCCAGTTCGAGGCCGCCTTCGACGCGCCGATGCGCGGCCTGCCGCTCGAGAACCTGCAGGCGCGCGTGCGCGGCACGACGCTGATGGCGTTCTCCAACGCCTTCGGCCACCTCCTGCTCACCACCGGCAACAAGTCCGAGATCTCGGTCGGCTACTGCACGCTCTACGGCGACACCAACGGCGGGCTGGGGCCGATCGGCGACCTCTACAAGACCGAGGTCTTCGCGCTCTCGCGCCACCTGAACGAGGTTGCGGGCCGCGAGCTGATCCCGCGCGCCATCCTCGACAAGGAGCCCTCGGCCGAGCTCGCGCCGGGACAGCGCGACAGCGACAGCCTGCCGCCGTATCCGGTGCTCGACGAGATCCTGAAGCTGCTGGTCGAGGGCCGCCGCCTCGCGCCGCGCGAGTTCGACGCGGCGAGCCGCTTCGTGGCCGAGCTGTGCGCGACGCCCGAGGGCGAGGCGCTCGTGCGCCGCGTGCGCGGCATGGTCGCGCGCAACGAGTACAAGCGCCGCCAAGCGCCGCCCATCCTGCGGGTGCGCCCGCGCGCGTTCGGCTCCGGCCGGCGCATGCCGATCGCCGCGAAGGCGGCCTGAGGAATCCGACGTGAACCCCCTGTCCTCCCAGGCCGACCTGGCCATCCTCGTGGGCCGCTTCCAGCCCTTCCACGGCGCGCACCTCGGCCTGCTGAGGCGAGCGCTCGCGATCGCACCGCAGTGCATCGTGGTCATCGGCTCGGCGCACCAGGCGCGCACGCCCAAGAACCCGTTCACGTGGACGGAGCGCGCGCAGATGATCCGTCTCGCGCTGCCCGAGGTCGAGCGCGAGCGCGTGCGCTTCCTCGCCGTGCGCGACTACTACGACGAGGCGCGCTGGGTGCGTGCCGTGCAGCGCGGCGTCGACGCGATGCTGGACGACACCACGTTCCGCCGCATCGCGCTCGTCGGCCACTTCAAGGACGCCACCAGCGGCTACCTCGACGCCTTCCCCGGCTGGCGGCTCGAATCGGTCGAGCGCCTCGGCGGCGCCGATGGCACGCACCTGCGCGACGCGCTCTTCGCGAGCGCCCCCGACGAGACCCACCCGGACGGCTCGCTCGAGGCCACGCTGGCCGCCTTCGTCGACCAGGCGCCGCCCTCGACGATCGAGTTCGTCCGCGCCTGGACGGCGCTGCCGTACTACGCCGAACTCGCCGCGGAGTGGCGCGCGCTGCGCGCCTACCACCAGGCCTGGGCGGCGTCGCCGTACCCGCCCGTCTTCGTCACGGTCGACGCCGTCGTGCGCTGCGCCGACCGCGTGCTGCTGATCCGGCGCGGCAAGGCCCCCGGCCGCGGCCTGCACGCCGTGCCGGGCGGCTTCATCGAGCAGCGCGAGACCTGCTGGCAGTCCTGCCTGCGAGAGCTCGAGGAGGAGACGCACCTGAAGCTGCTGCCCGAGACCATGCGGCGAAGCCTGCGCGCGGTCGCGGTCTTCGACCATCCCGACCGCTCGCTGCGGGGCCGCACCATCACGCACGCGCACTACTTCGACCTCGGCGCCCGCGAGCTCCCCGAAGTGCGCGCGGATGACGACGCCATGGCCGTCGAGTGGGTGCCGATCGCGTCGCTGCCGGCCCTGGAGGACCGTTTCCACGACGACCACTTCCACATGCTGGACCATTTCCTCGGGCTCACGCGCGACGCACCGTGAACAGCCGGGCGAAACCCGCCAGTTCGTTCGAGCGGGGACGCGGGGCGCGGCTAACATGCGCCAGCCGGGGACGACCGCGACGCGACTGTGCGCGCGGCCTTTTCCCGGAGCGCGAGCGCTCACGTGCCCCATGACGGTGCGGCGAGCGACACCGCTGTCGCCCACGCACCAACGTCGACCATGGCCACCTACAAAGGCATTGCGTTTCCCGACCGCGTCGCGCCGCTCGCGCGCTACATGGACTCGCTCAACGACCACCGCGAGGCGCTCGCGGCGCTCAGCGCCACCTGGGACACGCTCGCGCTGCTCGCGCACCTGTCCAACCTGAAGACCGACATGGGCGAGGTGCGCGCGAGCTTCGGCGAGCTCACGGGCGAGCTGCTCGCCTGCCTCGCCGAGGAGACGCTCGCGCATGCCACCGGGCGGCTGGGCCACCAGGCGCAGATCGCGGTCGACGTCCTGGTGCGCAACCTGTTCGAGCGCACCGCCGACATCGGCTTCCTCGCGACCGACTCGGCGATCGTCGAGGCCTGCATCGACCCGGACGAGGGCCGCCTCATCGCGCTGCGCCGGCGGCTGCGCGTCTACGCCGAGCGCTACACGGTCTACAGCGACATCGTGCTGATGGCGCCCGACGGCCAGGTGCTGTGCCGCATGAACGACGGCTTCCACGGCCGCTCGCACGCGGCGCTGGTCGCGAAGGCGCTGGGCGCCACCGGCGGGTACGTCGAGAGCTTCGAGCCGACCGACTTCTGCGGCGGCGCGCGTGCGCTCACCTACGCGTGGCGCGTCGAGCAGGGCGGGCGGGCGGTGGGTGTCCTCGCGCTCGAGTTCGACCTCGGGCAGGAGGCCCGCATGGTCTTCGAGAAGCTCGCCGCCGAGGACGAACTGCTCGCCTTCGTCGGCCCGGACGGCCGCGTGGTCGTCTCCAACGATCCGGCGCGGCTGCCCGCGGGGCAGCTGGTCGCCGCGAAGGCGGACGCCGTCGCGGCGCGGCTGGGCGGCGTGCCGCACCTGTTCGCGCGGCGCGGCGCCACGCCCTACCAGGGCTACGGCGGCCCGGGCTGGTCCGCGCTCGCGATGGCCCCCGTGGAGCTCGCGTTCCAGACGGGCGCGAGCGAGGGCGTCGAGGTCGCCTTCAGCGGCGAGAACGTGTTCTCGGCGCGGCTGCTCGAGGTGCCGGTGCGCGCGCGCGAGATCCAGCGCCGCCTCGACCGCATGGTCTGGAACGGCCGCGTGCACCAGGCCGACGACTCCAACGCGTTCTCGCGCTCGCTGCTGGAAGAGATCGCCGCCACCGGCCGCCGCACCAAGGACGTGTTCGAGCGCGCCTCGGGCGAGCTGCTCGAGACCGTCGCGGCCGGCCTGCTCGGCGAGGCGCGCTTCCTCGCGGGCCTCGCCGTCGACATCCTCGACCGCAACCTGTACGAACGCGCCAACGACTGCCGCTGGTGGGCGGCGAGCCCGGTGCTCGCGACGATGGACGCGAACCTCGCGCGCCGCACGCTGGCGCACATCAACGGGCTGTACACGGTGTACTCGAACATCGTGCTGTTCGACGCCACGGGCCGCGTGATCGCCGCCAGCCGCGACGCCGGCGCGGAAGGGTGCGCGCTGCTCGAGCCCTGGGTGGTCGACTGCCTCGCGCTGCGCGACCCGATGGGCTATGTCGTGTCGCGCTTCGAGGAGAGCGATCTCTACGGCGGCGCGGGCACCTACGTCTACGCGGCGCCCATCCTGCAGGAGGGCCGCGCGGTGGGCGGCGTGGGCCTGGTCTTCGACAGCACGCCGCAGTTCGAGGCCATGTTGCGCGCCGCGCTGCCCACGACCCCTGGCGCGGTGGCCGCGTTCTGCCGCCGCGACGGCACCGTCGTCAGCCGCACCGGCGAGCTGCCGGTGACGCTGCCGGCGCAGATCCTCGCGCTCGCGCCCGGCGAGGCATGGTCCGGCGTCCTCACCGAGGGCGGCCAGAGCTTCGTGGCCGGCGCGACCGCCGGCAGCGGCTACCGCGAGTTCAAGACGCGCGACGGCTACGACGAGACCATCGTCGGCGTCGTCATCGTGCCCTGCGGCAGCACCACGCGCCGCGGCCTCGAGGCGCCGCCCCATATCGCGCCCGTCGTCGGCGGCACCGAGATCGCGACCTTCCTCATCGGGCCGCAGCTGCTGGGCGTGGAGGCGCGCGAGGTCGTCGAGTGCATCGAGGTCTCGTCCGCGGTGCGCGTCTGGCGCGGCGGCTTCGCGCAGCGCCATGTGGGCTTCGTCACCTGGAACGACGTCGCGCTGCCGCTGATCGACGCCGGCAGCGAGATCGGCGCGGCCGGCGCCACGCACCGCCACGCGATCGTGCTGGAGGCGGGCGGCCAGCGCTACGGCCTGCTCGTCTCCGACCTCGGGCCCGTGGCCGAGATGAAGCTGTCGGAGGAGAAGGGCCTGACCGGGCTCAGCGATCCGTCGAAGCTCATCGCGCACCTGGCGCGGGCAGGTTCGGTGCTGATCCCGGTGTTGTCGCCTGGAGCGCTCTTCGGCAGCGCCGCCTGAGCGCGGCCGGCCGCTCTGGAGAAGCGCTCTGACCGGAGCGCGCAGCGCGAAGGGTCGTCCGGCGATCGTGTCACGCCGCGTGTCGGATCCGACACCAAGCGGCTAAACCGCGGACAAGCGCGGCGCCTCCAATGGCGGCACGCGGGGCGTGTTGCTTCCCCGTGCACGAAGGAACACCGCCATGTCCGAGCCCCACCTCGACTCCGCCCACGCCCACGACCGGGGCCTGGCCCACGACCTCGAGGTGCTCGGGCGGCGCCGCGTCCTGCTCGGCGCCGCCGGCCTCGCCGGCGCGACCGTGCTGACGGCCTGGGGCTGCGGGGGCGGGAGCGACAGCACCACGTCGAGCAGCGCCGGCAGCTCGAGCACCGACGGCGGGGGCGGAACCAGCAGCGCCAGCAGCGGCGGCTCATGCGCCGTGGCGGCGGAGGAAACCCAGGGCCCGTATCCGGGCGACGGCTCGAACACCGCGCCGAGCGGCGTCTCGAACGTGCTCGCGCTGTCGGGCATCGTGCGCAGCGACCTCCGCGACAGCTTCGGCGACATGAGCGGCACGGCCGCGGGCGTGCCGACCACGCTCGCGCTCACGCTCGTGGACGTCGACGCGAGCTGCGCCGACCTGGCGGGCTACGCCATCTACGTGTGGCACTGCGATCGCGACGGGGACTATTCGCTCTACACGCGCGCGGACCAGAACTACCTGCGCGGCGTGCAGGAGACCGACGCGAGCGGCGCGGTCACCTTCACCACGATCTTTCCGGCCTGCTATTCGGGTCGCATGCCCCACATCCACGTCGAGGTCTACCGCAGCCTGACGACCGCCACCTCGTACACCAACAAGCTCAAGACGACGCAGGTCGCGCTGCCCGTGGACATTTGCGCGACCGTCTACGCCACGGCCACCGGCTACGCCGCGAGCGTGGACAACCTGGCGCAGATCAGCTTCGCCACGGACATGGTGTTCGCGGACGGCACGAGCACCGAGATGGCCGCCGTGACGGGCAGTGTCGCGGACGGCTACACGATCGCCCTGACCGTCGGCATTTCCGCGTAGGTCGCGGGCGCCGCAGAATCGCCGCTGGCCGGCACCGCCGATGGGAGACCTCCGATGAAGCGATGGTTCGCGGACACGCTGTTCAAGCGCTTGTTCGCGCTCATGTGGCTGGCGCTCGTCGTCAGCCACGCGGTGGCGTTCTTCGTCGTCACCCACAACCGCAGCATGCCGCCCGGCGGCCATCTGCCGACCTTTCCTTCGCTGCCGCCGTTCCCGTTCGCGCAGCACGGCGGCGGGGTGCCGCCGCCGGGCGGGCCGGGCGTTCCGGGCGAGCCGGGCGCGTCGCCGCCGCCGCCCGGCATGCCCGCGGCCGTCACGGCGGAGCCGCCCGGAACCGCACCGGCGGTTCGCCATCGCCGCGACCTGCCGGCCAGCCTGGTGCTGCTCGACTACGTCATCCGCTTCGTGATCATCGGCGTCGCGGCGTGGCTGGGCGCGCGCTGGCTGTCGCGGCCGATGCGCAAGCTCGCCACCGCCTCGGGGGCGCTGCACCAGGCGATGGTGCGCAACGGCTCGCCGCCGCAGGTCGACGAGCGCAGCGGCACGGTGGAGGTGCGCGAGACGGCGCGCGTGTTCAACGAGATGTCGAGCCAGCTCGCCGAGCTCGTGAACGCGCGCGCGCTGCTGGTGGCGGCCATCTCGCACGACCTGCGCACACCGCTCACGCGCATCCGGATGCGGCTCGAGGGCCAGGCGGACGACCCTGCCGCGGCGCGCTCGATCGCCGACATCCACGAGATGGACGAGCTGATCGAATCGGCGCTCGAGGTGTTCCGCGGCCCCGGCCACGAGCAGCCGCCGCAGGTGACCGACATGCTGGCGCTGGTGCAGTCCATCACCGACGACCTGGCCGACCTGGGCCAGCCCGTCACCGTCGTCGGGCTGCCCGCGCTGGCGCGCGTCAATCCGGCGGCGCTGCGCCGCGTGGTCGGCAACCTGGTCAACAACGCGCTGCGCTACGGCGTGCGCGCCGAAGTCATGGTGAGCGCGCACGGCGCGGAGGTCGAGATCGTCGTCGACGACTACGGGCCCGGCATCCCGCCGTCGCAGCTCGAGGCCGTGATGCAGCCCTTCTTCCGCCTGGAGGCCTCGCGCAACCGCCTCACCGGCGGCAGCGGGCTGGGCCTCTACATCGCGCGCGACCTGGTCACGCGGCAGGGCGGCACGCTGGTGCTGGCCAACCGGCCCGAGGGCGGCCTGCGCGCGAGGATCACGCTGCCGAAGGCCGACTGACGGGCCGGCGGCGCGCTTGTGGCGTGGATCCTCAGCCCCTCACGTCGGCGTCGAACACGTAGCCTTCGCCGCGCACCGTGCAGATCAGCTGCTCGCCCTCAGCGCCGGACGCCGAGAGCTTCTGGCGCAGGCGCGAGACCGCGAGGTCGATCGCGCGGTCGGCGACCACCACGCCCTGGCCGCGCGTCGCGTCCAGCAGCTGGTCGCGCGTGAGCACGCGCCGGGGCCGCTCGACGAAGGCGCTGAGCAGCCGGTATTCGGCGCTGGAGAGCGGGACGACGACCTGCAGCGGCGACACCAGCTGGCGCTTGAGGCGGTCGAACTTCCAGCCGGAGAATTCGACCATGCCGTCCGGACGTCGCTCGGCATCGCCCGGGTGCGCGCGCCGGCGCAGCACGGCCTTGATGCGCGCGACGAGCTCGCGCGGCTCGAAGGGCTTGGTGACGTAGTCGTCCGCGCCCAGCTCCAGCCCCAGCACGCGGCTGCCGGGGTCGCCCTGGGCGGTGAGCATGATGACCGCGAGCTGCGCGTCCTGGCGGAGCTGGCCCAGCAGCGCGAGGCCGTCGCCGTCCGGGAGCATCACGTCGAGCACGACGAGGTCGATGCCGCCCTCGGCCAGCCGCGCGTGCATCTGCGCCGCGCAGGCCGCGGGCACCGGCTCGAGCCCGAAGCGGCGCAGGTAGTCGCAGACGGACTGCAGCAGTTCCGGGTCGTCGTCGACGACGAGGCAGCGGGTCATGGCCATGGGACGGGGTCTCCCGCCGGCCGCGGGGCGCAGGGCCTCAGACGGCGAAGTCCTGCAGCGTCTTGCCCGCCCCCAGCGCATCGCGCAGCCATTGCGGGCGAGGGCCGCGGCCGCCCCAGGTGTTGCCGGCCTCGTCGCGGAACTTGGGTTCGGCGGTGCTCTTCGCGCGGCCCTTGCCGGCCGGGCGGCCGCGCTTGCGCGGGGCGGAGCCGGCCTTGGCGGCGCTGCGCGCGAAACCCAGGTCGGCGGCGGTGAGTTCGTAGACGGCGATGGCTTCCTTGATCTTCGCGATGACGTCGTCGATTTCCTTGCGCTTGAGCTTGTCGGCTTCGCGTTGCAGGGTTTCGATCTGCTTCTGGATCTGGACGTATGTCTTGGTCATGGAGGTAAGCGGCCTTGTAATTGAAATGACGAATCCTCCCCATGGAACCGCCACCCTCCGGTGGCTGGAGGCAGCACTCTGAGAGCGATTCCGCGACGTCTTGAATTGCATCGCTGGGCGCAAAGGTATCACAGTCGGGTTAATTGCCCAAACACAGGGATTCGTTCAAACATTGGCCGCGACCCTTGCCGGCGACTGCGGCAATTCGGGTGGAGATAGGGACGGCTTTGCGGCGCCCTTGAAATTCGCGATGCATCCCGTATTTCCGGGAGCGTGCGGAGCGCGCATGTGCGAACGCCTCCCGGCCGGCAACGGCGGGAGGCGTCGCGAGCGCCGGGGGCGCTACAAGGTGCCGGTCAGCAGCATGATCAGCAGGATCACGAACAGCAGGCCGACGATGCCGCTGGGGCCGTAGCCCCAGCCGCGGCTGTAGGGCCACGCCGGGATCGCGCCGACCAGCAGCAGGACGAGCACGATCAGCAGGATGGTGCCGAGTGTCATGGGAGGTCTCCTCGTTGGGTTGCAGGACGGGACGGATGGCCCGACGGCCCCTCCTGGCAATTCGCGGACCTTGAACCCTGGGTTCCTGCTCGACGCGCGCCGGCGTGGGAGGTGGACAATGGCCCGACGAACCCGACACCTGGAGACGAAGAATGGATGCTGCAGTGCAACCGGCCGCGGGCCACTACACCTTCGAGGAGCGCCGCAAGCGGATCTTCGCGATCATGGCGGCGTCGTCGGGCAACCTGGTGGAATGGTTCGACTTCTACGTCTACGCGTTCACGTCGATCTATTTCGCGCCGTCGTTCTTCCCGAAGTCCGACGAGACGGTGCAACTGCTGCAGGCCGCGGCGGTGTTCGCCATCGGATTCCTGATGCGGCCGATCGGCGGCTGGATGTTCGGCAAGATCGCCGACCGGCGCGGGCGCAAGGTGTCGCTCGTCATTTCGGTGGTGATGATGTGCGGCGGCTCGCTGCTGATCGCCTGTCTCCCGACCTACGGCCAGATCGGCCTGCTGGCGCCCTTGCTGCTGCTGCTCGCGCGCATGCTGCAGGGGCTGTCGGTCGGCGGCGAATACGGCGCCACGGCGACCTACCTGAGCGAGGTCGCCCTGCGCGGCGAGCGCGGCTTCTACTCTTCCTTCCAGTACGTGACGCTGATCGGCGGCCAGTTGCTGGCGGTGCTGGTCATCTTCCTGCTGCAGCAGGGCCTGGACGAGGGCCAGCTCAAGGCGTTCGGCTGGCGCATCCCCTTCTTCATCGGCGCGGTGACGGCCGTCGTCGCGATGCTCCTGCGGCGCACGCTGCACGAGACCGCCTCGCAGGAGACGCTCGCGAAGAAGGAGGCGGGCAGCTTCGCCACGATCTGGCGCGACCACCGCGCCGCGTTCCTCACCGTCCTGGGCTACACGGCCGGCGGCTCGCTGATCTTCTATACGTACACCACGTACATGCAGAAGTTCCTCATCACGACCGCGCACTTCCCGAAGACGACGGCGACCAACATCTCGCTGATCACGCTGTTCCTCTACATGTGCATGCAGCCGCTGTTCGGCATGTTGTCCGACCGCATCGGCCGGCGCCGCTCGATGATGACCTTCGGCGCGCTGGGCGTGCTGAGCACGGTGCCCATCATGTCGCTGCTCGCGCGCACGACGTCGCCGCTGGAGGCGGGCGTGCTGATCACGATCGCGCTCGCCATCGTCAGCATCTACACCTCGGTCTCGGCCATCGTGAAGGCCGAGATGTTCCCGCCCGAGGTGCGCGCGCTGGGGGTGGGCGTGGGCTACGCGATCTCGAACGCCATCTTCGGCGGCTCGGCCGAGGCGGTGGCGCTGTGGTTGAAGAACGTGGGGAGCGAGTCGACCTTCTTCTGGTACGTGACCGTGATGATGGCCATCGCCTTCGTCGCGAGCCTGCGCATGCCCAAGGTCGCGAGCTACCTGCACAGCGACCACTGACGCCGGGCCAATGAAAAACGGGCCCCGCGGGGCCCGTGCGTATCGAGAGGAGGGCGCTCAGCCCTTCTTCACGTAGGCATTGCACCAGCCCGCGGCCGGCACCTGCTTGTTGCCGAAGATCGGGCAGGCGCCCGTGGCGGAGCCGGCGGCGCCCTGGTAGAGCGCGCAGGTGCCGCAGGTCTGGCCCGCGGCGTACTTCGGGAACTTGGCCTTGTCGGCCTTGGTCGCGTCCGTCACGAAGCCGAGGCCGGCCGCGGTCGGATCCTTCGGGTCGACGGCGCCCTGGGCGCGCGTGAGGGTGGCGGCGCCGGCGAGCGGGATGATGGCCAGGAAGCGGCGACGGGAAGTCATGGACGTGTCTCCTTGGGTGGGGTGCCCGCCATCCTACGACCGTGGGGGCCGGATCGGGACCGCGGGCGGGGTGTTGTCGAGCGCCGCGCTGGGGCAAACGTCGCCCTGGGGCGTCACCCGACCCCCCTGGAATGGCGGTGCGGCGCCCCCCTTTCGCGTGGTTGAATTCCGGTCGGCACCACAGATTCGCTCGACGAGACCATGACCTCCCGGATCCCCGCACCGCGGCGCGCCCTCGCCATCCTCCTGCCCGCGCTGCTGTCCGTCCCCGGCTGCGCCACCGATCCGCATACCGGCGCGCAGTCGATCGCCGGCGTCAAGGTGAGCGACGATCCGTGCGCGAAGACCGCCACCGTCGTCGGCGGCGTGCTCGGCGCGGTGGCCGGCACGCTGATCGGCTCGCAGGTCAGCAAGTCCACCGATGCGAAGGTGATCGGCGGCGTCGCCGGCGCGGGCGTCGGCGCGGCCATCGGCTACAACATCGACCAGCGCCGCTGCGCGCTGTTCCAGATCGCCAAGGATCACGACGCCCGGATCGCCGTCGCCCCCGTGGTCGTGCCCAAGGGCGACCTGCCGCCGGCCGCGACGCTCGCGGCGGCCGCGCCGGCCGCCGCCGATGCGTCGGCCACGCCCTTCACGCCCGGCGGCGACAACGCCACCGCGGGCCTGTCGGTGACCCTGCGCGACTCGGGGCACCAGTTCGCCTCCGGCTCCGACCGCCTGAGCCCCGACGCCGAGGCGCTGTTCCGCGAGGTGGCGGGCCAGTACGCCTACCCCGTGCAGGCAGCGAAGCTCACCAACGCCTCGACGCGCGAGGACCGCGCCGCGGTCGAGAGCCTCAAGACCAGGCGCATCCTGCTCGTGGGCCACACGGACGACGTCGGCAACTCGCGCGACAACGCCAACCTCTCCGAGCGCCGTGCCGCGGCGGTGGCGCGCGTGTTCCAGCAGCAGGGCGTGCCCGTCGCCAACCTCTATTTCCAGGGCGCGGGCGAGACCCTGCCCGTGGCCGACAACCGCAGCGAGGACGGGCGCGCGGCCAACCGCCGCGTCGAGATCATCGACGTGACCGACGACGCCGCCTTCCGCAAGTTCCTCGCCTCGCGCCGCCAGGCGCTGCAGTTCTACCGGGCCGCCGGGCCGCTCGCGTCCGCCGCGCCCGCCGCGACGGGCACCGCGGCCGCGCGCGCGCGGCCCGCCGCCGGCTTCATCGATTTCGGCGGCGTGCCCGAGGCGACGCTCGCGAATGCGGGCGACTTCGGCACCGGCTCGACCAAGGTTCCCGTCGCGGCCGGCGTGGCCTCCGGCGCGGCGTCGCCCGAGCGCCCCGTCGTGCCCACCTGCAGCGCCGACCGGCCGCGCGTCTCCAACCGCGTGAAGTCGCTCGCCACCCAGGCCGACCTGCCCATGAGCGACTACCTGCCGGGGCTCTACAACTCGTCCTGGTCGGACACGGTCAACGGCAACCTCGTCGGCCTCACGAACGTCGACGTGCCGCGCGACCCGGGTGCGGCGGCGCAGAAGCCGACCCTGCTGGTGTGGAAGGGCCGCGACCCGAAGCAGAAGCTGCCCGCGGCGGACTTCCAGGCCCAGCCCGAGGTCAACGTCTACCGGGGCAGCCGCGCGATCCTGTACCGCGTGTTCGTCACGGGGCCGAACGGCCCGATGAAATGCATGGACGTGGTGTTCCCCTACACCGACACGGGCGAGACGCGCAGCTCCAGCCTCTTCTACGACAACAAGGCGTCGGTGTACGTGACCTCGCTCGAACTGCGCTCGCTGAGCGGCGGCGCGATGCACTGACCGCGCGGGCGGCGTGGTCCGCCGCGCATGTGTGGCATTCTTGCGGCCTGCCGCTTTCCTGCCGCTTTCCCGCCGCTCGCGCATGCCCATCGCCCCGACCGCCGCCGACACCCCCCGCCCGGCCCTCGCCGCCGGCCTGTGGCGTTGCCGCGGATGCGCCGCGGCGGTCGCGCCGCCCGCGGGCGCCGCGCGGGCGCGCTGCCCGCGCTGCGGCGCGGTGGTCACGCCGCGCCACCCCGACTCGATCGCGCGCAGCTGGGCCTTCCTCCTGGCCGCCACCGCGCTCTACCTTCCGGCCAACCTGCTGCCGGTCACGACCACCGCGTCCTTCGCCGGCTCGCAGTCGGACACCATCTTCAGCGGCATCGTCTACCTCTGGGCCGACGGCTCGTGGGCGCTCGCCCTCATCGTGTTCATCGCCAGCATCGTCGTGCCGGTGACCAAGCTGCTCGTGCTGTCGTGGCTGCTCATCTCGGTGCAGCGGCGCGACTGCCGCGTCACCCTGGCGCGCCTGAAGGCCTTCCGCGTCCTCGAGCTGGTGGGGCGCTGGTCGATGCTGGACATCTTCGTGGTCGCGATGCTCGCGGCCGTGGTGCAGATCGAGAGCCTGGCCGAACTGCGCCCCGGGCCGGGGGCGATGGCCTTCGGCGCGGTGGTGGTGCTGACCATGCTCGCGACGCACGCCTTCGACCCGCGCCTGCTGTGGGACTGCGGCGTCGACGCCCCGGACGGGAGACCGAATGAGTGATCCGCAGGACGCGCCGCCGCCGTCCGACCCGTATGCGCCGCCGCCCGCGCCGGCCGCCGCGCTGCCCCGGCCCGAAGTCGCGCGCCGCGCGCACTACTCGCTGTGGCTCGTCTGGCTGGTGCCGCTGGTCGCGGTCGTCATCGGCCTGGCGCTCGGCGCGCGTGCCATCCTCGACCGCGGGCCGGTGGTCACGATCTTCTTCCGCAACGCCGAGGGCATCGAGGCCGGCAAGACGCACATCAAGTACAAGGACGTCGACATCGGCATCGTGCGCCGCGTGCGCCTGACCAACGACCACCGCGAAGTCGAGGTCACGGCCGAGATGCGCGGCAACCAGGGCATCGAGGCGCTGCTGGTCACCGACACCCGGTTCTGGGTCGTGCGCCCGCGCGTCGGCGCCGGCGGCATCAGCGGGCTGGGCACGCTGCTCTCCGGCGTCTACATCGGCATGGACGCGGGCCGCAACGCGACCGAGCGGCGGGAGTTCCAGGGCCTCGAGACCCAACCCACCGTGACGGCCGACGTGCCCGGCCGCGAGTTCGTGCTCGAGGCCGACGAGCTGGGCTCGCTCGACATCGGCTCGCAGATCTTCCTGCGCCGCGTGCCCGTGGGCCAGATCCTCGCCTACGAGATGACGCCGGACGGCCGCCACGTGCGCTTCACCATCTTCGTGGCCGCGCCCTACGACCGCTTCGTCAACGAGCAGACCCGCTTCTGGCACGCGAGCGGCGTCGACGTCGACCTGGACGCCACCGGACTGCACATCGCGACGCAGTCGCTCGCGAGCCTGGTGGCCGGCGGCGTCGCCTTCCAGGACCGGCCGGACCTCGACTCCAGCACCCTGCCCGAGGCGCCCGAGCGCGCGCAGTTCAAGCTGTTCGAGGACAAGACGGCGGCGCTGCGCCAGCCCGACACGCACGGCTTCGACTACCGCCTGCTGTTCGCGAGCTCGATCCGCGGCCTCGCGGTCGGCGCGCAGGTGGACTACCGCGGACTGCCGATCGGCGAGGTCACCCACATCGGCGTGCAGGGCGGCGGCGGCAAGGCCAATCCCGAGCCGATGATCGCCGTCGACATCCGCATCTACCCGCGGCGCCTGCCCACGGCGGGCGGCGGCCAGGCGGAAGAGGTCACGCAGACGCAGCAGCGCAGCCGGCTCGATCCGATGGTGCAGCGCGGCTTCCGCGCCCAGCTGCGCTCGGGCAACCTGCTGACCGGGCAGCTGTACGTCGGCCTCGACTTCTTCCCGAAGACGCCCTCGGCGCGGATCGACTGGACGACCTCGCCTCCGACCATGCCCACCGTGCCGGGCAGCCTCGAGAGCCTGCAGGACTCGCTGTCCGAGCTGGCGCGCAAGCTCGACAAGATCCCCTACGACGAGCTCGTCGCCGACCTGCGGCGCTCGCTCGCGGGCGTCGAGAAGACGCTCAACCACACCGACGAGCTCGTGCAGCACCTCGACACCTCCATCACCCCCGAGGCGCGCGACACGATCGTCGAGGCCCGCAAGGCCATCGCCGACCTGCGCCGCACCCTGGCCACCGTCGACCAGGCGATGGGCCCGCAGACGACGGCCACGCTCAACGAGGTGACGAAGGCCTCGCAGTCGCTCAAGTCGCTGGCCGACTACCTCGAACGCCATCCCGAGTCCCTGCTGAAGGGCAAGCCGGAGGATCCGAAATGACGTTCCGCCTGGCCCTGCCCCTGGCGCTGGCGGCCGCGCTGGCCGCGCTCGCGGGCTGCTCGACCCCGCCGGACTGGTTCCACACGCTGCGCCCCTCCGGCGCGGCCGCCGCGACGCCGCCGGCCGCGCACGCGGGCGGGCGCACGCTGGCCGTGGGGCCCGTGACCGTGCCCGACTCGCTGGCGCGCGACGCCTGGGTGATCCGCGTCGGCGAGACCGGCGTGCAGGTGCACGAGCACCAGCTGTGGACCCAGGGCCTGCAAGGCGAGATCGCGCAGGCGCTCGTCGACCAGCTCAACCGCGCGCCGCTGCCCGAGGCCCTGTGGGCCGACGCCGGTCCGACGGGGTCCGGCGCCGGCACCGACCTCGACGTGCCCGCGAGCCTGCGCGTGCGCGTGCAGGTGCTGCGCTTCGACAGCCTGCTGGCGCCCGAGCCGGCCATCGCGGACCAGTTCCGCTGGACGATCGAGTGCCTGCCCGCCGACAACGCGCTCGCGCCGATCGATGCCGCGCGCTACCGCGTCGTGCGCAGCGGCGTGCGCGAGGTCAGCCAGGCCGCGCCGCCGGCCGATCCCGCGGTCGAGTCGGGCCAGCAGCGCTACGACCGCCTCGCCCGCGCCCACGCCGACGCGCTGCGGTCGACGGCCGCCGACATCGACGCCGCGCTGCGCGCGAGCGCCGCGGACCGCGCGCGCGACTGCGCCGACGCGCCGCGTTGAGGCGTCCGCCATGACGTGGAGGCGCCGTCGCGCGGACACCGCTGCGGAGATCGCGGCGGATCTCGCGCCCGAGCTCGCCGGCGTCGCCGACCTGCCGGTCGCGACCCTGCGCGACGACCTGCTGGTCTGCGCCGAGTGCGACCTGCTGCACTGTCATCCACGGCTGTCCGCCGAGCCCACCGACGACATTCGCCCCTCCGGGCGCCACTTCGAGTGCCGGCGCTGCGGCGGCCCGCTGGGCCTCGCGCGCCACCACGGCTTCGACCTGCCGCTCGCCTTCGCGCTGGCGGGCCTGGTGGCGCTCGCCATCGCGCACCTGAACCCCGTGCTCGCGATCGAGATCCAGGGCCAGGAACGCAGCACCACGCTGTGGGAGGCGGCGGTCGCGCTGTACGACGACGACGCGTGGTTCATGAGCCTGCTGGTGCTGCTGACGACCCTGGTCGCGCCGCTGGTGCAGATGGGCGCCGTGGTCTACGTCCTGCTGCCCCTGCGGCGCGGCCGCTGGGCGCCCGGCTACGAGCGCGTGCTGCGCACGATGCAGGCCGCGCAGCCGTGGGTGATGGTCGAGGTCTACATGCTCGGCGTGATCGTGGCCCTGGTGAAGCTCTCGGGCCTGGCCATCGTCGTGACCGGGGTCGGGTTGTGGGCGTTCGCGTCCGTCATGCTGCTGGTGGCCGCGATGGCCTCGGCCTTCGAGCACGACCATGTCTGGGCCTCCACCGCGGCGCTGCGCCGCGAGTCGTCCTAGGGCGAGGCGGCGCGCTCCGGCGTCTCCAGCTTCATCTGGGTGACCTGTTCGACGGTGAGCGGCGTGCGGTCGGCGACGTAGGCGCTGGCCCCGACCTGGATCAGCGCCTGGTCGGCCTTGGCCTTGAGATCCGGCGAGATCGGCCGGATGTCCTTCACCGCCGCGCCGGCCTGGATCAGGGCGCAGGCGACCAGCCGGACGTCGTCCGCGCTCGCGCGGCTGCCGTACCAGACCACGTTCGAGCTCGGGCTCGCGATCTTCGGCGCGAGCTGGCGGACGGTGAAGCCCAGCTTGTCGAGCGTGGCGCGCACCGCCTCGTCGTCGCCGACGTGGGCGAAGTACTCGACCTGCGTCCGGGCGCGCCGCTTGCGCTCGGCATCGCCGGACGGCGCGAGCTGCAGCACGACCGAGGCCGCGTAGGCCTCCTTCTGTTGCGCGCCGAGGGCGACCTGCGCGTAGGGGTCGGCGGGATGCGCGTCGGAGGCGGGCGCCGAGGCCGGCGCGGTCGTCGGCGTGCTGGCGGCGCCGACGGGCCCGGGCGGCGGGATCTCCGGCTTGCGCAGTCGCGGGACCAGGAGCAGCCCGGCGACGACCACCGCGAGGAGCATCGCGGCCGTGGCCGTGACCGTCTTCCAGGCACCGCCGCGCGACCGCGGCGCGGCGGCCGCCGCCGGCGCCACCCCGAGCGCCGCCGGTGCCTGCTGCGCGAGTGCCGGCGGCAGGCCGGGCACCTGCGCGGTGATGCGGCGTTCGGCCGCCTCGGCGGAGGCGGCGATGAACGCGGCCTCGCCTTCGTTCAGGTCCTGGGGCCGGCGCAGCGCCCACGCGCGCGCCTCGGCCAGCAGCGAGCCGCTCATGAGCGCGCCCGCGTCGCCGGTGCGGTTCCAGTCGTTGCGATAGTCGCGCAGCTGCTGGCGCCACAGGAGGAAGGTGGCGTCCGCGTCCAGCCAGCGCACGAGGGCCGGCCAGAGCGCGACGAGGCGCTCGTCGGCGAGGCCCAGCACCTGCTCTGGCACGAGCGAGGTGCGGCCGGGGACGGGGCGCAGCTCGGTGCTGATGGCGAGCACGCGGCCCGAGGACAGCGCGGCGACGACGCCGCGCTGGCGCTCGGGGATCTCGGCCAGCGCCACGCGGATCGGATAGCGGCGACCCCCTTCCTCGCTGCGTCCGATGCGCACCAGCCGGCTCAGCACGCCGAGCGCGACGGCGTGATCCTCCTCGCCGAGCGCCAGCAGCGTGGTGTCGGCCGCGCGCACCAGGGCCTGCTCCTCGGTCTCGGTCTGCGCCGCGGGCGTGGGGGCGTCCAGGCGCGCGTCGGACGTGCGCGCGAAGACCTCCAGCAGCGCCTGGCGGCGCTCCGGCGCGAGCGGCAGCTGGTAGTCGCGCACCTCGCCGTCGGAGAGGTAGCGCGTGATGCGCACGAAGGACGACAGCACCGTCTTCGGGTCGTGCGCATCCTCCATCAGCGGCGCGAGCACCTCCTCGTAGGCGTAGTGCAGCTTGTGCGGCACCTCGACCTCCGACCAGTACTGGCTCGTATTCGGGATCGCCTGCGGGTCGAGCAGCCCGGCGAAGACGGCGCGCGCGAAGCCCCGCCGCGACTCGAGGCGGTCACGCTCGCCGTCGTGCACGCGCATCGGGATGGGGAAGACGCGAAAGGGCGCGGGCGTGTCCTCGAGCGAGCCGTCGGAGCCGGCCTGCAGGCGCCGCGCACGCTCCTGCGACAGCGCGGCCTGCGTCGCGCGCGCCGACGCCGCGACGGCGGCCGCGCCCTTGATGCTCTGGTTGTTGTAGGTGAAGCAGACCACCAGGCTGTCCGGCATCTGGGCCGTGGAGATGCCGGCCGTGTCGCTCACGCCGGTGCGGCTGTCGACGAGCACGTAGTCGTAGCGCCGGCGCGCCAGGCTGCGCACCTCCTCGAGGAAGCCGCCGCCGCCGAGGCGGTCGTAGAAGTTCTGCCAGTTGAACGCGCTCACCTTCACCGCGTAGGTGTCGCTCTGGCGCCCGGCCGGCAGCAGGTCGATGCGGCCGCCGGGCGGGAAGCCGTCGAAGTCGACGGCCAGCACGTAGTCCGCGAAATCGGCGAGCGGCTTCCACCAGTCGGGCGCCAGCGCCTCGCCCTCGGCCGAGGGGCGGATGGCCTCGGTCGCATAGTTGTCGATCAGGTCCATCAGCCCGTCCGAGCCGGCCAGTTCGTGGTCGATCAGGAAGGGCTTGAAGTAGCGGTGCAGGCCCGGCGCCTCGAGATCCCAGTCCATGACCAGCACGCGCTTGCCGGCCGAGGCGAGGATCCAGGCGACGTTGGACAGCGCCAGCGAGCGGCCCGTGCCGCCCTTGTAGGAGTAGAAGGTGACGACGCGGCCGGGCCGGGCGAGGGGAAGCATCGCGCTACACCGCGCTAAACCGCGCTCGACGGGCCGGTCACCGCGGGCCGCGCGGGGCCGGCCGGCATGGGCCGCGCGACGTCGGCGCGCTTCTTGACCTCCTCCTTCAGTCGCGTCAGCGCCTCCGCCACGGCGGCCTGGAGCTCGGCCGCGGTCGAGATGTCCTCGCGATAGAAGAGCGGGTTCGGCAGCAGCGTCGCGTGGCGGTCGAAGGCGCCGTGGACGGCGGCGGCGACCTGCTCGCGCAGCGGTGCGATGCCGGCGTCCTCGTCGTTCCAGGGCACGAGCACGCACCAGTGGTAGTCGAGCCGCGCGTCGAGCTGCTGCAGCAGCGGCAGGTAGCGCGGGGTGGGGCGCTGGGCGTCCCAGTGCAGCGACCACGGGTCGATCACGATGACCACGATCTGGCGCTGCTTCAGCGCGGCGTCGATGCGCTGGATCAGGTCGTCGCCGAAGGGCACCTCGGTGCTCGAGAACGCCAGTTCGTCGCGCGCGGCCACCTGCTGCAGCAGCGGGTTGACGCGGCGCGGGTCGGCCGGGAAGAACGGGCGCCAGTCGCCGGCGCCGCTGTCGACGTAGGGGTCGGGCGGGCGCGCGTCGCCGAACTCGTGCGGGTCGGCGGCCACGTAGATGAAGTGCACGTGCTTCGGGCCCGAGGGCATGAGGATCTGCGCCGCGCCGCCGCCGGCGGCGGCCGCTGCCGGCGGGGCCGCGAAGGCCGGCGCGAGCGTGCGCAGCGCGGGCGGGTCGGGCAGCGGGGGCAGCGGATGCGCGTCGCCCGCGTGGCGGATCTCGTCGGACAGCGCGTCGATGAAATCGTTGTAGGCGCTGCGCTGGTCGACGATCTGCTTGAGCATGTAGTGCAGGCCCTTGGCGTTGTGCACGGCCTCCTTGGCGCCCGACAGCAGCTGCAGCTCGCCCACGCGCGCCGGCAGGCGGGCGATGTCGAACGGGATCCACACGACCGACTTCAGCAGCGGCGGCAGGGCGCCGGCGCCCTTGGCCGCGGCCATGCGGGCGCGGAAGAACGCCCACTCCTTGCCGCAGTACTCCGACTGGAAATAGGCCGGAGAGCCGAGCGCGAGCATCACCTTGCTCTGCTGCAGCGCGTCGAGCAGCGTGGGCGCCCACTCGGCGCCCAGCTCGAGGTTGTGCTTGTCGCGGAACCCCACGGGGTGGCCGGGCGGCAGGCCGAGCTTGCCGCGCAGGTCCTCGCAGAGATCCTCGAAGAACTGGTCCAGGTAGGGCGAGCTGTTCGAGCGCGAATAGCTGAAGAAGAACTCGTAGGGCATCCGGCCTCCCCGTCGCTACGGGGCCGAGCATACGCGCACGGGGAAGGTGTTTCCCGCGCGGGCGGCGCTCGTATTTGGGGGGTCAGCCGAGCACGACGGTCCGGGCGAGGTGGGTGAAGACCGTGGACACCCGCCGCAGGTGCCGCGAATCCCGGTGCGTGAGGATCCACAGCTCGTTGGCCGTCTCGGCCAGCGGCTCGGTGAGCGCCGCCAGGTCGCGCCGCGCGCCGGCGAGGAAAGTGGGCAGCAGCGCGACGCCGTGGCCCTGCGCGACCAGTTCCTGCGCGGCGACGATGCTGTCGACGCGCCAGCGTGGGGTGACCTTCGGATGGTGGCGCCGGCGCCAGGCGACCGAGGGGTGCCCGGGCAGCGCGTCGTCGACGCCGATCCAGGCCGCGCGGCCGGCGTCGACCTCCGCGCGCCATGTCGCCTGGCCCTTGCGGGGGCAGTACAGCGCCAGCGTGAGCAGCCCGACGCGCTTGCCCACCAGGTGCTGCGGCGGGCGGCGCGTGGCGCGCACGGCGATGTCGGCGTCGCGGTGGGTGAGGTCGGCGAGCGCGTTGGCGGTGTCGATCTCGAACTCCAGCAGCGGATGGGCCGCGGCCAGCGGCGCCAGCGCGGGCCCGACCAGGCCCTGCAGCACGCTGTCGGTCGTCGTGATGCGCACCTTGCCGGAGACCTGCTCCGGCAGCGCCCGGGCGGCGAGGCGCGCCGCCTCGAGCGCCGCCTCGACCTGCTCGGCCTGCGCGGCCAGCGCCAGCGCGAGCTCGGTGGGCCGGTAGCCGGTCCGCGAGCGCTCGAACAGCGCCTGGCGCAGGCCGCGCTCCAGGCGCTGCAGCGCGCGGAACACGGTGGAGCCGTCCTGGCCCAGGCGCTCGCCGGCCGCGGCGAGGGTGCCGCCGCGGGCCAGGGCGAGCACGACGGCGAGATCCGGCGGCCCGAGCCGGTATTGCGTGGCTGCATTCATGGCTTGCCCCGACGCCCATTTCCCAGGCGTCCGCGCAATCCTACATTGGATGCACCCCAACCCCTTCCAGCAAGGATCGCCGCATGAAGTTCTACTACGCCAACGCCACCTGCTCGCTCGCCGTCCACGCTGCGCTGCGCGCCACCGCCACGCCCTTCGAGGCGATCGCCGTCGACCTCGCCACCCATCGGACGGCCGACGGCGGCGACTACTTCGCCGTCTCCCCGCGCGGCTACGTGCCCCTGCTCGAGTTCGACGACGGTTCGCGCCACACCGAGGGCGCGGCCCTGCTGCAATGGGTGGCCGACCGCGACCCGGCGCGCGCGCTCATTGGCGAGCCGGGCTCGGCGCGGCGCCTGGCCGTGCTCGAGTGGCTGGCCTTCGTCGCGAGCGAGCTGCACAAGCCCTTCTCGTGGCTGTGGCACAAGGAGACCGCGGAGTCGACGCGCGACACCGTCAAGGCCAGGCTCGCGACGCGCTTCGCGGAGATGGACGCCCTGCTCGCGCGGCGCGCGTTCCTCGCCGGGGACGCGCCCAGCGTGGCCGACTTCTACGGCTTCGCCGTCGTGAACTGGTGTCGCTACCTGGCGATCCCGCTCTCCGCGTACCCGGCGCTGGAGGCCTGGCTGGGGCGCGTCCAGGCGCAGCCCGCGATGAACGCGGCGATGGCGGCCGAGGGCCTGCTCAAGTGAGGGACGCGCCCCTCCCGGCGGCTTCTTCGCCGCCCCCGGAGGGGACCGAGTCGCCCGGCGGATCGACTCAGGCGCGCGGCGCGAGCCCGGCGACGTCCGCGAGGATCTCGTACGAGCGCCGCCGCGCCGCCGGGTCGAAGATGGCCGAGACCACCATCAGCTCGTCGGCCTGCGTCCAGGCCGCGAAGCGTTCGAGGCCGAAGCGCACCGTCTCGGGCGAGCCCACGATGGAGCACGCGAGCGCGCGCGTGGCCATCTCCTTCTCGGGCGGGGTCCAGTAGGCCTCGATGTCGTCGATCGGAGGCTGCTGCGGGCCCGGGCGGCCGCGCCGCAGGTTGACGAAGGACTGCTGGTGCGAGGTGAACAGGCGCTTCGCCTCGGCGTCGGTCTCGGCGGCGATGACGTTCACCCCGGCCATGGCCCACGGCTTCTCGAGCTGCGCCGAGGGCTTGAACAGGCGGCGGTACAGCGCCATCGCCTCGCTGAGCGCGTCGGGCGCGAAGTGCGACGCGAAGGCGTAGGGCAGGCCGAGCGCGGCGGCCAGCTGCGAGCCGTAGAGGCTGGAGCCGAGGATCCACAGCGGCACCTGCAGCCCCGCGCCCGGCACGGCCTGCACCATCTGGCCCGGCTGGGCGGGCTCGAACAGGGCCTGCAGCTCCTGCACGTCCTCGGGGAAGGTGTCGGCCGCGCGCGGGTCGCGGCGCAGGGCGCGCACGGTGGTCTGGTCGGTGCCGGGGGCGCGGCCCAGCCCGAGGTCGATGCGGCCCGGGTAGAGCGAGGCCAGCGTGCCGAACTGCTCGGCGATGACCAGCGGCGAGTGGTTGGGCAGCATGATGCCGCCCGCGCCGACGCGGATCGTGGACGTGCCGCCGGCGATGAAGCCGATCACCACGGACGTCGCCGCGCTCGCGATGCCGGTCATGTTGTGGTGTTCGGCGACCCAGTAGCGCTCGTAGCCGAGGCGCTCGACCTGCCGCGCCAGGTCGAGGCTGTGGCGCAGCGCGGCGCCCGGCGTGGAGCCGAGCTGGACGGGGACGAGGTCGAGGACGGAGAGCTTGGGCAGCTTCGGGAGGGAGGTCGAGGACATTCCGCCACCTTACGTCGCTTCGAGAGGACGCATGGGCGGCGGGGTCAGGGCTGCGCGGGCGGGAAACCCGCGCGGCGGGCGCTCAATGCAGCTTGACCAGCGGCGTCGCCCGCTTGACCAGGAAGCGCGCCAGCGCCAGCACGGCGGTGCGCATCGTGCCCATCACCGCGGCGTGGTGCATCAGGTGCAGGCTGACGTACATCATGCGGGCGAACAGACCCTCCACGAAGAAGCCGGTCGACTTGAACAGGTTGCCCATCAGGCTGCCGACCGTGGTGCCGGTGCCGATCGAGACGAGCGAGCCGTGGTCCTTGTACAGGTAGGGCGGCTGGGCGTCGAGCGAGCTGCCCTCGGGCAGGCGGAACAGCCGGTACAGGTAGTCGGCCTGCTGGTGCGCGGACTGGGCGCGCGGCGGCACGCTGCGGCCGTCGGGCTGGGGGCAGTTCGCGCAGTCCCCGAGCGCGAAGACGTCCGGCACGCCCGGCACGCGCAGCTGGCCGTCGACGGGGACGGTGCCGGCCCGGGCGGTGGGCAGGCCGATCTGCGCGAGCAGGGGCGGCGCCTTGATCCCCGCGGCCCACACGCACAGGTCGGCGGGATAGGTGTTGCCGGCCGCGTCCGTCACGCCGCTCGCCGTCACGCCCACGACCTTGCAATCGGTGACGACCTCGACGTCGCGCTGGCGCAGCAGGCGCGCGGCGGCGTCGGACACGTCCTCGGCCAGCGGCGCGAGCAGGCGCGGCGCGCCCTCGAGGATGCGGATGCGCACGTCGCGCCCGGCCTGGATCTGGCGCAGGCCGTAGCGGCTGTGCACGGCGCTCGCCTCGCGCAGTTCGGCCGCGAGCTCCACGCCGGTGGCGCCGCCGCCGATGATGACGATGTCGAGGCCCGCGCTCGCATCGTGCGCCTTGCTCACGTCCGCGAGCGACAGCAGGCGCAGCATGCGCAGCCGGAAGCGCTCCGCATCGTGCGGGCCGTCGAGCGAGAAGGCGTGCTGGGCGACGCCCGGCACGCCGAAGTCGTTGGACACGCTGCCGATGGCGAGCACGAGGCGCGCGTAGCGCACGCGGCGCTCGGGCAGGACCTCCTGGCCGGCGTCCTCGATGGCGGCGACGACGACCTCGTGGGCCGCCGTGTCGAGTCCGGTCATCGCGCCGTAGACGAAGGTGAAGCCGTTGTCGTGCGCCAGCATCTGGTACGACAGGCCTTCCTGGTGGATGTCCAGCGTGCCCGCGGCGACCTCGTGCAGCGAGGGCTTCCAGACGTGGAACAGGTTGGCGTCCAGCAGCGCGACCCGCGCGGCGCCCCACTTGCGCCCCAGCTTGCAGGCCAGCTCCAGGCCGCCGGCGCCGCCGCCGACCACCACCACGGAAAACGCTTGGTCGTTCGTCATGGGCAGTGTCTGGTTGTCGATGTTCCCGGTGTACCACGCGGCGCGGTCGAGTCGGCGATGGCACGGCGCGGTGCCGGGACATGCTTGACCGCCGGTTCCTGTTAGATTCGCGCCAGGCCCGCGCTGCCGCGCCGCGGCCCACCGACCGACCACCCCCCAAGGAGACACCCGATGAAGATCCCGACGCCCTCGTTGCCCCTCAACCTGACAGCGCTGTCCATCCTGGCCTGCGCGGCCGTGGCCGCGCTGCCGGCGCGGGCGGGCGAGGTCGAGGTGCTGCACTACTGGACCTCCCCCGGCGAGGCCAAGGCCGCCGCGGCGCTGAAGCAGACGTTGCAGCAGCAGGGCCACACCTGGAAGGACTTCGCGGTCGCCGGCGGCGGCGGCGACGCGGCGATGACGGTGCTGAAGTCGCGCGTGGTCTCGGGCAGCCCGCCGTCGGCCGCGCAGATCAAGGGCCCGGCCATCCTCGAATGGGCGCACGAGGGCGTGCTCGAGAACATGGACGCCGTCGCCAAGGCCGGCCAGTGGGACCAGGTCGTGCCCAAGGTGATCGCCGACGGCCTGAAGTACCAGGGCCACTGGGTGGCGGTGCCGGTCAACGTGCACCGCGTCAACTGGCTCTGGACGAACCCCGAGGCCTTCCGCAAGGCCGGCGCCAAGGTGCCGACGACCTGGGACGAGTTCTTCGTCGCCGCCGAGGCGCTGAAGAAGGCCGGCATCGTGCCGGTCGCCCACGGCGGCCAGACCTGGCAGGAGTTCGAGCTGTTCGAGACCGTGGCGCTGGGTGTCGGCGGCGCGGACTTCTACCGCAAGGCCTTCGTGCAGCTCGATCCGGCGACGCTGAAGAGCGCGACGATGGAGAAGTCGCTCGCCACCTTCCGCCGCATCAAGGGCTATGTCGACAAGAACGCGCCCGGCCGCGACTGGAACCTGGCCACGGCGATGGTGATCCGCGGCGAGGCCGGCATGCAGTTCATGGGCGACTGGGCCAAGGGCGAGTTCCTCGCCGCCGGCAAGGCACCGGGCAAGGACTTCGGCTGCCACGCGGCGCCCGGCACGGCGAACGCCTACACGTACAACGTCGGCAGCTTCGCGATGTTCAAGGTCAAGGATCCGGCCAACCAGAAGGCGCAGCAGGACCTGGCCGCGGCGATCCTCGCGCCGGCGTTCCAGGAGACCTTCAACCTCAACAAGGGCTCGATCCCGGTGCGCAGCGGCGTGCCGCTGGACAAGTTCGACGAGTGCGCGAAGAAGTCCGAGGCCGATTTCGTCGCCACGCAGAAGAACGGCGGCCTCGTGCCCTCCGTGGCGCACGACATGGCCGTGGCGCCCGGGATCCAGGGCGCGATGAAGGACGCGGTCTCGGGCTTCTGGAACGACGACAAGGCCACCGCGCCGGCAACGATGGACAAGCTCGTCGCGGCGGCGAAGGCCCGGTGACCTAGAGCGCCTGCGGGACCACCGCGGTCACCTCGATCTCGACCTTCGCCCGCGCCTCCATCAGCGCGCGCACTTCGACGGCGCTCATCGCGACGTCGTAGTGCGCGCCCATCACCTCGCGGTAGGCCGCGCCGATCTCGCGGTTGCGCGCGAGATAGTCGGCGCGGTCGACCAGGTACCAGGTCATGCGCACCATGTGCTCGGGCCGTGCGCCGGCCTCCTCGAGCACCGCGCGCACGTTGGCCAGCGCCTGGCGCACCTGGTCGACGAGATCGTCGCTGTCGAAGGCCTGTCCGGCGTTCCAGCCGACCATGCCGGCGACGAAGACCTGGCGGCCCTGGGCGGCGACGCCGTTGGCGTAGCCGCGCGGGCGCGCCCAGGCGGCGGGTTGCAGGACGGTCTTCATGCGCGGGTCTCCGGGGCGGCGGCGGGCGCGGCATCGGCGCCGGCCTTGAGGCGGAAGCGCTGCAGCTTGCCGGTGGCGGTGCGCGGCAGCTCGGCGCGGAACTCGATCGCGCGCGGGTACTTGTAGGGGGCGACGGTGGCCTTGACGTAGTCCTGCAGCGCGCGCGCCAGCGCGGCGTCGGCCACGTGGCCCGCGCGCGGCACGACGAAGGCCTTGACGATGTGGCCGCGCTCTTCGTCGGGCACGCCGATCACCGCGCATTCGGCGACGGCGGGATGCTCCAGCAGCACCGTCTCGACCTCCGGCGCGGCGATGTTGTAGCCGGCCGAGATGATCATGTCGTCGGTGCGCGCCTGGTAGCGAAAGTAGCCGTCCTCGTCCTGCAGGTAGGCGTCGCCGGTGAGGTTCCAGCCGTGCTGCACGTAGCTCGCCTGGCGCTCGTCGTCGAGGTAGCGGCAGCCGGTGGGGCCGCGCACGGCCAGCCGGCCGACCTGCCCGCGGGCGACGGGTTGCCCGTCGTCGCCGAGGATGCAGGCCTGGTAGCCCGGCACCGGCGTGCCCGTGGCGCCGCCGCGGGCGTGCTCCTCGTCGGCGGAGATGAAGATGTGCAGCATCTCGGTGGAGCCGATGCCGTCGATGATCTCGATGCCGGTCGCCTCCTTCCACAGGCGGCGCGTGGCGGCCGGCAGGGCCTCGCCGGCGGCGACGCACTTGCGCAGCGGGCCGCCGAGCGCGCTCGAGAGCCGTCGCTCGCGTGCCTGCTCGGCGATCGCGCGATAGGTGGTCGGCGCGGTGAAGAGCACGGTGGCGCGGTACTCGGCGATCGCGTCGAGCAGCACGGGCGGCGTCGCCTTCTCCAGCAGCACGGTGCTGGCGCCGACCGACAGCGGGAACAGCAGCAGGCCGCCCAGCCCGAAGGTGAAGCCCAGCGGCGGGCTGCCGATGAAGACATCCGACGCCTGCGCGCGCAGCACGTGTGCCGGCCAGCAGCGGCAGACCGCGACCACGTCGCGGTGGAAGTGCATGGTCGCCTTGGGC
>Ga0209051_1000850_pt1 | contig 31150 bp, 31 predicted proteins | sample AraplaCvi_mMS_r2_2_FD_184286 | JGI IMG/M metagenome (GOLD analysis project Ga0209051, IMG submission 184286) | Arabidopsis root microbial communities from North Carolina, USA - plate scrape MF_Cvi_mMS_r2 (SPAdes) (version 2) | ecosystem: Host-associated > Plants > Roots > Endosphere | place...
AGTCCTAGTGCAAACACTAGGAGTAGTCCTATGACGAAGCATCAGATTGAAGTGATCACGTCTGTCGAGCGCCGACGGCGCTGGTCTCAAGAGGATAAAGAGCGGCTCGTTGCAGCCTGTCTCGAGCACCCTCAGGCCGAGATCTTCGATAAGCTTGGTACGGCGCTTGGCGAACGTGTCGGGCGCGGCGTCATAGGGACGCGTCCAGGCGATCCGTACGCTGGTCATGCCGCCGGGAACGACGAAGACGTCGGCGCTTTCGCCTTTCGTCTCCAATGTGCCAGGATCCGGTTCTGCAGGCGGCGGACCCACGGCCTTCCAGTCGCCGAAGCGCTGGCGGATTTCGATTTCCATGGCGGCGGGGTCGATATCGCCAACCACTATCAGCGTCGCCCGCTCGGGCCGGTAGTTGGCCCAGTAATATTCACGGAGAAGCTCCACGGGGGCATTGCTGATGATGTCGGTTTTACCGATCGGGGCGCGCATGGTCACGCGCTTGCCGGCGAGCAGCGAATTCCTGATTTCGAGCGCCGCGCGGTACTGCGGCGTGTCACGCGACCCCTCTTCCGACAGGATGACGCCGCGTTCGCGATCGAAGGCGCTGGCATCGAGGGTCAGCTCGCTCGCCGTCTCGCGCATCAACATCAGGCCCGTCGAAACCGTGTCGGCATCGACCTTGGGCAGATTGAGTTCATAGACAGTCTCGTCATAAGAGGTATGGGCGTTGATGTCCGGCCCAAAGGCCAGGCCCTTGCGCTGCAGGATAGGGATCATCTCCCCGTCGGCGACATGTGTTGAACCCTTGAAGGCCATGTGCTCGAGAAAATGCGCCAGACCCTGTTGGTTGCCGTTTTCCTGGAGCGAGCCGGAGGCGATGTGCAAACGGATCGCTGCCTGTCCGGCCGGAGTGACATTACGCATAATTGCAAACCGCATGCCGTTGGCGAGCGTCCCGAAATGGACATCGGGGTCGGCTTGGAGATCGCTTTTGTGAAACATTTTTTATCCTGGCGTTGAGAATCAACGATGTGGTTGTTGAGGCCTAGCAAATGCATCGTCGGCTGCTTCTCTTGTGAAGAGCATATACGCGAGACTTACCCGCAGCTCAACGCGAGCATGAAAGTTTCTATCAAACTCATCATGGTCTTGCGGAATCCCATGATGATTTCATCACGAATGCGGCTTGCTAATTCCACGAGATTGCGAAATCCTAGTGCCGACCGGGTTTACTTACGAAGAGGTGAAAAATGGCGGCAAAATCAAGACCGACAGCGGCCGACGTCGCAAGGCGTGCGGACGTTGGCGTGGCAACGGTCGATAGGGTTCTCAACGGCAGAGCCCCTGTGAGAAAGGAAACGGCCGATCGCGTCAGAGAGGCGGCCGAAGCTATCGGCTATCATGCGGTGCCCCTCATAAGACACCGGACGAACGCAAGGAACGTAAGGAACGTCCGACTTGGCTTCGTACTTCAGAAAGGGACGGATCCATTCTATCAGAATGTCGCTACTGGCCTTAGAAAAGAGCTTTCATCCAGACTTGACGTTAAGGGAAAGCCCGACATCGTTTTCGTGGATGACATCAGCGCGGAGTCGCTGGGGAAGAAAATCCTGGAGGTCGGATCGAGGACGGACGCGGTCGCGTTCGTAGCGATCGACCATCAGCTTGTCGTGTTAGCCGTTGATGAACTCAATCTCCGAAAGAAGCCCGTCTTCACTTTACTGTCGGGAATTTCGGCGAGCGGGGTCACCGGGTATATCGGTTTAGATAGCCGCAAGGTCGGCCGCACCGGCGCTTTCATCATCTCCAAGATGGCCGGAGCGAAAGGCAAAATTGCCACACTCGTGGGAAGTCATGGATACCTGGGGCAAGATCTCAGTGAGATGGGGTTTCGATCCTATTTCCGTGAAATAGGAGAAGAGCCCCGGTTGCTTGAAACAATTGTCAATTTCGACGATCCAGAGGTGGCTCGTGAAGTCACAACGCGCCTCCTTGATAGCCACGCCGATCTCGCTGCCATATACGATGCGGGTGGCGGACAGGACGGGATTGTTCAGGCAATTCGAGCTCATAGTAGCGGCCAGCGGCCGGTCGTCGTTTGCAACGATCTTACTGACGCGACGCGACCCGCGCTGATTGACGGCGTTATCAGTTGTTTCCTCTGCTTACCAATCGAGGCATTTGCGCGTGCGGTCATTGACGAGATGGTTTCCTCAATCATAGGCATACGGGCGGCCGCGCCAAACCGGACCTTGCCATTTGACGTCATTTTTGCCGAGAACTTGCCTGCATAGTCGGCGGGTGGGCGTGTCGCAAAGTTTTCTGTTAACGCGGATTTGAGATTTGGATGGTGAAACGGCGCTCCGATTTGTTGGAGCGCGGTTTCATGATTCTGAATGCGATTGCCGAAAAACTTAAACGCCAGTCGAAGGACGATTTCAAAGGCCGGTATCGCGATCTCGAGGAAATGTTCAAGGAACGCGGCTTCGAGGTGGATCACAGCAGCGTCAATCGTTGGGTGTTGGCCTATGCGCCGATGATTGAGAAGCGGTTGCGCCAGTTCCGGAGACCGCATTGTGGTTCGATCCGGGTCGATGAAACATACGTGAAAATTCGGGGTCAATGGCGCTATCTGTACCGGGCTATCGATAAACACGGCAATCCGGTGGATTTCCTGCTCACCGCAAAGCGTGACCTCGACGCTGCCAAGCGTTTCTTTCGCAAGATGCTGAAGGATGAGCCTTTGCTTTCACCCGGCAAAATCGGCACAGATGGTGCCAATACCTTTCCTTCAACGATCAAAACCTCGGTCGAAGAGGGGCTGCTCCATCCTGATCCCGTGCATTATGTCACCAAGCACCTGCAGCAAGGCATTGAAAGCGACCATTTTCGGGTGAAAAAGAACATGCCGAAAATCGGTGGGTTTCGATCATTCAATTCAGCCCGGCGAACGATCGCAGGTTTCGAGGCGATACTGTGGTTGAGGAAGGGCTTAGGCTTTTCTGGCGGCTGGACCGTCAACGATCAGAATGATCTGCTTGCGCGCCTCTTCGGACTTCAAAAAGTTAACAAAGCATGAAAATGACGCCGTTCATGGGATAATTGCGAGCCGCAGAAATGTTTGCGACAGCCCCGGAATTACTGTCGGCAGACGACAGCGCGGCGGTTCAGCAGACCGCCGTGGATGTCTCGATTGTCGCCACTGACAGGGATGAAATCCCGTTCGTTCAGGAAATCAACACTCCCATGTCAATGCCGGTTTCAGCAAATGATGCTGAGGCGCATGCCAAGTTCCGGCGAGCCGACCTTTCGATATTTAAAGCGGAGCCGGACGCCTTTTTTGACTTCAGCTACCGCTCGGTTGTCGAGGAAATGCTTGCTGCCGTCGTGGGTGCCGAGGCGCCGGTCCGCGACGACGTCCTGGCGCAAAGGATTGCAAGGGCTCATGGCTGGTTGCGGACGGGAAATCGCATCCGCGAGAAGATTGAGCGTCACCTCGGTGCTTTTGACGTCACGGAAGACAGTGCGGGTCGATTCATCTGGCTGAAAGGTAGCGTAACGACGGTCGTGGATTATCGTCCCGCTGAGACAGAGAGCGACCGCCGTCCAGTGACAGACATCTCTCTGCCGGAATTGATTGGCTTTGTGCGTCAGTATCCTTTGGCCCTGGATGAGCCAGATCCGGCGCTCGTGTTTGCGCGATTGCTAGGCCTTGAACGTCTAGCGGCCAGTAGTCGTGCCCGTCTGAATGAAGCGATTGCTGCTGCAAAAGGTTTCCTCGAGAAGGAAGGCCACATTCATGCGAACCCCGGAAATTAAACCCTTCGTCCAACAAGGATGGTTCCGCACGGCGTTTGTCATTGCGGGCCTCGCTATATCTACGGCATCAGAAGCGGCCAACACGCCCTGTAGTGGAAGTAAGGGTGGGATCAATCGTTGCCAGGGAGAAACTTTCATCTGCAGAGATGGCTCCGTTAGTGCGAGCAAAAAGTCATGCACCGCCGCCATGGGAACAGCAGCACTCTTGGGTGCAGCCCCGGAAAATATGACGCCGACCCCATCCGGGGACTGCTCATGCAGGTCTGGGAAATTCTGTATCGGATCAAGAGGTGGGCATTATTGTCTGTCTGACAGTGGCAAGAAAAGCTACCTGAAAAAGCGAATACTAACTTGAGGGCGCGCCTTTAAAGGCTAAGATTTTCAATGACCTGTGGTAGCTGGGATCTACATGGTCGTGGGTTCGAATTCGTTCAAGGCGACCACGACGTTTGTTGCAGACGAACATTTTTATCGAAACAAGGGTCGTTTATCTTGATATCCGGCGGACAGACCATCACAGACACAGGGTGTCTTCCGAGCCGACCTGTCTTGGTCACGCGCTCGCCAGGCTCCGACCTGCAAGAACCATCAGGGTGCCACGCCGCAACTTCTTTATAAAGGACGCCAGGCAAACGGTTAACGCGTTCAGTGCTCTGTAGCGATCTGGCTCGCGCCAGATTATGGTGACACGATCACCCAGAGTTTGCGCACCGTTTCGATTGTTCGCCACGTTCCGGTGAAACCGGGACGCAGGATGAACGTATCGCCAGCAACCAGGTGGCGCGGTACCTTGTCGTCTTCGACAAGCTCGATGACGCCTGACAAGATGGTGCAATATTCCCAAGTCTCGCCCTTGATCGAGCGGGTCGCGCCGGGCGTCGCCTCCCAAATGCCGGAACGAATTCGACCGTTTCCCACATTGTCCTTTTCCCAGGTCTTGTAGGACGGGTTGCCCTCGACGAGGCGTTCGGGAAGGGCTTGGCTTTCCCGAGCGATACCGGGATTCTTCAGATCGAAGACGATCATGTTCGACATTTCATTGGTCTCCGATTGTATCACGAAAGCGCGTCCGCGATCGATTTTCCGCAGGCCTGCGTGCTGGCGGATCCGCCAAGATCGCGGGTGCGCAGCGCGGGTTGCTTCAGCACCGTCTCAACCGCCGTCATGATGCCGGCTGCGGCTTCCGTCTCGCCGAGATATTCGAGCATCATCGCTGCCGACCAGATCTGGCCAATCGGGTTGGCGACGTTTTTGCCGGCGATATCAGGCGCAGAGCCGTGCACAGGCTCGAACAGCGAAGGGTGCTCACCGCCAGGATTGATGTTGCCCGATGGGGCAATGCCAATCGTGCCGGTGCAGGCAGGGCCAAGGTCGGAAAGTATATCCCCGAACAGGTTGGAGCCGACAACGACGTCGAAAATCTGAGGCTTCAGCACGAAATTGGCGGTCAGAATATCGATGTGGAACTTGTTCCAGCCGACATCCGGATAGGCTTTCGCCATCGCTTCGACGCGCTCGTCCCAGTAGGGCATGGTAATTGCGATGCCGTTGGATTTAGTCGCCGAGCTCAGCAGCTTGCGCGGCCGCTTCTGCGCCAGCTCGAAAGCGAATTTCAGGATGCGATCGACGCCCTTACGGGTCATGATCGTTTCCTGCAGCACCATTTCGCGGTCTGTGCCCTCGAACATACGCCCGCCGACCGAGGAATATTCCCCTTCGGTATTCTCCCGCACCACCCAGAAGTCGATGTCGCCCGGCTTGCGGCCAGCGAGCGGGCAGGGCACGCCTTCCATAAGGCGCACGGGCCTAAGGTTGACATATTGGTCGTATTCACGACGTAACTGCAGCAATGAGCCCCAGAGGGAGATGTGGTCGGGTACGATGTCCGGCCAGCCGACGGCGCCGAAGAAGATCGCCGCGGGCCTGCCTATTTCTTCCTTCCAGTTTTCAGGCATCATGCGGCCATGCCGGGCGTAGTAGTCGCAATTGGCGAACTCATGCCATTTCTGCTTGAGCGTGAAGCCGTAGCGGCGGGTCGCCGCCTCCAGCACGCGGATACCTTCGGGCATCACTTCCTTGCCGATGCCGTCGCCGGCGATCACGGCAATATCGTAGGTTCTCTCGGCCAATGGTTTTCTCCCTCTCGGCAATCGCAGACTTATTGCGCGCGTGTTTTCAAGCCGCCCATATGGAAGGCCTTGGTTTCGAGATATTCCTCGATTCCGGTCGGACCGCCTTCGCGGCCAAGGCCGGATTGCTTGATGCCGCCGAACGGGGCGATCTCCATCGACACGCTGCCGGTATTGAGACCAACCATGCCGAACTCCAACGCCTCGCCCACGCGCCACGAACGGTGCAGGTTCTCGGTGAAGAAATAGGCGGCCAATCCGAATGGCGTGGCATTGGCGATGGCGATCGCTTCGGCCTCATCGTGAAACCGGAACAGCGGCGCCACCGGCCCGAATGTTTCCTCGCTGGCGAGGCGCATGGCGGTGGTGGCGCCTTTCAACACCATCGGCGCAACATAGCGGCTACCTTCAGGCAGGGTTTCTCGAGGGGTAATATTTTCGGCTCCGAGTGCCAGGGCATCGGCGACATGGGCGCGAATCTTGGCGACGGCGGCATCGTTGATCATCGGCCCGATATCGGTGCCAGTCGTGGTGCCCGGGCCGATTTGCATGGCGTTGACCCGCGCCGCCAGCCTTTCGGCGAAGGCATCATAAATGCCGTCCTGCACCAGCAGACGGTTGGCGCAGACGCAGGTCTGGCCGCCATTGCGGAATTTCGAGGCGATCGCCGCCTCGACAGCGACATCGAGATCGGCATCGTCGAACACGATAAAAGGGGCGTTGCCACCCAGTTCCAGGCTGAGGCGTTTGACGGTCGGCGCGCTTTGCGCCATCAGCATCGAACCAACGCCTGTGGAACCGGTGAAGGACACCTTTCGCACATCCGGGCTCGCCATCAGCGTGGCGCCGATCGCCTTGGGCAGGCCGGTGACGATGTTGATGACGCCGGCCGGAATGCCGGCTCGCTGCGCCAGCACGCCGAGCGCCAGGGCGGAATAGGGGGTAAATTCCGAAGGCTTGATGATGACGGTGCAGCCGGCCGCCAATGCCGGGCCGCATTTGCGGGTGATCATGGCATTGGGGAAATTCCAGGGGGTGATGATGGCGGCGACACCGACCGGCTCTTTGGTCAGCAGAATACGGCGATCGGCCGACGGAGCTGGCAATGTCATACCGTAGGTGCGGCGCGCTTCCTCGGCGAACCATTTGATAAAGGACGCACCGTAGAGAACCTCGCCACGCGCTTCAGCCAGCGGCTTGCCCTGCTCCGCCGTCATGATTGCCGCCAAATCGTCGGCATGTTCCAGCATCAAAGCGTGCCAGCGTTCCAGAAGGCGGGACCGTTCGGTAGGCGTGGTCTGACGCCATGTCCGCAGGGACTCCGCCGCAGCGGCGATGGCGGCCTGTGTGTCGGTGGCATCGCAATCGGGAATCTGGCCGATGACGTCTCCGCTGGCAGGATTATCGACGGCGACGGTGGCGCCGGACCCTGCCGATAGCCATGCGCCACCGATCAGCGCCTTTTCGACGAACAGGGTGGGATCTTTCAAATTCAGCATATCGTCTTCCTCAATGGTCCAGTCTTCCGTCGACCAAGCGGATGCCGTTTTGCACGCTGCCTCGTCTCTCGGCTGCTCATGTTAAGAAATCGCTTCATTGTCGGCGTAGCCGACAACACCCTTGATTTCGGTGAATTCGTGCAGGCCGAACTTGCCGTATTCGCGGCCGTTGCCCGATTGCTTGTAGCCGCCGAAAGGCGCGGCACCATCCCAAGCGGAGTTGTTGATCCGCACGATGCCGGCGCGCAACTTGCGCGACAGGGCGCGCGCCTCGGCGAGATCGCCTTGGATGTAGGCGGCGAGCCCATAGGGTGTGTCGTTTGCGATGGCAATGGCGTCGTCCTCGCTCTCGTAGCCGAGAATGGCCAGTACAGGCCCGAAGATTTCTTCGCGCGCGATGGTCATGTCGCTGGTGACGCGCGCAAACACGGTCGGGCGGACGTAATAGCCGGCATTCAGATGAGCCGGACGACCCGGGCCGCCGGCAACGAGTTCGGCGCCTTCCACGATTCCCTTGCCGATCAATTCCTGTATCTTTTCGAATTGCGGCTGGTTGACCACCGGGCCGATATCGGTAGCGGGATCGGCAGGCGCGCCGACGGTGATGGCATCGGCAGTCCTGCGGGCGATGCCAATGGCCTCGTCCATCCGTTCCATCGGCACCAGCAAACGGGTAGGGGCATTGCAGGACTGGCCGGAATTGTCGACGCATCGACGCACGCCGGCACTGACGGCAGTCTCCATATCGGCGCTACGGAGCACGATATTGGGGGATTTACCGCCGAGTTCCTGGTGCACCCGCTTGACGGTAGGCGCTGCGGCTTGCGCCACGGAGATCCCGGCCCGGGTGGAGCCGGTGAACGAGACCATGTCAATGTCCGGATGGCTTGCAAGGACAGTGCCGACGGTCGGCCCGTCGCCGTTGACGAGGTTGAAGACGCCCTTGGGGACGCCTGCCTCATGCAGGATCTCTGCGAAGAGAATGGCGTTTAGCGGCGCGATTTCCGACGGTTTCAGCACCATGGTGCAACCGGTGGCAAGGGCGGGGGCAACCTTGCAGGCGATCTGGTTGATCGGCCAGTTCCAGGGCGTGATCATGCCGACGACGCCGACGGGTTCGTGAACGATCTGTGTCGTGCCTTGCATATAGTCGAATTCGAACGCCTCCATCGCCTTGATCGTTTCGGCGAAATGCGAAAGTCCTATGCCGGCCTGTTGGCTGCGGGCCATGCAAACAGGCGCGCCCATTTCCTTTGAGATGATATCGCCGATCTCGTCGTTGCGGCGTTTGAGAATGACGAGGATGCGATTGAGCAGTTCAAGGCGCTCGGTTTTCGAGGTTTCGGAGAAAGAGGCAAAGGCTGATCTGGCGGCGGCAACCGCCCTCTCCGCATCGGCGACGGTTCCCATGGCAATTGTTGCAAAAGGCTGTTCGGTGGCCGGATCGATGACATCCAGCGTCCGTCGGCCGATCGGCTCGACCCATTCGCCATTGATGTAGAATTTCTGTGCATTGTTCATTGCTGTCTCCATCGCCGCTTACTGCCCGTTGCGGATGAAATCGGCGATCCGCTCGGCGATCATGATTGTCGGTATGTTGGTATTGGCGCAGGGAATGGACGGCATCAGCGATGCGTCGCAGACCCGTAGTCCCTCGACGCCATAGACCCGGCCGGACGGCGAGGTGACGGCCATCGGATCGGCGGGTGCGCCCATGCGGCACGTGCCGGAGGGATGCCACGTGCCGCCGACATGCCGACGAACGAATTCGGTCAACGCCGCATCGTCAGCAAGCAGATCATCGAGAGTGGTTCCGAGCGTGACGGCGGAGTGGACCAGTGCGGCGCGCAGCGGCCCAGCAAGATCGAGCATGGCCGACAGCACACCGCGCTGCAACGCATTCCAGGCGCCGGGGACGGCGACTTTTGCAACGCGGGGGGAGTAGCTGGAAGGAAACACCACGCCCCGATAGGAGTTCATATGCGGGTCGCGCAGGGTTTGCGCGCCCATGCGCAGGGCCATCTTCAGCCGTTCCAGATCCCGCACGTCGCTCAGCATCCGGAAATCCACTTCGGGCTCGACAAGCGGGTCAGCGGAGGCAAGTTTGAGGAACCCACGCGAGTAGGACTTGTTGACCCAAAAGAACAAGCTGCCCATCCGCAGACCGACCGAATGCCAGCCGGAGCGCGACAGGATGGCAGCGTGCATGTCGCCCTGGGGTGTGCCCGGCAGGTCCGACGAAAAGCGCCAGATTGCCTGTTCATGGTGTTCTGCCCGGTCGCGCACCCGCATGGATGGCGGCAGGTAAGCGGCGACCGCTATAGAAGGGTGCTCCATCAGGTTGCGGCCGATGCCGGAACGCGAAGAAATGACAGGAATGCCGAGTGCCGCCAGATCGGCGCCGGGGCCGATGCCGGAGCGCAGCAGCAAAGCCGGCGAATGGATAGCGCCCGATGCGACGATGACCTCCTGCGCCATGATCGTTTGGGACACGGTGCCGGCGATCTCGGCTCCAATCGCCGTCACGCCGTCGAAGAGAATGCGGGTCGCCGTACTATCGGTGATAACGCGAAGATTTGGACGGCGGCGGACGTCCGGCGTCAGGTAGGCTATCGAGGTCGGCAGGCGTTCGCCGGCATCACTGACGGCAACCGCGCCGCGAAAAGTGCCGTCCTGCCAGGGGCCGTTCTGATCGGGACGGATCGGGTGACCGCGCGCCTCCAACGTCTGCATGACGCGATCGACAAACGGCGATATCTTCTCGCCTGTGATCCGCCGTATCGTCAGCGGCCCGTCGGTTCCGTGAAGCGGACCGCTGAAATCGCGGTCGGTCTCGATCTTGCGGAAATAGGGCAGGCAATCTTCCCAGCTCCAGCCGTCGGCGCCTAACGCTTGCCATTCGGCATAGTCGGAGGGCGCGCCGCGATTGGCCATCAGCGCGTTGATGGCCGAGCCACCGCCGAGGATTTTTGCCTGCTCGTAGCGGCGGGCTGTCCGGGGCGCGCTGTTCGATCCTGAATAGCCCATTAGCGAGGTCAGGGAAGCCCAGATGTTACGTGTGTCGAGATAGGCGCGGCCGGGATAGCGGCTGCGCACCGCGTCGGGAATGTCGCCGGCGGCGATGTTGCGGCCGGCCTCGACCAGCACAACAGTCCGGTTCTGATCTTCCGACAGCCGCGCCGCCAGCACGCAGCCTGCAGAGCCGCCGCCGAGGATCAGATGATCGGCGATCATGCCACCTTGCCTTGCTTGCGATCGGCGCTGCGAGCGTTGAGCGCCACCAGCATCACCAGAATGAAGGAAGTCGCCGTCAGCAGCGAACTGATTGCGGCGATCGTGGGATCGATCTCGTCGCGCAGTGCAGTGAACATGCGCTTGGTAAGGGTCTGGTATTCGCCGCCAGAAATGAACAGCGATACGACGGTTTCGTCGATGGCCGAGATGAAGGCAAACAGCATGCCGGAAATCACGCTCGGGCGGATCTGCGGCAGGGTGACCACGAAGAAGGTGCGCAGCCGGTTCATGCCAAGGCTGCGTGACACCATCTCTTGCGTCGCATCGAACTTCCTTAGGCCTACCAGAACGGAGATAACCACATAGGGAAGGCCAAGCATCATGTTGGCGAGAATCAGCCCGGTCATGCTGGCGAGGAGACCGACCTGGGCATAGACGAGGAAGACGCCGACGGCGGTGATGACGATCGGCACGACCAGCGGCAGCAGCAACAGCATCTGCAGGCTGCGCACCAGCCGGGAGGATGTCATGTTCAGCGCATAGGCCGCCGCCGTGCCGAGAACAGTTGCCAGGATCGCACTCGAAACCGAAACGATCAGGCTGACCCGCGTGGCCTGCATCCACGCGGCGTTGCCGAGATAGGCCTCATACCAGCGCAGCGACCAGGATGGCGGCGGAAATGTCAGGAAGCGGGCGCTCGAAAACGACATCGGCACGATAATGATGATCGGGATGATCAGCCACGCGAGAACGAGAGCGACGAAGCCGTAAAGAAGAAGGTTGGATGTGCGCATATGTCACCTCGTTCCCATGATGCGTTCAAACGGAATAAGCAAGCTTGCCAGTCGGAAGATCAGGAAGACGCAGAGCATCAGCACTACGCTGATCGATGATGCCGCACCCCATTCGTTGTAAACCTGGATATTGCGGGACACGAGCATCGAAACCATGTAGGTCCGCCCGCCGCCCAGTAGTTCTGGCGTGATGTAGAAGCCGAGGGTGAGCACGAAGACCAGCACCATTCCTGCGATCATTCCTGGCAGCGACAACGGGAGAAAGATGCGGGTAAAGACATGACTTGGCGAGCCGCCAAGGCTGGCGCCGGCCATGGTCAGTTCGGGTGGAATCTTCTTCATCGTGGCGTAGAGCGGCAACACCATGAATGGCAGTAGGATATGGATCGTCGCCATGACCGTACCGAACTCGTTGTTGATGAGCAGCAATGGCGTATCGATCAGGCCGGCATTTTTAAGGGCGGAATTAACGATGCCGGTTCTCTGCAACAAAATGAGCCAGGCATAGGCCCGGACAAGGACGCTGGTCCAGAAGGGCAGCAGCACCATTGCCAGAACAAGCACGCTCCAGCGTTGGGGCAGAGCCGCCGCCGCATAGGCGACGGGATAGCCGAGCAGTAGCGTCACCAGGGTCACGACGACTGCGATGCGGAAGGTCTGCAGGAATGTCATCCAGTAGACGGAATCGGTCAGGAACCTTTGGTAGTTGATGACCGTAAACCCGCCATCCTGCCAGATCGATTGCCAGGCGAGCCAGACAAGCGGCACGATCAGCAATGAGACGATGACGAGGAGCGCCGGCGCCAGAAGCAACAGCATCAGCCTCTGCTCCCTGCGATCATGCTGCATCGATGGATTGCTTGTCGATGTGGTCATCAATGACGCTCCTCAATTCACTGGCCTCGGTTGGCCGGTGGTTACTGCTGGATGAAGGACGCCCAGCGCTTCTGTGCTTCCTCGCCAGCTGGCGAGCTCCACCATTCGTCCGACACCAGCACCTGCTTGGCGGCGTTTTCGGGCGAGCTTGGCATTTCTGCTGCGCGTTCCGCCGAGATCTTGCCGGTCTTATAGGCTTCGGGGTTGCCCGGACCGTAATCGATATAGGCAGGGAAGTTTGCCTGGATCTCCGGTGTCATGGCCGCATTGACGAACTTGACCGCCGTTTCGAGATTGGGCGCGCCCTTGAGGATACAGAGCGAGGTATATTGCAGGAAGCCCTGGTTGAAGGTGTAGCTGATCGGAGCGCCTTCCTTGGCGACGGCGGTCACACGACCGTTCCAGGCCATTTCCATATCGACCTCGCCATCGGCGAGAAGCTGCGCCGACTGGGCGCCCGACGTCCACCAGACGGTAACGTAGGGCTTGATTTCTTCGAGCTTCTTGAAGGCGCGGTCGACATCCAGCGGATAGAGCTTGTCGGCCGGGACGCCGTCGGCGAGAAGCGCTGCCTCAAGCGTTGCCAGCGGGTGGTTGCGCAAGGCGCGTGTACCCGGAAACTTCTTGACGTCCCAGAAATCCGCCCAGGTCTGGGGCGGCTTTTCGCCGAACTTGTCCTTGTTATAGGCAAGCACGCTGGAATAGAACTCATAGGCAACGGAATAGGCACTCTTATACTCGGCGGGCATTTTCTCGGCATTGGGGATCTTGGAGAAATCAAGAGGCTCGATCATACCCTGCTGGCCGCCGCGAATGCAGTCTTGCGTCGGCGTATCGATGACATCCCAGATTGGTTTTCCCGTCGCGGTCTGGGTCTTGATGACAGGCCAGGCGTCGGGCGCGCTGTCCTGATTGACGGTGATGCCGAGCAGTTTGGCGACCGGATCGAGAATGGCCTTGGTCTGGGCCTCCTGGTAGGCGCCACCCTGCGAAACGAAAGTTATCTGTTCAGCCGACGCGAGACCGGCAGAAAGAGCGAAGGCTGAAGCAGAAAGCACGAGCGTGGAAAATTTCAGTATCATGTCCGTTCTCCTCTTGTGGCGGGGCTTCGAACCCCGTTTTGATGGTTGAATGTCGGGTCTTAGCGCCCAATTGCATCGAGGAACTGGTACCAGCCGGCGACAAGCCGGACGGCGGGTTCCCGGATGGGATAGAAAGGAACGGGTTTGAGCCGTTTTGAAGTCAGAAGCCCTAGATCGGGACTTTCACCAGTGACGATAGCCGCGACGTGCTTTCCCATGGTTGAGGCCAGTGCCACGCCGGTGCCATTGTAACCAACCGCGTAGACGATGCGGTCATCCAGTCGTCCGGCATGCGGTATGCTGTCCATCGTCATAGCGACGAGGCCGGACCAGCGATGCGTGACGGCAACGCCCGCAAGCTCGGGAAACTGGCGCACCATCGCCCGATGCAAGGCCGCAAAGGCGCTCTCCGAATCGTTCTTGCCGAAGGCTCCGCGACCGCCGTAGAGCAGGCGGTCGCCTGCCTTGCGGAACCAGCGCATCATCCGACGGGTTTCGGTGTAGCTGCGGCCGTACGCCAGCAGCTTTCTGCCCGACAGCCCCGAAAGCGGCGCTGTGGCGATCATTGCCGAGCGGAACGGGATGATGGCCTTGCGTACCGCTGAGGTGGCGGGGGTCAGGTCCGAATATGAATTGGTGGCAATCACCACCTGCCGGGCCGTGACTGTGCCTCCCGCTGTCTCTAGGACTACGCCGGATCCTTCGCGGCGAAGACCCGTCACCGGGGTGTTTTCGAAGATATCGAGGCCAGACTTTTTTAGTCCGGCAGCGATGCCGAACACGAAATTGAGCGGATGGATGATGCCGCCATGGGTGTTGAGCATGCCGCCCAGGAAATCTCGCGAGCCGGTCTCCGCCTCCATTTCAGCCGCCGACAAAATGGAGCAGGCGCGATCACCGAGCGCCTGATGCAGCCATTCGAATTCCTTCTTCAGCGAAGTGAGCGATACTGCATTGTGCGCGCAGCGTAACGACCCGGTCGGCTGATAATCGGCCGCGGCAATGCCGTAATCCTCGACAAGCTCGCCGACATGATCGATGGCCTCTATGCCGAGATCATGCATACGTCGGGCCGTGTCGATGCCGTAACGTGCGGCAATCTCGGAAAAGGCAAGCCGGAACTTGCCCGAGACCACGCCGCCGTTGCGTCCGCTTGCGCCCCAGCCGATGCGGCTTGCTTCAAGTACAACGGCCGACAGGCCGCGGCGAGCAAGGTAGCGTGCCGTCGACAACCCAGTGTAACCGCCGCCGATAATGGCAACGTCGTAGTGACGACCGCCCGACAGCGCATCGAAGACCGGGCGGTCGGCAGCTGTCTCCTGCCAGAGCGAGGCAATGTCAGGAAAGGGAGGATGGGCGGTCATCATTTCTGGGTTCCGTGATCAGGCTGCGCTTGCGTTCTGGATGCCTGCGGCCAATTCGGCATCGACCGCGTCAGCAAGCTCCTTTAGCGAAGAAAAATGGAAATCCGGCTTGGTCAGCACCTTGGGTTCTGGCGTGCCGCCAAAGCCCTGTTGGCCTTGGCGCCGTTCGATCCAGCAAGTCGTGTAGCCCAGTTCTTTTGCAACGCCGATATCGTGATGCTGGCTCTGGGCAACATGCAGGATTTCCGACTGTTTGTAGCCGCAGGCCGATTGGCGGCCCTTGTTGAAAGCGAAGAACTGCGGGTTGGGTTTAGCGCATCCGGCCTCATCGCAGGTAACGCTGTCATGGAAGGGATTACCAAGCGTCGCCGAATAGGCCGAGAAGGCAGTACGGTCTGCATTGGTCATCGCAACCAGCCGGAAGTTCTTGCGCAGACGGGCCAGGGCCTCGACCGAGTCGGAAAACGCCGGCCAGCGCAAAACGGCGAGTTGGAAGGCCTCAGCCGTCGCATCGTCCCGCGTCAGGTCGAGTTCTGTTGCCAGCGACAGGTAAACATCCTTCATGGCGAAGGAGGAACGACCGTAGAACTTGTCGCGGCCGCGCTTGTAAGGTTCGAAGATAGCATCGTCAGAAGCGCTGGCGGCCTTTTCGCCGCCCAGTGCCCGAACGGCATTCAGCACGCCCGTTTCGAAATCGATCAAAGTACCGACGACATCGAAGGTCATGACCTTGAAGTGGGTGAGGTTCATAGTCTTCTTTCCTTGTTGACTGTAAGGTTGGAACGGCAAGTTTTAGGATGCTTCCGGCACCACGATCGTGTCTTCGGGATGCAACGCCACGGTTATGGCTTCGCCGGGCTTTTTAAGTTGCAATCGGCCGGCATGGTTGCTGGCAAGCCTGAGGCTGAGGTCGTCACCGGACGAGAGCTTCAGAAAAACCCGGATGCTTTCTCCCTGATAGAGTGTCTCAGTCACGGTTCCGGTAAGTCGATTGACGCCGGCCACTTCGCTGCCATCGGCGACGACGAGCTTTTCGGAGTGGACCGCAAGATGCAGACGGGTGTTCTGGGGGACGGCGTGCGACGTGCGCAGGACGATATCGCCGAGCCGCACGGTGTCGTCGCTGGCGCGCTCGACCGACAACAGTGTTGCTTCGCCGATGAAACGGGCAACAAAGGAATCGGCGGGGTGGTCGTGAAGTTGCTCCGGCGTATCGACTTGGACAAAGCGGCCTTTGTTCATTATGGCGACGCGGTCGCTCATCGTCAAAGCCTCTCGCTGGTCGTGGGTGACGTAGATGATGGTCGCGCCAAGCTTCCGGTGAAGCCGCTTGAGTTCGATCTGCATGGACTCGCGTAATTGCTTGTCGAGCGCTGACAGCGGCTCGTCCATCAGGATCAGTCCCGGCTCGAAGATCATAGCCCGGGCAAGGGCAACCCGCTGGCGCTGCCCCCCGGAAAGCTCGTGGATACGGCGCTGCTCGTATCCGGCCAACTCGACCATGTCGAGGGCTTCGCGTAGCATTTCGGGCCAGCTCGATTTCGGTAGGCGGCGCGCCCGCAGCGGAAATGTGATGTTCTCGGCGACGCTCATATGCGGGAAGAGCGCGTAGTTCTGAAAGACGATTCCGATATCGCGTTTGTGTGGCGGCTCGAATGTAATATCCCGTTCGCCGAGCCAGATGGAGCCCGACGTCGGTTGGACGAAGCCGCCGAGGATTCCCAAGAAGGTTGTCTTGCCCGAACCCGATGGCCCTAGAATGGAGACGAATTCTCCCGCCGCGACTTCCAAGCTAACATCGTCCAGGGCCTGAAAAGCCCCATAGCTCTTGTGTGCCGAGCGGATAGAAACGCCCACGCGTTCTGATTTTTTCAAAACAACCATCTGATCCCACTGCAAAATTAATGCGCGCAAAGGTTCGGATGACCGGCGCCGCATTTCCTGTTGAGCAGAAACCTGAACATATCTGTCGCGCTTGGGCTTCGCTTGCCCTAAGGCTTTATATGTTCTGTTCCCCGTTTTCATCGAAGATCTTTTGCCTTCTGTGATTGGCAGCAGACCAAACAAAAGACGAACCCGCAATTGAAAAAAAGTTCAGAAGGCTGTTACATCATGTAATGAACAATTTGCGCCGCTCTTTGCCATCGATGAATGGGTTGTTTACGTTCGAGGCTGCTGCACGCTGCGGAAATTTTTCCAAGGCAGCAGACGAACTCAATGTGACGCCCGCTGCCGTCAGCCGCATGATCGCACGACTGGAGGAGCATCTCGATACGGTGCTGTTTGTTCGGCAGTCTGGGGGCGTAGGCTTGACGGAATCCGGCAGGCTGTTGTTCGACGCGATTGCCCGTGGCTTTTCGGGAATCGAAAATGCCCTGCGAGAGATTGACGACCGGCGCATCGGGATCCAGACAGTCTCCCTCTCGGTTTCAACCGGCTTTACCACGCACTGGATGATGCCGCGCATGCCGGATTTCAAGAAGCAGTTTCCGACAGTGGATTTGCGCTTCCAATTGGTGATGGGTGCGCTGGCGGGGCCGGTCAACGATGTCGATCTTGGCATGCGCTTCGTGAATGGTTCGGACGAGCGGCACGAGGCTGCTTTTATCATGCCGGAAATCCTCATCCCGATCTGCAGCCCGTCCTATCGGGAAAGTCATGGACAGGATGGCGGCGAAGTCAAGCGAACCCCCGACACCACGATCAATCTCAGCGACGCCCAGCCGAACTGGTCCACCCTCTTTTCTCCGGCAAACGAGGGCGATGCGGTCAATTCGATGATCTTTTCCGACTATGCCATTGTGGTGCAGGCAGCGCTTCTGGGGCAGGGTGTGGCACTCGGCTGGCTGAACGTGGTTGCACATTGGCTGCGAACCCAGACACTCGTGCCGGCGCGCGAGCATCTGATGACAACAGGCCGCCAATGCCATCTCGTCCGTCTTCGGGACAAGCCGGCGCGCGACATCGTCATGCAGGTTCGTGACTGGATGATCGCAGAGCTCAATGACGACATTGTTGCCGTGGACAGGCTCTATCCGGATCTCGGCCTCATGCCGGAGAGTTGGTCTAAGATTTGACTGCGGGTGACGCTTAGAAGGAAAGCAGAGATGCGCTGACCTCCTGAAATCTGATGATTAAAGAACTGCGTCGTTATGCGCTACGGCAAAATCGACAGGCACACGGGTTGAAGGTTCGTTTCCTTTCAAGGCGTGCATCGCTGGTTTTCGCAGCGGCTGAAACAGTGCCGAACGAAGGCTCTGATCCTCGTTGAGCCGTGACATCACTCTCGCCTTGCCTGAAAGCTGTGATCGGCTGACCAAGGCATGCCGGTAAGTGGAACGAGCGCACAATTGCGGTAAGATGTTTCGTTTCCGGTTCTTGAGGTCCAATGTCTGAAGTCGATTGGTTAAGCCATCTCCTGCAAATCGTCACGGTAACCGGTCAGCTCGAGGTGCGCTGTGCCTATGGCGCGCCGTGGCGTCTGACGTGGAGCCGGGCGGCAGCGAACGAAATTCCCTACCACGTCATCGTCAAGGGCCGGGCCATCTTCGAGGATCCGGAGACGCGAACGGCGAGGGAGCTGGTGAGCGGGGATATCGTGTTGCTTCCTCACGGTGCGGCGCACGTGCTTCACGACGGTAGCGGAAAAACGCCAATCCCCACCCAGCAGCGCAAGGGCTCTGCCGGATGGATGTTGAGCGAGAACGACAGTCAGGGCGAGCAACTCGATTTGTTGTGTGGGCGATTTTTCATTTCACCGCCCCACGATCGGCTGATCCGCAATTACCTGCCTACGAACCTTGTGGCGCGAACGGGAAACGACGTCGGAAAAGACGGTATCGGATCTGCTACCGATCAACTGGCCAGTTTGGTGGGGCTGATGCGAATGGAGTCCGCCGGCGATCGCGCGGGAGGACGCGCCGTTCTCAACGCGCTTTCTTCGGCCCTCTTCACGCTGGTGCTGCGAGCGGCGAGCGAATCCGACAAAGCCCCCGAAGGCTTGTTGGCCCTGGCCGGCCACCCGCGATTGGCTCCGGCAATTGCCGCCATGCTCGCCGATCCCGCCCAGCCATGGAAACTGCCTGATCTGGCGGACCTGTGTGGCATGTCTCGCGCTACGTTCATGCGGCACTTTCAAGACAGGCTGGGTTGCTCCGCCCTCGATTTGTTGACCGATCTCCGTATGAGCCTGGCAGCCAACGAGTTGAAGAAGCCGACGATCAGCACCGAGGCTGTGGCCGAAACGGTCGGTTATCAATCCGTTTCCGCATTCCGCCGTGTGTTTACCGAGAGAATGGGGATGACGCCCGGGGAATGGCGCAGGCAAGCGCATACTGGCCGTGCGGGCGCTGACTAGGAGTGCTCCATAGGATCGATCCTTTCGCACATTATATTGAGGTAATCCAGTCTCGATATTCTCACTGACGGCCGTAAATTGGGCTCCGTAATCACTTGATGAAGGAGCCACCCAATGAACTACATCAGCAACGCAGCCAACGAACTGACGCCGACGAACGCCGTCATCGAAACCATCCTGAGCCGTAGTGCTGCCAAGTACTATGACCGCGCCGCCACACTGAGCGACGATGAGATCCGCGACCTGGTGCGGATCGGCACCTCCGCACCGACATCGTTCCACCTGCAGAACTGGCGGTTTATCGCCGTCCGTACGCCTGACGCCAAGGCACTGCTCCATCCGATCGCCTGGAAGCAGCCCGCGATCCTCGACGCCGCCGTTACTTTCATCATCGTCGGCCAGTTGGCCGATGCCAGCACGGTCCCCGCGCGCCTGGCACCGGTCGTGGAAGCCGGCATCATGCCGGCCCATCTGGTGCCGGAATGGGAAATCCCCGCCCGCGGCCTGTATGACGACCAGCCGCAGCGTCAGCGCGACGAGGCGGTGCGCTCCGCTACCTTTGGCACCGCCGCAATCATCTATGCCGCCCGCTCCTTCGGCCTGGGTTCGACACCGATGATAGGCTTCGACGCAGAGGCCGTGCATCGCGAATTCGGCCTGGCCGAAGACGAAATCCCGGTGATGCTGCTGACCGTCGGGCCGGAGCGGGCCGGCAACTGGCCGCAGAAGCCGCGCATGCCGGTGGCCGAGGTCCTGTCCTTCGCCTGATTACCAATCCAATCAAGAAATGGGAGATTACAATGTCCAGAACCGTTGTTCTGACGCCGGAACAGGTGCCGGCTGAATCGAAACAGACGCTCGACACGTTCACCAGGAACATCGGGTTCACGCCCAACATGATGGCGGCTTTCGCGCAGAGCCCCATTGCGTTCAACGCCTGGGCCACCCTGCTCGGCTCCCTGAGCAAGGCGCTCGACGTAAAGACACGCGACAGCATCGGCCTTGCCGTCTCGGAGGTGAACGGGTGTAATTACTGCTTGACTGTTCACAGCTTCACCGCTGAACATATGGCTAAACTGCTGGCCGATGACATCATTCTCGCGCGCAAGGGTCATGCTACCGACCCGAAGCGGGACGCCGCCGTCCAGTTTGCACGCAAGGTCGTCGAGACCCGCGGGCAAGTCAGCGACGCTGACCTGAAAGAGGTCCAGGATGTCGGCTACACCGACGCCAACATCATCGAGATCATCGCACTGGTGGCGATGTATTCGCTGACGAACTTCTTCAACAACGTCTTCGATCCCGAAAAGGACTTCCCTTTCGTCACTCCGGCTGGCTCGATCTGAGCCTTCGACTGCGCAACCTTTTGAAGCTTTGGGATCATTGACATGAATATTCTCCATATCGATAGCAGCCCGAGGCAGGGATCGCACAGCCGTCAGCTTTCGGCGGCGATCATCGAAAAGCTTCTTGAGGTTGCGCCCGGCGCGAGCATCATTCGACGTGACCTGGGGGCTGAACCCCTGCCGCAAACCGAAGCCCTCTACGCCGTCGCGTTGGCGTCGCCGGCGACGTTGGCCGCCCCGCCGATGGGTTCTCTCGATCTTTCCGAAGCGCTTATTCGGGAAGTCGAAGCGGCCGACGTGATTGTCATCGGAACGCCGATGCACAATTTGACGATACCCTCGGTCCTCAAGGCGTGGATCGATCAGATCCTGCGTGTCGGCCGCACAATTAAGTCGACGCCATCAGGGAAGGTGGGAATGCTCCGGGACCGACCGGTCTATATCGGCGTGGCTTCCGGCGGCTTCTTCACCGGTGAGCGCGCCAACCAGCCGGATTTTCTCACACCCTATATGTCGCTGGCACTCAGCTCCATTGGACTGAAAACGCAACAATTTCTTCCGCTTCAAGGGACCGCCTTCCTGGATCGGAGCCAGGCGCCATTAGCGAGGGACAAAGCCCTCGCCGCTCTCGACCTGACCGCCGCTGAGCATTTTCGAGAATTCCACGATCGTCCTGCGGTGCTTACGAGCGCTGGCAGACCGTTTCGCGATCCCCTTAGCTCAGGAGAGCGTCGCCAACAGCATTCTGACCGCGCGCCGCAGGTTCTTGGCACGCCCGCACCTTAACCTCCGGCCGCCGCCGGACCGTGAACATGAGGTCTCGTTATGATTTTACCTACCAATACGTTTCCCCAAATCGGCGACAGGATCACCGGCAAATCAGCACCGCCTGATGACAGCGCCGTCCGCGAATGGATCGGAGCAGACACGTTCGGCCATTGGACCGAACTGCGGACCTGGATTGACGAATTCTATCCGGGAGTTTTCGCACTGGACTGGCTCTACGGCGGCAAGAACCGCGGTTGGTCTTTGCGCTATAAGAAAACGAAGGCGTTCACCACCCTGGTGCCGGAATACCGGCGGTTTTCGGCTGTCGTGGTGATGGGCGGAGCCGAGCGAGAGAAGTTCGAGGAGCGGCGTTATGTCTGGCGCCCGCAACTGGTCAAGCTTTGCGATGAAGCCAAAACATACATCGACGGAAAATGGCTGACGCTTGCCATCTCGTCGGCAGACGATCTGCATGATGTGACGGAACTTTTGGCGATGAAGCGCCCGCCACCGCCGCGCAGTTGAAGGCGTCAAGCCGATCACATGTCGCGCGAGAGATCGAAAAACCCTCCACGCCTGCAATTTCCAACCAACAAATATCTGAGGAGACAATTCCCATGAAAGCGATCGTAGTGACCGACCAGGCTGCGGGAACAGCCGGAATGAAGCTGGTGGAACGACCCAGGCCACAGGCAGCGATCAACGAAGTCCTCGTTGAGGTCCATGCAGCGGGCTTCGTCAACACCGAACTGGATTGGCCTTCGACCTGGACCGATCGAACCTTTCGTGACCGGACGCCATCGATCCTCGGCCATGAGCTGGCCGGTGTGATCACCGCGCTGGGCTATGGCACCACGGGGTTGTCGATCGGTCAGCGGGTGTTCGGCCTGACTGACTGGTATCGCGACGGCACACTCGCTGAGTACGTCGCTGTGGAGGCCCGCAATCTCGCGCCGCTGCCCGGCAGCGTCGAGTTCACGGTGGGCGCAAGCCTGCCGATATCTGGCCTGACTGCATGGCAGGGACTGTTTCAGAATGGCCGCCTTCAAGCGGGGCAGAGCGTGCTCGCACACGGCGCGGCTGGCGCCGTCGGCGCGATCGTGACGCAGCTTGCCCGGGAAGCAGGCGCCTATGTCATCGGTACCGGACGCGCCGCTGACCGCCAGAAGGCGCTCGACTTTGGTGCAAATGAATTCGTCGATCTCGGAAACGACATCTTGGAGGACGTCGGCGGCGTCGATCTGGTATTCGACGTTATCGGCGGCGACATACAGAAACGATCCGCAGCGCTGATCCGGGCCGGTGGAACGCTTGTGACAGCCGTCGGACCGACGGATATTCGGCCTTTGGAGGGCCTGACGGCTGACTTCGTCGTCGAGGCCGATCGTGCCCAGCTATCCGAGATCGTTCAGCGGGTCCGGGACGGAAGACTGCGGACGAACGTCGGCAAGGTTTCAAGCCTGGACGATGCGGTCGCCACCTTCAATTCGACCGAGCGGCGCGCTGGAAAGACGGTCATTCGCGTTCTCCCGTGAGGACGCCACGCGCACTCCTTGGAGGGTTCCCCCGCAATCGCTGCGAAATATGCCCACCCGGACCGCCCGGTGATCGGCATGGTCGGCGATGGTGCCATGCAGATGAACAACATGGCCGAACTGATCTCGGTTGCCAAATACTGGCGAGACTGGGCCGACCACCGCTTCATCATCTGCGTCTTCAACAATGAAGACCTCAACCAGGTGACCTGGGAGCAGCGGGTGATGGAGGGCGATCCGAAGTTCGAGGCCTCGCAAAGCATTCCCACCTGCCTTACCACCGGTTTGCCGAGCTCATCGGTCTCAAGGGTCTGTTTGTCGATCGCCCCAAAGATCTGGGGCCCGCCTCGGACGAGGCGCTTGCGTCGGATCGCCCTGTTCTCCTTGAGGTCAAACCGACCCGGAAGTGCCGTCGATGCCGCCGCATCTGACGTTTGCGCAGGTGAAGAAACTCACAACCACGCTGATGAAGGGTGATCCAAATCAGGAAGGTGTCATCCGCGGCACGGTGCGGCAGGTGTTGAGCTCAGTCCTGCCAGGCAAGCACGAATAATCGCGCAATACGGCGAAAAGGGTTGGAAAGGTGAGTGCAGTAGCGGCCGTCCTCAAGCCAAGGTCAGAATTGGGAGTGCGTTCGGTGTCGGGCGCTAGACCCCCAGGTTCGTCCAATAGCTGGTAGCAAACGCTATTCGGCGGCTTGGCGGAGCGCAGACCGCTCCGCAGGTCTGACCTGATGTGGTGGACGGCCTCCGCTCCCGGCATCGCAATGTGCCAAAGTGTGGCAGTCGAAAGTCACATGAGGGAGAGCCGACCATGGAGCAGGTTAGCACAATCGGATTGGATATCGCTAAGCACGTCTTTCAGGGGCATGGCGTAGACGCGGTGGGCGCGGTAGTGGTCCGCCGAAAGCTGCGACGTGACGATGTCGCAGCTTTCTTCAAGGCTTTGCCGCCGTGCCTAATCGGAATTGAGGCGTGTGCGACCGTGCACCACTGGGCCCGGGTCCTCTTAGCGCCGGGTCATGAGGTTCGGCTGATGCCGGCGTCTTACGTCAAGCCATACGTGAAGCGGAAAAAAATGATCTGTCATGAACCTTGATCGCACATCGAATTCCACATTCCGTTAAGATGCCGCCGGGCGTGTGGCGTAGAAGGCCTTCGCATCCGCCGTGAAGGCAGCCCGCTGATCGGCTTTCGTATAGAACATATGCCCGCCGCGATAAAGTTTTAGCCCGACGCGGCCGCCGGCAAGCGAGGGCGGCAGGTGGTCGACGACGTAGCGGCTGACACTATAAGGCGTCACCAGATCGCTGTAGCCATGCGCAATCAGCAGGCGGAAGGCCGGGTTCGCGGCGAGCAGTTGCCTGACGTCGTCGGTAGCGCTGGCCTGGAAGGGCGATCCGCCGCCCCATTCCCAGCGCCAGTTGATATCGGTGGCGAGCATGGAATAGGTCATCTCGGTCTTGAAGCCGAGCTCGTTGCGGGCGTAATCGGTAAAGGCGCCGCCATAGGCGCATGTGAAGCCGTTCCAGGGATCGTCGCCGGGCCTATCCGATTCCGGATAGGGATCGGGTGCTGCAAAGGAGGCGTCGTAAGAACTCATCACCTCGCCGCTGCCTCCATCTGAATGTTTGACGAAGGAACTGCCGAGGAAGCCGCGGTTGCGGGTGACGATATCCTCTGGAATGCCCGTCAGGCGAGCGATCCTGCCATAGAAGGCGGCGGCCTCGGCGCCCGTCGGCGGCGGCCCGGCGAGCGTCGTCAGATAGTCTCCGAGCGCGAAGGTCTCGGCTACCTTCTGCTTCTCTTCGTCAAAGGCCTTGTGCCGGTCGAGTTCGGCGGCGGCTAGCGACGGCAGCTCTAGTGCTGCGCCGAGCGGGAACTGATCGGCATTGAACGTCAGTTGACCCTCGAGAAAGGGGGAAAGCATCACTACGCGGGCGACGATGATGCCCTGGCTTTGCTGCAGCGCTGAAGCGACCTTGGCCGCGCGGAAGCCGCCATAACTTTCGCCGAGAAGATATTTCGGCGAGTTGGAACGGTTGTTGTGCGCGACATAGAGCGCGATCGCCTTCGCGATGCTCTGGGCGTCGGCACTGACGTTGTAATAATTGGAGGCGTCGTCGGCCTTTGCCGTCCGGCTCCAGCCGGTGCCGATCGGATCGATCAGCACGAGATCGGTGAAATCGAGCCAGCTTTGCGGGTTGTCGACGAGTTTCGCATTGGCGCCGTCGCGTCCGTCCGGCCCGAAATCGAGTACCTTCGGCCCGACCAGCCCGAGATGCAGGAAGGCGGAAGCAGCACCCGGCCCGCCGTTGAAGGCAAAGGTCAGAGGCCGGTTCGGCCCGCCATCCCTTGCGACATAGGCGGTGTAGAAGATCGCGCCGGTCTGCGCGCCGTCCGGGCCGAAGAGATCCAGCGTGCCGGCGGTCGCGGTATAGGCAATCTTCCGGCCACCGATTGTCGACACGTGTTCGGTGACGGAATCGGCCGGCAGAAGCTTCAGCACGCCGTCGCGTGCGCCGCTCTGGACATTCGCCCTCGGTGGATCGCTTTCCTTTGCATGGTACAGGGCAGGTGCCACAAAGCGATCGGAGTCAGTCATGATGGTGTTCCTTTGAGAGTGCAAATGAGTCGAAGGTCTGGGTCCCTAAGAAAGGCATTCGGGCGGGAGTTGCGCAGCTGCAGGAGCCTCAACAAGTGGCAGGAATGGGAGGCGGGGCCGACTGCGCCCACCCCTCGCACACCGTTTACCGGCCGCACCCATCCTCCATAAGAACACGTCCCAATAGTGCTTTGAGAGGTCAAGGGCGGAGTGTACGATGCAAGTGCCATATCGTTTCCCCAGCCCTACTCTTCGGACTCGCCCGCGCGAACAATGACTTTCGACTCAGCTTTGAACGCGTCAACGAGCCGGCCTCGGGTCGCCTCATCGATAATCGGTTCCTTCCCTTGCGCGGATGCATTGGTGAGATCGACGACCGCCTTCTCGATGCCGGTGTAAAACCGCTCGTTTTCGATCGCCATGCGCAACTGAAGCGAATAGTCTGTGGAAACGAAGTCGCGCATGAGGTCCTGCGTCCATGTTGCCCGGAGGAGACCGGGATCGCCTTGCCGGACGATCTCCAGCTCTTCTGGCGTGAAGGTAAATGTTTCGCCGGCCTGAATATTTCGAAACCAGAGCATCTTGTTCTCGTCGCTAGCCTGCCCGTTCACCAAAGCCGGCGTGATGAATTGCTTGATGTTTGTTTGAGGGTGAACCTGTGCCGTCCCATGACAGGACAGGCAGGATGATACGGGATTGTCCACGACCCCGTTCACACGGCCATGCCATCCGAAAACCGTCCGCTTAGAAAGATCGAAGATCTTGCCCTGCTTGACCAGATCTATGACTTTCGGGTTCGAATATTGCTGAACGAATGTTGCGGGATCAGTTTTACCTGGATCATTTCCCCACATGACTCCCACCGGGAGGAGCTTGGACTTCCAGTCGCTCGGCACGGTTGTGTCTCCATTGTAATAGAGAAATGTGCCGTAAACCCATCCAGTCGCATGGTCGAAATTCTTATCGCGAACGCCGAAATCGATCTGGATGAGCCGCAAGGTTTTCGTGACCCGCGAACTCGTGTCACTCGCGCTCGGATATATGTTCGCATGCCATTCCGGCGATCCCAGCAGATAAGGAACCTGATCCGTGCCCGCCTCTGTAAATAGAAATTTTATGATGAAGCTGCCGTTATCGAAAGCCAGATTGGTCAGATCAGCAGATTTTGGGTTCTTCCAGGTTTTGCCAAGAAGCACACCTCCTGTTTCATTGAACGATCCAACGGCCCAGGTCTGGACCACCTGCGTCTGCTGTTTGTGAAGGAAACCGACTGGTGCTTGACGCTCCTGAGTCATTCCGCAAATCGGCTCTCGCCCAGACCCAATAACTCCCTGCTGTAGATCAGCCTGCGTGTTTCCGAACGAGAAGGTCAGCCACGGAACATGATACCAGTTTAGGGAAGGCTCGGGACAGCCGTGGCGGATATCCTTCGGGAAGGCAGTGAGGCCATAGTTCAAAACCGCTTGGAAATACCGATCGCGCTCACTCGGCTTGCTTGGACTAAGTGTTAGCCAGGGTTGCCCCGTCATATCGGCGGCATGGTCCGGAAAATCGTAATTGGCAGAAAAAAGGTCGCCGTTCCAGTCATTCGGCTTTTTAAGCAGCGAGCTTTCGAAGCCCGGGTAACCCGAACCCGCAATTTGTGCTTCAGCAGTGCCAAAGGTCCCGATCGACAGAAGAACAAGCGCCGCCCCGAATCTGCAAGGCGTGGATGCTAAATCGTGCCGGGTAGGCTTACGTCTGCACTCGCAAACGGCTCCCCACCTGGCGAAATCCGACTTGCCGTACCTCCGCTTGTTACTCTTAAGTGGCTCAACGAAGAACGTATTCTTTTGACGCACAGCAGCCATTACTACATCCTTTTCGTGTTCGAACCGACCGAGGTGATGCCGCGACATCGGACGCGGCTGGTTCCGTCGCAGCCCAAGAACAATTTTCAAGCGTCGTGCCAATTGAGTTGATTGATAGGGCAGAACGGAAACTGGTGCTCCCGCAAACACTTAGGGGGATGAAATACCGGACCGAAGAATCCTGAGTCGTGTCACGAAGCCGACAAAATTGACGACAATGTCGCACATATGTCGTGAGGCTCTCGGAGAGCCACGGTAACTCTGCGCAAGCACGTCTCCGTCGAATGAGCCGCACTTGACGCAAATGCTGGCAATTGGAAAGCAGCGTTGTGACCTACCGAGCACATGCAGACAGACATGTCGCAAATCTCACAAGCCCGTCGCACTGTGGATCCCTAGCGAGCCGACCAGCTCGAAATTCTATTCATCGCGCAATTGGCTTGGCACGACGAGTGCTAGGACCCACCGAGACAATGAAACTGAGAGGATTCGGCCATGCCGCAACTGCTGACCATCAACGTGAAAATTACGAAACCCCAAACGCAAAACTTCCAATATAGAGATCGATCCCCATTGAACGGAACCATCGAACTCTTCCGCTCCTCCGCCGCGGCCTTGGAATCGGAGCGCGTCGGTATCAACGTATAATATGAAATGTGATAACATGTCATAAGTTTGCTGAACGCGAAATAATTGATGGCCAAAGTGTAGGTCAGAATACCCCCATAGATTGCCCCGTGCATCGCAACGGCGATGAAAGGAACCCTAAAATCGGTTCATCAACCAAACTCAACCCTAGTTGTTACTTGTTTAAACGGCTCGTTATGGGGTTACATATGTCGCTAGTTAAAAGAAAAATCTTCTCCGTAGGCTTCTTGACCTTAATGGCATGCGGCGCGTCGGCGGCCGATCACGCCGACCACAGCGATCCGAGTGTCTCTTCTTACGAAGCACCGAGAACCTTCTCGTGGGCCGGGGCTTATGCCGGTCTTCACGGAGGTGTCGCGTCTCCAAAGTTCAACCCTTTCAATAGTGATGACGCCCCAGCGGTGGGCGCTCAGGTAGGTTGCAATCTCCGGGCCGGATGGGGCGTTGTCTGCGCAGAACTGGAAGGCTCTTATACGACCAACGAAGTGCCGGTGCCCGACGGCAAGGTGGAAACCCGCTTCCGCGGTGTTCACGTTACCGAAAGCGAGCTTATTGTTCCCAATCGAATCAACGGTGCTGGATCGCCAGCCTTGCCGGGCTACATGGATGCACAGGATGATAAACTTGAACCCAGATCATCGATTGCCGCGCCTCTTCCTGCAAACGCCCAGGTTTGGAGCTCGAGCTCTCCATTCGAAGAATTTTCCTACGGCGGTTATTCTTGGAATAATGATGTATGGGGAACCGGCGCCGGGCCTCAGACGATTTCGGTTCATGCAGGCAAACAGTGGAGCGTTTGGTCGAAACAGCCTAATACAAATGGCATCAAGAGCTATCCCCACCAGGCTTTAAATATTGGAAAGCCGCTCAGTTCAATTAATACTCTGACTTCGAGCTTCAATCAGGATGTTCCGGCTGGCGGGGCCTGGGACACCGCCTACGACATCTGGGACAGCTCACACCAGAATGAGATAATGCTCTGGACAAACTACACTGCAAGTCCAGAGGGAAGCGGCAATGTCAAGCCCATCTCATATCGTTACGACCGCTCGGGCGCAGCGATCCCGCTCTACCGCAATGTCAATGTGGGCGGGGCGACTTGGAACGTGTTCACGGGCTCTAATGGTCACAACGTGATCTCACTGCTGTGCACATCCAAAAGCGATAGCGGAACGGTGGACATCAAGAGCATCCTAGAGTGGCTCAAGTCGAAGGGCTACTTTGGCGACATGCACGTCGGCAGCGTTCAATATGGCGTCGAGATTACCTCGTCCCCCGAGGGGATGAACTTCAATTTTAATAATTGGTCGGTGAGTTCGACTTGATACAGGCGTTGGTCCATCGATCCCAACCAGGAGGGATTAAGTTCTTTGAGGATGATGGGCGATGTCACGTTGTTTCTTGGACGCCTGAACATGGTGCATTTGCAGGATGAGGCGTGATCCTCTACCCTGCAAAATGGGCATGGTGTAGCTTATCCACAAACAACGTGACATCGCCAGGTAGGCATCGATCTCGCCCGCCGCACGGTCGCCAAATAGCGAGGGGCCATGAACATCTCGTCCTCCCCCCCAGCAGCGCCGCGAGAAACGGGCTCGCCAAGTGGCAACTTCGTGAAGACACGCTAAGAACGCGTTTGACCTGCCACTGAGAATTTCCTCCAGAATGGATTAGAGTCCGGCCTATTACGGGACGGACGAATGAAGAAGCAGAGATTTACGGAAGAGCAGATTATCGGTGTGCTGAAGGAGCAGGAGGCTGGCGCGAAGGCGGCCGACCTCTGCCGCAAGCACGGGATTTCAGAAGCGACGTTTTATAACTGGAAAGCCAAATATGGCGGCATGGAAGTCTCCGAGGCGAAGCGGCTGAAGGCGCTTGAGGACGAGAATACCAGGCTGAAGAAGCTGTTGGCCGAACAGATGCTTGATGCAGCCGCGCTCCGCGAGCTTCTTGCAAAAAAATGGTAGGGCCTGCCGCCAAGCGTGAAGCCGTCACGCATCTGAAGGCCGTCATGGGTCTTTCGGAACGGCGGGCCTGCCAGATCGTATCCGCCGACCGCAAGACGATCCGTTATCGGTCCAATCGACCGCCGGAGGTCGATCTGCGAGCGAAGCTGCGTCACCTCGCTAATGAGCGACGGCGTTTCGGCTACCGGCGGCTATTCATCCTGCTTCGGCGAGACGGAGAGCCGTCCGGGGTCAATCGCATATACCGTCTTTATCGCGAGGAAGGGCTTTCCGTTCGCAAGCGAAAGGCCCGTCGGCGTGCTGTCGGCACGCGTGCGCCGATCCTGGTCGAAGCGAAGGCCAATGCCCGCTGGTCGCTGGATTTCGTCCACGACCAGTTTGCCGGCGGTAGACGCTTCCGGGTGCTAATGTTGTCGATGATGTGACGCGCGAATGCCTGGCGGCAATCCCCGACACGTCGATCTCCGGTCGCCGTGTTGCTCGGGAACTGACGACGCTGATCGAACGACGCGGCAAGCCTGACATGATTGTCTCCGACAACGGCACCGAATTCACCTCGAATGCCATTCTTGCCTGGTCGAAGGATCACAAGGTCGAGTGGCACTACATCGCGCCGGGAAAGCCAATGCAGAACGGCTATGTCGAGAGTTTCAACGGTCGCCTGCGCGACGAGTTGCTCAACGAGAGCCTCTTCTTCGGCCTCGATCATGCCCGCAGCGCCATCGCTGAATGGGCTGAGGATTATAACCATTTCCGGCCGCACTCATCGCTCGGATATCAGACCCCGGCAGACTATGCCGGGACCATCGCCGCAACCGGCTCCAACGCTGCGCAAGATGAAAGCTTCGCGTTTCCGCCGGTTGCTCACACCGCGCCATTTGGCGTATTCAAAGCCGCCGAGGCTCTAACCGCCGCTGGATGTAAGTTCAGTGGCAGGTCACGTTGGCAACGAACCCGGGGCATCATATTGAACCTTGGTTCCGGAGACGCCACCGATCGTCCGGCATGCGTGAAATACGCAAGATTGCACCGCGCGATCGAAATTCGTCCGAGCACAGACGCCGATGCTGGTCGATCTAAAGGCGGGCGCGGCCGAAACTGGTCGGGAATCGATCTCAAGATCGACCTGGATGGTTCGTATCCATCCGGCGAAGCTTTCGATTACCCACATTGTCGGCGCGTTCCGATGGAGATGCCAAATGCGATGTCATTGAGGCGGGTCAGCCCTCGCCATACGACCATGTTTCCGGGAGGAGGATCGTGCTTGCGAGCGAGGTAGCC